>Ga0210033_1004627_pt1 | contig 10508 bp, 7 predicted proteins | sample CryGeymeta201501_FD_185465 | JGI IMG/M metagenome (GOLD analysis project Ga0210033, IMG submission 185465) | Groundwater microbial communities from Crystal Geyser aquifers in Utah, USA - Crystal Geyser metaG 2015-01 (SPAdes) (version 2) | ecosystem: Environmental > Aquatic > Deep subsurface >... | reverse complement strand
CCGCCGATGACCGGTACTCCGCCTGGCACCACCCCGAAGCGCGCGCCGAAGTCAGTCGCGTGGTAGGTGAAGGCAACAGACAGCCCGAGCAGCGCCACCGTTGCCGGTCCCAGCTTCATCGCCGCGGCGCGGGAGCGCTCCTGCAGGTCGCCTTCGGTCCGCAGAATCAGGAACAGCGCGCCGTGTAGCGTGAACAGCGCCAGTGACGCCAACCCGCTCACCAGGGCGTATGGGTTCAGCAGGTTGAGGAACCCGCCGACATAGTTCATGTTGGCGTCGAGGGGCACGCCGCGCACCACGTTGGCCAGGGCAATGCCCCACAGCAACGCCGGCACCAAGCTGCCGACGAAGATTAGCCAGTCCCACAGGCTGCACCAGCGATGCGTGGCACTCGGTCGGCGGTTGAACTCGCCGCCGCCGCTCGCTCGGTCGCTGGAGTCACTGGGCGTGTCGGCGGCATTCGCCGATGAGTTCGAGTTGTCCCGGCAGTACCTGGACGAGGCGCTCATCCTCTGGCGGGAGAGTGGCAGTCCGCGGGGCGTGGCGCTGACGTTGAAGGGACTGGCGATGCTGGAAGAACGCGTCGGGAATCTGCCCGAGGCAGAGCGGCTGTACCGGGAGTCGCTGGCGCTGTACCAGGAGGTGGGGGAAGCAAGCGCCGTAGTCGCTGGCTTCTGCGCGCTGGGTGAGCTGGCAGAGAAGCGAGGAGAGCCGGCCGCCGCCGCTCGTGACTTCACGGCGGCCGCCGCGGTTCATGAGCGTAGCGAGGGATCAGCGGGTCGAGGTTCGGAGCTGGTGAAGCGCCTGACCAAACTGCGGCGGAGACTGGGCGAAGCGGCGTTTCAGGCTGCAGCGCGGGAGGGTCGAGCACTGGCTCCCGGAGGGGGCGGCACGGGGGGGGGCACCTGACGTCGCGGTAGCAGGCTCCCGCTGAATCGCCCAGGCTTGTGGGAGTTCTGCGGGAGTTGCCTGCTATGCTCTCCTGAATGAGCCGCGCTCCCGGGGCAGCAGCGGCCAGCAGCCGGTGCCCCGCCTCGGCGGGATCGCAAGGAAGTGAAGGAGTGAAGACCATGAAGACCAACCAAGCAAATCGGGAGGATCCGCGGCAGCCTGGCGGTCTCCACCTGAGGGGCGTCTGGTGCGCCCTGGCGCTGCTGTGCCTTGTCGCCGAGACCACCGTCGCCAGCGCGTGGCAACGCCAATCGACGAGCGACTCGGATTTGATGGGATCCATCAGTGGCCGGGTGACCACCGCCAACGGGGCAGGGCTGGCCAACGCCCGGATCCACGTCTACGGCCGCAGCGCGGACTCCCCACCGTTCGAGGAGCACAAGAACGAGGGCGGGCAGTTGATGTCCGGTAGTTCGGTAACGGCGACCTTCACGGTCTCGCAGGACGCGTTGGTCAACTCCGTGACCCTCTACACCGCGATCGATGGGGATCAATACTTCCAGCTTCGGATCACCGTCGTCGCGCCGGACGGGAGCAAGCGGATCGTCAAGAAGGAGTATGAGTACCGCCACGATAATGAATACACTTGGTGGAACACCTACCGTCGGACGGGCCACACCGGCGGGGCATCGAGTGGTTCGGGAGTGCCGGAGGCGATTTCCTGCCTTGGCACGAGACGCCCTGGTCGTGCCGACCAAGCCGGGCTTCACCTTCACCCCGCAGAACCAGATAGTGCAGTACGACGGCCTCGTCGGAAGTCCGGTCCCCAGCATGATGGTCCGCGCGGTCAACTGCGACTTCGCCGCCACCGGCAGCAGTCCGACGCTCCGGGTGACCGACCCGAACGGCGGCGAGCGGTGGGCCATCGGCCAGGTGCGGAAAGTCACCTGGACCACCTCGCCGGGCGGCGCCGCTGAGCCCGTCGCGATCCGCTTGGCGCAGATCGTCGCTTTGCCGCAGCCTCCTCCGCTGCCGCCGCTACAGGTCGAGGTTTTCAGTCACGTCCTCGTCGCCAACACCCCGGACGACGGTTCGGAGAACTTCTTGGTGCCCAACCCCCCGGGGGAAAACTGGCGGGTGATCATCACCTTCCTTGAGGACCCGGACATCGCCGACGCCAGCGACACCCCCCTTCACCATCGCCGCCCCGCGACTGACACTGCTGGCGCCCAACGGCGGCGGGGAGTAGTACGCGCGGCGTAGCCGCCACGTTGACTCGCGGCCGCGACCTGACGTACCATCGAGAGCGGCGCCCAGCGTTTGGGCGCCGCTCTCTGCGTAAGGGAGACATGAGGGTCCCTCGATCCCTCAGCCGCAGGAGTGCAGATCTCAAGGCCGGTTCGTAGTCAGGCTCGGAGGCGTAGCCGGAGTGCCGTCAGCCCTTTTCGGTTCCACAGCGAACGCGCACTCCGCTGCGCTCCGAGCGCCACTACAAACGGCAGAACTCGGTGAGGTCGTTGCCGATTTCGCGCTGCAAAGCCAGACTTGGGGAGGCGGCCAGCGTCAGTCGCGTTGATAACGAAAGGAAATTGCGTTATTCTTCCGTAGCGCGGCGCATAACGTAAAGTCCTTTCGTTAGGGTGCAACCATGCAGCGTGGCTCCACAGGCGAGTTCGAGACAATCTCCACCGTTGGCGACGAAGTCGTCCGGGCGTTCATTCCCCACTCGTTGCCGCCCCGGCCATCTCTCGAGATCGGCAGGCAACTGCGCGAGGAGCTGGATGCGGCGTTGCTCGCTCTGGGGCGTCTCGACGGTGTCACGCTTCTCCTGCCCGATACCGGCCTGTTTCTCTACATGTACGTGCGCAAAGAGGCGGTGTTGTCGTCACAGATCGAGGGGACGCAGTCTTCGCTGGCCGATCTGCTCCTCTTCGAGTTGGACGAGGCACCGGGCGTACCGGTGGACGACGTGCGGGAAGTGTCTCACTATGTTGCGGCGATGGAGCACGGGCTGAAGCGCCTGCGGGAGGGGTTCCCGCTCTGCAATCGCCTGCTCAAAGAGATTCACGAAGTGCTGTTAGCCCACGGTCGGGGCGCAGACAGACGCCCCGGCGAGTTCCGCACCTCCCAAGTCTGGATCGGTGGCCCACGACCGGGACTGGCGACGTTCGTGCCGCCGCCGGCCGACCGCGTGCCGGACTGCATGTCCGACTTGGAGCGGTTCCTCCACAACCAGCCCGAGACCACGCCCGTGCTGGTGAAAGCCGCTCTGTCGCACGTTCAGTTCGAAACAACCCACCCGTTCCTGGACGGCAACGGCCGGTTGGGGCGACTGCTGATCACGCTACTCCTATGCGCCGAAGGCGTGCTCCGCGAACCGCTGCTATACCTGAGCCTGTACTTCAAGGCGAACCGGCAGACGTACTACGAGCTGCTGCAGCGCGTGCGCACGGAGGGCGACTGGGAGGCATGGGTGTCCTTCTTCGCCGCCGGTGTGCGCGAGACGGCAGACGCCGCAGTGTCCACGGCCCAACGCCTGACCGCCCTCTTCCAGCAGGACAGGTCTGCCCTCCAGGCGCTGGGACGACCCGCCGGCTCTGCTCTGCGAGTGCATGAGTGTCTTCAGCGGCATCCGGTGGCAGGTATCCCGCGGCTTGCCGCGCTGACGGAACTGTCGGCTCCGACCGTGAGCGTTTCCCTGAAGGCGCTGGAGCGCCTCGGCATCGTCCGGGAAGTGACGGGCAGACGGCGAGGGCGGCTCTATGCCTACAGCCAGTACCTGGAGGCTCTGAGTGAAGGTGTGGACACAGAGCCTGGGTAGGTCGTGTTTTCGCCTGCGCCCTGCTGGCGTCGCTTCGCCTCTGGTGGAGGTATCTCGATGAGAGTCTGTCACACGATTGCCTGCTGCCTGCTTCTCGCAGTGGCCGGCTGCAGGACGAAGGCACAGGACCAGCCGGAGGCGGCGGGGGAGCCGACGGCGACTGCTGCGTTCGTGGAGACGTTCGACACCGCGGAGTTGAATGAGACTCGCTGGAAGGTGACCCGCGAGAACGACTTCCAGGAGAGCAAGGTCGACTTGGTGGACGGCCGGTTGCGGATGCGGGCGGCGACGATTGGCACCGACGACAAGACGGTAAAGTTCCAGGGCGTGCGGTCGGCTCAGCCGCTCAGCCTGCGGCAGCCGTTCGAGCTGTCCTTCGAGCTGGACTGGAACAACCAGGCGAACGGCTGTTACCTGACGGCTGGCGTCTTCCTGTGCCCGACGGCGACCGACGGCAACCCCGCCGACGAGAAAGACTGGTGGAAGCTGGAGTACGTCGGCGTCCCGCCGGGGAAGAACGCGCGCGCATGGGTGTCGGCGCGACGCACGGGCGGCGAACGCGTGCTCTACGACGAGGGCTGGCCGGCGAAGCAGCGCACCGGCCGGAAGATCGGGGTGCAGCAGGTGACGATCCGCTGGCAGGGCGACAAGCTCATCTTCGTCGAGAATGGCAAGGAGCTGTGGCAGACCGACTGGAAGGGCTTCGGCTTCCCCACCGCCCACCTCTACCTCCAGATGAGCAGCCACAGCAACTACCCGCCGCGGGAGGTGTTCTTCGACGAGGTGACGGTGGCGCGCAGCTCGACCCGCAGATAGAATCGCTGTCACCAGTACAGAGGCAGGCAACGGTAGGCAGCGCTCTGTGAATGACCATTGGCGAATCGAGCTACTCGGCGGCCTTCGGGCCCACTGCAGCGACCGTGTCGTCGCTCGCTTCCGCACTCAGAAGACGGGCGCGCTGCTGGGCTACCTGGCTCGTCAGCACTCGGGTTGCCGCCTGACAGAGATCGCCGAGCACTTCGGCGGCATGAGCGGCGCGGCCCTCAGCATGGCCTGCCGACGGCTGGAGGAGAAGAGGGCCGCCAAGAGGAAGCTGCGAAAACAGGTGGAAGAGCTGTCGGCACGATGGCGGGAAGACAGTCGCCCCGATGCTGTTTTGTTAGGATCTAAGATGTGACCCCGGGAACGTGACCCCGGGAACCGCAAGCCCGCGCTTCCACAGTGGGCGTTCGCCCAAGCGCCCGCGCTGTTTGGCGACACGATCATCGTGGTGCCGCTTGGTCCCGCCGCCGGGGCGGTGGCGCTGAACAAGGACACCGGCAAGGAAGTCTGGCGCTCGGAGCCCATTGCCGGGAAGCTGAGCTATGCTTCACCGATCAGCACCACCATCGCCGACGTTGATCAGGTGCTGGTTCTGTCAACGACCACAACCGCCGGCGTTTCCGCCAAGACCGGTCAGGTGCTCTGGAGTTCCGATGACTACAAGTGCCAGATCCCCATCGCCAGCCCGTTCCCTCTCGGTGACGGGCGCGTGTTCGTGACCAATGGCTACAATGCCGGCGCGATCATGTTCAAGGTGGAGAAACAGGGCGATCGGTTCGTCTGCAACACGCTCTTCAAAACCAAGGACATCAACGGTCAGATCCACCAGCCGATTCTCCACCAGGGCTTTGTCTACCTCAACGGCAACGACAAGAGCAAGCGCTTCGGCTTCCTCTGTGCGGACTTGGATGGGAACGTCGAGTGGCAGACCGACAAATCACCGGGGTTCGACTGGGGCGGCTACCTGTTAGCTGACGGCATGCTCTACGTCATCGACGGCAATACCGGCGATCTCTGCCTGGTGGAGCCCAACCCCGCGGGCTACAAGGAACTCGGTCGGGTCAAGCTGTTAGGCACCCGGGAAACCTGGGGCACCGTGGCACTCAGCGACGGCAAGCTCCTGATTCGCGACCAGACGCAGATGAAGTGCGTGGACGTGCGGGGGAAGTAGCCTCTCCTTCCGGACCACCCAGAACGACGGAACACCCGTCAGGGGAATAGTGAATGGAGAATTCTCCGAAATGGCGAGTTGAGTTGTTCGGCGGCCTGCGCGCCCGTTGCGGCGAGCGGGTCGTCGAGCGTTTCCGCACGCAGAAGACGGGTGCGTTGCTGGGCTACCTGGCGCTCCATGCCGACAGGATGCACTCGCGCGAGGTGTTGGTGGAGTTGTTCTGGCCGGGGGCGGGGTCGGACCCGGGGCGGAACAGCCTGAGCACGTGCCTTTGGTATCTCCGGCGAGAGCTGTGCTCCGCGAGTCCTGCAACGGAGGACGTGATCCTCGCGGACCGCGCTGCGGTCGGGCTGCGTTCGGAGGCGATCTCGACGGACGTGCAGGAGTTCGCGAGTGCCGTCGAGCACGGCAGAGCCGCGCAAGGGGAGGAGCGACTCGCCTCGCTGACGCGCGCCGCGGACCTCTACGCCGGCGAGTTCTTGAGGGGGTACTACGAGGCCTGGATTGTGGCGGAACAGCGGCGATTTGCCGAGCTGTTCCACGAGGCGCTGACGGGGCTGACGACGATCCTCGAAGGGCAGGGGGAGCGACCCCGAGCGCTGGAGTTCGCGGTGCGGGGGGTGGAGGCAGATCCGCTCCGGGAGGAGTCTCACCGGGAGGTCATCCGGCTACAGCTTGCGGCCGGGCACCCACAGCAGGCGGTCCAGCAGTTCCGGACGCTGGAGAATGTCCTGTCGAAGGAGCTTCACGCCGCGCCGGCCCAGGAGACGCGAGCGCTCGTCGCGCCGCTGCTGGGCGCGGCCGCCGACCGGCTCAGTCGGCCGCGCGTGGCGGTCAGCGCCAGCGAGCCGGGCCAGGAGCTAGCCCGGGCCGTGCCGTTCCCGAGTGGCACCTACGCAGTGCTCCTTGCCGAGCCCGTCGGCGAGTCGGTTCCCGACAGCGACTGGCGCAGCGTCGCCCAGGCACTGCGACGCGCGGCGCGGCAGCGGGGTGCGGTGGCGACCAGCGAGAGCGACCGGGCGGTGGCGGTATTCCCCTTCGTCGAATCGGCGCTTGCCTGCGCCACTGCCCGCCGGCCGGCTGAACCGGCGACGGACGCGCTCACGCTCCGGATGGCTGTTGACCTCGGCAGGTTGGAGGTGCGGGCAGCCCGGCTGACCGGTCCCGTGCTGAAGCATGCGATGCATCTGCTCCGCGCGGCGAAACCCGGCGAGGTGGTCTGTTCGGCCAGCGCGGCGGCGCTGGCGACGCTGGCGCCCGAGCCGGCGTGCAATTTGGTGGATCGCGGTCTCTGTCAGTTGGCGCGTGAGGCTGCGCCCGAGCGAGTGTTTCGGCTCGAACGCGGCGACCCGTCGCCTGCCGACGAGCGGCCGCGGGCCGCCGCGGCCCCTTCGGCCCCGAGCGTCCCCGCGCCGTTGACGCGGTTCTTCGGTCGCGGCCCGGAGTTGACCCGCCTGCGCAAGCTGCTCACTACGGGATCCACCCGCCTCGTGACGCTCCTGGGACCGTCGGGCCTCGGCAAAACGCGCTTGGCGACGGAACTCGCCAACCGAGTTGGCGAGGCGTTGGCGGGAGCGGTCTGGTTTGTGCCGCTGGCTACGGTCGAAGCCGCGGAACGGTTGGCAGATGCCGTGTTGCGGGCGGTGCACGACGGCCCCGGCGCAGCCGGTGCAGAACCGCTGCGGCAACTGGTCGAGGCGTTTGGACGACGCCCCGGGTTGCTGATCTTGGACAACTACGAGCACCTGCTGCCCGAGGGCGGCGACTTCCTCGAAGCGCTGCTGATCCGCACCACGGACCTGCGCTGCCTGATCACCTCCCGGCGGCGGATCGGGCTGCGCGGCGAGCGGGAGTTCGCCCTGCAGCCGCTGCCGACGCCGGGCAGTGCCGCCACCCGCGCCCAGTTGCTGCGCTGCCCCAGTGTTCAGTTGTTCACGGATCGGGTGCAGGCCCTCTCACCGGCCTTCCAGGTGACGGCCGCCAACGCCGCCACGGTGGCGGAACTGTGTACCGGTCTGGAGGGCATCCCCCTGTCGCTGGAATTAGCCGCGGCCCGCAGCGGCTGCTTGACGCTGACGGAGATGCTTCAGTCGCTGTCGCGTCGGTTCGACCTGCTGGTCACCCAGGACAACTACCGGGCCGCGCGCCACAGGTCCGTGCGGGCGGCTGTTGAAAGCAGCCTGGCCTCGCTGACGCCAGAGCTGCGGCGGTTCTTCGCGAAGCTGTCGGTCTTCCGGGGCGGGTGGACGTTGGACGCGGCCGAGGAGGTCTGCGGGGAGCCTCTGGCCGGAGACCGGCTGGCCGAGCTGCGAGACGTGTCGCTCGTAGAGGCCGACACCAGCGGTGCGCAGACGCGGTTCAGCATGTTGGAGACGTTGCGCGAGCTGGCAGCCGAGCAGTTGCCCGCCAGCGAACGGCTCGCGCGCCGCCACGCGGATTACTATGTCGCCCTGGCGGAACGGGCGGACTTGGCAGTGGACGGACCCGAACAGGAGGCGTGGATGGACCGGCTCGAAGTGGAGCTGCCCAACCTCCGGGCCGCGCTGGCGTGGGCGTTGGCCAACCGACCGACCCAGGCACTGCAATTGGCGGTGACGCTCGGGCAGTTCTGGGAAGTGCATGGTCACCGGTCCGAAGGGCGCGAGGCGGTCTGCGCCGTGCTGGCGCGCGCCCCGCGCACGTCGGCTTCGCTCCGCGCCCGCGGCGAGGGGCTGGCGGGCTGGCTGAGCTACCTGCTCGGTGACGATGAGCGCGCCCGGCCGTTGCTCGAGGCCGCGCTGAAGCGGAGCACGCGGATCGACGATTGGGCGTGCGCCTCCCGCGTCCACTACGCGCTGGGCCACTTTGCTCTGGCGCACGAACGGCTGGACGAGTCCCGACACCACTACGAGCAGTGCCTGGCGCTTCGCCGCGCCGCCGGCAACGAAGTCGGCGCCTCCGCCGCCTTGGAGGGGTTGGGCGACGTAGCCGCCGCCAACCACGACTACGACGCGGCCCGCAGGCTGATTGAGGAGAGCCTGCAGATCAACCGGCGGTACGGCAGCGCTCGCGCCATCGCTCTGGGGTTGCACCGACTCGCGGTTCTCGACGCGGAACAAGGCGAGCTGGACTCAGCAGAACGCGCCTTCCAGGAGACTCTGACGTTGTTCCGCCAAGCCGGCGACCGCACCTCGGCCGCCGGAGCGACCGGCGAACTGGCCCAGTTGGCGCTGCGTCGCGGCGATCCCGCCACCGCCCGGGCCCGGCTCCGGGAGTCGCTGACCGAGATGCGCGAACTGGGGTCCGCGCGCGGAACTGCCGGTGGGCTGTTCCTGCTGGGGCAGGCGGCGGCCGCCGAGGGCGACCACCGGGGAGCCGTCGCTGCGTTCGAGGAATGCGCCGCGATCCGCCACACCATTGGCGAGCACTCAGGGATGGCTGCCGCCCTCGAGGAGTTGGCGCAGGTGCAGCGCCGGTCGGGTCACTTGCCGCAAGCCGTCCGCCACTACGCCGCCGCCGCCGTGCTGCGGCAGGCAACGACGCCGGACGAGACGCCGCCGTCAGTCTCCGAGTCGGTCGCGGATCTGCAGGGAGCGTTGGGCACCGAAGCGTTCGGCCGCGCCTGGGACGAAGGGCTCGCCCACGGCAAGCGCCTGCTGGAGTCCTCGTAGGATAAAGCTCCAGCTTTGTCCGGCAGCCTTCCCGGTCCTGTCCGTCCTTGCCGTCCTGTCCGTCCTTGCCGTCCTGTTCGTCCTTCTGCCCTCCCAACGGCCAAGGACCAACAGGACGGCAAGGACGAACAGGACACGCCACCGCCCTGTTCCCGCCCCTCGACTGCCCCCTGCCCCCGAAAATCTTTTCGCCCTTGTGGGAGTTCTGTGGGAGTAGCGTGTTATGCTCTCTCGCATGATTCGCAGTCTGGCGGGAACTTCGACCGACAGCCGACCGGGCTTTGACCCGGCCGCGACGGGCATTGAGGCGCCGGCGGGCTCAAACCAGCCAGCCTTCCTCCCCACGGAGAGTGGCGAGGAAAGGACCACAGGAGGTGAGGTCACGGTAACGTGAACGTCCGGGAAGCACTCCCGGAAGGGCAGCAAGCAGTCTGTAGGCGAGGCGGTCTCGCCGAATACTGAACCAGAAGGAAGATGATTGTAGATGAGATCGAAAACACCAGCGACCTTGGCATGGCAGGTCTGCGCGCTCGTGCTCGCATTCGGAGTCCTATCTGGCACGGGCATGACCGAAGCCTGGGCAGTTAGCGTCAATTACGCCGATCCCAGCTTTGGCTTCGACAACCAGAGCTCGGTCGACGTCACCTTCTACGGGAGCGGCTTCCACGACGGGATGACCGTGAAGCTCGACAAGCACTGGCACCATGGGTCCCACGCGACGCTCTGGCCGCTCAGCGGCGTGCACGTCGTGAGCGACAGTGAGCTGCGGGTCAGCTTCAACCTCTCGGGTGCCTACCTCGCCAACTACACCCTCTGGGTTGACGATGCGTGGCGCAACAACGGCTTCGAAGTCCGTGACGCCGACGGCCTGTGGGTCTCGTCCATCTCCCCGAACAGGGGCGCGACCAACCGGCCCCCGGTAGCCACCACCATCACGGGGAACACCTTCCAGAGCGGGTCGAGGCCGATGCTGCAGAAGCAAATCGTCAACAACGACAAGGGCGTGCAGTGGTACACGATCTACCCGACCAGCACGACCTTCGTGAGCAGCACCGAGCTCCAGGCGACGTTTGACCTGGCCGGCCAGCCAACGGGGTACTGGGACGTCGTCGTCAAGCAGCCGAACGGCACCCACTACTCTCTGACTTCGGCG
>Ga0210033_1004622_pt1 | contig 10515 bp, 8 predicted proteins | sample CryGeymeta201501_FD_185465 | JGI IMG/M metagenome (GOLD analysis project Ga0210033, IMG submission 185465) | Groundwater microbial communities from Crystal Geyser aquifers in Utah, USA - Crystal Geyser metaG 2015-01 (SPAdes) (version 2) | ecosystem: Environmental > Aquatic > Deep subsurface >... | reverse complement strand
GCTGAACGCTCCGAGCTCCATCTTCCCAAGCACATCCCAGAGCACGCGAGCCGGATGCGACGGCTCCAGCGCATCCTCGGGAAACTCGAACCGCATCTCTCCCTGCCTCCGGCGCGGCTCCTCGATCCGAGGCTTCCCCCCCTGCCAGTCGTCTTGCCCGTGCCTGCGGTTCCCGGCGAATCGTCAAATAGCCGAAGTTTCTCCATGCGGCCGTTCGACCACCAGCCGATCCTCTTGGCGATCCACTTCTAGCAACCTCCACCCCGATTTCTGGACACCTCTTGAGCGCGTGCGTGCGCCCAGCCCGCGCCGCCTCGACGACGCCGAGCGGCAGCGCATCCTCGACACGCTCCAGCGCCCGGAGTTCGCCGACCAGCCTCCGACTGAGGTGTACGCCACGCTGCTCGGACGCGGCGTCTATCTCGCGTCCATCCGCACGATGTACCGCATCCTCGCCGCTGCCGGGCAGACGCGTGAGCGCAGGAATCAGCGGCCGCCCCGGACCTACACGAAGCCCTCGCTCACGGCGACCGCACCGAACCAGGTCTGGACGTGGGACATCACGAAGCTCTCGACGATCCACAGCGGCGTCTTCCTGATGGCCTACGTCATCACGACCTCTTCAGCCGCTACGTCGTCGGCTGGATGCTCGCGACCAAGGAGTGCAAGCACCTCGCCGCGCAGCTCTTGGCGGAGACCATCGCCCGCCACGGCATCGAGCCGGGCTTGCAGGTCCATGCCGACCGCGGGTCCGCGATGAAGAGCGACACCCTCGCTCCGCTGCTCACCTCCCTCGGCGCCTCGCATAGCTTCCGCCGACCGCGCGTGTCCGACGACAGCGCCTACCGCGAGCATCCCGAGCGCTTCCCCAACGGCCCTCCTCGCGTCCCGCGTCCGCCCTCCGCAGTCTCCATCAACCCGCTCGCCATCGACGCCCTCAGCGTGCAGCCAGACCCCTCCGGCGACGACCGCATCCACACCCTCAGTCTCTCCACCGAGGCGGCCTACCAAACCGCGATCGCTTCATAGATTTCTCATCATCACTGTCTTAGACCCGTTGACACGTTCCGGCTGCTTCTTCTGAGGGAGATCGGGCGCCGCCGGCCGGTCGACGAACGCAACGCGAGCTTCGTCGTCGAGCGATGGCGGCGACTCCGGCGGCTTCGCTGGGCTCTTGCGCTCGCCGCGCTTGTTCCGCATCGCGATGGCCATGAGCTCGGTGATCTGCTCGTTGCCCTTCGCCACCAACTCCGCGAGTCGACCGATCTCTTTCGTCAGCGCCTCGATCTGTCCGTGGCCAGCGGCGAGCTGCAGCACCACCGCGAACTACAGCACCACCGCGTCGTGCTCTTGGCGGGCCACGGGATCGACGGTGGAGAGGAGGGCCACGGGCCGGAGAAGATCACCCGTGATCTCCGATGTGGACCCCCCCTCGCATGTCGTCCTCACGCAGCCGCGCGCTGTCGGTACCAACGCCGCCGAGCCGCCGAAAGCTCGATGCCCTCGATCAGCGACGCGAGGGTCGCCGCATCGACCCCACCGCTTCGCTGATGGGTCACTGATGGACGGAGTGGTCGGAGCGCGGGTGGAAGGCGAAGTCCGTGCAATGTTGAGGTTGTCCCTCGCTCTGGGCGCGCGGTAGCACGCACGACGGGCGCCACTCTTGCGATCTCCGGCGCCAGGCCCCAGGGTCTCCGGCCGAGAAGGAGGCCACATGGCGCTGCGCTATCGGATGTTGGGCAAGTCGGGCTTGAGGGTTTCGGAGATCTGTCTCGGGACCATGAGCTTCGGAGACCAGTGGGGCTTCGGAGCGGACGAAACCACGAGCCACCAGGTGCTGGACGCCTTCGCGGAGGCGGGCGGGAACTTCCTCGACACGGCCAACAAATACCACGGCGGCCAGACGGAGCAGATCGTCGGCTCCTGGCTTGCCGCCCGCGATCGCGATCGCACGGTGCTGGCGACCAAGTACACCCTGGCCATGGATCACGCCGATCCCAACAGCGCGGGCAACCAGCGCAAGAACTTGGTCCGCTCCGTCGAGGCGAGCCTGAAGCGCCTGGGCACGGACTACATCGACCTGCTCTGGGTGCACGCCTGGGACGACTACACGCCCTTCGAGGAGACCATGCGCGGTCTCGACGATCTGGTGCGCGCAGGCAAGCTGCTCTACGTCGGCGTCAGCGACACGCCCGCCTGGATCGTCTCGGCCAGCAACGTCGCGGCCGAGCTGCGCGGCTGGACGCCCTTCGTCGGATTGCAGGTGGAGTACAGCCTGCTCGAGCGCACGGTGGAGCGCGAGCTGATGCCCATGGCCGAATACTTCGGGCTCGGCGTGGTGGGCTGGGCGCCCCTCGGTGCGGGCGTGCTCACGGGCAAATACACACGCGCCGGTGGTGACGGAGACTCGCTGCGGCGTGGCAGCAACGAGTCGCGCGGGCGCACGAGCGAGCAGGCCTTGTGCATCGCGCGCGCCGTGGACGAGGTCGCCGACGAGCTCTGCGTGACCTCGGCCAAGGTCGCCGTGGCCTGGGTGAAGGCGCAGGGCTACCGCTACATTCCCATCGTCGGCGCGCGCAAGGTCGCGCAGATCGAGGACGTGCTCGGCGCGGGCGAAGTGACGCTCACGGAGGCGCAGCTCGCGAAGCTCGACGCCGTCAGCAACCCCGGTTCGCACTTCCCGCAGAACTTCCTCGCGTCGAATGGCGTGAAGGATCTGGTGAGGGGCGAGATCCGCACCCGCATCGACGGTCGCCCCGCGCGCGGCTAGCTCGCGTTCCTCGAAGCGTGTCCCGCTGTGGACGCATGGGGCGGCAACGCGTACACCGCGAGGCCATGAGCCCCGACCTGTACGAGTTTCCCCTGCGCATCCCGCGGCAGGCGTTCTCCGCGCGCAACGCGGCGCGCGCGGGCGATGTGTGGCGTGCGTTTCAGGAGGTCGCGCTCGAGGGCTCGACTCGCGCTGGCTGGCCGCCGCAGCGCTACCGCGAGGGCGACACGGCCTTCGTCGTGCGCTCCATGCTCGTCGTGCATCACGCGGAGGCGACCTACGGCGAGGATCTCGAGGCGCAGACCTGGATCCGGCGCATGCGTCGCGGCACGTTGTGCACGCGCGAGGTCAGGCTGGCGTTTGGGGCAGCGCCCGTGGCCACGGGCACGCAGGAATGGGTCCACGTCGGGCCCGAACGCAAGCCCGTGCGCGCGCGGCCCGAGCTGGTCGCAGCCTTTCCCGAGCGCGAGGACGGCACGACCGCGACCCTGCCTGCGTGGCGGCAGGCGTCGGGTCCCGAGCGTCGCTTCGCCTTCGACGTCTGGTACACGTGGATGGACCCACTCGATCACGTGAATCACCCGGCCTACGTGGACTTCTGCGACGAGGCCACGTCGCGCGTCCTGGTCGAAGCGGGCCTGCCGGCGCTCTCCCTGGCGCCGGTGGCGGAGAAGCTGACGTTTCGCTCCGGCGCTCTGGCCGGAGAGCGGCTCGAGGTCCTCACGTCGCCCGTCGGGGTGATCGACGAAGACATCGTCGTCTTGACCCACGCGCTGAAGGTCGGCGAGCGGGTGTGCTCCGACGGCGTCACGCTGAGGCGTCTCGTGGGCGCGGATCCGGGCGACCTGAGGCGCGCTTTCGACGTGCGCATTGGCGAGGCGTCTGCGGGCTGATACGCCTGGAGCGTGAATGCACGCACGCTCCTCTTCGCCTTCCTTCTCTCCGCCTGTGGCGGCTCCACGACCGCCGCGCCCATCGCGGCCACGCCGCCTCCCGTCCAGGTCGCGTTCGCCGAGGCCCCGCCACCGGAGCCCGACTTCGTCACCCTGTCCGTCGTGGGCACGAACGATCTGCACGGTCACCTCGCGCGCACGGCCGTGCTGAGCGGCTTCCTGTCGAACCTGCGCGCGGCGCGAGACGCGGACCACGGCGCCGTGCTCCTGCTCGATGGCGGCGACATGTTCCAGGGCACACTCGAGTCCAACCTGGTCGAGGGTGCGAGCGTGGTGCGTGCCTACGACGCGTTGCACTACACGGCGGCCACCATCGGCAATCACGAGTTCGACTACGGCCCCGTGGGTCCGGCAGCCACGCCCCAGTCGCCCGAGGACGATCCGCGGGGCGCCTTGCTCGCGCGCGCCGCCGAGCTGAACTTCCCCCTGCTCTCGGCCAACCTGCGCGTGGCCGCGACGGGCGCGGGTATCGACTGGCCCCACGTTGCGCCCACGGTGATGATCGACGCTGGGGGGGTGAAGGTCGGCCTGGTCGGCGTCACCACGAAGGAGACCCTCGGCACCACGCTACACGCCAACGTCGCCGATCTGGCCATGGCGCCGATCGTGGAGACGGTGACGACTCGTGCGCGCGCGCTGCGCGAGGCCGGCGCCGAGGTCATCGTGGTGTTGGCCCACGCCGGCGGGTTTTGCCACGACTTCAGCAACGCGGACGACCTCTCGAGCTGCGAGGCCGAGGACGAGATCTTCGAGGTCGCGCGCGCGCTGCCCGCTGGGCTCGTGGACGTGATCGTCGCGGGCCACACGCATCGAGGCGTGGCCCATCGCGTGAACGGCGTGGTCGTGCTCGAGTCCTACGCCTACGGGCGCGCCTTCGGACGCGTGGATCTCGAGGTCGATCGCACGACGGGTTATGTGGCCTCCGCGCACGTCTTCGCGCCTCAGGATCTTTGCCAGGATCCGAACACGCCCGTGCCCGAGTGTACGCCTGGGGAGTACGAGGGTCGGCCCGTGGTCGTCGACGCCGCGCTGCTCACGGCACTCGCACCCGATCTGGAGCACGCGCGCGAGTCCAGGGAGCGCAGCCTGGGCGCGACGTTGAGTGAGCCCATCACCAGCAGCTACCTCGCGGAGTCGCCTCTCGGGGACCTGCTCGCCGACCTGATGCGCGAGGCGCATCCCGGCGCCGACGTCGGGCTCTTGAACGGCGGCGGCGTGCGCGCCGACTGGCCCGCGGGGCCGCTGACCTATGGCTCGCTCTACGAGTCCTTTCCCTTCGACAACGTCTACGCCAGCGTGCGCATCACGGGCGCCGAGCTGACGGAGTTGGTGCGGCGCAACCTCGGGAGCGATCACGGTGTGTTGCTGGTCTCGGGCGTGAACGTTCGCGCCCGATGCGCCGGCCCCGACGAAGGCGCGAGCACGCTCGAGGTCACGCTCACGCGCGAGGGAGGCCGACGCATTCGGCCGGACGAGACGCTCACGCTCGTCACCAGCGACTTCCTCGCCACGGGCGGCGATGGCGTCCTCGCGGACATTCGCGCGCAGCGCCCGGACGCCATCACCATCGAGGACGGACCGCCCATTCGCGAGGCCATCGCCGCGCTCTTGCCGCACGTCGGGGATCGCGGCATTCGCCGCAGCTTGGCCCACGCCGCGCCTCGCAGGCCGCGCATGACCTTGCCCGCCACCGACACCGCGCGACCGATTCGCTGCCCCGTACCGAATCTCTGAAGTCGACCCCGTCCGCGGGGCGCATGGGCGTCCGACTACTTGGGCAGCAGCATGGGCGGCGCGTCGGTGAGCTCGCTCGAGGTGTCCAGGTTCTTGAGCTTCACCTTCAGCTCGAAGAGATCCGTGCGCCGCTGCAGGCGAGGCGTCACGGAGCCCGAGGAGCGTGAACGATAGAGGTCCGCGATGTCGACGTCGGTCACGAGCAGGGTCTCGACGTTGGAGTCGGCGATGGCCTGGATTCCGTCGCGTGCGAACTCGAAGTCCACCGGCGTGAACACGGCGGCCTGCCCGTAGTGGATGTCCATGGCGGGCACGCTCGGCAGGTTGCCGATGATGCCTGCCGTGGCGACGAAGATCTGATTCTCGATCGCCCGCGCCTGCGCGCAGTAGCGCACGCGGAGCTGTCCGTGGCGGTCGTCCGTGCAGTAGGGCACGAAGAGCAGCTCCACACCCTCGTCGGCCAGGTAACGGGTCGCCTCCGGGAACTCCACGTCGTAGCAGATCTGCACGCCAATCTTGGCCTTGGGCGTGGCGATGACCGCGAGCTCGTGGCCGCCCTCGATGCCCCAGTAGCGCTGCTCCGAGGGTGTGATGTGCAGCTTCGGTTGGCTGATGTAGCGCCCCGAGGAGTCGAAGATGAAGCACTTGTTGTACAGCTTCCCGTCGTCGTCGACGGGGTGGCTGCCGGCGATGATGTAGAGCCCGTACTTCTGGGCAAGGCCGGACATCAGCTCGATGAACTTGTCCGTGAAGTCCTCCGCCAGCGTGCGGATGCCGTCGAGGGGTGACATGGGCTCGAGCACGGAGAGCAGCTGCACGGAGAAGAACTCGGGGAAGAGCACGAAGTCCGAGCGGTAGTCCGCGGCGGTCTCCACGAAGTACTCCACCTGGTTCGCGAACTGCTCGAAGCTCGAGATCTTGCGCACCTTGTACTGCACGCAGGCGATGCGGACCTTGGAGGAGTTGTCCTGCTCGATGTAGTCGGGGTTGAGCCACTCCACGAAGGTGGCCAGATCGCGGCTGAGCGGATCCGTGATGTAGCTGCGCAGGATGCGGCGCACGACGAAGCCCTCGCGCAGCTGGAAGCTCAGGACGGGGTCCTTGCGCGTTCCATCCACGACCTCTCGCACGTACTCCTCGGGGCTGAGCGCGTCCGCGACCTCCGAGTAGCCGGAGAGCCGCCCGCCCGCGACGATGCGGCGTAGGTTCAACTTGCGGCACAAGCGGCGCCGCGCTTCGTACAGGGCCGGCCCGACGCCGCGCCCCTGGGAGGCCGGATCGACGTAGACGTCGGCTCCGTAGAGCGTGTCGCCGGAAGGATCGTGGTTGTGGAAGTAGCCGCCGTCCGTGATGCCGGAGTAGGTGTGGGCGCGGTAGGGGTCGCGGCCCGTGCTGACGATCAGTGAGGCGACGGCGCCGACCACCTCCCCGTCGATCTCCGCCACCAGCTGCCCTGCGGGGAAGACGCGCTGATGATTCAGCAACTGGCGTGCGCTCCAGACCACGTTCTCCTCGACCATCAGCGGAAAAGCCTTCTGATTGAGGGCGATCAGGTGGTCGATGTCCTCCTCGCTGGCCTGGCGGATGGCGATGTCGTCGTCTCGGTCCGTGTACAAAAAGGGAGTCATGGGGGTGTTGTCCATTCGCCGCCCCCGGTGGGAGCGTGCCTGTCAGAGGAGTGGGCTTGGGGCATCGACACCGCGCTCGCAACCGGGCACAGGCGCGCCCTCGGGCGCGTCAGCTCGCTGCGAAGAAGTCGCGGATGCGCTCGGCATGAGCGTGCGCATCCTTGCGACCCAAGGCGATGAGCTTGTCCGCGAAGCCGCCGTCGAAGAGCACGAAAGATAGCAGATCCGACTCCATGGTGCCGCGGAAATGGGCGGCGCCGCTGAACACGGCTGCTGGCAGGCTGCGCAGATCGAGCTGCCGTGCATAGGCGGAAGCCAGATCGCCGATGTCTTGGGATGGATGGAATTCCAGCGCATCGAGTCTGCGGTAGGGCACGCCTCGGGTCTCGCGCATGACGTCGCGTAGGTGCTTCATCTCACCCGCGTCGAGGGTCTCCTCGAGCGTGCCGAGCAGTCGGTTCATGCGCTCCAGGACCTGGAGGTCGTACTTCACCGGATCGAGCAAGAGCGCGTTGAGGATCTTGCCCAGCAGGAAGATCGGGCTGGGGTAGGCCGCCTCCATCTCGCCGCCCGCGGCGCCAGGCTCGAGTCGCACGATCTCGTCCTCGAAGAGCAGGGAGATGACCACGAGGCGGTCGGCGCCGGCGCGGATGGCGGGTGCGATGGGCGTGTTGAAGCGTACGCCGCCGTCGCAGTAGTAGCGCTCACCGATGCGTCGCGAGGGGAAGAGCAGGGGGATGGCGGCGGAGGCGAGCACGTGGCGCGCCGTGATCTCCTGGTGGAGCGCCTGGCGCCGCGGATCGAGCGACGCCGTGAACGTGTAGTCGTCCGCGACATCGGCGAAGAGCGTCGTGCGACCGCTGCCCACCTCGAGGGCGGCGACGATCAGCGCCTGCACATCCCCGGACTGCACGTTGCGCCGCAGCCGATGGTAGGGAATGCGCCGCTCCACGATCTCCTCGAGTGCGCGCGGATCGAGGATGGAGCGACCCCAGCGCTCGCCGTGCTCCCCGCGCAGGCGCGCCATCCACGGTCCCAGCTTGTTGCCCGTGAAGAAGCGCAGCGGATCGAAGCGGATGTGCTTGTGCAGCGCGAGGCCGCGCCACTCCGCGACCAGCCCCTCGATGTTCATGTCCGGTTGGTCGGCGTGGGCGGCGAGCCAGGTCGTGTTGATCGCGCCGACGGAGGTGCCGGTGAAGATGTCGAAGGGCGAGCGGTCGAGCCCTTCCTCCTTCAACACGTCGATGATGCCCGCGACGACGCCTACCTCGTAGGCGCCGCGCGCGCCTCCACCCGAGAGCACGATTCCCGTTCGCATGGCGCGAGTCTACCATCGGCGCGGGCGTGCGGGTGGCCTCCCTGGCTGTCGATCTGTGCCGTTCTGTGCCAAAAAACGCTGGCATATGCCTTGCTTTACTCAAAACGGAGGATCGTCCACGAAGGACTCCTCGAGGAACGAAGGATGACGATGATCCGCTCACGCTCGACCTGGACCTCTGCCGCCACCTGCGGACTCGGCGCGCTCTTCCTGCTCGTCGCGGGCTGTGCCACGAGCACCGTGCAGACCGACGACGGCGGCGTGGACGCGGCCACGGATGGCAGCACGTCGGACGGGGGCAGCTGTGGTCTCGACACCTGCGCCAGTGGTCAGCTGTGCTGCCCCGGCTGCAGCCCGAGCCAGGTCTTCTGCGCGGCCCCGGACGGTCCCGGCGGCGCCTGCCCGCTGCTCGGTTGCCCGGTGATGACCTGCGGCGGCGAGGTCTGCGTTGCGGGGGACGCGTGCTGCACGGACTGCGATGGAAACCAGTCGTGCTCCGCGGGCGGCGCTTGTCCCGGTGGGCCATGCCCTCCTCCGAGCTGCGGCGGTGACGTCTGCGGGCCGGGCCAGCTCTGCTGCACCAACGACTGCGATGGCAGTCAGTTCTGCGAAGGCACCGGGGCGTGTCCGATCTTCGAATGCCCGATTCCCGGCCCCTGCGTCGCTCAGGACGCGCAGGGCGACGGTGGACCCTGCGACGGCTTCTTCGGCTACGCCTGGAACGGCTCGAGCTGCGAGGGCATCACGGGCTGCTCCTGCGTTGGCACGGACTGCGGCAGCACCTACATGGACCTCGGCGCATGTCGAGACGCCCACGCCGCCTGCGCCGGGGCGTTTTGTGGTGGCTTCGGAGGCGTGGCCTGCGGCGCGATGCAGTACTGCCTGTACGACAGCGCGGGTGGCGCGAGCTGTGGCGCGGACGACGGCGGCGGCGTGTGCACGCCACGACCTGCGGAGTGTCCGAGTCTGATCGACCCCGTCTGCGGCTGCGACGGCGCCGACTACGTCAATGCCTGCGTCGCCCATGCCGCGGGCACGGACGTCTCGAGCCACGGGACCTGCGCCGCGCCCGTGACCGACTGCCGCACGACGGGCTGCGCGGCCGGTGAGAGCTGCATCGTCTGCGGTCCGCCCGGCACCGGCCACAGCTGCATCCCCGACGGCACCCTCTGCGGTCTGTGAACGGCAGCGCCCCACCACCCACGATGAAGCCCCTCGGGCCCCAAGGAAGACCATGAACACGACACCCACGCACTTCAGAATCGGCTCCGCGCTCGGCGCAGTCTTCCTGCTCGGCTTGGCGGGTTGCGGGACCACCGCTCCGTACCCGGCCCCGCCTCCCGACGGCGGCGTCGATGGCGGCAACACCTGCGGGTCCCTGACCTGCGCGGTGGGCCAGGCCTGCTGCACGGACTGTGAGGGTCGGCCCTCGTGCGGCGGCTTCGAGGGAACCTGTCCGCGTCTCGCCTGTCCGCCGCCGCCACCCACTTGCGGTGGTGAGACATGCGGCGCGGGTGAACTCTGCTGCTATGGCTGCGCGCCAGGCGAAGAATTCTGCGCGGGTTCCTACGGCTGCCCGGACATCTACTGTCCGCCGCCTCCGGTCTGTGGGGGTGAGCCGTGCGACGGTTCCGCCGGCTGCTGCATGGGCTGCTGTGGCGAGGAGTTCTGCGGTGGGCCCGACGGCAGCTGTCCCGCCCTCGACTGCTCCCTGGTCGACTGTCCGCCGCCTCCCACCTGCGCGGACGGCACGGCCTGCCCACCCTCGGACGTCTGCTGTGACAACCCTTGCGACGGAAGCATGTTCTGCAGCCCCGCGGGCGCTGGCTGTCCCGTCTTCGATTGTCCCATGCCTGGACCTTGCGTCGCGCAGGACGCGCAGGGTGATGGCGGAGTGTGCGACGGCTTCTTCGGCTACGCCTGGAACGGAACGAGCTGCCAGAGCATCATCGGCTGTGGCTGCGTCGGTGCCGACTGCGACAGCATCTTCATGGACATGGCGACCTGCCAGGCGGAGCACGCGGCGTGCCCTGGCAGGACCTGCGGAGGCTTCATCGGCGCCACCTGTGCGTCCGGTGAGTACTGCGACTACGGCGGCCCGAGTGGCGTGAG
>Ga0210033_1004620_pt1 | contig 10515 bp, 3 predicted proteins | sample CryGeymeta201501_FD_185465 | JGI IMG/M metagenome (GOLD analysis project Ga0210033, IMG submission 185465) | Groundwater microbial communities from Crystal Geyser aquifers in Utah, USA - Crystal Geyser metaG 2015-01 (SPAdes) (version 2) | ecosystem: Environmental > Aquatic > Deep subsurface >... | reverse complement strand
TGAAGTCCTTGGTGTCGTAGCCGTACAGACCGACCATCAGGGTGGGGATGATGTCCGCGGGCTGGAAGGCGGACGTGGACGCGGGGTCCTCGGTCGCGCTGAAGTTGACCGTCAGGATGTTCGTGGAGCTGTCGAAGCTGGCGTCGTCGACGGTGACCTGGAACAGGTCGCTGTAGCGCACATCCTCAGCCGCGAAGACCGTGGCGTCGTAGCCCTTGTGCTTCTGCGCGAAGGTCCCGCCGATGCCGCCCACCTTGTGACAGCTGTTGCATGCGGTGTTGTTGGTCACCGCGGTCTGGTGCATCGGGAGCACGTTGGCGTTGGTCCAGATGGTCTCGAGGGCGCGATCGGCGGTGCCGTACGTCTCCGAGCCCTTCATGGCGTGGCAGCTCTTGCAGGTCGTGAGGGTGAAGTTCTCATCCGTGAGGACCTTGTCGAGCTTGCCCTCGTGGCAGGTCACGCAGTTGGCCATGGACTGCGGGTACGGGAACTCCATCGCGTGCGACATGTGGACGTCGTTCATGACGTTGGCGGTGTAGGCGTACTTCGTCTTCTCGGCCGCGTCGGGCTTGGTGCCCGTGAGGTGGAGCTCGGCGTAGCGGACGGGGTCGTCGACCAGGATCTGCCAGTCCGTGTGGCCGCCGGTCTTGGTGTCGAAGTGGCAGGACTTGCAGGCGGCGAAGTCGGGGAGGCCATCGACGGCGGCGGCGCGGTAGCCGTGCTTCATGTAGGGGGCGCCGTGGCACTTCTCGCAGCCCGAGACGTTGGCAACCGACTCGTAGGGCGTAGTGACCAAGCTGCCGAGCGCGAGGCCGGCGTTGGAGACGTCCGCGTAGAGGGTCATGCCCTCGGTGTCGAGCTTGCCATCGCCGACGTAGATGTAGACTTCGCCGTTGCCGAGCTGGACGTTCCAAGCCGTCTTGCCGCTGACCTGGTACTGGCCGTCGCCCAAGGCGAGGAAGCCCGAGAGCGTGGTGGCGGCGGTGGGGAAGGTGCCCGTCTCCGCGTCGTACTCGATGGCCATGGCGCGCTTCTGGTCGAGCGACGGGAGGCCGTCGGTGTCCAGGTAGGGCAGGCCGTTCTTGAGGATGGTGAACACGACGGTGGTGGTGTATTCGTTCGGACCAGAGGGGATGCTGGTGACGCTGTCCACCGTGGCCTTGAACGTGGAGTCCACGTAGTCCTTGTAGACCGCCTGGTGCTTATCGCCGCCGGCGTTGTGACAGACCACGCAGGCTTCGGGCTGGACGGTGGTGAGCTCACCGAGCGTCTGCTCGATCTCGTTAAGCGTGGCGGGATCGACGTCAGAGCCGTCGATGCCGTCGACGCCGTCAACGCCGTTGGTGCCGTCGACGCCATTGATTCCGTCAGCGCCGTCAGCGCCGTCAGCGCCGTTGTTCACGGTCACGGAGGACCCGTCCTCGCACGTGATCGTGGCGGTGCCGTCGCCGTTGTCAGCGACAGTGCAGTTGCTTCCGTTCAGGCCTGCGGGACCTTCACAACCAGCCAACGTCGCCGTAACGGCGATGAGCAACGTGATTCCGTACCTCGACATGCTGTACCTCCGGGAAGAGCAAGTCATATTTGTTCACCTGTGTTGAGCACAGGTCATCGAACCTGACGAACGTATGGAGTGCGGCTGCGAAGGGCAACCTGTTTTTAGGACCTTTACACGGTGTAAGCGCAACAAATGGTGGCACCCTGGCGTGTGGCTTGAGCGACCAGCGAAACCCTTCGGTTCGCCCCTGTGCGACGGTCGAATCGATGCCTGACGTTCGCCGCGTGAAGGTGCGATGAAGTCGCTAGGCAACCACGATACTCGCGTATTATGACGTGTACCGGAGTTCCCTATCCACAAATTGCCTGACATGGACGAGCACCCCCCACGCGCGCCGCAGGCCGGGCGTTGGCACGAGCGGCTGGCCGTGCGCGTGGGCGCGTACGTGTTCCTGGGCGCGCTGCTGCCGGCGTGGGTGCTGCTCGGGTCGACCATCCTCGACGATCGCAAGCGCCTCCCGAATCAGGCGGTGCACCATGTTCGGGACATGGCCGCGCTCGTCGCCGTCGAGGTCGAGCACGATGTGCGCGACGGCCACCTCTCGGCGCTTCGGGAGAGCCTGGCGGAGCTCTTGCAGAATGAGCTTCGGGAGCGCCGCTACGTGGCCATGCGCGCCTTCGCGGTCGTTGACGCGCGCGGGCAGGTGCTCGCGCACAGCGAGCTCGACGCTCACCCGCTGCTGTCGCCGCTCAAGCTGCCTGCAGACGGGCTGACGTGGAGCGACACGCAGCTCATCGACACCGTCACCCTCGTCGACCCGATGACCGGGCTTCCGAACGGGCGCGTGTCGCTGGTCTTCGACGGCGCGCCGGTGTTCGATGAGCTTCGCGACTCGGAGCGTCGCGCCGTGATCTGGGGCTTGTTGGCGGTCGCGCTCGCGGCGGGGCTCGCGCTCCTCACGTCGCGTCGCGTCTCGGTGCCGCTGCAGCTGCTGGAGCACCAGTCGGCCTTCGTGGGCACGGGGCGCGTGGACATCGCCTCCCTCCGCGACGCAGCGATTGAGGTTCGGGACCTGGCGCGCGCGATTCACGACGCGGATCGGCAGATCGCGGCCGCGACGCGCGAGCTCAGCGACCAAGAGCGCTTGTTTCGCGCGGTGCTGGACAACTCGCCGGCCGTCATCTACATCCGCGACATGAAAGGGCGGTATGTTCGCGTAAACCGTCGTTTCGAGGAGATGTTCGGGCGCGTGCAGGCCGAGGTCGTAGGCCGTACAGACGCCGAGGTCTTCGCCGCTGACGCCGCCGTTCGCCCGCCCGAGAGCTTCGTGTCAGACGGCGCGCGCGCGGCGATTCGCCAGGTCAACTTCGCGCGCGGTGGAGGGCACCTACACCACCTCGTGGCGGAGTTCCCGCTCGTAGATCCGGACGGCGCCATCACCGCGATGGGCACGATCGCGACGGACATCACGGCGCAGACGCGCAGTGAGGACCAGGCCAGTCGGCTCGCGGCCATCGTCGAGCAGGCGCACGAGGCGGTCGTGGTGACCGATCTCTCGGGCGTCATCGAGTACGTCAACCGGCCCTTCGAGTGCATGAGCGGCTACTCGCGCGCGGAGCTCGTGGGACGCTCGCCGCGCTTGCTCAAGAGCGGGCGGCACGACCCCGAGTATTACCGAGAGATGTGGCGGGCGCTTCGTGAAGACGGGCGTTGGAACGGCGATTTCACGAACCGAAACAAGTCGGGCGCCTTGTATGAGGTGGAGCAGTCGATCGTGGCGCTCACCGACAAGCGGGGCGCGGTCGTCGGCTACGCGGGCTTGCAGCGCGACGTGACCGAGGCCCGCTCGATGACGCGGCGCCTGCGGCACGCGGACCGCGTCAAGTCGCTCGGCGTGCTCGCGGGCGGCATCGCGCACGACTTCAACAACCTGCTCACCGCGATCCTGGGCAACGCTGCGCTCGCGCGTCAGCTCGGCGCTTCGGACCAGGTGGCCGAGTGCCTTGGCGACATCGAGTGCGCGTCGCAGAGCGCGGCGGATCTTTGCCAGCAGATGCTCGCATACTCGGGGAAGGGGCGCTTCGTCGTTCGGTTGGTCAACGTCTCGGAGGTGGTGCGGGGCATCGCCAACCTGTTGCGGGTCTCGGTCGCCAAGAACGTGCGGGTAACGTACCAGTTCGATCAGGATCTTCCGGCGATTCGGGCCGATGTCGCGCAGGTTCAACAGGTCGTGCTCAACCTGATCACCAACGCCTCCGAGGCCATTGGCGCTGGGGACGGCGCCATCACGCTCTCCACCTTCGCCGCTGACTATGAGCGCGACACGCTCGACACGCTCCTGACCGAGCACACGCTGCAGCCCGGCCGATACGTCGCGCTTCAGGTCGCTGACACGGGCTGCGGCATGGACGCCGAGACGGTGCGGCACGTCTTCGACCCCTTCTTCACCACCAAGTTCCACGGTCGCGGGCTCGGCATGAGCGCGATGCTCGGCATCGTGCAGGGCCACGGCGGCGGCGTGCGCATCGACACTGCGGTTGGCCGAGGCACCACGGTGCTCGTGCTCTTCCCGGTGGCAGAGGAGCCGCTCGCACAGCGGATCGCGGACGCCGCGGCGGCGCCGTCGACACAGGACGATGGTTGGGCGCCGTCGGGGACCGTGCTGCTGATCGATGACGAGGAGCCTGTTCGCAAGGTCGTCGCGACCATGCTCGGGGCGATCGGCTATGACGTGGTCGTCGCGGACGGCGGCGAGGAGGGGCTGCGCTTGTTCGCGCAGCACCGCGAGCACATCGCGCTGGTGGTGCTCGACATGACCATGCCCGACATGGACGGCGTGGCTTGCTTTCGCAGGTTGCGCGAGCAGGATCCCGAGGTGCGCGTGTTGCTGTCGTCGGGCTACGCACGCGACGAGGTCATCGCGCGCTTCGCTGGGGATGCCCCCGAGGGCTTCCTCCGCAAGCCCTTCGTCCCCGACGCGTTGTCCGAGGCGATTCGCGCCACCCTGTTCGCGCGACCGGACTGACGCGTCGGGGCTTTACATTGGGGCGCTTCGGTCGCACAATCGCACTCCTCCGTGGAGACCTCGATGCGATCCTCTCTCTTGGCGCTTCTCGCGCTCGCGCAGCCTGCCCTCGCCTTTGAAGGCATGTGGCTCCCCTCCCAAGTCGATCAGCTCTCGGACGAGATTCGGGAGCTCGGATGGAAGGGGGACCCTGCACAGCTGGGCGACCTGAACGGTGACATCCTCGGCGCGGTCGTCGACATGCAGTACTGCTCGGCGGCCTTTGTGTCCCCTGACGGGCTCGCGGTCACGGCTTACCACTGCGTCACGGACGGGCTGCAGTTCGCCTCGCAGAGCGACGAGGACCTGTTTGAGGGCGGGTTCTCCGCCGATAAGCGCGCAGACGAGCGCTTCGCGGGGCCCACCGAGCGCGTCCGCGTCACCACCGGCATGGAGGACGTCACCGCGCAGGTGCTCACCGGCACCAAGAAGCTCGACAGCGCCGCGCGCATGGAGCGCATCGACAGCAACATCGACGCGCTGGTGAAGCGCTGCGAAGCGAGCGGCGGCGTGCACTGCGACGTGTCCAGCCTCGGGCAGGGGGTCAGCTACACGCTCGTCACCCAGCTCGAGATCAAAGACATGCGCCTGGTCTACGCGCCCCCGAACTCCGTCGGCTACTTCGGCGAGGACGCGGACAACTGGCAGTGGCCGCGGCACTCGGGGGACTTCGCCTTCTTCCGCGCCTATGTGGCGCCGGACGGCACGCCCCGCGGATATCATCCGGACAACGTGCCCTTCCACCCGGAGCACTACCTCAAGACCGCGCCGAAGGGCCCCATGCCCGGCGACTTCGTGGGCCTCGCTGGCTACCCCGCAGGGACGTGGCGCTGGCGGAGCGCGGCGGAGCTCGACTACCGCGCGAACGACGCCTACCCGCGTCGGGTTCGCATCGATCAGGCGATGATCGACATCATGCAGACCTACTCGGCGCAAAATGAAGAGGTGGCCGAGAAGATGGCGCCGCGCATCCTCAACGCGAGCAACAACCTCATCTACTACCAGGGCAACCTGCAGGGCTTTGAGCGCTTCGGGACCGCCGAGCAAAAGTGGCAGTTTGAGCAGGATCTTCGCAAGTGGATCGCCGGTGACGTGAAGCGCCAGGCCGCTTATGGCGGCGTGCTCGACACCATGCACCGCCTCCAGGCCGAGGCCGCGGCCACCGGCGCGCGCGATGACCTCGTCGACCAAGCGCTGCGGCACTGCAAGCTGCTCGACGCGGCGGTCACGCTCTACGAGCTGAACGTCGAGGCGGCCAAGCCCGATCGCCAGCGCCGCCCCGGCTACAAGAACCACGATCGCCCGGCCATCGCCGACGAGCTGGACCGTATCGAGGCCACCTTCGACTGGCGCGTCGACCGCGACATGACGCGCTGGTTCTTGCTGGAGCTGCTGCGCTTGCCGCCGGGGATGCGCCCCGCAGAGCTCGATCTTTGGTTCGAGAACCTGCCGCACACGGGCACCCCCGAGGAGGTCGTGGACGCCGAGCTCGCGCGCCTCTACCAGAACGGCGACCTCACCGACCCCGAGAAGCGCCGCGCGCTCATGGACTCGAGCCCGTGGTACCTCCAGAAGTCGGACAACCCGTGGTTCAAGATCGCGGCGGCGCTTCAGCCCCACCTTGATCGCGTGTACGCCGAGCAGCAGTCCCGCGAGGCGGAGTGGCGCCAGGTGCGCCCGCGCTATGTCGAGGCGCTCTCGGCCTTCTACCCGGACGCGCGCCCGCGCTGGGTCGCTGGCGCGGACGGCCAAGCGGACAGCGGCAGGTTCAAGCAGGGCCTGTTCTACTTCGACGCGAACAGCACGCTGCGCTTGAGCGTCGGCAAGGTCGACGGCTACTTCCCGCGTGACGGCCTCATCGCCGAGCCGCGCTCGCGCGCCGACGGCGTCCTGGAGAAGGCGGGGGCGGCGCCCTACGACGTCGCTCCCGGCACGCTCACCGCGCTGACCGAGGGCGACTGGGGCCCCTACGAGGACCCGGCGCTGCACTCGGTGCCCGTCAACTTCCTCTCGACCTTGGACACCGCCCGCGGCTCGTCGGGGTCGGCCACCTTTGACGCGGAGGGGCGCTTCAACGGCGTCCTCTTCGACGGCAACTACGAAGCGATCGTGTCCGACTGGGTCTACGACGAGGGCCTGACGCGCTCGATTCACACCGACGTCGGCTACATCCTGTGGACGCTCGATCGCGTCTCGCACGCGGACAACCTGCTCCGCGAGCTCGGCGTCACGCCGCACTTTAGCGAGACGGGCTCCGCAGACGCGCAGTAGGTCGGGTTGCTTTGTGGCGACGCGCGCTTAGCGTCGCCGAATGTCGACCCCGCCCCCCACCGAACGCCCGAGCACGATGTCCTCCTACCAGCGCCTGCTCGGGCTCGCGCGGCCGGAGGTGCCGCTGCTCGCGGTGGCGTCCGTCGCGCTGCTCGTCTCCTCGGCCATGAGCCTCGCTTACCCGCAAGCGGCGGGCTGGCTGGTGGACGCGATGATCGGAGAGTCGGCGGGCAACCTGAATCAGCTCGGCGTGCTCCTGGTGGTGCTCTTCGCGGTGCAGTCCGTGTTCTCCATGCTGCGTGCGTGGCTGTTCACGGTGGCGGGGGAGCGCATCGTCGCGCGGCTACGAGGCGACTTGTACCGGGCGATCATCGGCCAGGACATCGCCTTTTACGACGCGAGCCGCACCGGCGAGCTCACCAACCGCCTCTCGTCGGACACCTCGGTGCTGCAGAACGCCGTCACGGTGAACATCTCGATGGCGCTGCGCTTTGGCTTGTCGGTCATCGGCGGCGCGGGCTTCATGCTCTACTCGTCGCCGCAGCTCGCGCTCACCGCCTCGGCCATCGTGCCGATCGTGGCGATCGGCGCCGCGGTCTACGGTCGGTGGATGCGCACGCTCTCCCGCAAGGTGCAGGACGCCCTCGCGCGCTCGACCGACGTGGCCGAGGAGACCTTTCAGGCCGTGCGCACGGTGCGCTCCTTCGCGCGCGAGCCGCAAGAGGTGGCGCGCTACGAGGTCGCGGTCGACGAGGCCTACCACTTGGCGGCGCAGCGCGCGCTCGCCTACGGCGTCTTTCAGGGCGGGCTCGGCTTCGCGGGCTACGCGGCGCTCGCGATCGTGGTGTGGCGCGGCGGCGTGCTGGTGCAGGCGGGGGTGCTCACGGTCGGCGAGGTCACCAGCTTCTTGTTCTACACGATGATGGTGGCCATGTCCTTGGGCGCGCTCGCGGGCCTGTGGGGCGACTTTATGAAGGCGGTCGGCTCCAGCCAGCGCGTCTTTGAGCTCATCGATCAGGTGCCAGCGCTTGAAGGCGACGGCGGCGCGCTCGTCGAGCGCGTGCAGGGCGACGTCACCCTGGACGACGTGCACTTCTCCTACCCCACCCGCGCGGACACCCCGGTGTTGCGCGGCTTGACCGTGACCGTGCCGCAGGGGCAGAGCCTCGCGCTGGTCGGGCCGTCGGGCTCTGGAAAGTCGACGGTGGCGGCGCTCGTGTCGCGCTTCTACGACCCGACGACGGGCGCGGTGCGCATCGACGGGCGCGACACGCGCGAGCTCAACCCGCGGGCGCTGCGCGAGCACATCGGCATGGTGTCCCAGGAGCCCGTGCTCTTCGCTACGTCGATCGCCGATAATATCCGCTACGGTCGCCCCGGTGCCACGGACGACGAGGTCCGCGCGGCGGCGGTGAGCGCGAACGCGTTGGACTTCGTGCTCGCCTTCCCCGAGGGCTTGGACACCCAGGTCGGCGAGCGCGGCGTGCGCCTGAGCGGCGGCCAGAAGCAGCGCATCGCGATCGCGCGGGCGATCCTCAAGGATCCCGCGGTGCTCATCTTGGACGAGGCCACGAGCGCCCTGGACGCGGAGAGCGAGCACCTCGTGCAAGAGGCCTTGGAGCGCTTGATGGAAGGTCGCACCACGCTGATCATCGCCCACCGGCTCTCGACGGTGCGCGGGGCGGACTGCGTCGCCGTGCTCGCGGACGGCGTCGTGGCGGAGCTGGGTACGCACGACGAGCTCCTCGCGAAGGGGGGCTTGTACCGCCGTCTTGTGGAGCGACAGTTCGCCATGACAGCCGCCTGAACGGCGATCGGTCGCGCTGTTGATTGTTGGAGCGCAGCGGCGTAGGATGCGCCATGCACGCGAACACCCCCCTCGTGCAACAGTTGCTGCCGCCCTTGCTCTCTGCGAGGACGACGCTTGACGTGCGCGCGGCGCTCGACGCCTTGGTGACAGGGGGGTGGGTCAGCCACGTCGCGCTCTACCGCCTGCAAGCGGAGCCGCGGTTGCTGGTCGCCGTGGGCGAGCTGCCGGACGGGGCGCCGCGGGCGCTTCAGCCAGGGCGCGGCGCGTGCTGGGAGGCCCTCGAAACGGGCGTGCCCGTGCACTTCGTCGACGCGGACACCTCGCACACGGCCTACCCGCTCGTGGTCGGCGACGCGCTGCTCGGCGTGTTCGCCACGTCGAGCGCGGACGCTGGCGAGCAGATCGCGAGCTGGGTCGCGCTCGCGCTAGAGCGGGCGCGCGACGCGGATAGGGTGAGGATGCGTGCGGGCATCCTCGATCAGATCGTGCCCCTGATCAGCGACGGGCTGCTCTCGGTGGCCGCCGACGGCCAGGTGCTTGAGTACAGCCCATCCTTGCAGGCGCTCACCGGCTGGACGCGGGAACAGGTGCAAGAGAACGGGTGGACAAACCTTGTCTATTCCGATCCTCTGGACCGAGCGCAGGTGCAGGAGGGCATCGCTGCGCTGGTGCGCGGGCTCCCGTCCCAGGGAACGCGTCGCACGTTGGCCCGCTCGGATGGCGGCTCGCGGCGCGCCGCGATCTGGAACCGGCTCGTGCCCTCACCGAGCGGTGATTCGCCGGCGTTTTTAGCGATCTTTCGCGACGTCACCGAGAGCGAGGCCGAGCAGCGTCGGCAGCTTCGGGACGACGCCCTCATGCAGCTCGGCGTGCTCGCGCGCGGCGTGGCGCACGACTTCAACAACCTGCTCTGCTCGGTCATGGGGCACGCCGACCTCATCGCGCTTCACAGCGCCGACGAGCGCGTGCAGCGCCACGCGGCCACGCTCATCGCGGCGGCAGAGCACGGCTCGGCCTTGGCCAGGCAGCTCCTCGCGTTTGGCGGCAGCACCAACACGCGCTTGCGCCCGCGCCCGCTCCGCGACGTCGTGGAGCAAGCGTGCCGCATCTTCCGGGGCCAGCTCCCGGTGGGGGTCACCCTCGCGTGCGCTCCCGAGCTGTCCAGCGTGCTCGTCGAGGTGGACGAAGGGCAGCTCCAGCACGCGCTGCTCAACCTGCTCACCAACGCCCTGCACGCGGTCGGCGCGAACGGCGTGATCGTCGTCGACGGCCAAGAAGCGCCGCTCCCCGACGACCTCACCTACCGGGCTCCGGGCTGTGAGGCTGGGCGTTGGGCGCGCTTGTCCGTCAGCGACTCCGGGACGGGCTTCCCCGTCGGCGATCTCACGCGCTTGTTCGAGCCCTACTTCAGCACGCGGCAGGGCGGGCACGGCGTCGGCCTCGCGGCGGTGCGCGGGGTCGTGGGCAACCACGGCGGTGGCGTGCGCTTGCGCTCGGACGGAGGCGCGGTCGTCGAGCTCTACCTGCCGGTCTCCGATCGCCCCGAGCTCGCGATTCAACAGCTCGACGTCGGCGCGCCGGTGTCGGCCTCGCGCTTGTGGGTGTTGGACGATCACGAGCAGATCCTCGAGTTCTCGCGCATCGCGCTCATGGCCGAGGGGCACCAGGTGCGCACCTTCCGGTCGGTGGACGAGCTGCTCAAGGCGGCAGGGACCGAGGAGCCGCCCATGGTCGTGGTGCTCGACGTGCGCGGCCCCGAAGGCGGTGGTCCGCGCGCGCTGCAAGGCTTGCACGAGCTCGGCATCGAGCCCCAGGTGCTCTGGGTCTCGGGGCAGCTCCCGGACGCGTCTCCCGTCGGTGAGCACGACACCT
>Ga0210033_1004618_pt1 | contig 10518 bp, 16 predicted proteins | sample CryGeymeta201501_FD_185465 | JGI IMG/M metagenome (GOLD analysis project Ga0210033, IMG submission 185465) | Groundwater microbial communities from Crystal Geyser aquifers in Utah, USA - Crystal Geyser metaG 2015-01 (SPAdes) (version 2) | ecosystem: Environmental > Aquatic > Deep subsurface >... | reverse complement strand
CCGGTGGCATACTCTGGTTTTGCAGCTCGCCGATGGCGCGAAAAATCATCTGGTGATCGCGTCGATAAAAATCGCTTTCGATCAGCCGATCCGCTACCCGGTCCCAACTTTCCGGCACCAACAACAGTCCGCCCAGTACCGCCTGCTCCGCTTCCACGGACTGCGGCGGCACCCGCAAGCCGTCGGTTCTTCTAACCACCTGATGCAGCGGAGTCACCGTCGCGGGTACCAGGATGCCACTCTCTCTGCGCGGACGGCACGGGCAGAATTGCCGCGTGCATGTTTTTCGTTGGCAGCGGCTTGGCGGCTGGATTCATCGGCCCAAAGTTTTCTGTATGTCCCGTTGGCATACAGATTCCGTCCCTTGATGCGTAACTCGCCGCCGCCCTCAAGCGCGATGGTGAATGTATGTTGCTGGCGATCTGCGCCATAGCTGTCTTTTACAATTTTCCCTGTGATTTTTTCAAAGCCGGAAAACTGAGCGTTGCGAAATCCGCCGGTGAAGGTGGTTTTTTCGAAGCGTACTTCATCGCCGACCACGGCATCGCCGGTGCAGCAGGCTGTATAGGTTGCGTCGCCAGCGTAATTCGATGTTTCGTAGCTCATTTTAATTTCTCCTTTTTTCTGGTTACTCCAATCGCAACCTCGTTATCCCTCACGGTGGCCCAATCACGGCGGTGACGGTACGCGGTCGCGCGGCTGCATCCGAACGTATCAGCGATTCTGGTCCATGAGGTTGCGGCGTCTGGGTTGTTTAGTGCCCAAAGAGCAAATGCCATCCCGAATTGTGTTGTACAGCTCATTGCTGCCTCCTGTGATTGTGTCTGCACTACAAACTCAAAGATCGAAAAGCCGCCCACCACGATTCGTGCCAGCAGCGACTTCGGCATACGTCTCCAGCACCATTCGCGATGTCCGGTGCCCGGTAATTGCCATCACATCCGACACCGGCAATTTGCCGAGCGCTTCAGACACGAAGCCTCGGCGCAGCGAATGCCCAGAAAAAGCACGCCCTGGACCGGCGTCGATGCCGGCGAGGGCGCAGCGGCGTACCAACATGCGCACAACTGTGCTTTCGCTGATGCCGGTAGCACTGATGGCGATGCCGGCATGTTTGGTGGCTCTTGTGATCCGCCGAAACAGTGGCCCCGAAGTCACATCGTGGCCGTGGATGGCCAGTAGGTTCAGCCACCGTTCCATATTTTCGGCCGCTGTCCCCATGATAGGAATCAGCACCACGTCACCCGCATCCTGCGTTTTGCCGCCGGTGAGTTCGTACAGATAAGTCACCGACCCCGATTCGCCGGACGCAGCATTGCGCCGCAGGCGATCCAGTCGAGCGGCCGCAATCTCGCTCCGCCGCCGTGGCCAACCAAAGAGCAACATGGCGCGATCACGAATGCCCTCCATGGAATCGTCGCAGGTTGCCAAAATGGCGCTGATCGCGTCACGCATCAATGGGGGTGCCCGATGCTGACGCACCAGGCCGGCGGCATCGAGATTTTTTCGACAGCCGCGTATCAAATCCTGAATCGCTGGATCTTGCAATAACGAGGGAAATCCGTGACGGGCATGGGCCGCCGACAATACGTCCAGCCGGTGCCGCAGGGTGCTCCAACGCAGCGGCCCCGGATGGGCCTTGACGCCAGCGGCAACCAGGGCGGCATCTATCCACGAGGACGATGCAATCGTACTCATGTGCAACGTTGGGACGCCATCAATGAGCACGACCGAGTGGTCGGTCAGCCAAGTGGCAATGGACTCAATAGGCAGCGCGTGCGCAGGAAGGGGAAACGGTACCCGATAGCGACAGTGCCACCAGGCTACGACATAGGCGATTGCCGCAGCAAATGATCGCCTGGTATTTGGTGCCAGGCGGTCTGCGATCAACTGCGCTACCCGCTCTCGCACCGCCGCGTTCAGCTCATTCGGTGCTGGCGGATGATCGACGGCATTTGTCGTGGCTAGTGGGCGCGCCGTTTCCATCACGCAAGCGATCCACCACAGAAGCAGCAAAACAACATGCCCTGCGAACGGGGTGACATGGTTTCGTCATTTACCGCATACAAGTGCCCGCAGGCCGAGCACCAGACGCCAGGAAACGCGCTGTCCTGCGTCCAAAAACACGCCGGGCCATCCCGATGACGCGCTGCTAAGCTGAGGACGGCAAGCGCGCAAACGAGACCATGGCGCACATCTTCACGGCTAACAGATGGGGGCAGGGTACGGATGCCATTCTTTGCTCGGCGGTGCTGAAATACTCGATCAATGAACAGATCAACGTGGGCATCGGTGACGCAATACGGTGAAGGTACGGAAGACGCCACAAGCCGCGCACGATCACGATTAAGTCGTGGCGCGCACAACTCACTGGTCCTCCCACTTGGCGCGGCACGGAATGCTTGCCACTTTGCGATATTTGCCAGGTAGCGCGAATTGCAGTCCCGCTCGCATCCAGACTGCAAAAACAAACTCGCGCTTGTCTTCCAATACACTCCGGTCACTCTGGCGGGCCGAAATATGGATGGCATACGGCGTATCAGAGTCGTCTTCAAACATCAATTCGAGCATTTCCTCCCCAGCGGCGCGCCATGGTCCCTGCGACAGAACCACATATTGCGCCGTGCGCATTTCGGCTAGTTCTGACCGCATTGCCTCTGGCACCAGAAGCCTCGCGGCACCTCCGTTCCACGACAGGTACAAAATACCTTTGCGGGCTTGATCGGTATCCCAATAATTGGTCTCGGTGATTTCTTGGTTGTGGTTTTTTAAGTAAAGCATACTCATGCCGTGTTCTCCAGATGGCGGCGTTAGCCGTCGATAATCAGCCATCCTACGAGGGCAATAAGAGCCGTGGCCCCAATTGCTATCCCAAAGACCAAAAACGCCACTGCAAGCCCGCTCACCATTGCCACCATCGTGATGAGACCGCCAAACGCAGCGATCACAATCAGTGCGCCACCAAGTATTTGTTTCATCTGTGTTCTCCAAGGTGCGGCGTTAGGCGTCGATAATCAGCCATCCTACGAAGCTCATCAAGCCAATGGTTCCAAGCACCACCGCCAAAAACAAAACCTCCGACGCAAGCCCGTTTACCATTGCCATTATCGTGATGAGACCGTCTAACGAAGCGATCAAATGCAGTGCGCCAAGTATTTCTTTTTTCACGCTGGGTTTGTAAGCAATCATCCGTTCTACGTTGAAGGTAATAATGGTAATGGCTCCAAGCGCCGCCGCCCAGAATAAAACCGTCACTACAGGCACGCTTTGCAATGCCATCATCGTAATGAGACCGCCAAACGCAGCGGCCGCAAGGAGTATGCCAAGTATTTGTTGTTTCATGCTGTGTTCGCCAGCAATAATCAGCCATTCTCCGAGGGTAATAAGAGCCATGGTTCCGGTTGCTATCCCAAAGACCAAAAACGGCACTGCAAACCCGCTTCGCATTGCCATCATCGTGATGAGACTGCCAAACGCAGCGATCAAAATCAGTGTGCTAAGTATTTGTTTCATACGGTGCCCCTCGTGTCAGGTGTTAACGTCTCCGCACGCCACCGCGCAATGGTTTCATCCCGCTCGGCGATCATCCTGTCGCGGGTGGCCACGTCAGCGGCGTGCTGCGCACTGAGCGATTGCAATTCTCTCTCGGCCTCACGCCAGCGCGTCTCTGCCGCACTTAGTTCGGCCGCGATTTGGATTGACACGGCTTGCGCATGGTGCGCGCGCGCGTTGGCATCACGTACATGGTGTGCGAACTCAGTGATTTGAGTGTCGCGCGCATCAATCTGGGCGCGCAATCCACGCTCGATGCCATCGGCGCGTTTCTGCGCATCGTGTGCAGATTGCGCGGCGCGATCCAATTGGGCCATCAGGCGCGCGCCGTCACGTTCGGTGACAGCGATCAATTCGGCGCGTTCTTGGCCCCACGTTGAGCGGTCGGCAGCGCGTGCGCCCTCCATGCGATCAATTGCTGCGGCATGGCTGCTGTGCAACGACTCAATGGCTGCCTTGGCGTCACCAACCTCGCTGGCTAACGTGTCTGCGCGCGCACGCGATGCGCCCAGCTCGCCGCGTAGTTGGCCAATTTCGGCGGTGGCAGCGTCCAGACGCGATTGCAGGGTCTCCTTTACCTGCCGCATTTCGGTAACCTTGAGTTCGGCAGTTTCCGCCACTGCTGCGGCCTTTATGATTGCGTTTTCGGCGCTCGCCATTTGCGCATTGGCTGCGCTGACTCGCGGCGCCAACTCGCGCTCGGCAATGGCTCTGCTCTCGACGAGTGCTGCCGCCCACAGATCAGAGCCAATTGCCCAGATAGCCTCTGGTATTTCCGGAGGCCGCTCTGTGGGAAGCACCAACCGAGCCGCGATAGTCGCCCACCATTCACCGATCAACGGGTGGATGGTGTTTGGCGATCCCCGCCCGAGCAGTAGCCGTACCCGCTCATTCGTTGGGCGCTCGCCCTCCTTGACCAGCGCATCACACGCGCCGAAAACGTCGGCGCGTGTGATGCGCTGGGGTTTTGTTGACGATTGGGAGGCGGATGTCATCTTTCTAGCACTCCGGTGAGGTCAAACTTCTTTCCACACAGCCGCCCCGGCTTTGCGGCGATTAGTGCGGTAACGATGGCGGAATAGCCACACCACGCCGCATCCAACAGATCTTGATCTACCGTCCTCATGCTTGTGCTCCTTTCTGTAGGATGGATGGTTTGGCGGGATCAACCGCAGCGCTCGCCGCTGAAGCAGCGGCAAGCAGCACAGCGCGGGTGGGTTCGCCGGTCGCCAAGTCGAGCGCTGTTTTCCCCGCTTTGTTGCGCACATCCAACTTTGCACCTACGCCGATCAAGACGGCGACGGTGTCGGCGTGGCCGCGCCGGGAAGCACGCATCAGCGCGGTCCAGCCCATCTTGTCGCGGGCATCCACGTCCGCGCCTGCATCGAGCAGGGTAGCGACGGCATCGGCATAGCCGCACTGGGCGGCCGACATCAGCGCGGTCCAGCCCTCGTTGTCAAGCGCACTATGGTCCGCGCCCTTGGAAAGTAGGGCGATGACGGTAGCGTTACGGCCCTCCGCAGCACCGGCGGCCAATCTCAGCGCAGTCACGCCCTGTCTGCCTCTGGCATCCACGGCTGCGCCTGCGTCGAGCAGAGCAGTGGCAACGGTAGCGTGGCCATACAAAGCAGCCCACATCAGCGCGGTCCTGCCATCAGCGTCGTGCGCATCTACGTCCGCTCCTGCGCCGGTCAGGGCAGTGACGACGGCAGTGTTACCGTACCAAGCTCCCCATATCAGTGCGGTCCAGCCTCCGTTGTCAGACGCACTATGGTCCGCACCCCTGGAAAGTAGGACGGTGACAGTGTCGTCACGGCCCTCCGCAGCACCGGCGGTCAATATCAGCGCGGTCTTGCCTTTGAGGATGTCTCTGGCATTCACGTCCGCTCCTGCGTCAAGTAGAACAGTCACGATGTCGGTTCGTCCGTGCCGGGCAGCCCACATCAGCGCGGTCCTGCCATCAGCGTCGTGCGCATCTACGTCCGCTCCTGCCTCGATCAGCCGAGCTACCTCGGCATGGTCGCCACTTCTGGCCGCCTCCAGCAATTCGTTGTCTATCATTTTCATCGTCTTTGCTCCTAATCGTCGGGCAGAGTGCCATGCTTGTTTAATTCAGCACTCCGCTAAGATCGAACTTCTTCCCACACAGCCGCCCTGGCTTTGCGGCGGTAATTCGCACTACCGTGGTTTTACCCGCTGATTGCAGGTCTCCGTCCAGATCAACGGCCAATTGCTCCCCGTCGGCCTTAATCCAATAGATTGAGCCCACGGACTTCCACGCCTTTTTGGCGTCGAAGACACGGCCGATTAGAGCCGCTCGGTCGATCTGGCGAGCCTGCGCTCGCTGCGCGTTTAGCGCGTTTAGCGCATCCCGCTCGGCTTTGCGTGCCGCCGCCATGCGATCCGCGTGCGCTCTTTCTTCCGCCCGCACGGCGGAGCGAGCCGCTAAAGCCGCTGGGCGGGTAATCTCGGCACCGGCTTTTACCACCGGCGCGGGAGGGATGCGCGGCGCGACACAGAAAATCGCTGACAGCAGGACGCTATCCAGCCCTGCGTCAGACTCCCAGTTCCGGGCTTGCGTTGCCAGGGATCTCATGTTTGCAAAATCCCTGCGGGACAGTGCCTTGGCAGCCATCACCCAGTAGTACTGGGAGGCCGCCGCGCAGTCGGCCCTGTTTTGGGCCGCTGCGGCGGCATCAATGGCATCGGACGCCTCTGGCGCATCTGGTGCCAGCCCGGCCACATACTCGGCCGCTGCGTCGTCGTCGTCCTGGGCACCCACATCACAGCGCCCTAGAATATTGTTCACGCGGGATCTGTTCACGCCGCGTATCCGCCAGCAAACCCTCTTTTCGGGTCACCGTAAATCCCGGTGAGGCCATTCTTCGGCGCCCATTCGTCCATGAACGCCTTCACCTGTTCTGGTAACCCTGAGCAGGTGAACTTCCGACGCCCATCAGGGCCAATGAGCGGGCCGGAGATATACCCGGCCCCGAGCCGGGCGGCGGCTTCCGGCAGCTCGGGCCATGGCGGCTCTCGCCGCATGTCCGCAGCCTGAGCGACAGCCGAAAGGTTGACCATCGCCGCGCTGTCCAGCGCGGCTTGCGTCTGCGCTATGTCGGCCAGCAGGGACTTCACTGACCGCCCCTGGAACTCGGCGCGTGATTGAGCGCGCCAGAGCATAAGAGCATCTGGGTCTACGCCGGGACAACGCCCGGCGTATGCCGCGCCAAGACAATGATCTGCCGCAGCACCAAGTACAACATCTGCGGGCACCACCTGCCCACCGATAAACCAAGCACCACCTGAATGCTCTATCCCTACTGTGCCGTCTGTAGGTAAACCCGCCAGCCAGAGCATTACTTGGCCCACGGAACTCGCCGTTAGGAACTCCTCCGGGGGGCGCCCAAATCCCTGGTCACCGGGGCTGTGGTGGTCGCAGCGAGCGACCACGGGCAATGAGCGCAGCCAAGGTCCGTCGCATTCGACCAGCACGACCTGGCCGCTGCCAATCTCACCGATGACGCCGGTAGCGCGACCGGCGTTTCCAGGGTGGACCCGGCACCCATCTACCGAGGCGTACACGTACCGCACGCCTGCGGCAGTGAGCGCGACTTCGATCAGACCCATTTCGGGGTCGGCGCTGCCGAGTATAGCTGTTACGTTTTTCATCGCAGTCTCCCGATCGGACTGCTTCATTCTACGGCATTCGCGTTCGATAAGTGCAAATAATCGCGCAGCCGTTCAGCGTACAGTAATAAAAGACACAGCATCTGTACGGCGTACACTGTACGAAAATAGCACACAGCAACCAGCGACACGGATGCGCCGCTGCGTTTTACGGGGGGCACTGAACGCACGCAATCGCTCCTTGATGGTTTCAACCAGCAGCACGGATGCTGCTGCGTTGTACCCAAAGCAATGGGCATTCAGGCCGAGGTCTACCTCGTTTCAACCAGCAGCACGGATGCTGCTGCGTTTTACTGTCTTTGTTGGCGTAGTTCGCGAAGACGTTCTGGGTTTCAACCAGCAGCGTCGCTGCGGCCACTGCCGCCAGAGAGTGGTCGTCGGAGCGATAACCGAAAAACTCCCAAATCTTTCCCGCCACTACGCCACCCTTACTTCGCGCTCGGTCTTGCGGACATTCTCCAGCGCATGAGCGATAGCTCGACCGACGGCTGCGCCCAGCAGCGGCGGCACGGCGTTACCCACCTGTTCGTATTGCTCAACCCGCGACCCGCAGAAAACGTAGGTGTCAGGGAAGGACTGGATGCGTGCCGCTTCGCGCACGGTAAAGGCTCTGTCCTGCTCGTAATGGAAGTAAGCCCCCCAATGTGGATCGCACTTGGTCAGGATGGTGGACGCGAGGCCGTCAGGATTGACCCGACCGTAACGCTTCGTGTGGTCACTGCGCCGCGCCATGCGCATCCCGCGTGGCAACAGGGCATCGGGAATATCCGTCCAGTTCCCGCCCGGCGGAATGTGTGTCATGCGTTGAAGGTTGATCTTGCTCAACCGTGCTGCTTCGTGACACGTCACCCCCGTTGAACCCGCCCGCATCAATTGTTGATACGGGTTATCCGCCGGGTGCCGGTAGTCTTTGACCTGCTCGCCAATCTCGCCGTTGCGCAGGGCTGGCAAGTCGCCAATGGCATCCTTGACCGTGACGTGTGACGGCAACTCCAGGGAGCGCGGCAAGTTCACCAAGTTTTTCCCGGCGAATTGCGAGGTGAAATTCACCCGAACCGGTGCTTGGCGCAGCGGTTCCGGGAATAGCGCCGTCGAATCGACGCCGCAACGGCCGCCAAGGATGATCGTGCGCCAGCGGGTTTGTGGCACGCCGTAATGCGGCGCGTACAGAATCCGCACGTCGGCGTCGTAGCCGAGCTGCTTCAATGATTTCAGGATCGCATCCAGCGTTGCGCCGCCTTCAAACGACACCAGGCCAGGGACGTTCTCGATCAAGACCGCTCGCGGCTGAAATTCAGTGACAAACCGCAGGTATTCGCGGAACAGGTGGTTCCGTGAATCCTCGGTGGAACGCTTGGGCGCGTTGATCGAAAAGCCCTGGCAGGGCGGGCCGCCGGCGATCAAGTCCAATTCGCCACGCTTCAAGCCCAGTAGCTTTCGGACTTTGCACGCATCAACCTTGCGAATGTCCTGGCTATCGACCTGGGTGCCCGGATGGTTGGCGGCATAGGTTTTGGCATGGCACGGGGAAATCTCGTTTGCGTAAAGCGACGTGAACCCAGCTTCGCGCAATCCTTCGGACAGCCCTCCCGCGCCTGCAAACAAGTCGAGCGAAGTCAAACGCCCTTCCAACGAATTAAATTGGCTCATATCGCTTTTCTCTTGGTTGATTGACCCGGTGCGCGACAAGCCTCGCCGTTCAGGGCGGGAAGGATAGCGCGGACGCCACAGGCGTCATGGCCGGTGCTCAGTGCGGCGTCTGTTGTTGTTCGATGTACTGGCGGACGACGGCGGTCGATGCACCACCACAGGACGCCCTTCCAGTAGCGCCGCTTGATGTCGGGGCGCTCGCTCCGTAGATGTCAAGTGGCTTCCTGGCTGCTGGTGCCGCGAACATATCAACCAGCAGCACGGATGCTGCTGCGTTTTACTGCTTATCCAGCTTGGCGTCGAGGCGTTCCGTGAGGTTTCAACCAGCAGCACGGATGCTGCTGCGTTGTACCGGAAGTTTCTTGAGCGAGACAACACCACTCTAATGGTTTCAACCAGCAGCACGGATGCTGCTGCGTTGTACTGAGCGCAGCAGATCAGGAAATGCGCTCTTTCCGTGTTTCAACCAGCAGCACGAATGCTGCTGCGTTGTACCTCGCGCGGACCCGTGGAATCCCACAGCCAGAAGAGCGTTTCAACCAGCAGCACGGATGCTGCTGCGTTGTACCTCTCCCGAGTGCAGCAAGGGCGCACTTAGTTTCAACCAGCAGCACGAATGCTGCTGCGTTGTACCACTTAGGGATTGTCAGGTGGAACTCGCGAGCGGTGTTTCAACCAGCAGCACGAATGCTGCTGCGTTGTACCTCGCGCGGACCCGTGGAATCCCACAGCCAGAACAGCGTTTCAACCAGCAGCACGGATGCTGCTGCGTTGTACCCTATGGGAGTTGGTCGGCGATGGCGACGACAAAAAGTTTCAACCAGCAGCACGGATGCTACTGCGTTGTACCCGGCGGGGCGGAGCCAGGGATGGCGCAGGGCAGGGTTTCAACCAGCAGCACGAATGCTACTGCGTTGTACCGACCGATCTGGCTGAGAAGTGGCTGGCTGTGCGCGTTTCAACCAGCAGCACGGATGCTACTGCGTTGTACCCGTACACGTCCGCGCCCTTGGCGTTCTCCCGCTTGTTTCAACCAGCAGCACAAATGCTACTGCGTTGTACCGTCGACGGCTTGCGCGGCTTTCTCGCGGACTTGCTTGTTTCAACCAGCAGCGCGGATGCTGCTGCGTTGTACCGATCCGCGTGGTGGGCACCTCGCCGGGTTTGAGGTTTCAACCAGCAGCACGGATGCTGCTGCGTTGTACCACAATGCCCCGGACAATGCCCCGCTACAGGCTAGGTTTCAACCAGCAGCACGGATGCTGCTGCGTTGTACCCGCGACAACAACGCCGCCCGCCGGCGGCGGCGCGTTTCAACCAGCAGCACGGATGCTGCTGCGTTGTACCCCGCCTAAGCGCGGGCATCCCTGCCCGCAGAAGCTGCGTTTCAACCAGCAGCACGGATGCTGCTGCGTTGTACCCCAAAGCGACCGCGTATCTTGATGACGCGCTCAGATGTTTCAACCAGCAGCACGGATGCTGCTGCGTTGTACCGCCGTCTTTGTAACCTCATGTTTTCAAAGAGCCGACACGCGCGTTTGCGCGTACCTGCAAAAAGAAGCTGCGCTGCCAGCTCGTCAGCCTGCCGGTTCGCGCTTAATGCGATCAGTCTGTGGATAAACCGCG
>Ga0210033_1004617_pt1 | contig 10519 bp, 11 predicted proteins | sample CryGeymeta201501_FD_185465 | JGI IMG/M metagenome (GOLD analysis project Ga0210033, IMG submission 185465) | Groundwater microbial communities from Crystal Geyser aquifers in Utah, USA - Crystal Geyser metaG 2015-01 (SPAdes) (version 2) | ecosystem: Environmental > Aquatic > Deep subsurface >... | reverse complement strand
GTGCGGATGCCAGCAAGCAGAAGGGTGTCGTCGACTTCTTCACCTGGTCGCTGAACCACGGCCAGAAGATGGCGGAAGAACTGGGCTTCGTGCCGCTGCCCGCCAACGTGGTGAAGATGGTTGAAGCCGAGATGAAAAACATCAAGTAAGTTCAATCTGTTGTGCCAGTTCGGGCGCGGAAGTTTCTTCCGCGCCCGAACTTTCTCCGCAAGCCTCCTTGTCTAGTCGAGGGGCCTTCCGGAGAATGCCGGAAAAACCAGGAATGAACGTAATGAGCGAAGTGGCCTATCCAGGAACCTCCCCAGAGGGAAGCTCGAAGCTCCCCTCGCCGCCGGGGAGAGGGGGCTCTGCCGTCGATCCGCACGCCAGGCAGGTCAGAAAATTCAGGATGCAGGACCTGTTTTTCCATCAGATTACCCTGCTGTTCGCCTTCATCGTTCTGGCGGCGTTGGCCGGCATCCTGATTTCCCTGGCCATCGAGGCCAGGCCGGCGCTGACGCAATTTGGCGTGGCTTTTCTCTGGACGGATGTCTGGAGTGTGCCGGACGATGAGTTCGGTGCCTTGAGCGCCATCTACGGCACGGTAGTGACCTCGATCATCGCCTTGGCTATCGCTGTGCCGGTCAGCTTCGGCATCGCCCTGTTCCTCACTGAAACCTGCCCGGTCTGGCTGCGCCGACCGTTGGGCACCGCGATCGAGCTGCTTGCCGGCGTACCGTCCATCATCTATGGCATCTGGGGTCTGTTTGTGTTTGCGCCGTTGTTCTCGGAGCATGTGCAGCCTTTTCTGCAAGCGGCTGTGGGCGATACCCCGATCATTAGCGGCTGGTTCGCCGGCCCGCCCATCGGCATTGGCATTCTCACCGCCGGCATCGTGCTTTCGCTGATGGTGATTCCCTTCGTGGCGTCGGTGATGCGCGATGTGTTCGAGACGGTGCCGCCGGAACTCAAGGAATCCGCCTACAGCTTTGGTTGCACCACCTGGGAAGTGGTCACCAACATCGTTCTCCCCTATACCCGGGTCGGTGTTATTGGCGGCATCATGCTTGGCCTCGGCCGCGCCCTGGGCGAGACCATGGCGGTCACCTTCGTGATCGGCAACGCCAACCGCATCGTCGGCAGCCTGTTCGCGCCGGGTACTTCGATCGCCTCCACCCTGGCCAATGAATTCGGCGAAGCCGACCCGGGCCTGCATATCTCCTCCTTGTTCGCCCTTGGCCTGGTGCTGTTCGCCATCACCTTCATCGTGCTGGCGATCTCGCAATGGTTGATCAGGCGCGGCATCGCCAAGCAAGGCAAGTAGGAGATCGCCATGAACCTTTATTCCCGCCGCATCCTGACCAACCGCATCGGCATCGCCCTGTCGATGGTCGCGATGGCCTTCGGCCTGGCCGCTCTGCTGTGGATTCTCTGGACCCTGTTCTCCAACGGCTTCGCCGCGCTCTCCTGGGACTTCTTCACCCAGGACACGCCAGCGCCCGGCACTGAAGGGGGCGGCCTGCGCAACGCCATTGTCGGCAGCCTGATGATCATCGGCGTGACCACGTTGGTGTCGACGCCGATCGGCATCCTGGCCGGCATCTATCTGGCTGAATTTGGCGCGACCTCGAAATTCGCCGCCACCACCCGTTTCGTCACCGACATCATGTTGTCGGCGCCCTCCATCGTGGTCGGCCTGTTCGTCTACGCCCTGGTGGTGGCGACCCTGGGTGGCTTCTCGGGTTGGGCCGGATCGCTGGCCTTGTCGTTGATCGCCATCCCGGTGGTGGTGCGCACCACGGAAAACATGCTGCTGCTGGTACCCACCGCACTGCGCGAAGCCGCATTCGCGGTCGGCGCGCCGCGCTGGCAGGTCTCCCTGAAAGTCACCCTGCGCGCGGTCAAGGCCGGCGTGGTGACCGGCATCCTGCTCGCCATCGCCCGGGTGACCGGGGAGACCGCGCCGCTGCTGTTTACCGCGCTGAACAACCAGTTCTTCAGCACCGACATGTCGCAGCCGATGGGCAACCTGCCGGTGGTGATCTTCCAGTTCGCCATGAGCCCCTACGACAACTGGGTCAGCCTGGCCTGGGGTGGCGCGCTGTTGATCGCCCTACTGGTGCTCGGAATCAACATCGTCGCGCGTGTCCTGTTCCGTAACAAAACTTCAGCCTGAATCCGGAGTTCCTTATGTCCGCCCCCCATACCGCTGCCGACGGCGATGCCATCCTGGAAGTTCGCGACCTGAATTTCTTCTACGGCGATTTCCGCGGCCTCACCGATGTCTCCCTGGACGTCGCAAAAAGCCGGGTGACGGCCTTCATCGGCCCCTCCGGTTGCGGCAAATCCACCCTGCTGCGCACCTTCAACCGCATGTATGACCTCTACCCCGGCCAGCGCGCCGAAGGGCAGATCAACTTCCACGGCGACAACCTGCTGGACCGGAAGCAGGACGTGAACCTGGTGCGCGCCAAGATCGGCATGGTGTTCCAGAAGCCGACGCCGTTTCCGATGACCATCTACGAAAACATCGCCTTCGGCGTACGTCTTTACGAAAAAATGCCCAAATCGGAAATGGACGACCGGGTCGAATGGGCGCTACGCAAGGCGGCGATCTGGGAAGAAACCAAGGACAAGCTACAACAGAGCGGCTTGTCGCTCTCCGGCGGCCAGCAACAGCGCCTGTGCATCGCCCGCACCATCGCGGTGAAGCCGGAAATCGTCCTGCTCGACGAACCCACTTCCGCGCTCGACCCGATTTCGACGGCCAAGATCGAAGAATTGATCAACGAACTGAAGGCCGACTACACCATCGCCATCGTCACCCACAACATGCAGCAGGCGGCGCGCATCTCTGACTTCACCGCCTTCATGTACCTGGGCGAACTGATCGAATTCGGCAAGACCGATACCTTGTTCATCAAGCCCCGGCAGAAGCAGACCGAGGACTACATCACCGGCCGCTTCGGCTGATCTGGAGCGCCGGCATTATGTCCCGCAGGGACAGTAACCTTTGGGGGCTGTCCATGAATAACCAGAACATTCTGGCTGCACTGGCGGGCGCGCTGCGGCGTTGCCGGTCGCTTGCAGGGAATGGCCATGCGGCGCGCCCGGCGCCTTGCATCGCATCCCGCCAGCACACCCATAATTGTCCAAGTTATTCATGGACAGCCCCTTAGGGTGTGCCGGCTGGTGCTGCAACGTGGCACGACGACTCCCCGCTGTCACATTTCCTTCATCTTTCTGTCACCTCCGGTGCGTATGCTGTCCACCTTACCGTGGACATCGTCACGCCTGAGTTGTGCAAACACTTTCTGAACTTCAAAACGAACTGACCCACCTGCGCGCGCGGGTGGCCGCCGGCCAACAAACATTGCTGGCGGACTGGCAGCTCATCCTGGCGGGCACCGGCTATGCCCGCGACGCCGCCAATTTGGCGGCCTATATCGCGTTCCGCCGGGAAGATCTGCGCAAACTGCAAGAGCGGCTTTCCGAACTCGGCCTTTCCTCGCTGGGGCGTTGCGAAGGTCATGTGGTCGCCACCCTGGATGCCGTCGCGCTGGGCCTGGAGGCGCTCGCCGGTGTTTGTCCGGCTGACGCCGCTCTACCGCGCGCGGGCCGCGCCAATCGCCAGGGAGACAACCGCCTGAAGAAGAACACCCAGTGTCTTCTGGGCAAGGAGCCCAAACTGCGGCGTGTGCGCATTATGGTCACCCTGCCCACGGTGGCGGCGGGCGAGATTCGCTTTGTGCGCGACCTGGTCGAGCGCGGCATGGACATCGCCCGCATCAACTGCGCCCATGACGACGCCGCCATCTGGCAGGCGATGATCGACAACGTGCGTTCCGCCTCCCAGGCGACTGGACGTACCTGCCTGATTCACATGGACCTGGCCGGGCCGAAACTGCGCACCGGCGAGATGGCAGCCTCGCCCGGTCTGCTGCGCCTGAAACCCAAGCGCGACGATCGCGGCGACACCCGCGCGCCGGCCTATTTCCTGTTCGACGCCAGCGGTGAACCAGGCGGCCCGGGTTTGCGCGGCGCCACTGGCCTGGCCGGCTATCCCCGGGTGAGCGTAGCGCGTGACTGGCTGGCCCGCATACAGCCGGGCGACCTGGTTGAAGCCACCGATACACGCGGCAAGAAACGCATCTTCAACGTGCTGGAACGCATGGGCGAAGCGCATCTGCTCGCCTGCACCGCCGATTCGGTCTGGCTGGAACAGGGCTGTGCGTTGAAACACCTGTCCGGCGAGGGTAAGCAACGCATCATCAAGGTCGGCGAACTGGAAGCCAGCCCGGAAGTGCTGCTGGTGCATATCGGCGACCGCATCCTGCTCTCCCGCGATGTCGCGCCAGGCGAGATCGGTGTCGAGGAAGGTTATGCCGGGCGTATCCCCTGCGCGCAGCCGGAAGTGCTGGATAGTCTGTGCGTGGGCGAGCGGGTGTTCATCGACGATGGCCAGATCGGCGCCGAAGTGGAACGCCTGGACGCCGCCGGCGCCTGGCTGCGCATCACCCGTGCCCGCCCCGAGGGCGACAAGATCCGCCCCGCCAAGGGCCTGAATTTTCCCGACAGCGACATTGCGCTTCCTGCCCTGGGCGAAAAGGATTTGCTCGATCTCGATTTTGTCGCCCGTGAAGCGGATATCGTGGGCTATTCTTTCGTGCAGTCGGCGGCGGACATGGATCGCTTAGGCGAAGAACTGGAAGTGCGCGGCGCCGGCAATCTGGGCCGCATCGCCAAGATCGAAACCCGGCGCGCGGTGGCCAATCTGCCGGAAATCATCGTTCACGGCGCCAGCCGCGGGCCGTTCGGGCTGATGATCGCGCGCGGCGACCTGGCGGTGGAAATCGGCTGGAGCCGGCTCGCGGAGATTCAGGAAGAGATATTGTGGCTGGCGGAAGCGGCCCATGTGCCGGTCGTCTGGGCGACCCAGGTGTTCGAACAACTGATCAAGGAAAATCTGCCCTCGCGCGCGGAGATGACTGACGCCGCCATGTCGGAACGCGCCGAATGCGTGATGTTGAACAAGGGACCGTTCGTGCTCGATGCGATTGCGATGCTGGATGACATCACCTGCCGCATGCGCGCCCATCAACACAAGAAATCCGCCCGCTTGCGGGCATTACATTGGTAAGGAAACATCATGGCCAACGCTGTAAAAAACATCGCCAAATTCATCCGCAAGAACCCGGACGACAAAGCCTGTTCCGACCTCAAGGATCTCTGCATGGCGCTGGAGTCATCCGCTACCTTCGACCTGGGATGCCTCTATAACCTGGACAAGAAGCCATTCGAGCTGGCGATCAACCTGCTCGAAGAATGGCGCTTCGACCGCCATGTGTTCGCGCGGCGTCTGCAAAAATACCTGGACGAGCCGGCGGAGGATTGATTGCCTTAGGAGCCACGGTAGGATGTGGTTACCGAAGGATAGGGGCTTCATCAGAGCGAAGCCCCTATCCTTCGGTAACCACATCCTACGTCTGACACCTCCCGCAATACCGCCTCAAACCGCTCGACGATGGCCTCCCAGCCATGTTCCCGCATGGAGCGGCTGGCCGCGCGGCCGAGGCGTTGCCGCGACTCCGTATCGCCAGCCAATGCCACGGCCGCGCTGACGAAGGCTGAGCCATCGCCGGCGGCCACCGTGATGCCGTTTTCCCCCTCCCGAATCAAAATCTCCGCCGCCGCGCGCCGATAGGTGACGACACCCAGGCCGCTGGCCAGCGCTTCGGTCAGCACATTGCCCCAGGTTTCCGAGAGGCTGCCGAACAGGAACAGGTCGGCGCTGGCGTAGTGGGCGGCGAGGTCAACACCCACCCGTGGGCCGGCGAAGACGTGGTCCGGATGGGCCGCGCGCAGGCGTGGCAGGGAAGGTCCGTCGCCGACCCAGACCATGCGCGCGAGGGGGTCGCGTGCGGCGATGGCGGCGAAGGCCCGTTCCACCACTTCCAGGTTTTTCTCTCGCGCCAGGCGGCCGACATAGAGGCAAGCCAGGTCGTCTTCCGCCAGGCCCCAATGGCCCCGCAAGGCGGGATCGCGCCGCCCCGGATGAAACAGCCGCGTATCGACGCCGCGTCCTACCGCATGCACGTTGGGGATACCGCGCGCGCTCAAGGTGGCGACCAGTTCCGGGGTCGGCACCAGGGTGGCCTGGCAGCGTCGATGCAGGCCGTCGAGCCAGCCGGTGACCCAGGGCATCAGCCAGCCCAGGCCATAGTGGCCGCTGTATTGATCGAAGTGCGTGTGATAGCCGGAAGTCACCGGCAGGCCGCGTGAACGCGCGGCCCACAGGGCGGCCCAGCCGAGCGGCCCTTCGGTGGCCACATGCACGAGGTCAAGGCGTTGCGTTTCCATCAGCCGCCCCAGGCGCCACCCCACGGGCAGGCCCAGGCGCAGGCCGGGGTAATACGGAATTGGCAGGCCGGGCACGGTCCAGGTGTCCGCCTCAACTCGGTCACGCCGCTGCCGCGGCCGTACCAGGCCGACCCAGTGGCCGCGCGCGCGTAGCCCCTCAACCAGGCGTTGCGTGGTCATGGCCACGCCGTTGATCTCGGGTGGGTAGGTTTCGGTTACCAGAAGGATGCGCAGAGGTTTCATCGCGCCAGATTTTGGTAGAGGCCCGCCAGCCGCCCCGCCAGCGCCTGATCGGACCATTCCCGCGCATAGGCGCGTGCCTCGTCGCCAAGCCGGATACGTGCCACAGCATCGTTCAGCAAATCCACCATGACCCGCGCGAAGCCAGCCGGCTCGTCCGGGGCAATGCGGCAACCCCGCTCGCGTTCCAGGATGTCCGCCGTGCCCATGATCGAAAGGCCGACCACCGGGCAGCGTTGCGCCATCGCTTCCAGCAGCACCAGGCCCTGGGTTTCGGTGCGGGAGGCGAACACGAAGGCATCGGCGGCGGCGTAAGCGGAAGGCAACTCGCGGCGGCGATCCAGGTAGCCGAGAAAGCGGACGTGGTCGCGCAAGCCGAGGCGTGCCGCCTGCTGCTCCAGATCGGCGCGCGCCGGGCCTTCGCCGGTGACCAGAAACAACAATTCCGGCAAGGAACAGCGGGCGAGCGCCACGGCTTCCAGGAGAAAACCGATGTTTTTTTCATGCGCCACCCGGCCGACGAACAGCACCACCGGCCGCGCCGGGTCGATCTTGTGCCTGGCGCGGAAAGCGGCACCCTCGCCCGGCGCGAAGGCGCTGTCCGGCAAGCCGGTGGGCAGTATGTGCAGAGGACGGGTGACGCCATAGTCACGCAGGCGTTCGCGCATCGCGGAGGAAGGCACAATCACCGCATCCAGGGCGTTGCACTGGCCGCGCGAGAAGCGCCGCGCCAGGCCGCGTAGCGCGGCCGCCGGCAGCCAGGGGATGTAGTGCTGGAGGTATTCCTCGAACAGCGTGTGGTAACTGGCGATCACCGGCTTGTTCAGCGCGCGGGCGGCGTGCAGGCCGGCGTAATGCGCGGCGAACGGGGTCTGGATGTGGATCACCTCGCAGTCCACGGCCGCTTCGAGGGTGGCGCGGCGCAGCTTCGCGTAATGCGCCAGGCGATCTTCCGGATCACCCGGCACCCACCGCGCCGGCACCCGAGTGACCCCGGGCGCGGGGGCGTCTTCGCCGTAGCTGGGCGCCACCAGGCTGGCCGCCACCCCGTGCGCCGCGAGCGCGCCACGGAAGGTTTCGATGGAAGTGGAAACGCCGTTGATGCGAGGGAAATACACGTCGGAAACCATCAGGACGCGCATCAGTCCGCCTTCTCCCGTTCATCGGGCTCAATCTGTAGCGCCGGCATCCCTGCCGGCGTCTTTCTCCAGCCTATGCGAGCCGGCAAGGCCCCACGGAATAACGTCCCCGCGGGACATAATGTCGACGCTACAACGCTCCACTCCACCATTTCCAGGCGACCATCCTCATGTTCGACGATGGCGGTACAGGAATCCACCCAGTCGCCACAGTTGGCATAGACCAGGCCGTCCACTTCCCGCAGCGCCGCCCAGTGGATGTGGCCGCAGATGACACCGTCGAGGCCGCGTTCGCGCACATGGCGAATCAGTGAAACCTCGAAATCGAAGATGAACTGCAAGGCGGTCTTGACCCGCCGCTTGGCGTAGCCCGCCAGCGACCAGTAGCCACTGATGCCAAGCTGGCGGCGGCTCCACGACAGCCAGGCGTTGATCCGCACCAGGCCGTTGTAGGCGACGTCGCCGAGCACCGCGACCCAGCGGTGGTGGCGCGTCACCTGGTCGAACTCATCACCGTGGATGAGCAAGAGGCGGCGCCCGTCGGCAGTCTCGTGCACATATTCGCGTTCCACCCGAATGTCGCCGAACGCGGTCTCGCAATAATCGCGCAACGCCTCATCGTGGTTGCCCGGCACGAACACCACTTGTTCGCCGTGGCGCGCGCGCCGCAGCACCTTTTGAATCACCGTGTTCTGCGCCGGGCTCCAGTGGATGCCGCGGCTCATGCTCCAGAAGTCGATGATGTCGCCAACCAGATAGAGGTGGCGGGCGGGGTATTCCCGCAGGAAGGCGAGCAGGCGATCGGCCTGGCAGGCGCGGGTGCCCAGATGGACATCCGAAATGAAGACGGAGCGGACGGCTGGCATGGAGCGCCAATGTGGCACAGCCACGTGACAGGCCGGTTACAGGCGCCACATCGAGCAGCGGCGTGCCTCGGAAATATCCCCGTCATGCGCGCGCATTAACGTGAAACAAGCTCACACCCCCACTGTAGCGCCGGCTCCCAGTCGTCATTCATGTGCGCCCCTGACACCTACTTCCATAGCGCCCCCACCGCGCTGACCCTGCGCGACCGTCTCGACCAGAACGTCTTCGATGCGCTCTACGCGCGCACGCTGGTCTACAACCTCTGCTGGGAAGACCCGGCGGTGGATCGGCGGGCGCCGCGGCTGGGCGCGGACGACACGAGTCAACGCCTGGGCAACCGCTTCTGGCAAAGAGGGTTCGCGCATGACGGCGTGTATCTCACGAGCCAGCACCTGCGCGCCCCCGTGCCCTATCTGCCGGGGCTGCGCGTGCCCTACTACCTGTTTGTCGGCGTCAAGCCGAAGAGCCCATGTATCGAAGCCAGGATCGGCTGATCATCGTCGACGCCGATGGCACCGTGATCGACGCCTTCTCCGCGATTGGCACGGCTTTTGCCCGGCGTATCCGGGCATGGCCGACCTGATCCGCGACCTGCTCGTGGCCCCCGACATCCGGGTCGGCATGGTCACCCGCAATGTCACCCATGAACCGGAAATCATCCTGGCGCGACTGTTCGCGCGGCACGACCTGGAAATCGACGGCCTGGATTTCCACCATTACGTCCCCTTGCGCCAGGAAAAAACGCCGTATTTCAAGGCCGCGCGCGAACGCCTCGACATCAATCCAGCGCGCGCCTACGCCTGTGGCGACGAGCACAAGGATTTCTCCGCCGCGATGGTCTCCGGCATGCACCCGTTCATCGTCTCCCACGGCTGCGAGGACTTTGCGCGCCTCACCCAAAAATTCGCCAACCCCGCCAATCTTCAGCGCGCGCGTAAGTCATGCGCTGGACCTGTCGCTGTAAGTTTTGCCAAGGGCATAAAGGCAAAAACTCCGCGTACCCTGGGCCGCTAGCGGCACGTTATAGGCCTCCTGGCGCCGGAGAAAAACTGCCCCACTGCGGCGAAAAGAACTTGCCTCGACTGGGTTAGGTCGGCGGCCTTTTGGCCGCTTGAGGTCAGCCTGTTTTGGCGACTGAACGTCTTTGGCTGGGCGGCCGTTTCAGACTGGTTGCTGCCGGTCAGGCAGGTCAAGCTGGCGGTCGGCTGACGACCCTCAAGAGCCGTTCGGCCTTCGGCCTCATGGCGGGCAGGTTCCTGATGTTGAGCCGCCATTGACCGAGGATCGTCGGTGCCGGCTCATCGGCCGTAAGTAACAATCGGTGGGAAGCAACAAGTAAGCCAGTTGTTCGACTGCTGGCGCATTTCGTAAGCTCCGCCAGCCCCCGCCTGGCCCCAAAAATGTAGGCGTGATTCTTCCGAGGCCAGCGCGGTACTCTTGAAAGACCACACGTAGGAGAGGCCATGCAATTTCCTGGATACACTGTAACCACCGCCTCTGATGGCGCAGTCACCATACGGCCCCAGTTTTTCGACAAGACAGAATTGACGCCTGAGTCCAACTGGACGGAGTGTTACGGCATCTCGGATAGCGATGATGGATTTTGGGGAGGAAGAAGCCTGGACAGCGCACTTGATGCAGTGCACAGACGCCTGTCAGAGTCAGCCAGCGAAGTTCGAATTGAATAGCATCACGACACTTTGGCCACGCTTGACTAATTCCGGCCGTTGAAGATATCCCATTTATAAAAAATGTAGGCTCTTGCTGAAATCGAGTGGGTAAAGGCGTAGCCAGCGCAGCCGGAGCAGTGGCAAATTCTGTGGGAAGCGAACCCGACTCGAGAGCGACGACCAGCATGAACAGCGAACAACTTTTTGGCATGGCGCTTGGCCTGCACACCCCGTGGCAAGTCGATGCCATTGAATTCAAGCCGA
>Ga0210033_1004603_pt1 | contig 10538 bp, 8 predicted proteins | sample CryGeymeta201501_FD_185465 | JGI IMG/M metagenome (GOLD analysis project Ga0210033, IMG submission 185465) | Groundwater microbial communities from Crystal Geyser aquifers in Utah, USA - Crystal Geyser metaG 2015-01 (SPAdes) (version 2) | ecosystem: Environmental > Aquatic > Deep subsurface >... | reverse complement strand
AGCCCGCGAAGGCGCGTGGAGATAGCCCACCGCCAGATCACGGCACCGCCGGAGGGCTTCGGACGCAGGGAGCTCATCCGCTACCGCAAACTTCGCCCGGACCGCGTCGACCCTCTCCTGACGCCAGCGCTCGAACCCATCCGATTCCTCGGTCTGGCCACGCTTGCGACCCACCTTGATGGCAGGGAGACCGAACACCTGCGTGGCGCTGGCGACGTTCTCGACGGCGTCGTGCTGGTAACTGGTCAGCAGGTAGCGACCAGAGACGCCATCGGTGTCCTCCGTTATCTCAGACAGCCGGGCCTGCAGCGCCGCGATCGTCCTCGTCTTTCCGGTACCGGGCGGTCCTTGAATCAGTGCGATGTCGGGGGTGTTGAGGGCGACCTTGAGCGCCTCGATCTGCCGGCCAGTGGGCTCGCCGCCGAATGCCTCCCGAGCGGCCGCTGACATCGGCTTCTCCCCTCGTCGACGCCGCTCCGGGACGACCTTGCCTTCGATGAGCAGACCAAGCTGCGGCATCGGGCACTCGGCGGACGCGATCAACGCCTGCGCTTTCCTTCGGCGCTCGAGCCGGGTTCGATCTCCGCCCAGGCTCATGAACAGCACGCCAGTGTCTGGCGGAGGGTTCCGGTCCTCGTCGTTCCCAGCGGGCAGGCGCAGGTCGAGCGTGAGTCGTCGACGGTCGTACCCGACGCACTCGCCCGCGAAGATACGGCCCCGGCCGTTCGAGTCCTCTTGATCGGCATCGACGTCGATGGGCTCCGTGAGCTCTGGGGGTGGAGAAGCCGCCGCCTCCAGGTCCACCGACTCGCTCTCCTCGAGCGCCCGCATGCAGTCCTCCAGGCGCTCGTCATCCTTCAGGTGGAAGCGCCAGCGACCGTCTGCGAGAGGTTGCCGCGAGTGATAGCTCAGCCAGCCGAAGTCTCGAGCACGGCGCTGGATGCTGCGGCGCTCGAGCTTGTTGTACTCGCGCCAGATGGCCAGGTAGCTGCCGGCCTCTCCAACGATCTGGTCCAGTTCGCTACGGGCGGTTCCTCGAAAGCGTCCCGCCACGGTGTGGTCGACGAACCGGAACTGGCCCCGGACGAGGAGGATCGGGCGCCTGTCGTCGTCGCTTTGGGTGCGCTTGCCCTCGATGACCCGCGTGACCAGCAGCCGATCCTCCGCGTCACGCGCCACGTCCACAGTCCATCCCCGCCCGTAGAGGCGGAAGGCGCTGCGCTGGTCGGCCTGGGGATTCGGGCTGCTCGAGAGAAGGACTCGCGTAGAGCCGCCGAGGTCCGTCACGAGAATCCGCTCCTCCAGCCAGGCGATGACCTCGCCGATCGAGCTCAGGCTCTTGCGCTTGCTGCGAACGGACTCAACGACCTTCTCGTCGACGCCGAGATCGACGGGCTGCGGCCAGACGTTCTCCGATGGGAACTCGCGGACTTCCAGCACGAGTGACGTCGCGGCAACCTTCTCATCTCTCGGCTCGCGCGCCGCCACCCACGCGACGCGTGGGAGAGCGCGAAGGAGAACGCCTGACAGTAGGTCCTGGTGATGTGCGTTCGTGCCTTCGATCGTCCATGTCGACTTCCCGACGCGCAGCAGCGCCTCGGATTCGAGCCCGCTGGAGTAGATCTCGGCCTCGGTCATTGCGGCAAGATGGCCGAAGTCCCCCTTGGCTCCCGGAACCACCTCGAGAACGGTCGGCTTACCACGCTGAACGTCGCTGATCCTCAAGGTTCCCTCCCAGGTCGAAGCTCGAAGCTGAGCACGCGATGAAGACGACCCGTCTCGCCGAGGTGAAGGCGCCAGGACGCTTGCCCCGGCACCAGGCTGACGGTCTGTGGGCGGTCAGAAACCACCGTCTGCCGGTCTCCAGAGGCAGAGAAGAGGGGGTACGGCTTGCCGTCCAAGCTTCGAAGCGAGATCCGGCCGCGAGACAGCGACGCCTCTACCACCGGCTCATCGGCGTTCGGTCCTTGGGTATCGAACGCAAGGCGCCGCGTGACGATGAACGCGTTCGTGGAGGTTACCGCACCGTGCCCGACGATGACTGGACGAGGTTCGCCGTGTTTAGGCTTTGTGAGTATCCCACCGCCCGCGCCGTGGTTCGGATCCCAGAGGTGGAACACCGCCGTTGCGAAGGTCGGTCGTTCGGCGTCGCACCATGTGCAACGGGGCTGGTTGAAGTAGAAACTGCCCCCGCATCCTGGGCAGCGAATCGTCGCGTCCGCCGCAGCAAACAAACGCTCGGCCCATTCCGCAGCCCCAGGCCGCTCGGACGGCGTCAGGCGACCTGCGCCAAACGTCCAGTCGAACGCCTCCGCCAGACGCGTGGACAGAACCCACTCACGCGGGACGCCGAAGCTCGCGCGGTTACGATCATCTTCCGTGTCATCGACCCACGGGATGAGACCAGCGAACGCCTTTTCCTCGAGTTCGGGCTCGCCCTCGTTGACGAAGTCCCCGACGAACGGATGGGCGAGCGCGAGAACCTGAAACGCGATCACGGCGAATGCGTGCACGTCGGTTAGAGTTGTGACGCCCGACTTGCCTTGCACGAGCTCTGGCGCGCCGTAGCCTGGTGTGTAGACTCCCGCGAGAGTGCCAGGGGATGACTCGTAGCGCAGGTTGTCGGTGTCGATGAACCACACCTCGGCGAAGGTGGGGTCGTCGGAGATGAAGATGTTAGCGGGCGACGGATCGGAGTAGGCGAGCCCCTTTCCGTGCAGTCTCGCGAGTGTATGTGCCGCCCGAGCCAAAACGAGGAGGCGCCGACGCAGGCCTCCAGTCCGCAGGTACCACTCCACCCCGGGGGACTCGCCTCTCGGTGGAGTGAGAAGGCTCCTGATGGGGACCATCCCAGTGAGCAGCTCCATCACGTAGCCGGTGTGCGGTGGGCGGAGCATCTCGAGCGGCTTGGCCAGCGAGAGCTCCCCGACAGGGAGACGCCGGACGTGCGTGAGCTGGTTGCGCATCCGCTCGCGGTCCCTCTGGCTGCGCCCCGCGACGAGCTTCACCGCTAGACGACCGCCGTTCACTGCGTACACCGCGCCTTGGCCACCTCGCCCGAGGAGCTCGACCAACTCGTACCGAACTCCGTTGGCGTCCACGACGGACCTGACCTTGGTCATGTCGACTCCTCGTAAACGCCCGCTGGGCTGTGAACTACCGCGAGTGTCTTGTCGTCGAGGTGGCCTGGAGTCGGCCAGGCCCGCAGCTCGGCGGCCAACCGGTGGCGACGCTTTCGCGGTGCCAGGGGCTCGAATGACCCGATCAGCCAGTCACAGAATCCGTCGAGGCGCTCTGGGAGTAGATCGTCGGCCACACCGTCCGTCGCCAGTACAGCGACCCGCTCGGCGTCGGTGGGCGGGAGCTCCGCCAGCGTCCATGCCCGCGGCCCCGTCGATGCGCCCAGCCCTTTCGTCTCGTTAGCGAAGTCGTCGCCGCGGTCACCGATGATCACTCGCAGGACCGAACCACTACGAACAAGCGCGAGTCCATCACCCACGCCGCCTACGATGCACGTGCCCTTGGTGGTGGCGAGCGCGAGGAGGCAGGTGGTCGCGGCGCTGTCGGGTGCGGTCGGGTGCAGCCGCAATCGCCAGAGCACCTCAACGAGATGCGAGAGGTAGGAGAGCGGAGCATCGTCCGCCTTCGACCAGCGGGACACCGCCTCCTTGACCGCGGCGCACGCGGCTCGAGAACCAGCGCGAGCATTCGGCTTGGAGCCCAGCCCATCGCAAACCACCGCCAGCGACCCGAAGGAACCGCGAGCATGCAGCCACGCGTCCTCGTTCGGCCGCCCCTCACTGCGGTGCAACGGACCTCGGACCGAGGCGCCAAAGATGTAGGTGTGCTGAGCCACTCGCCCCTCTCGTCAGAAGTCGAACTCGTCGAGGTCGGTCGGCTCGACCATGACCACACTGTTCGGGTTCGTGCTCCGAGAGCGGGTCGTCACGCTCATGGTCACCCAACGGAAGAAGTTCTTGATCTCCCTCGCCTCGTGCGCCTCGAACACCCGGCCCTCGTCGCTCGAGAGGAAGGCGGTGAGCGTCTCGTGGTCCGCGTCCGCGCCGATGCCCATGGCGAACCGGGTGGCCTTGGACGCCCGCTCCGACGTGAGGAGCGTGGCGAGCGGAGTGCGCCAGTCGTCGGTGGGCACGCCATCGGAGACAAGAACCAGCGTCGGACGGTACGCGCGGCTCGGCACCGTCTCGCGGTCTTCGACCATGGTCCGCGCCACCTCGAACGCTTCGCCCATCGGCGTCCGACCCGAAGCCGACATGGGCTCCCACCGGGTCTCACGGGCCGGGCCCAGCGGCTTGTGGATTGAGGCGCCACCGCCACCGAAGGCGATCACGCTCACGTGGATCTCCGCGCGGGTGTCGTCTTCCTCTGCGAAGGTCGCGATCATCTCGGAGACCGCGTCGTTCAGCGCGTCGATCTTCCCGTTCGCGCTCATGCTGCCGCTCACGTCGGCGAGCACGATAACCGGCAGCGGTCGTGCCGACGACATCGTGAATTCCTTAAGCTTACTCATGTGCTTCTCCTGCCTTGGGACCGCAGTCCCTTTCCTCTGCGCGGGTGTCGCGTCTGCTTTCGGAGCGCGGCCCGCGCGGTTGTCGTTGACCCAGCGGCTGACGATGTCCTCTTGGTATTTGGCCCAGCCCATCTCGTTCCTCCCGGGTGCTTGGTCAGCGAACATGACGGCTGCGAGCCCGGCGCGAGCGCGGGCGGAGCCCCCGGAGATCCCGGTTGCGGTAGACGGTCAGGATCGAGCCGCTGTCGGTGCAGACGACCTGGACTCCCTCGACTGACGAGAGCTCGACGCCGTTCTGCCGGTAGCGCTCGACCTCCTTCCGGCCGACGACGTAGATGGTCGCGCCCCGGATATGAGCAGCGCGCCCGTAGTTCAACACGAGGCGGATGGCTGCAGGGGACAGCCCGCGCCCGCTCATCCGCTCCCACGCGTGCCGCGTGAGGCTGTACTCGCTCTGGAGGTCGATCGTCTTGTGAACCGCTTCCATGTCCTTGCTCCTCGTGGCTCCTGCCGACGGCCAGTCCGTCTGCACTCGACAGCCCTAAGAGCGAGGCGCGTGCCAACACCGGAGCGGGTCGATCACGAGCAGTCGTAAGCCATTGAAACAAAAGGAGTATGTTGGACTTCGACAGGGTGGCGCGGAGTGGCTTCATAGGTCACGCCCCATCGGATTCGGAAGATATCTTCCGCGCTTCGGCTGAAATCTGCCGACCCTTTGCCCACTCCCGAATCGACCTCTCCGACACGTCGCAGAGCTCGTCGACCGGCACGCCGCGGGCAGCAGCGACGCGGCGCAGCTCTGCCGCAATGAAGGCGCGGAAGTCGGCGAGGACCTCGGCTGTCGCGATCCGGCCGCCGGGCTCGAGCAAGTCGTCAATGGGGTTCGCGCTCGAGAACGCGCGCGCGAGCGCCATCGACATCGATGCGGACCGGGTCTCACCCGCCGGCGGACCAAGCAGTGCCTCCAGCCCATACTCGACGGCTTCCGCAGGAGGGATCGGGGCGTCGACGTCGTTCCGCGCGGCGAGGATTCGGTAAGCCACGCGGAAGAGGTCGCGGAGGTTCCCCGGGAGCGGGTGACACCGGAGCTGTGCCACGACGCGCCCGTGGTGCGCAGCGCCGAGCGTGGCCCGACGCCTGGTCACGCCTGCCCGGTGCGCCGCCTCTTCGTACACGACCTCCCACAGCCACGGGAGCTCGCCGCCGACATCGCGCAGGGGAGGGAGCTCGAGGGTCAGGAGGCTGATTCGGTCGCGGAAGTCAGGGTCGAGCCGGCGCTGCAGCTCGAGCTCATCGATGTTGGTGGCGGTGAGCAGGCGGAAGTCGCTCTCGCGCGGCTTGTCGTCTCCAAGGGCGAAGTACCTCTTCTCTTCGATCGCCTTGATGAGAAGCCGCTGGAGGTCTCGGCTGACGTCACCGACCTCGTCGAGGAAGAGGGTGTCCCGGTGAGCCGCCGCCAAGAGGCCTTCGCGGTCAGCCGTCGCGCCCGTGAACGCGCCGCGCTTGTACCCGAACAGCTCGGCGCGCATGGTCTCTGGGCTGTACTGCCCGCACGCGACGCTGGGCCACCTGGTGTCCTGCTCCTCACGCTTAAACGGGCTGTTCGACCGAATCCAGCCGGCGAGCGTCGTCTTGCCAGTGCCCCGCTCGCCGCGGATGAGCACTGGAACGTTCAGTTGGGCATAGCGGCGCGCCTCGGCGTAGACCCTGCGCATGGCGTCCGTCTGAAAGCGAGCCGGATCCCAGACGACCCGTTGATCTTCAGAGGCCACTTGGCGTGGGCTGGAGGCCTTGTAGACCTTGTAGAAGGTCTCGATGCCGAGCTCTACGGGGACGACGGCGGGGCGGCCCCGTCGTTCGGCGCGCCGGTACGACTTCACAACGGTGAACGGCGGCTCGACGAACCCAGTCTCGGCCATCAGCACCCATACCGTGTGCATTGACGGAGTGCCTGGGCTGATGTGGAGCACCAGCTCGCGACCCGAGAAGCGCCGACGTAGCTCCGGCAACTTGTCGCGGAGGAACTCGAACACCCCACGATGATCCGTCGGGTCGTCGCCGTCCCACGGCACGCGGTGCGCACGAATCGAGTGCTCTCGGAGAGCCTCGCTGAGCTCCGTCACCGCTCGCTCTTCGCGATCGTTCGCGCCCCCCGGTGGCGCGCGGTGCAGGAGCACGACGTCGTTGATCCGGCCGGCGTAGGGCGACTCCTCGTCGCACAGGAGGGTGAGGGTCGGCCCAGGGATGGGCGCGCCGTCGACGAGCCGCGCCAAACCCGACTGGCCGTCGCGCTCGTACGGGTCGTTGTTCACGGCGACCCAGGTGAGGAGGACCGGCGGGGCGCTCACTCGTCACCTCCATCGTCTTCTCCTCGTATCTTCGCCTGCTCGACTTGGTCTCGGATCCAGACGTCGAGATCGACTCGACGGAACCGCCACTGCCCGCGGACCTTGAACGCAGGCAGGTCGCCCGTCTGGGCCATCGTGTAGACCGTCTTCTCGCCGACCTTCAGGAGGGCGGCGACCTCGCGGATCGTGAGGATTTCGTCCGTGGGCATGAGGTCACTCCCGCGCGAAGCACGCCAAGGGATGGCAGAGGATACCAAACGTTGGCAGCTACGGCGAGAGTCCACCGAAGTCGTGTCGCGGCTCCTCGAAGCAGAAAGACGCAGACCGCGCGTCCCACTCCCCAGAGTCAACCACCTACTCTCTGGAGTTAAACGCCGCCAAGGCGTCTCGGAGCGTCTCTCGCCCCCTCAGAGCCCCGATCAGACCCCAGAACGCCTGTTCGAGCGTCTCCGACGAGACGCCCGCGCTCTGGCCCAGAGCACGCCCCGCCATCGTCGCCCCGACCCGGCGACCCGCAACCCCCCGGAAAACAGGCCAGAAACACAAAACCCCCGCCAGCATCGCCGACGGGGGCCCTGTAAAGCAAAACGCCCAGACCGACTGGCCTGGGCGTTCAGAAGCTCCCCTCGCGGGGGCTTGTGACGAAGCGGGCCGGAGGGGGCGGCGGGCGCAAGTGTTGGATCTCGCAGGGGTCTCGGAGATCGGGGGCTCGCCAGAGCGCCTCGTGTGAACCAGCGGCGGGGGCCCAGAGCCGAGACGCTACGACGAGGCGCGGGCGTAGGCCGCAGAGCGATGTCGAATAAATTGGGTGCGTGAGCGTGTGATAGCCCTTGACGACATCCTTCGCCGGGGCTAATCTCCAATCGTCAATGGGCACGTGAGTGCGTGACGGGAGATGGTCTTGGACGCGAACGCCTACCTGAACAGCCTGGGAATCGAGGTCACCGAAGCCGAGAAGTCGGCCATTGGACGTCTCGCGCTCGCAGGGGAGTTCGTCCTGGGCGGGGAGCGCGGCGTCCTGCTTCGCCCCAAGCGCGGCGACGTGTCCGACCGCTACCTCGAGCTCCTGGCAGCCGAGGGCTATGCCTTCGTGATCGTCGATGGTGGAAGCTACCCGTCGTTCTATGCCCGCGAGGGAGAGGGACTCGGGTTGGTGCGGGCCCTGCCCATCGCCGACCCGCAGCACTACCCGTCGCAAGAGGTTCTCGGCGGTTGGGCACAGCTCGTTCGAAGCGCTGCTGGTCGCGGAGAGGCGGTGCAGGTGGGAGTTGCGCAGCTGGTTGCTCGCCTCGACAACGCCGAGTTCTTCGGACCGGCGCTCGTCCGCACCAGCAGCGACGTGCCGGTCTCCCGACTCGGTGGCGACACCTCGGTTGCGGCGGAGCCGCTCCGAACTGCGGCGGCGCTCCTCGCCGGCTTTCGGCTTCACCCGCGCTCGCCTGACGAGCTGGTGCGCCTCATGGTTGCCGTCTCATCGCTGCTTCCCGACAAGGGGCAGTTCTCGGGTCTCACCGGGGACCTGGCGCCGCTGGTGCAAGCTCGTCAGCTTGGCGCTCGACGTCTCCTGGTTTCCGGTGGAGCTGGAGCCGAAGTCGCTGCCCTCCTCGGGGTCGAAGGCGCGGTCGTGCTTCCGAGCGAGCTGCGCGTCCTCGAGCCCTTGCTCGAGCGGGTACTGCCCGGCGTCGATCGCGTATTCGCAGACTTCCTGGAGTCGACCTTCGAGCAGTCGTTCGATGGCGTCATCGTTGTCCCCCCGCTTGGCCGCCAGCTTGGTGGGGCTCAGCTCGGCCGGTTCGAGCTTGCGAAGCGCGGTGGCAAGACGCGCACGCGAGTGGCCGCGGAGCTTCTGTTCGTCGAGCACGCCCTCGCAGCGACCGCAGACGGCGGTGTCGTCGTGACCGTCCTGCCCGAGGGCCTGCTTTCGAGCGCAGGCCACGCGGACTTCCGAGAATGGCTGCTGGAACACGCGCGCCTGCTCGCGGTCGTCAGTCTCCCAGCCGGGACCTGCTTCCGCGGGACCGGGGTGAAGTGCTCCGTGGTCCTGCTCCAGAAGCCTGCACCTGCCGGCGACTATCCGATCCTCATGGTCGACGTGGAGGCCGAGGACCTCGGTGGGGACGTCGAGGCTGCGAAGTCGAAGCTCGACAAGTTCCTTGAGCGCGAGGTGGCAGCATGCGTGTAGCCATGCTCTCCCGCACCGACCTCGGAAAGCGGCACGTCCGCCTCGACCCGGCGTTCTACGTCGGCCGGGCGCTCGTTCGTTCCACGATGAACTCGGAAGGTAGCCGTCACGTGCGGTTGGAGGACATCGTCGAGTCGATCCAAGACGGTGCGCGACTGCCCTCGGCGACGTCGGGGCTGCCGATGCTGCGCTTGAACAACGTGCGGCCGTGCGAGCTCGACATGAGCGGCGTGACCCATGTCGACGGAGCGGCTGCGAAGTGGGTCAACGTCCAGGAGAACGACGTCCTGTTCACGCGAGCGGCCCAGCCGTTTCGCGCCGCCGCCGTCCAGTCTGGGATACCAGCAGAGCTCGCCGTTTCGTCTGAGCTGACCATCATCCGGCCTCGGCCGGCCGTGCTACCCGAGTACCTGGCCGCGGTCTTCTGCACCCCGACTCTCAATGAGATCCTGCGCGACCTTGCTTACCGCGGCCGCTCGTCGGCGCTACCGCGTCTACGCCTCTCCGACATCGCGCGCCTGCCCATTCCGCTGCCCCCCCGGAGCCTCCAGGAGTCGCTCGGGCGCCGGTACCAACAAGCCGTCGACCTGACAGCGAGTGCGCGCGCCGAGATCAATGCGGTGGCTTCCGCAATCCACACCGAGATCGATCACCGCGTCACCAACGTCGAGCCTCCTCGCGGGGCTATCGAGGTTCAGCGCTCCACCCTCCCGGATCGGTGGGATGTACCGTTCAACCGGGGCCGAGTCTTCCGAGCCTCGTTGGCGTCTTCGGCGGTCATGCGGCCGCTGCTTCAGCTGGCAAAACCGGGGAGCTCGAGCTTGCGCGGCCTCTCCGACGACGAGGACGTCTTCGTTGTGCAGGCGGACGACGTGAACGAGGCGACCTTCTTGGTGGAGGGCGGCGAGCACCGCCCTCTCTCGGACCTGTCGTCGCGCATGCGTCAACGCCTCGAGGTAGGCGACGTCTTGTTGTGCACCACTGGCTCGGGCGATCAGGTCGCCTTCCTCGACGAGGATCTGGGGCGCGGTGGGCAGCCCATCCTCGGTAGCGCCACCTTCACGACCCTTCGGTTCGACGAGACGCCCCGCGTCTTTGCGGTTGCCCTCTCACATCCCCTGGTTCGTCAGCAGCTCCACCTGCTCTCCTCCGGCTCCGTCCAGCGCTTCGTCAACAAGCGCGATCTCGACGAGCTCCTTGTTCCCGTGCTCGGCCAGGTCTGGCGCGAAGACTTCGAAGCCCGGCTCACGCGTGCCATGCAACGTCGCAGGGAGGCGCTGCTCGCGCGGGCCGCTCTCATCGAGGCGGCCGACGACTACTTGCGGGAGGCGATGCAGTGAACGCCGTAGCGACGAGCTTGAATTCTCTCGGCGGGTGGAGTCGCCTCGGCCGGCGTGATGTGCTCACGCGAGCACTCAGGTCGGCGCCTCGCTTCGCCGTCGTGCCGGGGGGCCAAATGTCGTCACTCGATCGGGTC
>Ga0210033_1004590_pt1 | contig 10550 bp, 9 predicted proteins | sample CryGeymeta201501_FD_185465 | JGI IMG/M metagenome (GOLD analysis project Ga0210033, IMG submission 185465) | Groundwater microbial communities from Crystal Geyser aquifers in Utah, USA - Crystal Geyser metaG 2015-01 (SPAdes) (version 2) | ecosystem: Environmental > Aquatic > Deep subsurface >... | reverse complement strand
TCGGTGATCGCTGGATCGCGTTGGCACCAGCCGTGCCGACAAGGCACCGCCACCGCTCCGGCGGCCCGGCCAGACAGACCAACTTCGGGCCATTGCCCACCCCGGCACGGTGCTCAAATAGCGGCGAACTTGAGGACGGGGGTCAGGTCTTGTATTGACACATGGTGACTCGGGCTCAAGGAGCATGTGCTAATACAAGACCTGACCCCAGTCCGTACCCTAATACAAGACCTGACCCCAGTTCGTAATCGTCACGGCGGATCGCCACGGCGTGGTCAGCGCTCGACCGCAGTTGGGCGAGCAGCCGGGCACGGTCAAGATCCTGGCCGAAGCGTTGCGCGAAGACGGCAGCGTCACCGGACAGGCGATGTTCCAGTTGATCGTGCAGGCCGCCAGCAGCGGCCCGACCCGGTTGACCGGCGTAGTCATGCGGGGGACGGGGGTCAGGTCTTGTATTGACACATGATGACTCGGGCTCAAGGAGCATGTGCTAATACAAGACCTGACCCCGCTTCTCCTGGCATGGCTGGCTGAAGCCGAAATACCCGTTCTGGGTGCGCCGTTGCATTCGCCGCGAAAACAAGAAGCTGTTTTTGCTGGTGACCGCGTTGCTGGTGTACGACTTTGCCCGCCGTGGTTTCGACTTCAGCCAATTGCCGGAAAATCCGGCGTGGTACTACGCTTGGGTCGTGCTGGCGCTGGTCTCGTTGATGATCGATTTGCTGAGTCGGTTCGGCAAGACCTTCGCCAATATTTCCTGATGTCCGGGCAACGCGCCGCCATGGGCCCGCTGATTGCCATCATCGGTTGCGATGGTTCGGGCAAGTCCACGGTCAGCGCGGAGGTGCTGGCCTGGGCCAGCCGTTTCGGGCCGGCAACGGCGGTGCATCTGGGCAAGCAGGCCGGTACCGTCGGCCGCAAGCTCGAACGCTGGCCGCTGGTTGGCGCATGGCTGGGTCGGGTGATCCAGCGCAAGTCCGACAGCGCCCGGGCGCAGCGTGACAAAAAATCCCCCGGCTTGCTTACCGCGCTGGTGCTTGCCGTGTTTTCGCTGCGTGCGGCGCGCCGTTTTCGGCGGATGCTGGCGGTGCGGCGACAGGGTTTGATCATCATCACTGATCGCTATCCGCAACTGGATGTGCCCGGTTCCTACGATGGCACCGGCCTGTCGGTAACGGCCTCGGGTAACCCGATCGTGCGCTGGCTGGCGCGGCGCGAGCGCATCCGCCACGAACGCATGACCCGCCATGTGCCGGATCTGGTGTTGCGCCTCAACGTCGATCTCGACACCGCGTGTGCGCGCAAGCCCGATCACCGCCGTGCGTTGCTGGCCGAAAAAATCGCGGCGACACCGCTGTTGACGTTCAACGGCGCGCCGATCATCGAACTCGACGCCACCCAGCCGCTCGCTGACGTGCTGGCGGCGGCCCGGGCGACGCCCAGTTGCGGCCGCGGCCGCGCTACCCACTGGGGCAAGGGGTCATCGGGCAAGTGTGGGGCACGGGGTCAGGTCTCCATACTGTTCGTTTAGGTGAGAACTGCGAATTGCTGTTGCCGCGACAACGGTCGCGGCGCCAGCGATGCGGGCGCGTAATCGAGTTGCTTGCGTCGCATCCGTGTGCGGTGGTAGCTGCTGTAGGGCGAGTGGCGTCGTTTGACCATGCGCAGATTGGCGCGTCCTCGGCTGCTGATCGCTCGTAGCGTTGCCGCTTCGCGCAGCAGTTCAGCGAACCAGCATCGGCGTTTTCGCGGTCGCGCTGAGGTAGTCGCTCAGTCGCGCCCCAGAACCCAACACCGCCTTGGTTCGTGCCATGGCCCGCCCCACTGTGGAGACGCCGCGATCGGGACACAAATAACGCCTAAACGAAGACTATTGAGACCTGGCCCCTTACCTTCGTGAGAAGTTTCAACTTGATCGCGGCAACCGCGTTCACTTTGCCTTGCCGCCGATGGCGCGTCCGAGAAAGGCTTCCAGGCGCGTGAACAGTTCGGTGGTGTTTTCCGGCTTGTAGAACCCGTGACCTTCGCTGGTGACCACTAGCGACTCGAATTCGTGGTCGTTGCGCTTGAGCGCAGCGGTCATTGCCCGGTACTGATCGAACTTCGCCGTGTGATCCATTCTGCCGTGCACCAGCATGATCGGTAGCTTGAGCTGCTCGGCTTTCAACGCAGGCGACCAGGCGCCCAGCATCGCCTCGTCCTCGCCGACCTCGCGATCAAGAAAGGCGCGGCCGCGTTTGCTGCGGGAGGTTGTGTCGGTCTTGTGCATCAACTGCAGGTCGTAGATACCCGCATACCCCACCGCGCAACGGTACAACTCGGGATAACGAATCGGACTCATCAACGCGGAGTAGCCGCCGAAACTGGCGCCGAAAATACAAACGTGTTTGGCATCGGTCAACTGCGTAGCAACCGCCCAGCGCACACCATCGGCGATGTCATCCTGAATCAGGCCGCCCCATTCTTTCCACGCGCGCTTTACGAAATTGAAGCCACGGCCGCCGGATCCGCGGTAGTTGACTTGCAAAACGCCATAGCCGCGACTGGCCAGAAACTGCACATAGCGATCAAAGCCCCAGTCGTCGTAGATGCCATACGGACCGCCGTGCGGCATCACCACCAGCGGCTTGGGGCCATCGCCCAGGGCGCTGTAAAAGCCATACAGGGTGCTGCCGTCACGGGCCTGGAACTCGACCGGGCGCATCGGCGCCATCTGCTCGGGCTTGATCCATGGCATCAGCTCGTTGACCAGTTGGACTTTCTTCAAATCGTTATCGAACAGATAGTAGGCACCGGGATTGCGATCGGATGACACGAAGAACAGCAGCTTGTGGTTGCCACGAGAGAAGTTGATGAACTGTACCTGCTGACCCGGGAATGCGCGCGTCAGAGCGCTATGCAGACGCGCCCACTCCGAGCCCGGATCGAGGTATTCGACCGCCGTCCTGCCGGCGTCGTAGGTCACTGCGAAGGGCACCCCATTGCGACCGCCAAAGACCAATCCGGTCACCGCCAGGTTTTCAGCACCACCCAACTTCTCGCGTGACTCCTGGGCAAGATCGATGCGGTAGAGCTGTTCGGGTTCGTCGTGGTCGGAAACCAACGCGTACAGCGTGTGCGCATCCGGATCGAATCGGCCGAAGGTGATGCGACCGCCCACGAGTGTCTTCGGCATCGGTTGCCAGTCGTCCTCGGGCCGAGGACGGTAGCTGACGCTCTGCACGTTGTCGTGATCGTACGCCATCTTCACTCGCGCCTTGCCGTGCTGGTCGAAGATGAAATCCGCCAGCTCATGCACGCGCTCGATCTCCTGCCGCTTGCCGCTGCGGGTATCGACACTGTAGATCACCGAATCCGGCTCTTCGCCGCAGTCCCAACACCGATATGACACCAGAGCCACCCCGGGCTGCTCTTCTTGCACCTTGACGATGTCGGCAAAACCGGTGTCCTTGAGTGCGCCGCGGACAACCCCGTCGTCCTCGATGTAGGCAAACAACGCCTGACGATTCGTGCCGTCGATGCGGGTGGACCGCAACTCGCCCAGACTGACCGGGCGCCCCAGCAACGGTTCGAGTTCAGCACGGGCGACGGTGACCACGTCGTCCGCGGTCCAGGTCGGCGCGACGACATGCTGGCGTTTGCCGAAACGCAGCGCGATGGCCTTGCCGATGCCATCGAGCGGCACGATTTGCAATTGCGTCTCGCTGCCGTCTTTGCTGGGGACCGTCAGCGCCAAGTATTCACCCGTGGGCGACAAGGCAGCCTCACCGATTTCGGCATGCTTGGCAAATTGCGCAGCCGGAATCGGCGCAGCGGCCAGGGCAAAAGCAGGCAGCAGACCGAGGGCGAGCCCGCACACTCGCGTGACGATATACATGGATTTATCTCCTTTGGTGCAACGCATAGAACGCAAAGCTGCAAAGTCGCCGCTCCTCACCATCATACAAAGCCAGTGCCAACCCGGCTATGGGGTGATTTTCAGCGACGGCATTGAATCCGATTTCCTGGAGTTCAACGCAGGAATGACGGCTGTAATCGAGATCGCTACCCGCAGCGGCCGCCTCGTACTTTAGCGCCGGCTCAAGCCAGGAACGGCGCGCGTCAGCGTGGAGGCAAAGTCCTGGACAAAGTCCTGGACACCCATCATCCGATACGCCAAAAGCATGTGGGTGTCCAATTTTCGTGGGTGTCCAATTATCGTGGCCAAGTCCCTCGGACAATGGCGCGATTTTGGCTAGGATTTTTCTGAAGAGTGGGTGTCCGGTGCTCTCCGGTGCTCTCGAAGAGTGGGTGTCCGGTGCTCTCATGCGGTGCTCTCCCCTCGGTCTGGCCCGCGGTGCTCTCGAAGAGTGGGTGTCCGGTGCTCTCCGCGGTGCTCTCCTCCGGCGCTCTCCCACGCTCGAACGCAGGGTGCCGGCGCTCTGGGAACGGCTCAGCACGGAGCACGGCAGTCGCGGCTAGCCCAGGTCAGGGTTGTGGTGTAACTTTCGTGCAATGAAACCTCACGTTTTCTATCGGGTCGGCTGGTTGCTGTTGGCCCTGCTGCTGATCGTGCCGGTGCAACTCGCCTACCAGACGATGGCGGTTGATCGTGCCGCGCTCTGGGTGGTCGTCGGCAGTAGCGGTTGGGTGCTGGTGTTCTACGCCCTGTCCGGCTGGCTGGCTTCGCGCTGGCTGGCGGCCCTGCTGGTGGTGGTGGGCTCGGTGCTGATCGGCGTGCGCGCGATCAACCTGGGCCTGGTCCGGTTCAGCGGATTCGGCTTCACGCCCGAGTTTTTCCGGCATCTGGAGCGCGAATCGGTGCGGGTGGCCTGGGCCGATTACCGCCTGCAGGTGTTGTCGGCACTGTTGTTCCTGCTGGTGGCGACCGGCTTGCTCGCGGTACTGCTTGGTCGCGGCTCGGCCCTGCTGCGGCGCCGGTCGGCGCTCGGCCTGCTGCTGCTCGGCCTCGCCGGTGTGGTTTCGGCGCGCGCGGTGCTGCCCGAGTGGCAGTTGTGGCGCGCCTGGGAAGACTGGCGCGAACCGGCGGCGGCCACGGTCGGGCCGGCGACGCTCGCCGCCTGGGAGCGGGCCGGCATCCTGCACACCCAGGTGGTGGACAAATCCGAACTCAGCGCGACCGCCGCCAGCCCGCCGAAGAACCTGGTGCTGGTCTATCTGGAATCGCTGGGACTCGCGGCGATCGAACACCCGCGCTGGCCCGGCCTGATGCCGCATCTGCAACGACTGCTCGGCGCGCACCGCCTGGTCTCTCACCTCGAAACCAGTGCCTACATCACCATGGAAGGCATCGCCAACTCGCAGTGCGGCACCCTGCTGCCATTCAACCGCGAAAGCGATTCGCTGGCCAGCGGCAATCGCTTGTTCGAGAACCTGCCCTGCCTGGGCGACGTGCTGGCCGCGGCCCGCTACCGGCAGATCTACCTGGGCGGCGCGTTATCCGAATTTGCCGGCAAGGGCGAGTTCTTGGGCGCGCATGGCTACGGCGATGTGCGCGGCTTCGAATACTGGCGTGAGCACGGTTTCGCGCAGCGCGCGGAGAGCTGGGGACTGAGCGACGTCGATCTGTTCGAACAGGCCACGGTCGAGTTGCGGCGCCTGCAGGCCGAGGCCGGACCGTTCCATCTGACCCTGCTCACCATCGGCACCCACCTACCGGGATTCAGCTATGCCGAGTGCGCGCCCTACCAGGACGGCAGCCGGCCCTTCCTCAACGCCATGCACTGCACCGACCAGTTGCTCGCGGCCTGGCTGGATCAGGCCGCGGGCGAAGGTCTGTTCAAGAACAGCGTGGTGGTGATCACCGCCGACCACCATGTTTTTCCCAGCCCGCTGATGCGCGAGCTGTTCGGCGATGGCGTCGATGACCGGCGCCTGCCGCTGGTGGTGATCGACCCACACCAGCCGACCGCGGCGGCGACGCATGGCGCGAGCTACGACCTAGCACCGACCGTGCTCGATCTGCTCGGGGTGAGCAGCAACGCCCGCTTCATCCTGGGGCGCTCCCTGCTTCGGCCGATCAAACGCCCGCCCTGGCTGTTCAGCCGCTATTTCGATGTGGCGCCCGGAACGCGGCTGGAAAACAACCCGGCGTCTTGTCACCAGTTGATCGACGCCACTTCGAACCCGCCCGGGCCGCCGTTCGACGCCTGCGGCAAGAAGGCGCTGATCGGCGCCCTGGCCGGCATCGCCGATCACCACTCGCTGGTGCCGGCGCAACTCAGTTGCACGCCGACCCGGCCGACCCGGCTCGCGTTCGTGGAGGACCCGGCGGGGCCGCGCTTTCAGGCGCTGGTCGGCGGCGTCGATCAGTCCGAGCGCTTCAGCCTGGACGGCTATGCGGTGCCGCCCGGCAGCACCGGCATCTATGAATTCGTGTTTGGTCGGCACGGCCGGCTGCGCCGCACCCGCTTCGTACCGGAACACGGGGTCGGTGAATTGATCCCTGAGCCGGCACCGGAAGTGACCCTGCTGGTGCGAAGGCCGCCAGCCGGCGCGCCAGCGGCGGTCAGTGCCGCCGCGGTGGCCACGGACGCCGGGAGCGGCGGCCCCGCCGACGGCATCGACCTGAACCAGCCTGGCGCCTGGTTGCTGGCCGCCGGTCGGCCCGCACAGACCCTCGCCGCGCAGGGTGGTGGCTGGCAACTGCCGGATTCGTTGTGCCGCCAGGTGTTCTGGGAGCACGGTGAGTTCACTTCGCGCTAGCGACCCGCCGCCCTGCGGCCGCTCGCCGACCGGGCTCGGTGCCGCCGACTTGATACAGGTCAACCGCCGGCCACCGCCGATCAGCGACCATGCGTTCGAAATCGCCGCCGACGGGCGCGAAGTGATGCGGTCCGGCCTGGCTTTGCTGGAAGCCGAACCCGAACTCGGCGCCCTGCAACGCCTGGTCGAAAACGGCCGCTTCCGCATCGAGGCCAACGACGTGGCCGCGGGAAAAGTCCTGGACACCCATCATCCGCTACGCCAAAAGCATGTGGGTGTCCAATTTTCGTGACCGACGCAGCCAGCACCGCCAACTTACTGACATTGGCCATTGCGCCAAGCTGGCCTGCGCCCTGGCGCAACTTGATGACCGGGCGTCGGTTTATTGTTGCTGTGCAACAATGGCGCTGGGTCGTTGTCCAATACGGCCACCTCTGCGCTGTTCGTTGCGCCGTCATCGGCGCGTTGCTCACTGTGATCAGCGTTGCTCCCCTCTCCTAAACCCCGCGAGGACATCATGCTCAAGCACAAAACTGCACTGATCACCGGCTCCACTTCTGGCATCGGCCTGGGTATTGCCGAGGCGTTTGCTGCCGCTGGCGCCAACGTGATTCTCAACGGCTTTGGCGATGCCGCCGAAATCGAGGCGATCCGCGCGCGGCTGGCCAGCAAACACGGCGGCACGGTGCGTTATGACGGCGCCGACATGAGCAAGCCCGCAGCGATCGAACAGATGATCGGCACGGCCATCGCCGAATTCGGTTGCATCGACATTCTGGTCAACAACGCCGGCATTCAGCATGTCGCCCCGATCGACGAGTTTCCACCAGCCAAATGGGACGCGATCATCGCCATCAACCTGTCCTCGGCGTTTCACACCACCCGGCTGGCGTTGCCGGCGATGAAGAAAAAAGGTTGGGGCCGGGTCATCAACTTGGCCTCGGCACACGCGCTGGTCGCCAGCCCATACAAGTCGGCCTACGTGGCGGCCAAGCACGGCATCGCCGGATTGACCAAAACCGTTGCTCTGGAAGTGGCCGAGCAGGGCATCACCGTCAATGCGATCTGCCCGGGTTATGTGCGCACGCCATTGGTGGAGAAACAGATCCCGGAAACCGCCAAAGCGCGCGGCATCACCGAAGCGCAGGTAATCAACGATGTGATGCTGCTGGCACAGCCGACCAAAAAGTTCGTCACCGTCGAACAGGTGGCGGCATTGGCAAAGTTTTTGTGTGGTGATGAAGCCGCTTCGATTACCGGCGCCATCCTGCCGATCGACGGCGGCTGGACCGCGCAATGATTCCCAACGGAAACCACCACGCATGAACGCGACCGACCTCCTCGCCCTGCCGTCGATGCCGATGGCATCGCCGTCGTATCCGGCCGGGCCGTACCGCTTCATCGACCGCGAATACTTGATCATCAGTTATGAGTCGGACCCGGAGGCGATTCACGCCGCGCTGCCCGAACCGCTGCAAGCCGATGGCAGCAACCGGGTGTTGTGCGAGTTCATTCGCATGCCCGATTCTTCTGGATTTGGCAGCTACACCGAATCGGGTCTGGTGATTCCGGCGCGCTTCAATGGCACGCCGGTCAACTTCACCGCGCAGATGTACCTGGACGATCACCCGCCGATCGCCGCTGGCCGCGAAATCTGGGGCTTCCCGAAAAAGCTCGGCCAGCCGAAATTGCAAGTGCTACACGACACCCTCACCGGCACCCTCGACTACGCTGGGGTGCAGGTGGCGGTGGGCACCATGGGCTACAAGCACCAGCATTTGTTGTACGACCTGCAAGGCCGCAAGGCGTGCTCGTCGGTATCCATCATCGAAAAAATGAGCGCCACCCAGGTCAACCTCAAGCTGATTCCGGATGTCGATGGCACGCTGGCGATTGCCCAGTTGGTGGCGTATGAGCTGGTCGATATTCAGGTCAAGGGCGCCTGGTCTGGCCCGGCGCGTCTGCATCTGGTGCCCCACGTCAACGCGCCGCTGGCCGACCTGCCCGTGCGCAAGGTGCTCGGCGGCTTGCATTTCATCGCTGACCTGACCCTGCCCTATGGCCGCGTGATCCATGATTACATCGCCAGCGCCCACCAAACCACCAAGGCGGCAACATGAGCGCTCCCAAGCAACACGGCAAGACCAAGTCCTCCGAGCCAGTGGCTTGCACACCGCTCGGCCAGACCGTGTTGGTGCTGCAAGGCGGCGGCGCACTCGGTGCGTTTCAAGTCGGCGCCTACCAGGCCCTGCACGAAGCTGGCATCGAGCCGGACTGGATCATTGGCACCTCGATTGGCGCCATCAACGCCGCGCTGATTGCCGGCAATCCCCCGGCGCAGCGGATGGCGGCGCTGGAGACTTTCTGGCAGCGCATCACCCAGCAAGGCATCGGGCTGTGGACGCCGCCGGGGCTGGCCGGCACGCTCAACGACATGGCGACCATGGCGCTCGGCGTGCCCGGTTTCTTCCGCCCCAATCCCAAAGTCTGGCTTGGCAGCAATGCGGCGGTCGGCCTGGAACAGGCGTCGTATTACGACACCGCTCCGCTGCGCGAGACGCTGGCCGGGCTGATCGACGTTGATCGGCTGAACGCCAAGACGCCGCGGTTGACCATCGGCGCAGTCAACGTAGGTACTGCGGCGATGCGCTATTTCGATTCGCCGCGCGACACCCTCAGCATCGATCACATTCTGGCTTCGGGTGCGTTGCCGCCAGCATTTCCAGCGGTGCGCATCGACGGCGAGGCGTACTGGGATGGCGGCATCTATTCCAACACCCCAATCGAGGCCGTGCTCGATGACCAGCCGCGTCGCGATTCGCTGATCTTTGCGGTAAATGTATGGCACGCCGATGGCGATGAACCGACCAGCATTGCGCAGGTGATGGAACGCCAGAAGGACATCCAATTTGCCAGCCGTGCGCACAGCCACATTGCTCGCCAGCAACAAATCCACCACCTGCGTCATATCGTGCGCAAGCTGGCCGACCAGCTACCAGAGGCTACCCGCAACGCCGCCGCCAACCAGGCGCTGGCCGGCTATGGCTGCCGCACGGTCATGCACGTGGCGATACTCAGCCCGCCGCATTTCAAGGATGAAGGCGCCACCAAAGACATCGATTTTTCCGCCGACGGCATCCGCACCCGACACCAATCGGGCTACCAGCAAACCCGCGAGATGCTGGCGCGGGCGCCGTGGAATGCCCCGGTCGACCCGATGCTGGGCGTGATCGTACACAGCACGAACGCCAATCCGGAATCCTGACGCGCCAGCGGTTGCCGGGCCGGACAGTGTCCTGCCCGATCACCATCGATCACGGCGGTGCCTGAAACGACGTCTGCCGATCAACGATCACGTTGCAAATCGCGCGCGATTGCTTGCGGCCTTCGTGCCAGCCAACGGCGACGACGAAAATGGCAACCGCTGCGCTCAACCATCCGAGGACGCAGGCGAACAAGGACCACCGTAAACAGCAGATCGCCGAAGCCTTCGGTGCTCACCTCACCAGCATCAAGCAGCTGCCAGCAGGCCGGCGGCGGTGAGGCAGATAAGGGGCGCTACTATGCTCGAGGTGATTCCGGCACTGACGCTGGCAAGCGCTTTTCGACCGCAACCGCGTCGTGACTGTGGAGATAATTGACTAGCAGCCTGTCGGACTTTCCCGGTCCCCTGCGGCACAAAATGTCATGCTATTTGCCAGTTAACTCGTTGATCTATATGATATAATTCAGATATTCGCAGTACTGGAGCCGTGCCATGTCCCGATTCATACCGACGGATCGCAAGACCCCCTATCTGTTGCCGCCTTCGGTGGACGACTGGCTGGGGGAAGACCACTTGGCGC
>Ga0210033_1004587_pt1 | contig 10556 bp, 8 predicted proteins | sample CryGeymeta201501_FD_185465 | JGI IMG/M metagenome (GOLD analysis project Ga0210033, IMG submission 185465) | Groundwater microbial communities from Crystal Geyser aquifers in Utah, USA - Crystal Geyser metaG 2015-01 (SPAdes) (version 2) | ecosystem: Environmental > Aquatic > Deep subsurface >... | reverse complement strand
TGGCGACGACAGCTCGAGCACTGGAATACGCGCGGCCGCGAGTGAAGGTGCCATGCCTCCCGGCAACCACAGTCGCAAGCGAACCCCTCGGGCCACTGCAGCTCCGCCAGCAGGACGGCGCACGAGTCGTCGTCGCCGTAGCGACGCGCGAAGTCCGGCAGGGTGGTTGGATGGCTGGGGTACTGTATGCATGTTCAGTATCCACCCGGGTACCGGCGGTCAACACCAGGATGCGTCAAGCGGATAGCCACATGAGGATGATGGCGGCGATCTTCATGACAGCTTGCTCCTTTGCAGGGACCGGTTCACGGAGCACTCCCCTGCAGAGCGCTGACTGACCAGGTACTCCTTGGCTCCGGCGGAACGCGAGACAAGGGGCAGCCGGAAGAAGCCTGGAGAGACGCCGACGCGGCAGGCGGCAACATGTCCCCCCTGAACCGGGCTGCACTTGCGGGGAGACCGTGCCTTCGCTATGCCCTTTGATCGGAGGCTTCCATGCTGGTCGTGCTGATGCTGGCTTGCCTGCACGACGGCGGCGAAGAGAGCGGCGGCACGGGCGGTGGGCCCGGCTTCTCCGTCCTGGCCGCCGATATCGGCGGCGGTGCGCTGCTCTCGGCCACGGACGACGGCGACGGCGTGCTGTTCTCGGGCGGGCAGATCGGCGGGGATGAAGGGATCCTCGCCCGCTATGACGGCAACAGCCTGTGCGTGGAGCGCGGCGTGGCCGACCGGACCTTGTGGTGGGTCAACGGCGACGGTCAGGGCGAGTGGTACGCCGTGGGCGAGGGGGGTCGCGTCGTGCACGCCACACCCTCCGGCCGCAGTCGCGAGGACCTGCCGACCACGGCGACCCTGTTCGGTGTGTACATGGACGGTGATGTCGTGTGGGCCGTAGGGGGCTCGGTCACGGCCGATGGCACCGTGGGCGAGGTGTGGAGACGGGCAGACGGGAGCTGGTCCCAGGTGCTCAAGGACGCCCCTGGCGCCGTGTTCAAGGTCTGGGCGGGGTGGTTCGTCGGCGACGGTGTGGCCTACCACCTGGAGGACGGCGTGCTCGTGCCCGTAGACGCGGGCGGCGGACACCTGCTCACGGTGCGGGGGCGCGCGGAGGACGATGTGTGGGCGGTCGGCGGCCTGGCCATGCCCCAGATGGTGCACTGGGATGGCACAAGCTGGTCAGAGGTCGACACCTCGGCCCTGGGGCAGCCACTGTCTGGGGTGTGGACGGCGCCCGGGGCGCCGGTCGCGGTCGCCGGCAACTTCGGCACCGTGGGTGTGCTGCAGGCTGGCGCGTGGATTCAACCGACCACACCCCTGACGGCCGATCACCTGCACGCGGCCTGGGGCTGGGGAGACGAGCTGCTGTTCGCCGGCGGCAACCTGTTCAGCACCAGCGAAAAGCACGGTGTCCTGCTGCGCTATGGCACGAACACCGACCCGATCCCGGTCACGGAGTGCGGGGCGACGGCGCGCCGAGCCCGGCCGGAACCCGTCGGCGAGCCCCTGCTGCTGGGGCTGCTGGGCCAGGCCGCGGCGGCCGCGCCGGCGCCAGCCTCTGCCGGTGCGCCCGCCGGCCACGTCCCTGCCTTCTCTCTGCTCGATCCGGCGGGGGCGTCCGTGACCGAGCGCTCGCTGCTGGGCGCGCCGGCTGTCCTCAACGTCTGGGCGAGCTGGTGTGCGCCGTGCAGGGCCGAGCTGCCGGCCCTCGACGCGCTCTCGGTGCGCATGCGCGCTGAGGGCTTTCACTTCCTGGCGGTGAGCGTGGACGCCGACTCCGGGCCCGCCCGCGGCCTGGCCTCGAGCCTGCACCTGACGCTGCCCCTCGCCCTGGACCCGATGGGCTCGCTGGTGGGCCAGCTCGCGCCGGCGGCGCTGCCCGTCACCTGGGTTCTCGACGCGCAAGGGGGGCTCCGCTATCGCCACGACGGGGCGCTGGGAGCCCCGGACCTGGCCGCCATCGAGGCGGAGCTTCGCGCGCTTGGGGCGGAAGGGGCCTGATCCTGATGACGCTCCGTCCAGAGCGAGGCTTGGTCCTGGCCAGCACGCTCGGCGTCCGGGCGCTGACCATCGACCCGCAGGGCGTGGAGAGACAGACCCGGGACCTGCCGGTCGGGGCAGGGCGGGGGGATGTGGTGCGCGGATCGAAGGCGCAGCATCGGTCAAATGACCGATGGCTATTCTACCCTTCAAAGGCGGGGTATTTGCGATTTCAGTAGCCCGCGTGTAGGGTCGGCACATGCATCAGGCGCCGATCATCCCCGCATTCGTCCTGGCCCCGCTCCTGGCAGCCTGCACCCCCGCTGTCGACGCCCGCGCGCGCTTCGAGGCCGACGTGGTGCCGGTCCTCGAGGCCCGCTGCGCCAGCTCCCAGTGCCATGGGGTCGCGCCTGGCGCCGAGCCCGAGCAGACCATCGACTGGACGCGGACGATGTTCCAGCTCGACGACCAGGGCCGGCTCGCCGACCTCGACGCGGCCTACGCCACGACGCGCCGCGTCATCGTCACGGACGAGGACCCCTCCTTCTCCTCGTTGCTCCGAAAGCCGCTCCCGGCGGCCTACGGCGGGACCCAGCACTACGGTGGCGCCTGCTTCCCGACGCCCGATGACCCGGACTGGGTGGCCCTGCGGGACTGGATCGCGGTCGAGACCGATGGCGGCGAGAACGTCGCGCCCCTGGACACCCTCGAGCAGCTCTTCGCCGACACCGTGCAGCCCCACCTCGTGGCCCGAAGCTGCATGAACGCGAACTGCCACGGCGTCACCGCCGCCCTGCCCTACCGCTTCGACGGCGGCATGGGGGGCGCCTTCTCGCGGGCGGCCACCCGGACCAACTACACCGCCGCGCTGTCGATGGTCTCGCTGGACGGCGACAGCTCCCAGTCCCGGCTCCTGCGCAAGGGCCTGACCCTCGCCACCGGCGGGATCGTCCACAAGGGCGGCAACAACGCCTTCTTCACCGGCCAGGACGACGCCGCGGTCCAGGCGGTCCTCGACTGGGCCTGCGAAGAGCGGGGGGCGCGCCTGGGGGCGCCCTGCGAGCCCGTCTCCGATGGCTTCGTATATGTGCGCGGTCCGGTGCAGGCGGCAGATCCCTTCGAGCTGGACGCCTGGGTGCCCGGCAGCGACCTGTGGTGGTCCCACGAGGACGGCACCCGCGAGAACCTCACCGCCTCCCTGCACGAGGAGCCCGTCGACATCCGCGACCCGGCCCTGGATCCCACCGGCACGCGGCTGGCCTTCTCGATGCGGGGGTCCGCCGACTCCGGCCACCACCTGTGGGTGCTCGACCTGGCGACCCGGGAGGCCGAGCAGCTGACCGATCTCACCGCGGGCGCCGATCGGGATCCGACCTGGGCCCCCGATGGCGCGCTTTGGTTCGTCTCGACCCGTGACGGCATCCTGTCGGACGACGGCGTGCGGCTGGACGCCGAACTTTACTCGCTCGACCTGGACGACGGCACGCTCACCCGGCGGACCTGGTCGCCGCAGATCGAGCGCAAGCCGGTGTTCTTCGTGGTGGGGATGGAGAACTCCGGCCAGGTCGGCTTCACGGCGCTGCGACAGGCCATCCCCAGCAAGCGGCGGGCCCACATCTTCCGCTTCCCGCCCGGGCTCAAGACCGAGTACCACCCACACTTCGGCATCACCGCGCCCGAGAACCTCTTCAGCGACATGCGCGAGCTGCCCGATGGGCGCTACAGCGTCATCCTCTCTGATGTCGACAACGTGTGGGAGGGGGGGCGGCTGGCGCTGGTGGAGCGCAACTTCGGCCCGGAGATCCCCGCCGGCCTCGAGGGCGATGCCTCGATCCCGTTCTACGCGGATCCCATCTCCCGCCTGGACCCCGACGCCACCTCCTCGGGGCAGACCGGCAGCCTGTACCGCGACCCGTCGCCCCGGTATGACGGCCGCATCCTCGTGGCGCGCGCGCCGGGGCCAATGGACCTCGGCGATCCCGACGCACAGCCGCGTTTCCACATCGAGCTGCTGACCCTGTCAGAGTCGACCTCCGGTGCGGGCACGACGATCAGCGACCGCCAGACGCTGCTGGAGGACGATGAGCTCTCCGTCACCGACCCCGAGCCCGTGTACCTGCGCCGGCCGGCCCCGCTCGACCCGAATCGCTCCTGGGACCCCGAGGCCAGCACCGGCCTGGTCCGGCTGCTCGGCCTGGGGACCATCGCCTCGCTGCTGCTGGACCTGCCGCCCACTGGAGTCAAGCCGGTCGCTTATGGGGTCACCGCGGTGCGCCTGCTGGAACCGCTGCCGCTGACCCCTGACCAACGCCAGCCGATCTCTCCTGACGAGCTGCTCTTTGGCGCGGAGGGCGCGACGACCACGGGCATCGGCGCCTACCCGCCCGCCCGCGTGCTGGCCGAGCTGCCCCTCTTCGCGGACGGCTCGGTGCAGGGCCTCGTCCCGGCCGGGGTGCCCTTTCGGATCCAGCCCCTCGACGCAGACGGTCGGGTGATCGACCTGGACTACAACCGCTGGTACTACGTCGCACCCGGCCAGACGCTGACCCAGGGCGTCTCGGCGACCGACGACCACTACTACACCTTCGCCTGCGCCGTCTGCCACGGCGCCCTCGACGGCCAGCCCGAGGAGGTCTTCGTCCAGCCCGACATCATGTCGACCGCGTCCCTCTCGCTGGCCCAGTACCAGGACAAGGACCCTCGCCGGCCCATCGCCCCCCCCGAGGCTGGGGATGCCACCCGCATCGAAGTGGACTGGAGCCGGGACGTGCTGCCCATCATCGAGAGCAGCTGCGCCACCGGGGGCTGTCACGCGGGCGAAGACCCGGCGGCCGGGCTCGACCTGTCCGGCACGCCGACCACCTGGTTCGACCAGGCCTACGAGAACCTGCTCGCCGGCCCGGTGGTGCCAGGGTCCAGCACCCAGAGCCACCTGGTCGAGGTGCTGACCGGACAGGCTCGGGGTCCGAGGGCCCCGCTGATGAGCCCGGGCGTGCCGCACGGCGGCCTGAGCGCCGAGGAGATCCACACGATCACGCGGTGGATCGAGCTTGGCGCCACCTGGCGAGGGACCCCGTGATCCTCCTGGTCCTGGTCCTGGTACTAGGCTGCCTGGTCCCCGGCGACCCGGCCGACCTGGGTGCTGGCGACAGCGGCGACTTCGTCGAGAACGTCGAGCCCATCCTGGTCTCGAGCTGCGCCAACCCGTCCTGCCACGGCAACGCGCAGCGCCCCCTCCAGCTCTACGCGGTTCACCGGTACCGTCTGGATCCCGATGACCTGTGGGCCGATGGCGATCTCTCGCCAGCGGAGCACCTGGCCAACTACCAGCACGCCCGCGGCTTTGGGGCCCCGACCTTCGAGCTGGGCCGCAAGCCCCTCTCTCCCGAGGCCGGGGGCATGGACCACCGGGGCGGCGTATTCTGGAACACGACCGATGACGTCGACTACCAGGCCATCATCGCCTGGTTGGAGGGGCGGTGAGCGCCTTGATCCTGCTGTTCGGAGTCCTGACTGGATGTGTGACGCTGGCCCCCTACCAGCGCGCCACGCTCATGACACGCGTCATGCAGGACCCCTACGACACACGCGAAGCTGCGACGGCCGCCCACGTCATCGAGGTCCGAGAGGCCATGGCAGGTGCGTCGGCGGCATCGGGGGCGTCGTGTGGATGCCGCTAGCCCCGCTGCTCGTCGGTCTGCTCGTGACCGGGGGCGCCGGGGCGGCTGACCCGCCGGTGCGCGTCGACACGTCGTCGGCGCGGGTCGATGTCTTCACCGACGAATGGGTGACGGTCGTCGCCCCAAGCGCCAACCTCGACCTGACGCTCCCACGGGGGTGGTCGGTGAGCGGAGCCTGGGCCGCCGACGTGATCTCGGGCGCGACCCCCCACATCACGACAGACGCCATCAGCTCGGCCACGAGCTTCCACGAGCTGCGCAACGGCCTGTCGGTCGACCTGCAGGCGGCACCCAAGACCACGTGGTCCCTGCATGGCTCCTACGCGGGCAGCATCGAGTCGGACTTCGTGTCCAACACCGCCGGGCTCGGGGCGAAGGTGGACCTCCTCAAGCGCATGGCGAGCCTCCGCGCCGACTACCACTCCCGCTTCGAGACCACCGGTCGCGCGGACGATCGCAGCTACTCGGAGCCCGCCAGCGCGCAGCTCCTGGACCTGAGCTGGGCGTGGATCCTCGGTCGCGGCACCGTCGCCACGCTGCTGGCAAGCGGCGAGTGGGACGCCTGCTCGCCCGCGCTGGGCTGCGTGGCGAACCCCTACCGGACGGTGCGAACCACCCAGGGCGTCGTGCTCCCCGAGCGCCACCCCGACACCCGTGGCCGGGCCGCGGGCGCCCTCCGCCTCTCCCAGGCGCTGGGCGCGAACACCGCCGTGCACGGGGGGTATCGCTACTATGCGGACAGCTGGCGGATCTCCGGCCACACCGCAGACCTCAGCCTGGCCCGCTCACTGTTCAAGGACGCGCTGGTGCTTCGGGCCAACGGTCGCTTCTCACGCCAGGGTGCGGCCTTCTTCTTTGGCCCGGAGTACGACGGGACACCGGCCTGGCGGACCGGCGATCGCGACCTCGGCGCGCTGCACACCTGGAAGGCGGGCATTGCCGTCGAGGGCTCCGCCTACACCCTGGAAGGCCTCAGCCGGCTGAGCCTCGCCGCCAACATCGACCGCCTCTGGCTAAGGCAGGACGACTTCGCCGGCGACCACAGCCACGACGCGTGGCTTGTCGGAGGGGGGCTGAGTGCGGCCTTCTGAGCTCCTCCTCGGCGCCGTCCTCTCCGCCCTGCCGGGCTGCGGCGGGGGCCACGCTTCGCAGCAGGACAGCGCTCAGGAAGCGGACAAGGTGGCCTTCCCCTGCGAGCTGGGCACGTGGACCGCAGCGGACGGCTTCGTGCCCTTTGGTGACGACGCCAAGCTCGAGCTGCAGATGGGCTTCCAGGGCTTCCTGCTGGTGGCCGTCCACGCGCGCACCGCCGAGCCCGCCTTTTCGGTGGGCGAAGCGACGATGTCGATGCAGATCGAGGGGGCGGACACCCTCAACGGCCAGCAGCCCGGGGTCAGCTTCCAGGATGGGGTCAGCGAGGAGCTCCTGGTGTTCTTCACCGGGAACTACCTGAGCTACTACGAGGGCCGCACGGCCAACCTGGCCGTGCGTATCGAGGACGCCACGCGCTCTTGCCTGGTCCAGGTCGCCGGTACGCTGGTCGACGAGGACCCCTGCATTCACACGGGTGCAGACCCGATCTGCCCAGGGGACACCGGCTCATGACCTCGCCCCTCGCCCTCCTTCTCGCCCTCGTCGGCTGCACCGCCAGCGACTGGGAGCCCCGCTCGTTGACGCCCTACCCCAACCCATTCACGGCGGACGACCCCCAGTGGTCGCCCCAGCCGCACCGCTCCAAGCCCCAGGAGGTCGCGATCGTTGGCGGGGAAGCCTGGGTGTCCCTGCCCGGCACTGCGGACAATCCAGACGACACCGTCGTGGCGGTCGACCTGGACAGTGGCAAGGTCGTGGACCGGGTCGGGGTCGGGTCCAACCCGACAGGGATCGCGGCGCGCCCCGATGGCGGCGCCATCGTCGTGTTCAACCGCTTCTCGAACTGGATGTCGGTGGTCGACCCGAACAGTCACGCCGAGATCGAACGGATCCCGACCGACTTCTATGCCACAGAGGGGGTGTTCTCTCCCGACGGCGCCACGCTCTGGGTCACGAACCGCTGGCTGGACAGCGTCGTGATCTGGCAAGTAGACGATCGCAACCGCTTCACCGGGCTCGGATCCGTGCGGGTGGGCGTCAACCCCCGCGACATCGCCATGAGCCCCGACGGCCGCACGGTCGCCGTCGCCAACCTCACCGGGCTGGACGTGTCGATCATCGACACCGCGACCTGGGACGAGGTCGCGCGGGTGGGCCTGCGCTCCCCACCCAACGGCCTGGCCTTTGTCGGCGACTGGCTCGTCGTGCCCACCCTGTCCGCCTCCTCCCACCACCAGCCCTTCGCCGGCCCCGACACCGACGGGGACGGCCAGCCTGGGGATGGCACCCCGAACATCAACTTCCAGGACATGCAGAACGAGCTGGTCGTCATCGACCCCTCGCGCGGGGAGATCGCCTGGCGCTACACCTCGGACAGCATCTGTTGCCGTGACTTCCGCGATGTCGATCCGGCCGACGCCGCTCGGCACGGCGATCTTCTGCCGCCGCAGGACACGTGGATCGTGGGCGGCGCGATGCCCGAGCAGGCCGTCGCGGACGGCGACGGGGTCTGGATCACCTACTCGGGCTCGGACCAGGTGCAGCGCTTCGAGCTGGACCCGGACAGCGGTGCGCTGACCGCGGGGAGGATCTTCGACACCGTCGGCCACAACCCGCATGGGATCGCCGTCACCGACGATGGCCGCGTGGCCGTGGTCCATCACCTGGGCGAGACGCTGGGCCTGTACCGCGCGGACGGCAGCCTCGATGCCGAGGTCGAGGTGGGCGATCTCTCCGGCGGTGCCTACCCGGCCACCGACGCCGAGATCGGGGAGCTCTACAACTTCGTGACGTCGCGCTTCAGCGTGGATGGTGACCAGACCTGCGCCGCCTGTCACCGAGAGCAGGACAACATCAACAAGGTCTTCGCCATGCCCCTGGCGGTCTACGCCGGGAAAAACAGTCGGATGACGATGGCAGCGCGAGGCGCAGCCGACTCGCGCCCCTGGTTCTTCGAGGGGGCGATGGACCAGACCAATTTCCGACCGGTGATCAACGAGTTCGCCCGCATCGAGAATTTCTGCTGCGAGGACTACACCCTGTTCCCGAACGGGGCGCCCGCGGACTGCGTCGACAACCCGCCAGCGGAGTGCACCGACCAGCCAAACGCCTACTCCTCCGACGGAGTGACGGCAGAGCGCGGCCTGCCGCTGGCCCACCCGCGCCCCACCACCGCGCTCACGCGAGAGCAGTTCTACCTGGAGCGCGCCGCAGAGGTGATCGGGCGCACGACCAGCTTTGGGGACGGCGTCTTCTCGGAGGACGCGATCACCGGCCAGCTGGCGCCCGTGCCCTTGAACCTGGACGGGATCACCCGCGCCTTGGGGGTCTTCCTCCTACAGAACACCGCGCTGCTGCCCAACCCCAACGACCCGGCGACCTCCTCGGCGTTGCGGGGCAAGGCGATCTTCGAGAGCACCACCGCCAACTGTGTGAGCTGCCATCCCTCGCCGGCCTTCGCCGTTTCCACCGACATCAATCGTGCCGGCCTGCCAGTGCGCATGGAGCCGGTGGTCACGCCGGACTACGACGACGACGGCGTGAACCTCGACCTGGTCGCTGCCGGCTTCATCAGCATCTTCCCGCTGGTGGAGCAGGACGCCTGCAGCAGCCTCTGTTCGGTCGATTCTTGCGACGAGGACGCTGCGGTATGCGACGACCTGCGGAACGTCCGCCTCAACGTGACGCCGCTGCGGGGGCTGTGGGATCGGGCCCCGCGGCTGCTGCACGATGGCCGGGCCAACGGTCTGCGAGAGGCGCTGTGTACACCAGGGCACCCGGCCCTCCAGCCAGGCGAGCGGGGCTTCAACGAGCGGGACGGCGTGCCCGACACCCACGGCGGCACCAGCCAGCTCTCCGCCGCGGAGCTGGAGGACCTGATCAACTACGTGATGACCTTGTAGGCGGGAGGCTCGAGGGGGGCTCCTGGTTCGCGCTGGGAAGGCCGTCTACCAACCGGGCTCGCGGGATGGGCGCTGGGCGTGGGACCCTGGCGCACCGGTGCGCGAACGTGCCAGATGGCCGGCGCTGACGAAGTCCCAGGGGACCTCACACCACCCCTTTCACGTCCGAAACAGAGCTCCCCCGATGCTGTCCGCCTTGACCCTCACCTTCCTCGCCTGCGGCGACAAGACCACGGACGCCGGGGACTCTTCGGACACCGACGCAGACACCGACGCAGACACCGACGCAGACACCGACGCAGACACCGACGCAGACACCGACGCAGACACCGACGCAGACGCCTACCCCGCCGGGCGGAGCTCTGAATTCGATGGCGCCTGGTACCCGTCTCACTCGGGCACGGACGTCACGCCGTGCGGGACCAACGGCACGAACCTGAGCACCTATGAGGTGGGAGAGCGCGAAGGCACGGGCGAGACCGCGGTGGCGGCGTGAATTTTCGCCGCCCCCCCGGCGCCAGGCCCCTACTCGACCAGCCCCTACGACGGCGCCATGGGGCCAACTGAGGCCGACTTCGTGCTCACGGACAGGCGCGACTCTTCGCGGTGGATCTCGGACGCAGTGTCAGGCACGACCACCGTGTACGATGCGGGCGGCGGCAACATCGACGTCGTGTGGCACAACGCCATCCTTCGCACCGTCTTCGACGGCCACGGCACGAGCGCCGAGGGCTGGGTGACCGGCGCGGCCTCGACCCTCGTTTCGGCCATCCGGCCGAAACGAGGGTCGAGGCGCTTTGTCGGCGGGGGGAGGATGCCTCCCCCCGCATGCGCTAGCGCGCCCCCCCTCCCCGCGCCTTATGGGCGCGCGCGCCTCCGGCGCGATTCTCACCTCGATGCCATG
>Ga0210033_1004586_pt1 | contig 10562 bp, 8 predicted proteins | sample CryGeymeta201501_FD_185465 | JGI IMG/M metagenome (GOLD analysis project Ga0210033, IMG submission 185465) | Groundwater microbial communities from Crystal Geyser aquifers in Utah, USA - Crystal Geyser metaG 2015-01 (SPAdes) (version 2) | ecosystem: Environmental > Aquatic > Deep subsurface >... | reverse complement strand
TGGCCGCCGGAGAGGAGCTGCCAGCGGAGTTGCGGGTGGTCTTTCTCAACTTCGATTGGCCAGTGCGTGAGCGTGGTCCGCTCTTGATCCAGCTTGTGCATCTCGAAGGTGAGTGGTTCGGGACGGAGGTTGCCACCGTGATGCGGGACGGCGAGCAGCTCAACCCCAGGGCACCACAGTCCGACGCGGCCATCGTGTACGAAATCCCAGACAATTTCACCGACCTATCCGCAGAAGCAATGAAAAAACTGGACAACTATTCACGAGAGTGTCCCAACAACGCGCCCCTGGCCACCGAAGAAGAGATCATCCACGCCTACAAGCACTTCTACTGTGACTACCATCCTGGCGGCGAGCCCGCCGGGGATGACGCAGGGCTCGAAGCCGACGCCAACTGACCGACCGCCCACAAATCACCCCGAACAGCGCCTGCAGAAAACAATCACCCCGGAATCACCGACCCTTGTTGCCATGCATGGCGCTCTCTGCCCCCAAGCTGGCTCTCTGCGGTGTTGCCAGGGCATCCCCAGGGGTCTTGGAGCGCACATCCCAGCGTGCCAGCCAACGCGACACGCCTCAACCGGTCCCCTCGCCGACCCGCCCGCAGAACGACACGCGGCATGCGCATGGGGTGCGGAACGCCGTCGTGGTGATGCAGCCGTCGTGATGGCGCTGGCCTCGTGGCTGTGCTCTCCGCCGAGGGGGCTCCGCCCTCACCCCCCAACCCCCTCTCCCGTAGGACGGGAGAGGGGGAGGCCCTCACCCCCCAACCCCCTCTCCCGTATGACGGGAGAGGGGGAGGCCCTCACCCCCCAACCCCCTCTCCCCTCGACGGGGAGAGGGGGAGCCGGGCAAGTAAGCTGTTGCTGCATAAGTAAAAACCCTGTTCTACCCCCCCTCTACCCTCATAGGGGAGAGGGGGCTGGGGGGTGAGGGCCTCCCCCTCTCCCGTCCTACGGGAGAGGGGGCTGGGGGGTGAGGGCGCCGCGGGTGAGGTCACATCGCGGCATCAAGACGCTCAGAGCGCCCGCATCACAAATCGGTACATCACCCCACCGTTCGAGAACAGGAAGCCCTCGGCGCCGTGCATCGTCACCGGGGCGTTGAACCCGCCGGCCGGATCGAACTTCAGCAGTGGATAGCCGACGTTGCGGTCGAAGATGTAGACGGCGTGGTCGGTGGAGGCGTACACGAGGTAGTCGCCGGTGAGGGTCGGCGCGGTGGGCGTGATCTCCGCGTGGCGGACGCTCCAGCGCACCTTGCCGGTGGTGCGGTCCACGGCCATGGCGTAGCGGTTCGAGGTGGTGACGTAGAGGAGGTCGTCGACAGCCTCGACGCGGGAGGCACCGGTGACGTCGGTGCGCCACTGGACGACGCCGTCCTTGCGGGACACGGCGAACAGGCCGCCGGAGTAGCTCGCGGCGTAGACGCTGTCGCCCACCACCAGGGGGGCGCCGTCCACGTCCATGAACTTCTCCTCGCCGTGGCTCAGGTCGGTCTGCCAGGCGACGGAGCCGTCCTCGACGTTGAGGGCGACCAGCGCGCCGTCGGCGAAGCCAGCGAAGACATGGTCGCCGTGGACGGTCGGCGCGGAGGCCCCTTTAAGGGTGAAGTAGTCGGGGACGGGGCGCTGGTAGTCCCAGAGGCGGTTGCCATCCACGGCGTCCAGCGCGATGAGGGTGTCGGCGGAGTCCTGGACGTACAGGACCCCCTCGTCTACGGCGATGGCGCCGTCGATCTCGCCGCCGACGCGCTCGACCCACTCGGTCGAGCCGCCGCAGGTGACCGCGCGGACCTCGCCAGCGTCGTTGCCGACGAAGATGTGATCGGCGGTGGCGGTGGGTGAGCCATCGATGCGGGTGCCGGTGTGGATCGACCAGACCGGGGCGCCGGTGAAGCGGTCCACGGCGATCAGGTCGCCCTTGGAGGTGCCGACCACCACGAGGTGGCCACAGGCCACCTGGGGCTGGCTGTACTCGAGCGGCTCCCAGTTGAGGTAGTCCCCGTCGACGAGGCGGGACTGCCAGGTGACGTCGATCCGCGGCGCCGGGGCCACGGCGGGCCGAGGGTCGACCGGATGGGCGACGACCCCCGCGAGGTCGCCGAGCGAGGCGTCGCTCTGGGCGCGGTCACCGACGCAGCCGACCACGGTGGCGAGCAAGACGGGGGCCGTGAGGAGAATGCGGAGCAGGTTGGGTCGGGACATGCGTGTGGATTCCGGGAGGAAAGGTTCAGGTGGGGCTGCGGGCTCACCCCCTGGCCGTCACGCCATCTGGCGCCTGTCCAACGCGGCACGTGCGCCGCGGATTTCCGCGACGGCATCGGCCGCCTGGGGCCTGCACGCGCGTGCCGCCGGTGCAGGATCCCGCGCCCACGCTGCAGGCCGATCGAGGCGACGACCACGCCGAAGGCGCGTGGCCGGCGCGCGGGGCAAGAGACTACATCGTGTCGATGCGCATCCTGGCCCACTCGACCTTCTCGCTCTCGGGGAAGGCCTTGACGAAGGCCTCGTAGCGCTCGCGCGCCAGCTCCTTCTTGCCGGCCTGGTCGTAGATGCGGGCCTGCTCGTAGCTGGCGAGCTCGCCGTAGGCCTTCTCATCGATGCCCTTGAGGTCGGTGAGGGTCTTGTCGGCGTCCTCGAACTTGCCCGCCTGGGCCTGGGCCGCGGCGAGGGACTGGAGCACGAGGGGACGCTCGAAGGCGCCCTTGTTCGCGTTGAGCCAGTCCTGGTAGAGCGTGATGGCCTCCTCCGCGCGGCCGAGGCCGACCAGCGCGCGCGCCTTCATCAGCCTGGCGGGGCCTGCAGCCTCGCCGTCGACCTTGGCGAGGGCAGCGTCGGCCTTCTCGAGGAGGGCCTCATCGCGGGCCTTCTCAGTGTCGAAGCTGAGCTTGGGTGCCGTCCTCTTCTTGCGGGCGTCGGGCTTGGGCTCGTCGGCCGGGTCGGGCATGGCCGACTTGACCTCGCCCTCGAGCACCTTGACGCCGTCCGTGAGCGCCGCGGACTGCTCGATCATGTTCGTCTCGACCTGGTTGCGCCAGAGCACGATGCCGACGATGACGATGGCGAACACGGCGAAGACGCCGATGAGCGTCGACCGGTGCTTCTGCACCAGGGAGAGCGACTGCTCGGCGGTCTCGATGAACTTGTCGGTCTCGAGGAGCTGGTCGATCGGGTCGATGGGCTTGCCTTCGCCGTCTTCGCCCTCACCGTCGGCCTGCGCGGCAGCGGCTTCTTCGAGTTCGAGTTCTTCCTTGGTGCGCTTTCGCTTGATCTTGATGGCCATCGTTCACCACATGGCGTCCCAGGGGGACGGCTCGTCGGAAGCTGCGGGAGACATCCCGGACAGCCTTGAGGTTCAATCCGTGCGCGGGCTCGACCCGACCCGGACAATCTACTATATCAGCCAGTGCGTCCTGCGGGTCGATGCGGCACCAACGATGGCGCAGCCCCCGCGTGGTAGCAAGCGCGGCAATATAAGTAAAGGAGCCCCTCGATGTCAAAGTCCATCCACACTCCGTCCCGATGGACCCGTCTGTGTCCGGTCGTCGTGCTCGCGTCGTTCGGTGCGTCGCTGCTGGGCACCGCTCCGGCGCTGGCGGTCGAGGATGAGCTGACGATCGGCCTGGGGCCGGGCTACGGGAGCCTCCGTCAGACCGCGGAGGGGCAATCGGGGTTTGGCGGCGCCCTGTATGGCGAGTATCGGCTGACGGACTTCTGGGGCGTGACGGCGGGGGCGTGGATGAGCTACCACCTGTCGGACCAGGAGCAGAGCCTGCCAGGGCAGCGGGTGGCCTACGGTTGGCTCGGCGGGCTGTACACGATCGACATCACCTCGTTCGTGCCGTTCGTCTCGCTGGCCGGGACGCTCTACAACGGCGACCCGACCCTTGTGGACGCCGAGGGCGGCGACGTGACGGGCGGCATCAAGATGGCGCTCGGGCTGGACTATCGGCGCTACCGGTACTTTTCGGTCGGCGTCGAGGGCAACCTGCACGCGTTCCTTGGCGACGTGACGAACTACCCGGTGCTGGTGACGACGCTGGTGCGGTTCAACTTCCACTACGAGCTGTAGCGTCGCAAGAGCGGCGGGCGCCGCGATGGGGGCCAGGTGCGCGTCAATGCAGCGGGGATCGGCTGCGGCTGACGCCGCTCTGGCCTACTTCTCGCCCTTCTCCTCATGCCCCTTGCGGAAGAACATCTTGAGGGGCGTGCCGCCGAACTCGAAGTCGTTGCGGAGGCGGTTGAGGATGAACCGCTCGTAGTGGGCGGGCACGGCGTCGGGGTAGTTGCAGGTGATCATGAACGTGGGGGGCCGGATGGCCACCTGGGTCATGTAGTAGAACTTGACCGGACGGTTGCGGTAGATGGGCGGGGAGTGCTGGGTGGTGAGCTGCTCGAGCCATCGGTTCAGCGGGCCGGTGGAGACGCGGCGGGACCACTCGTTGTGCACGGCCTCGGCGGCCTCGAGCAGCTTGTGGACGCGCTGGCCGGACAGGGCGCTGATGAAGATGATGGGGGCGTAGTCGAACGAGGGCAGCTCGTTCTGGAGGGCCTTGGCCCAGGTGCCCGCGGTGGTGTTGTCCTTCTCGAGCAGGTCCCACTTGTTCACGAGCATGACATGCGGCTTGCCCTTCTCGACCGACATGCGGATCAGGCGCTTGTCCTGCTCGGAGAGCCCCTCGGTGGCGTCCATCAGGTAGAGGATGACGTCGGCGCGATCGATGGCCTTGAACGCCTTGACGACGGAGAACTTCTCCATCAAGAGCGAGATCGACTTGCGGCGACGGATGCCGGCGGTGTCGATGATGATGTACTTCTTGCCGTCGCGCTCGAGCTCGGAGTCGATGGAGTCGCGGGTGGTGCCGGGCTGATCGCTGGTGAGGAGACGCTCGGTGCCGAGCATCCGGTTGACCAGCGTGGACTTGCCCGCGTTCGGCTTGCCGATGACGGCGATCTTGAGCGGCGCATCCGCGTCGACCTCCTGCGAGGGCTGGAGCTGCTCCTCGGTGGGCAGCAGCGGCAGCACGTCGTCCATGAGCTCGTCGTACTGATAGCCGTGCTCGGCGCTCACGCCGTAGATCCGCTCGAAGCCGAGGGCGTAGAACTCGGCGACGTCGGGCTCCTGGCGCGGCCCGTCCACCTTGTTGACCACGGCGAACAGGGTCTTCTTCGTGCTGCGGAGCTGCTTGGCGATCTCCTCGTCGACGGGCATCAGGCCGGTCTGCACGTCCATGACGAAGAAGATGATGTCGGCCTCCTCCATGGCGAGGTTGGCCTGCTCGCGCATCTGGGACAGGAGCACGTCGGTGCTGACGGGGTCAAAGCCTCCCGTGTCGACCACGGCGTAGGCCCCGTTGTACCACTCGCCCTCGCCGTACTGTCGATCGCGCGTGACGCCCGGCGAGTCCTCGACGATGGCCTGGCGCTTGCCCACGAGACGATTGAACAGACGGCTCTTGCCCACGTTGGGCCGGCCCACGATCGCGATCAGGGGGCGTGAAGCCTCCATAATAGTCACCCGAGACAAAATTACAGTTAAAAATCAAAGACTTATACACATCAATACAGACATCCAGGCTAGCGCTCAGAGTCATAGCGCTCGTAGCCGAGCACCTTGAGGCGACGCGGATCGCTCGCCCAATTCTTGTCCACGACCACGTGCAGGTCCAGATAGACCTGCCGGCCGAAGAACCGCTCGAGATCGCCGCGGGCCTGGCTGCCGATCTGCTTGAGCCGCGAGCCGCCCTTGCCGATCACGATGGCCTTCTGGCTGTCCCGCTCGACGTGGATGATGGCGCGCATCCGCAGCAGGTTGCGGCGCGTGTCGTCGCTGAACTCCTCCACGAGCACCGCCGAGCTGTACGGCACCTCCTTCTGGGTCTGCAGCGTGAGCTTCTCCCGGATGATCTCGGCGGCGACGAAGCGCTCGGCCTGATCGGTGCTCATGTCGGCCGGGTAGAGCTGCGGGCTCTCCGGCAGCAGGCCGAGCACCTCCTTGACGATCACGTCGAGCCCGTCGCCGTTGAGCGCCGAGATCGGGACGACCGCGCGCGGGTCCAGCCCCGCCAGGTTGCCGTAGGCCTCCATCACCGGGAAGAGCTGCGCGCGCTCGCGGACCTTGTCGATCTTGTTGATCGCCACCACCACGGGCAGCCCCATCTCGACGAGGCGCGCGGCCACGAAGCGGTCTCCGGCAGGCACCCGGCCGTCGGTGAAGCCCTGGGCGTCCACCACGAACAGCACCACGTCCGTCTCGCCGATGCTCTTGAGCGCCGTGTCGACCATCACGGCGTTGAGCTCCTTCTCGGGCTTGTGGATACCTGGCGTGTCGACGAACAGGATCTGCCCGAGCCCCTTGACGGTGTGGATGCCAAGGATACGATTGCGCGTGGTCTGCGGCCGTGAGGTCGCGATGCTGACCTTCTGGCCAAGGACGGCGTTCATCAACGTGGACTTGCCCACGTTCGGAACGCCGGCGAGCGCGACGAAGCCGGCACGAAAGCCCTCGGGGCTGTGTTCGGGCAGGACGTGGTCGTTGGGGGCGCTCTGATCGGGGTCGTCGACTGACATCGGGTCCATCTCCAGGGGGTGCGGCCATGGCGGCCCCGCGTGGCGGGCCGCTCGAAGGCCGCACAACATCACAACCGCCGGCCCCACGCAAGGGGTTGTCACCGCCCCGACGTGCCTATGGCCCTCCCAGACTGGCTCCAGCCCCTGTTGATACGCGCGCTGCCCGTGGTGGTGACCGGGCTGGCCTCGACCTGGCGGGTCCGCTTCGAGGGTCTGGAGCACCTCGGCGCCGTGAAGGGCGAGGAGGCAGGGCTCGGCGCCCGCAGGCTGTTCGCGCTCTGGCACGGGCGGCAGCTCTGTCTGGTGCCGGGGCTCGGCGAGGCGCTCGCGAGGGCGCCGCTGGTGGTGATGGTGAGCGCGAGCCGGGATGGGCAGATCCAGGCGCCGGTGCTGCACCAGCTCGGGATGGAGACGGTCGTCGGGTCGTCGAGCCGCAAGGGCGGCAGCGGGCTGGTCCTGATGGCTCGCCGGGTGGCCGAGGGCGCCGGCGGCCTCCTCGCGGTCGACGGGCCGGCCGGGCCTCCGTTCTGCGCCAAGTCCGGCCTCGTGGCGCTCTCCCGCCTGACCGGCGTGCCCATCGTGCCCGTCGGCGCCGAGGTCGACCGGATGTGGACGGTGCCAGAGACCTGGGATGGCTTCTGGATTCCCAAGCCGGGCGCGCGGGTCTGCATCCGGTTCGGGCGGCCGATCCCGGCGCCCGGTCCCGGCCGTGAGTCCCAGGCTGCGACGCTGGACGCGGTGCAGCGCGCCCTGGCGACCCTCAACGCCACCACCCCCATCACCCTGCGCGCCGCGCACTCTCCGCCATGACCCACCTCGCCCTGCACCGCCGCAAAGCGCTGGGGGACGTCCTGCTGACGTTGCCGCTGGCGCTGGAGCTGCGCGCGGCGGGCCACACGGTCTCGGTGCGCACCGACCCGCGCCTGCAGCCGCTCCTCGACCGCTGCGGGGCCCTCACCCGCTGCCCGACTGGCGCCGTCGAGCTGGACCTCCAGCGCCCCCGCAGCGCCGTGCCGGGGCTGGGCGGAGGGCTGGGGAGACCCCCGTTGCTCGACCCCCTGCGCCGCCTGCTCCACCGTCCGACCCACCTTGACGGCGTGCACACGCTCGATCGCTACCGCGCGGCCGCCGGCCTGCCTCCAGGACCGCTGCCGATCCTCGCCCGCGGCTCGCTCCTCGACGTGGAGGGGGACGACGGCGGCCGGGGGGAGGAGGTGGTGCGGGTCGGGCTGGTGCCGACGGCGTCTCACGGGGCGAGGAGCGTGCCGGCCGAGGCGCTGGCGTTCGCGTGCGCGGTCGTGGCCGCGCGGTCAGGACGCCCCGTCACTGCCGTGGTGCTCGCTGGCGGCGCCGAGCCGCCGACCCGGGCCGTGGTGGACCACCTGCGGCGCGTGGCATGCGTGGTCGACGTGGACACGCGGGCGCTGTCGGGCGGGCCCGTACGGCTGGCGGAGCTGGTCGCTGGATGCGACCTCGTGGTCGGCGCCGACACCGGGCCGCTGCATCTGGCGCAGGCGCTGGATGTGCCTTCGCTGGTGCTGTTCGGGCCGACCAGCGTGACGCGCTGGGGGCCGTGGCGGGCTTCGGCGCGAGCGTACACTGCGGGCCTGGCCTGCTCCCCGTGCTCGGGCCATGGGCAGACACCCTGCCGGTTCGGACACCGGGCATGCTTGACCGGCTGGTCGCCGTCGGGGCTGGCGTCGGCGCTCGAGGGGCTCGAAGCGGCGGGACCGGGAAGCTGGGTTGGCGGTAGAGCGCGTCGGGTGACAATCAAATTTGACACTCACTCGCCGTCCTGATACGCCGCGCCCCCATGCCCACGAAGGCCCGTGTGCACGGGCTCGGAGCGCGACTGGTCCGCGCAGGTGACAAACGATGTTGTTACCGTGTCGACCCGTCCACGAACTTGTGTCTTCAGCCTTGACAGATCCCAGGAATCCGCTATGCCCCCTCGGACGCCGTCGCAGCGGGGCTCGGTGACCAGGACGTGGTTCGGGAGCGGGTGAGCCCCCTCGAATTTCCACGCAGCACACGACATCGGTGTCATACCGCGCGGGACAAATCCGGGTCTGCAGGGGCTCAGTTGATCGCCGAGGAGGGCGTAATGAGGGCGAGGACGGGGTCGGCGGGCGGCTGCGACGGCTGCGGCCAACGATTCACCGGCCTCATCCAGCCCATGGCATGCTCGTTGCGTATTCGCGGGCTGGACCGCGGCGCGAGCCAACGTCCAGCGAGACTCGATGTGCCAGGCCCCTCGGCGACCCTGTGACGCCCACGATTGTAGCGACGCCCGCAAGGTTGTCCAACCCAAGGCCTAAGTCATTGATATCCAAAGGGAAACCCAGACCCCCTATCGCCAACGGCGGAACCGCACTCGCGGAGGTTGACATGGAAGAAGCAGTTGCCCCGGACCAGCTCTCGGCCTCCAAACCCGGTCGTCCCCGCCGCGCAGCGCGTCCGCGCACGGAGGTCCGACTCGCACCGTCGTTCGATGAGGATCTCGACCCCGTCAAGATGTACCTTCGCCGGATCGGCAGCGTGAACCTCCTGAGCCGCGAAGGTGAGGTGGAGATCGCCAAGCGGATCGAGGAGGGGCGTCAGCGCACCATCCAGGCCCTGTGCGCCCACAAGCCCGGCATGATGGGCGTGATGCGGCTCGGCGAGCGGATCAAGGCGTGCCTCATCCGCGCCAAGGACCACTGTGGCGGCACCGTCGCCACCGCCAACGGCAAGCTCGACAAGCGGCTGATCCGCAAGTTCGACAAGTTCAAGAGCACCTGGGAGGAGGCCGACGCCCTGCGCCGCGCCGTGCCGCCGTCCGAGCAGGCCACCGACCGCGCCCTGCTCAAGGGCAAGCGCGCGCTGGACAAGGCGTTTGAAGCCCTCCAGATCAACCAGGACACCCTCGACGACGTCTCGGCCGAGCTCCGCGAGGAGGTCTCGACCATGGATGAGTGCGAGCGCAACATCGCCCGCTACACCCGCCGGTTCGGCGTCCTGCGCCGCACCCTCGACGACGCCCTGACGGCCCTGCGCTCCGGTGAGGAGAACGAGGCCCTGCGCACGATCCGCACGCACCTCGGTCGCCGGCACAGCGCCGCCGAGGTCGATGGGCTCCTGTTCGAGTTCGAGCAGGTGGTCACCAGCAGCGAGGCCGTCATCACGCACATCGAGCAGCAGCTCGACTCCGACCGCGACGCCATCCGCGCGATGAACCGCGACCTGCGCGCGGCGTACGACTTCACCCAGCACGCCAAGGGCGAGATGATCCAGGCCAACCTCCGCCTGGTCGTCTCGATCGCCAAGCGCTACACCAACCGCGGCCTCGGCTTCCTGGACCTCGTGCAGGAGGGCAACATTGGCCTCATGCGCGCCGTGGACAAGTTCGAGTATCACCGCGGCCACAAGTTCTCGACGTACGCCACCTGGTGGATCCGTCAAGCCATCACCCGCGCCATCGCCGACCAGGCCCGCACCGTCCGCATCCCCGTGCACCTGATCGAGACGATCAACCGCATCATCCGCACCAGCCGCTACATGCAGCAGGACCTCGGCCGCGAGCCCTCGCCCGAGGAGATTGCCGAGCGCCTCGAGATGGACCCCGAGCAGGTCCGCCGCTCCCTCAAGATCGCCCGCTCCCCCATCAGCCTCGAGTCCACCGTCGGCGACGACGACACCGAGTTGGCCGACTTCATCGAGGACGTCAACAGCCCCTCCCCCATGGACGAGTGCATCGGCGCCTGCCTCGAGCAGAAGACCGACGTCATCCTCCAGACCCTCCCCGAGCGCGAGGAGCGCATCCTCCGCATGCGGTTCGGCATCGGCGAGCGCGGCGGGCACACGCTGGAGGAGGTCGGCAAGGACTTCAACCTGACGCGCGAGCGCATCCGGCAGCTGGAGACCAAGGCGCTGGAGAAGCTGCGGCACCCGTCGCGGTCGGCGTTCTTGCGGCCGTTTATCGACTGATCGGCTGGGGCGCCCTCACCCCCCC
>Ga0210033_1004583_pt1 | contig 10569 bp, 6 predicted proteins | sample CryGeymeta201501_FD_185465 | JGI IMG/M metagenome (GOLD analysis project Ga0210033, IMG submission 185465) | Groundwater microbial communities from Crystal Geyser aquifers in Utah, USA - Crystal Geyser metaG 2015-01 (SPAdes) (version 2) | ecosystem: Environmental > Aquatic > Deep subsurface >... | reverse complement strand
GTCGATCTGTCGCCCCTCGGCAGCAGCAGCGTCCAGCGCCTCACGAACCTCGCCCAGCAGCACGTCCGAGGGGACGAGCACGGACCGCTCCACCGTCGGCGCCGAGGTCCGGCCGAGCTGGCAGTAGACGCAGTTCCAGTTGCAGGTCTTGAGCGGGACAGGATCGACGCCGAGGCTCTGGCCGAGGCGTCGGGAGGGGATGGGGCCATAGACGTATCGCATGGTGCTCCAGGATGGGGCCGGCGTCCGCCAGGGACGGACGCCGGCGCGTGGGCTCAGTTCGCCGGGTTGATCGGATCGGGGCTCGGGAAGTCCACGAACGGGACGAGGTGATCGAACAGGAACGGATCGATCGGCAGGACCTCGTCCAGGTTGGTCCACTCACGCGGCACGATCGTGGTCGCGCGGCCGACCGCCTGCCGATCACACGTCCCGTCGTACGCCCCTCGCCAGGTGCAGGCAACCACCGTGGCCTGCCACGGCCCCACCGGAGCGCCACCCTCATGGGCGAACGCCTCGGGCGGGAACGTGAAGGAGACCACCCCGCTGTTCACCACGCTGGTCGGCGCCTCGGTCAGCGACAGATGGCTGGCCGTGGGGTTGATCACCGCCGCCCACACCAGCTGCCCGGTCGCGTCGCGCAGATACGCCACGAGCTGGACCTGCTCGTCGTCGGCGAGCTCCTCACGGTCGAGCTGCCACACCAGCGGCTCGTCGAAGCGCACCGTCGCGGCGTTGATCATCGCCGGCGGACGCGGGAAGTCCGGGCGCACCAGCCCGCGCTTCGGATAGCCGAGCTCGCGCGTGGTGGAGGTGATGTCGCCGTTGAACAGCGTGTACACCGTCGCCGGCTGCCTCGTCCCCTTGAGCTGGAGGTACTCCACCGTGTACGCGAACCCCGGCACCACCGCGTGCCGCGCCATCCGCACCGGAGCCCCGGCGAACAGGGCGCCGCGGGAGTCGCGAGAGGTCACGGTGATGTACGCGTTCAGCGGCGCTGCATGAGCGCGGCGCGCCCACTCCGGCAGCACGATCACGCCAGAGACCTCGTCGGCCACGACCCGGTCGGCGAAGTCGAGCTGCGTCTCCACATCGACCTTGGTGGCGTCCACCGGCACGACCGTCCAGCCCTCCAGGGCCAGCCGCTGACCACCCGGCGTCACGACGCCCGTCGGCACCCCGGGCGTCCACAGCGCCGCCACGAGCAGCAGGTCATGCCCCGGCTCGAACCGCACATCCCAGCTCGGGCCAAACCCGTGATACGTGGTGCCCTGCGTCGTCGGGCTCACCGTCAGCATCGACGCCGGGTGCGTCAGATGGATCGCCGAGCCCCGGGCGTGCAGCCACCAGGGCTGCACGCCCGGCGGCAGCAGGACGAGCGGGAGCTGCGTGTACGACGCCATGTCGGCGTGCGCCGCCGCCCGGGTGAACTGCACCGTCAGCCCCGGCAGGTCGTCCCGATGCACGTTCACGCTCACCGGGAAGCCTGTCGCCGGCACGTCGAACGTGACCTCGCCCTCGCGGTCGGTCAGCCCGGCGAGCACGTCGCCGTTGACGAGGGTCAGGTCGACGCGGGCGCCCGCCACGCACTCACCCCCGTAGTCCACCACGTTGAGCCGCACCAGGTCGAGCACCTCCGGCCCGTCGAAGGCAGGCGCCTCCGGGATCAGCAGCGACAGCTCCACCGTCGGATGCAGCGCCGCCACGCCGAGCTGCAGGTCGAACCGCCCCGGCTCGTCAAGCTCCGGTGCGGCCAGCAGGCCGAGGTCGGGGTGCCCCGGCGCATCCACGACCGGCAGGCCGAGCTCCACGCCAGGACGCGGCGTCAGATCGGCCCGCTCCGTCGGGTCCACCACGCGGACGTCGAGCGGCGCGGTCGTCTGAGGCACCGCCGCGTGCACCCCCGTCAGCTCGAGCTCGAGCTCCTCCACCAGCACGAAGGTCGGCCGGGCGTCCACGCGCCCCCAAGACGCGTAGTCGACGGCCTCGGGCCGCGCGGCCTCGAACCCATCGCCGGGCCCGACCCGCAGGTCGCCCTGGCCGGCGGTGGCCACAGACAGGTCGTGATCCTCGGTCCCCCACTGCGCGGTGCTGACAGGGCTTGTCGGCGAATGGGTGCTCGCAGGTCGGGCATCATCTCCGCAGGCAATCGACGCCAGCCCGAGGGTGAAGGCGAGGACGAGCGCGATACGGATCAGCTTGCTCGTCATGACATACCCCCTGAGCTTCGCAGGGAGCGCCGGGCCGCGCAGTCCTGCACAGCCCCATGCCTCCCACCTGGCCCCGCAGCCGTGGTCGAGGCGGCCTCTCCCTCTCGATCATCCCTTGGCAACGGCGGAGACGAACCGGCAGGAGGAGCCGCGTCATGGGGGCGGACAGAGGGCGCGCGAGGAGCGCGACGCGGCACCGTCCGGGCACACGACGCAAACGATCATGACGGCACGAGGCTCACCCTGCGTGGTCTGGATCCGCCGGCGTCTTCTGGTGAGAATACGAGCAAGAAGCATACCCCGCGGCCCCGAACGTGGGCGCGCCGCGGACGCCGAGGCTCCACGGCCATCCCCTCCAGAGCGGGCACCGCAGACTTTTCGGGGGAGCGATGAGGGCGGCAAAGGTTTCGTCGCCCACGCGCTGGCGTCTGGGGCGCCGCGAGCACCCATCTGTGGTCTATCGCCCGTTGACGACGTGCCGACGCACCGTGAACGCCCCGATCGTGCTGGTCTCCACCGCCCCGTGCCCTTGATAGGCCCCGAGGTTCGGCGCCGCGAGGCAGGACTCGCCGGCCTCGCACAGCCCGTTGTCGTTGCCGACCCCGTCGGCCGCGAGCTCGATCGTGTGCACGAGGAAGGTCGACCGACACATCCCCTGCACCAGCGCCGAGCCTTCCACGGCCGCCTCGCAGTCCGCCGCCGACGTCGGGGCGGGCTCGACGCGCCAGACCTGCACGTCGAGGTCGGTCGCCGCTGGCGCCGCGAACGCCGCCCGCGCCACGTCGTCCGCGCTGCGGAGCGCGAAGTCGAAGATGCGGCACCGGCCGCCGAGCAGACAGAGCGACGCCTGAGAGGCATCCGGGAACACCATCCCGTTGCCGTTGGCCCCCCAGCCGCGCCAGGGATGCTCGAACGCCAGCCAGTCGCCCGTGGCGATGAAGTCCCAGGTCGCCCGGCCGGCTTCGTCGCTCGCGTTGACCGCGTCGTCGGTGGTGACGTCGCCGATGAAGGTGTTCCGCATCCCCCGGTTCTCCTGGACCGTCGCGCCCGAGAACACCGGCGCCGCGCAGTCACCCCCGGCCACGCTGCAGTTGCCGCCATCGAAGTTCGCGCCCAGCCGCACCAGCCCCTCAAACGTGACCCCCGAGGCCGCGGGTGTCACCGTGATGCCCGCGCCGAGCACCGTGTAGCTTGAGGCGACATCGGCCAACCGCGCGCCGGCCAGCGCCCCGGCGCCGCCCACCGTCAGGCCCTGGCCGCTGTTCACCACCGCCACCTGCCGCAGCAGATGCCCGCCGCCCGGCCCGAGCAGCACGGGCTGGTTGGCGGCGTTGGCCACCGTCAGGCCGACCACGACGTTGTTGAACGCCGTGGTCGTCGGCGCCACGCCCCCGAACACCACCCCCGACGAGACGTTGTGCACGAGCACCTGCGCCACCACGTTGTCGTGCGCGTTGTGATCGAACGCCACCCCCACGAACGCGTTGGAGACGACCAGCCCCACGACGCTGTTGTCGCGCGCCGGCGCCGAGGCGTTCGCCGCGCCGATCTGAACCGCCACCCCCGTGGTGTTCGCGATCCGCACCTGGGACAGCCGGCTGTGCGAACCCAACACCCGGATACCCCCGCCGACCATCTCGACCCCATCCAGCCGGGTGCCCATGGCCGTCGCCCCGATGTCGAGCAGCAGATTCCGCACACGCACCTCCGCAAAGGCCACGTCCGTGGTCTGCACCAGCGACAGTCCCGTGCGCGGGTCCAGCGCCACGTTGTCGAGGGTCAGCCCGACGAACGACGCCCGCTGGCTCTCCACGAGCTGCATCTGGCTCAGCCCGTTAATCCGGACGTCCACATCGACATAGCGATTGTCGGTCGACTGCACCTCCCGCAGCGCCCACACCCCGCCCGCCCCGACGTGCGCCCGCTCCACGACGTTGTGGTGGGACCGGTCGAGCGACAGCGTCGTCCCCGTGGCCCCCGTCAGCTCGAGGTCCGACAGTCGGTTCCGCGACGAGCGCACCAGGCTCAGCCCGTCCCCCGTCACCCCCTGCACCCCCTCGATCCCCCGAAGCACGCTGTGGTGCACGCTCTGCAGCGCCACGCCGAACGGCACGCCCTGGGCGCCGCGCTTCTCGATCCACAGCCGGCCCCGGCTCTGCGCCCACAGCGGGCCGTCTACGACCACCCCCGGCCGCAGCACCAGCGCCACGCCGTCGGCCGCGAAGGTGAACGCCACCGTCCCCGTCCCCCCGGCCACGACGACCGCACCGGCCGTGGACAGCGCCCCGCCGTCGTCGTCCCGCATGACCGGGTTGAGCCACCAGATCGCTGGCGCCGTGTGCGCCACCTCCACGCCCGCCCGCTCGACCGTGACCTGGTTGAGCCGGAACGCCACGCCGCTGTCCTCCAGCAGCTCCGACAGGACGTGGCCGGCGGCCAGCTCCGTGGACACCATCGCCGGCGCGCCGTCCACCTGCGCGCACGTCCACGTGAACGCCCCCAGGCTGTCCCGCGCGGTCAGCCCCGCGCAGCTCGCCAGCTCCGGCAGCGCCACCTTCCGCAGCTCGCCGCCGTGCACGCACGCCACGTCCGCGCCCGAGCACGACGCGTCGCTCGCCGTCAGCGGTGAGCTGCCATCGGCCAGCACCCAGTCGTTCCAGGACGCGCCAGCGGACGGGTAGAGCGGCTCGACCTCTGCTTCGATGATCCCCGTGGTGCCGTTGTTGGTGCCCGTGGTGCTGTTGTTGGACCCTGCGGTGCCGTTGTTGGTGCCCGTGGTGCTGTTGTTGGACCCTGCGGTGCCGTTGTTGGTGCCCGTGGTGCCGTTGTTGGACCCTATGGTGCCGTTGTTCGTGCCCGTGGTGCTGTTGTTGGACCCTGGCGTGCCGTTGTTCGTGGCCGTGGTGCCGTTGTTGGACCCTGGCGTGCCGTTGTTCGTGGCCGTGGTGCCGTTGTTCGTGCCCATGCCCCCGTTGTTGGCGGAGGAGCCGGCCGGGCCACCGTCGTCGGCGCACGCGGCAGCGAGCAGGAGGAGGACGAGGAGAGGGGCGAGCGGGCGAGGGTGTGACATGGGGTGATCCGACGAGGAGGGTCCAGGGGGCGGGGCGAGGGGCGCTCGGGGACAGTGTAGCGCAGACGCCAACAAAATGCGGAATGAACCTGCGGCGGGTGGCGTAGAGCGGCCATGAACGCCGGGCGCCCAGGGGCACCGGCAGGCTGTCGCGTCACAAGGAGCCACCATGAACCGCCCTCGCAAGCTCGCTGTCTTGATCGGAACCCTCGCCCCCATGCTCCCCATCGCGTTCGCGATCACCTACGGCGTGGCCTGCGCCGTGCTCGGCCTGCAGGGCGCAGCGATGGCGTGGCTCCGCCCGATCGCAGCGCTGGCGGGCGTCGCGCTGCTGGGCGTGCTGCTCGGCTACGCGTGGCATGCGCTGCACAACCGGTGGCTGTCGGAGACGGGACGGGGCGTGTGGATCCTGGCGCTGATGAAGCTCTCGCCGGTGGCCGTGCCGCTATACTGGTATCGCTACGTCTGGCAGGATGCCCCGGTGGACGTCGTGTTCTCGGAGGCGCGGGCCGACGTCCCGGTCGACCATGCGATCGAGCTGACCGTCGCGGCGTCGTGAGCCGTCACCCTGCGAGGTGGGCGGCCATGGCCCGGAGGCGCGCCGGTCCCACGCAGGGCTGAGGGCAGGATGGAACCACGTCGAGACCCCACACGGACGGGGGCCCGCTTCGGGCTCGGGGCGAGGCTGGCCGTGGTGCTCGTGCTGGCCACGCTGATCCCGACGATCGTGCTCGGGGTCACGAGCGCCGTGCTGATCCGGGAGCAGGCTCAGCAGGAGACCATCCGGGGCTCGCTGTCGGTGGTGCGCGTGGTGGGCTTCGGCGTCGACGCGACCCTCCAGGACGCCCGGCGGGCGATGGAGACCGTCGCCGCCATGCCCGACGTCGCCGACACGCCCTGGGACGACGAGCACGCGCCGGAGCTCCGCCGACGGCTGGAGCTGCTGTCGGGTCGATTTCCACTGCTCTCCCAGCTCTATCTGCTCGACACGCGGGGCCAGCCCGTCCTGGCCACCCGGAGCGCCGGCCCGATGGAGGCGCTCAGCGGCTTCTCCCCCGAGCTGGCCGACAACTACGGCGGCTACGTCTCGGACGTGTTTCCGGCCCGCCACACTGGCGCCCCCCACATCTTCATGGTGGTCGAGGTGCGCGATCGGGCCCTGCGCAAGCGGGGCTTCCTGGCGGCGACGATCGATCTGGCCAACCTCCACACCGCCCTGACCGACGCCATCGACCCGGAGCAGAACCAGGCCGGCCAGCTCCTGATCGTGGACAGCCACGGGCGAGCGATCTACCCGCCGTCGGCGTGGGCGGCCAGCAGCGAGAACCTGCGCGCGCAGCACCCGGCCGTGGATCGGGTGCTGTCCACCTTGTCCGAGGGCCACGTCACCTTCGTCGACCGCGACGGCCAGCGCTGGCTGGCGGTGTACAAGTCCATGATCGGCTACAGCCGCACCCGCGGGATCCGGTGGGGCATCGTCCTGCAGCGGCCCGCCGAGGAGGCCTTTCGGAGCGCGGACATCGCGGCGCGCAACACGGCGCTGATCGCCATCGGGTGCTTCGTATTGGCGCTGCTGGTGGCGTTCCCGATGGCCAACGTCCTGACCGCGGCGCTGCGGGAGCTCGGCCGGTACGCGCTGGCCATCGGACGGAGCGAGGCGCTCACCCCGCACGCCCTGCCCCCCTCGCTGGCCGGCCGCACCGACGAGGTCGGCGCCCTCGCCCGCGCCATGAGCGTCATGCTCGCCGATCTCCAGCGCTCACGCAGCGAGATCGTGGGCCGCCACCAGGCCCTGCGCAAGGCCGAGCGCCTGTCCTCGGTCGGTCTGCTCGCCGCGGGCGTGGCCCACGAGATCAACAACCCGCTCACGACCATCCTCGGCTACGGCGAGTTCTTGCTGGAGGACAAGGACGCCGCGCACGAGGACCGCGACGCCCTGGAGCTGATCGTCTCGGAGGCTGGCCGGGTGCGCGAGATCGTGCGCGGCCTGCTGGAGCTGTCCCGACGCCGCGGCGACCTGCACCCGTTCGACCTCCGCGAGACCGTCCAGCGCGCCGAGACGCTGGCACGAGCCGGCCTGAACCTCGGCGCCATCGAGCTCGAGACCGACCTCCCCGAGACGCCGGTCATCCTCGACGCCGACCCTCAGGCCGTGCTCCAGGTGCTGATGAACTTCATCACCAACGCCGTCGACGCGATCGACGAGGCGGGCGGGGCGGGCCGCGTGGTCGTCGGGTGCCGCGGCGTCGGCGATGAGGCGGTGGTGTGGACCGAGGACACCGGGGGGGGCATGGACGCCGAGACGCTGGCACAGGCGACCGAGCCCTTCTTCACGACCAAGCCGTCGGGAAAGGGCACGGGGCTGGGGCTGGCGGTGGTGACGTCCATCGTGGAGGACCATGGCGGGCGGCTGTCGATCCGCTCGGCGCCGGGGGAGGGCACGCGGATCGAGGTGCGGCTGGGCCTCACCGCCCGCAGCTCGTCCGACGATCGACCCTCAGAGGCATAGCCCGACATCGTCCAGCGGCTCGCCGTTGCTGTTGCTGAAGACGGTCTGGCAGGTCGCGGCGCGGCCCTGAAACCGCGCGCCCGTGCAGTCGGACGGCACGCCGGGCCGACAGTAGGCCGCGCACACCACGAGCGACTCCCCGCCCGTCCCGAAGTCGAGGCACGCCACGCCGTTGTCGCACCAGTCGGACTCGGGCGCGCACTCCTCGAAGGGCAGGCGGCCCGTGGCGGTCTGGGTGGCGCAGGCGCCTTGCCCGGCCGTCAAAAAACCACAGACCTCACCAACGCCACACCGGTTTCCATTAGTGTTCCACATATCACACAGCGCCCGACACACCGGCCCCGTCGAGCCGTTGAGGCAGTACAGGTCCGGGCTGCAGGTGCCGGCCGGCGAGCTGCCGCTCGGATCGCACGGCTGACCGCGCTGGGCGGTGCCCGCTGCGAAGCAAAAGCCCGCCTCGTTGCCGAAGCCGATGCAGGACCCGCCGTACGTGCCCTGATCCTCACAGTCCAGCGACGCCGAGCACTCGCTCTCCACGCACACCTGCAGGAGCTCCGCGCCCGCGTTCACCTCGAAGCAGTAGGACCCCGTGCTGCAGGTCGAGGCCGCGAAGGGCTCCGTGCAATGCTCGAGACAGGTCGGCGCGCCGGCCAGCCGGGCGCAGATGAAGTCCCCCTGCACCTCGTAGCCGCTCCCGGACGGCAGCTCGCAGACCTGCCCCTGGGCGGTGCACACCGCCGACTCGGGGCAGCGCCCGGCGCCAACGCAGGCGCCCCGACAGCACTCCTGGCCGACCGCGCAGTCGGAGAACGTCACGCAAGACCCGTTCTGGGGACGTTCGCCGCCGTTCGAGCCGTTGTTGGCAGGCGCGGCGCCGGGCAGGCCATCCACGTAGCCAACGGACTCCGGGACCACGCAGGCGGCGGTCAGGGCGATGCAGGCGAGCAGGGTGGAGATGCGATGCGACAACGCGGTCACCGGTGGTGGATGGGTACTCCAGTCAGGCGGCACGCGCCGCGCGGTCACTATAGCAACCACGGCCATCCCATCACAGTGACGCGCGCCGTTCACACCTGCCGCCGCACACGATCGACCTCGCGCCGCCACCACGGCGTCGCTTCCCTCCCCCCTCGCGGCACGCTTTCTGCTGCGCTCCCGGCGTGAACCTTCTGTGGAGGCTGTGATGAACAGACGCTCAACGCCCCGCTCTCTCCTCTGGATCGCCCCGATCCTGCTCGCCCTCGTCACGACAGGCTACGCCGCGTGCGTCACCGAGGAGCAACCCGACCTCGAGGCCTTCACCCTGCGCGACGCCCTCGGCTTGACCCCCGACTGGGTCAAGACACAGCCCTCCACCGAGCGCGAGCGCCTCCGCCAGCGCATGACCACCGCCGCTACCGACCAGGCCGACGACAGCGCCTGGATCGAGGTGCCCCCCGAGTTGGCCGCCCACGACGACGTCCGCACCGACCTCGGCCCGCGCCGCGCCCTCCAACAGCTCGACGAGTCCCTCGTCCAGCTCGACCGCGACCCGCTCATCATCCAGTGGAGCGAGCTCGACGCCGACGGCCCCGTCGCGCGCGCCTGCCCCCTCGAGGAGGCCGATCTGATCGGCCCGCTCGGCGCCGACAGCGGCCAGTGGGCCGCCGGCTGGACCGTCGACGACGCCTTCGACGTCCCGCTCGCGGGTGGCTCCCGCACCGAGCGCGCCGCGCTCGACGCCCTCCGCCCACGGCTTGAGCGCTGGATCGCCCGCTGCGCCGAGGCCGCCGGCCCCGACCTCGCCCCCGAGGGCGAGCACACCCGCATGGAGGTCGTGCGGGCCGAGAGCGCGCCCACGCTGGTGGCCTGGTGGCCTGGTCTGCGCCAGGTCCACGTCAACCCGCTGTTGCTCATGCTGTTCGAAGACAAGGACGCCCTCCATCTCGCTGTCCGCGGCCAGGCCCTCATCGCCTCCGACCTGTTCCAGACCTGTGTCGACGACCTGTCGGACTTCTGCGAGCGGTGCGGCGACGTCGATGCCACCGGGGTCGCCGGCTGCGAGGACACCCTCCTCAACGGAGGCACGCCCGCCCAGAGCTGCCGCCAGCTCCAGGTGATGACCCAGGGCTACGCCCAGTTCTGCGTCAACCATCTCCTGTTCAACCAGCGCACCCTCGACATCTGCGTCGCCGACCAGGTGACCAGCGCCGACTGCCTGCTCGAGACGCCGACCCGCTCCCTCGTCTCCCTCGACGGACGCTACCTGCGCTTCGTCCAGAGCCCCGCCTGCCTCGGCGCGCTCGACTACTGCACCGCTGGCTACGAACCCCGCCCCGACGACACCGTTCCGCCTGACGACTTCGTCGACGACTCGTCGGGGACCGGCGAGTGCTGCCAGGCGCTCGGCGAGACGGGCTGCTACGTCGGCGAGGCCTGCGCCGAGTCCGGGGCCCTCGACAGCTTCTGCGCCGACTTCGCCGATGGCGCCTGCAGCGACTGCGGCGACAGCGGCAGCAGCGACTGCGGAGGCTGCGAGGGCGACACCTATTGACCCCGTCGGCCCACGCGTCCATCTTGCAGGCGGTCGGGCCGAACGGGGCGACGGTGCTACCGCGCCTTCACGGCAGCGCGAAGCCGCCTTCGCAGGGCAAAGGGTTCTTGACAGTGCCCGGATAACCTGCTAAATATTTATCGTGCCTGCTGGAACCTCGGCGACCAGGGGATGATATCGCAGGCTCAGGACATGGCGAGATGGACAGCATGAAGGGCAAGCCCAAGGTCGTGCGGGTGACCCGCAC
>Ga0210033_1004566_pt1 | contig 10599 bp, 8 predicted proteins | sample CryGeymeta201501_FD_185465 | JGI IMG/M metagenome (GOLD analysis project Ga0210033, IMG submission 185465) | Groundwater microbial communities from Crystal Geyser aquifers in Utah, USA - Crystal Geyser metaG 2015-01 (SPAdes) (version 2) | ecosystem: Environmental > Aquatic > Deep subsurface >... | reverse complement strand
TCTGACCTTCAACGACTGGTTCAAGGCGGATGCCAGTTACGGCGTGATGGCCTCGCAAGTTGACAACTTCCAGTTTGCCGACGGCACGTTACTGACGGCGGCGGCACTGATCAGCAGCAAGGTTGTGATGACGGTGGGTACTGATGGTAACGATGTTCTCACTGGTAGTAATGGCAACGACATCCTGCAAGGCGCAGGTGGCAACGATGCACTGAGCGATACCGGAGGACGCAATTTGTTCAACGGCGGTGCAGGAACGGATACATTGACAGGAAATGTCGGCAATGAACTATTCGCAGGCGGCACCGGCAACGACACCATCAATACCGGCAACGGTGCCGACATCATCGCTTTCAACCGGGGTGATGACATGGATGTAGTCAACGGCGGCATCGGCACCGACAACACCGTCAGCCTTGGCAGTGGCATCAACTACAGCGATCTGGCACTCTCCAAAGTCAACAACGACCTCATCCTCGAAGTCGGTGGCGGAGAACAGATCACATTCGCGAACTGGTACAACACCACAGCCAATAACAAGAGTGTGCTCGATCTGCAAGTGATGGCCGATGCGATGGCGGGTTTCGATGCAGCCTCCACCGACCCGTTGCTGAATCAGGCAGTGCAGAACTTTGATTTCACCGCCATTGCCAACGCTTTTGACCAGGCACGCGGCACCAGTGCAACCTTGATGCACTGGAGTGCGACCAACAGCCTGTTGGCGGCACACCTGTCCGGCAGCGATACCGCCGCACTCGGCGGCGACCTGGCACACCAGTACGGCACAAACGGCAGCTTTACCGGCATGAACCTCACCGCCGCACAAGACGTGCTGAACGTTGCGCAATTTGGTGCTCAGGCACAGACATTGCGTCCCTTGTCGGGGCTGCAAGGCGGAGGCGTCACGTTGCAATAACATCGCGGGCGTTCATTCATTAGACCTGGTGGGCCTCTGAAACAGAGGCTCACACAACTCGTTCAAGTAAGGGAAGCACATGCACTATTCAGGGCAAGACATGCTTTGGCTGATCGGTAGCCTGTCTCGCGTATTCCGTCTGCCGTTCGACGCCCATCTGGTACGCCAGCAATTTCCGCCGCCGTATACCCGCACCACACTGCTCAATGCCTTGCAATCGCTGGATTTCAAGGTGGGCGAGATGGAGCTGGACGACGAAGGCATCGCCATGCTGGAACGCATTCCGTTCCCTGTGGTGGCGTTTATACGTGAAGCGGAAATGATTCCTTCGCCGGAAGTCGCAGGCGAAGTGTTAAATGCCGCTGACGCACCACCCAAACCAGCCACCCCGGTGCTGCTGGTCAAGGCCGATGCCGAACGCGTCCTGTTCTTCCGGGCAGGCGCCCAACAACCGGAAACGATCTTGCTGAGCGAGTTCAGTCAGCACTTTCGTTCCGACATCCTGCTCGTGGCACGCGAGACCATCCAGAGCACTGCGGATATGGAAGCCGAACAAACTGCTTCGACAGAGCAGGCGGGCAAGCACGGACATATCCCGTTCGGCTTTCGCTGGTTTATCCCGGAACTGCTGAAGCACAAGCGCATCTGGCGCGACATCCTGATCGCATCGCTCGCCATTCAGTTGGTCGGTCTGGTCACGCCGCTGTTCACCCAGGTAATCATCGACAAAGTCATCGTCCACCAGACCCAGAGCACCCTCATCGCCATCGCCGCAGGTCTTGTGATGTTCATGCTGTTCAGTAGCGCGATGACCTGGCTGCGCCAGTATTTCGTTCTGCACACCGGCAACCGCATCGATGCCGTGCTGGGCAGTCAGGTGTTTCGTCACCTGTTGCACCTGCCGTTGCCCTATTTCGAGCATCGTCCTACCGGCACGCTGGTGGCACGCCTGCATGGCGTGGAGACGGTACGCGAATTCATCTCAGGCGCTACCGTGACTTTGCTGCTTGATTTGCCATTCCTGTTTATCTTCATCGCCGTGATGTTCTGGTACAGCTGGCAACTGACCCTGATCGCACTGTTACTGCTGTCGCTGATCAGCGCGCTGAGCTTTGCCGTGACACCGGCCTTCCGCGCACGGCTTGACCACCAGTTTTTGCTGGGCGCGAAGAATCAGGCTTTCGTGACCGAGTACGTGGCGGGGATGGAAACCGTCAAATCGCTGCAAATGGAACCCGTGCTGGAACAGCGCTATGGAGAAATCCTCTCCCAATATCTGGCCGCCGGATTTGCCACGCGACAGCTATCCAACATCTACAACGTCGCCGCCAATGCGCTGGAACAGATCATGACGCTGTCCATACTGGTGGTCGGCGCATTACTTGTTATGAAAAACGATGGCTTCACCATCGGTATGCTGATCGCCTTCCAGATGTTCGCCGGACGCATGAGCCAACCCATGTTGCGTCTGGCAGGCCTGTGGCAGGAATTCCAGCAGGCCGATATTGCCATCAAGCGGCTGGGCGATCTGATGGATGCACCCGCTGAACCACATGCCCTGGTGCCTGCCCGTGCGCGCGGTGGCGCGGGGGGACGCGTCGAACTCAGGGACGTCAGCTTCCGCTACAACGAAACGCTGCCCTATTTGTACTGTAACCTCAACCTGACGCTGACCCCTGGCAAACTTACCGTGCTGATGGGGCCGTCCGGTTGCGGCAAGAGCACCCTGGGCAAGATGTTACAAGGCTTCTACTGGCCCAATGACGGCAGCATCCTGCTCGATGGCTACGACATCCGTCACCTTGCCGCTAATGAACTGCGTGCCAACTTCGGCGTGGTGCCACAGGAGACGCGGCTGTTCTCCGGCACGCTCTATGACAATCTGCAACTGGCCAATCCCCACGCCAGCTTTGAAGAGATCGTCAGCGCCTGCCAGATGGCGGAGATACATGCCGTCATTGAACAACTCCCGCAAGGCTATCAGACCGCCGTGGGTGAAAATGGTATCGGCCTGTCCGGCGGGCAGCGCCAGCGCATCGCCATCGCCCGCGCCCTGCTTAAGCGCCCGCGCGTGCTGATCTTCGACGAGGCCGTCAGCAGTCTGGATCAGGCCACCGCCGAACACTTTGCCGGAACGGTCAACAAACTCAAGGGCAGCGTCACCATGCTGTTCATCACCCACCAGTTGCCCAAGGCATTGCAGGTGGATGAGGTATTGACTTTCGGCAAACCGGAAACAGGCGCAAACCCTGCGTGAACAACATGCTAAACAAGTCACTCACAACAAGTGCCGGTCAAACAAGTGCTGGCAAGCCGAGAAAGCGAGCCTCATGTTTGAGTCTGTATGTGTTTATCTGTGCAGCCGCATGGATAAATCCTGCTCATGCGCTGACACTTACCGAGGCGATCGAACAGGCGCTGCATAACGATCCGACCTACCTTGCGGCGCAAGCCAATGTGGCCGCAAATCGGGCGCGTTCCTCACAGGCATTCGGCAGACTGCTGCCGCAAATTACCGCCAGTGCCAACACCAACGATAACCGTCGCGACTATGCCCTGTTGAACAATCGTGGCAACACGACGACTGAACGCTACAACAGTCACGGGGTGCAAGTGAACCTGACTCAACCGCTGTTGCACGCCGAGAAATACTTTGCGCTCAATCAGGCGGATTTGCTGGTGAACCAGGCCGACTACCAATTGCTTGCCGCCGAACAGGATCTGCTGATACGACTGGTCCAGGCGTGGCTGGACATCCGACAGGCACGTAATGCCGTTTTGGCAAGCGACAGCAAGCTTGCCGCAGGTCAAAAGGAATTGGACGTATCACAACGCGCTTTGGAGAAGGGCGTGATGTCACGCACCGAACTCGAAGATGCCAAGGCCAGGCGCGATCAGGCGCAGTCCGAGCAAGTTACGGCGCAGACTGAATACGATTTCAAGCTGGCGATGCTCGAACAAATCATCGGCCATGAAGTGCGTGCGACTGACATACCTGCCAGCACTGCACTATCGGATCGCTATGCGGCTCTTAATCCTGAACAGCGCGCAGCGCAACAATGGATCGCTCAGGCTGAAAATAGCAGTCCGGCGATACTGGCGGCACGGCGTGCGCTTGATGCCGCAGATGAAGAAGTGAGCAAACAACGCGCCGGACATCTGCCCACGCTGGATATGGTGGCGTCATATAACAATGCCACACAGGGTTTCGGTCTCACCGGTGGTCAAACTGGATTCCGCAACACCGTCAACAGCATCGGCGTACAACTCAACGTGCCGTTGTTCAGCAGCGGTGAGCAGAACGCCAAAGTCGGCGAAGCACTTGCCATGCGCGACAAAGCCCGTTATGAACTGGAAGCAACAAGGCGCAACACACACCTTAAAATCAAGCAAGCCTGGCTGGCCTGGAAGGCCAGTCATGCGCACCAACAATACGGCAGGCAGGCAGTTAAGTCGGCCATCCTCGCACTCAAATCGGATGAATCACAAAGAGCGCACGGACTCAAAGCTGACTTGGATGTACTGCATGCCCGGCAACAGCGCGACGAAGTCATGCGCGACCTGAACAAGGCGAATAGCGACATCCTCCTCAATTACCTCAGACTCAGCGCCGAAACCGGACAACTCTCCGAAAATGACCTGTCTGACATCGAGCGTAACGTAACAGGTAACCCCGAATGAAGGCAGAAGCAATGGATAAGCAATCGAATGAACACGGGGTGTCTCTAGGACAACCTAAAGTAATTTCCGGAAAAAAGCACTGGAAACAGCAGTTAAGTGGTGTCGATCCGCTCGACTTCTCGCCGGGATTGTTGCGCATTCAGGCGCAGCCGCCCCGTCCGTTCGCACGCGCAGTGTTGTATACATTACTTGTTTTGCTGGTCTTATTGATTGCCTGGGCCACCTTTGGCAGGTTGGATGTCGTTGCAAGTGCTGAAGGAAAGTTGTTGCCGCAAAGTTACCTGAAAATCGTGCAGCCCTCCGAACAAGGTGTCATTCGTGAAATCCTGGTCAACGAGGGGCAGCACGTCAAAGCCGGGCAAACGCTGATGCGCATGGACACCACACTGACAGATGCCGATGGCAAGGAAATACTGTCGGACTATCTGGGCAAGCAGATCGACTTGCGGCGCATTGATGCGGAACTCTCCAACCAGCCCTTCGAGCGTCTGCCGGAAGAGGCACCGGAATTGTTCAAGCCGGTACTCAACCAATACAACGCCAACCGCAAGGCGCTGGAAACCGCCCTCGCAGAAGAATCTGCCTTGCACGACAGGGCGCAAAGCGAACTGTTATCGGCGCAAACCATCAGCAGCAAACTGATGCAAATTCTGCCGCACTACCGCGCGCAGGATGAAGCCTATCGTGATCTGGTCAAAGACGGTTATGTCAGCCAACTATCCGCCACCGACAAAGCCCGCGAGCGTATTGAAAAGGAGCAGGATCTCAAATCTCAACAGCACATCATCGCTGCAGCCAGTGCCAGTCTGCAACAAAGCAGCAGGCGTAGCGAAAAGATCACCGCCGACTACCGTCGTCAACTGCAAGCCGAACGTGCCGACATCAGCGACAAATTCGAAAAGCTGGAACAGGAACTGGCCAAGCAGCAATATCGGCGAGAACTGCACGAACTCAAGGCACCGCAGGATGGTGTCGTCAAAGACCTCGCTACGCATACCGCCGGCACGGTCATCAGTCCCGGCACGATATTGATGACGCTGGTGCCCAATGATGAAATTCTGCGTGCCGAAGTATGGGTCAGTAATCAGGATGTCGGTTTCATACACATCGGCGAGCACGTCCAACTCAAGCTAGCTTCTTACCAGTTCCAAAAATACGGCATGATAGACGGGCTGGTCACCAACCTTAGCGCGGACGCTAGCGACAATCCCCAGCAAGGTGCGGGACAAACCAGCGCTGCCAACAACAAACCCGGTAACGGTCAGCCTTCCAGTTACCGAGCGTTGATTGACCTCAAGGCGCAGGAATTGGTTGTGGATGGTGTGCGCCACACGCTGATGCCGGGTATGCAAGTCACCGCAGAAATACATCTGGGTAGCCGTTCCATCTTCGAATACTTGCTATCGCCTGTGGTCGGGGCATTTCAGGAGGCAGGGAGAGAGCGGTGAGTTGTTAAACTAATGAGCTATTTGCATGAAGATCAATCAGCCCGGACTCGCTGTGAAGGCAATGCCCCGGAACGTTTAAGAGTGCGCCATGGTGCGATATACAGTGCGTTCAATATCCAGAAAACCCCGAAACTAATCCCTGCGACAGCAATTTCGCACACAGCCTGCTTCCAGGCGGGCGCTGCAGAAAACGTGATTTGCAGCAACATAGCGATACAGATCAAACTGAACACTGTTAATTGCGTCCAGCCTATCAGGGGCATTAGTCGGCTAGGTTTAAGTTTGGCCTCATTCGACGTGATGACGAGTTGGCCGGAATAGCGTAGCCAGCGAATATTCCGGTCAGAGTAGTCATATTGGTTCTTGATTTCCATCACTTGTTTGCGAATTGCCTGATGCGTTTCAAAACCGAAGCGATGCTGAAACATCGTCGGATTCTCCAAGGCTAACTCATCCAGCTTGGCTTTGGGCCAGGTTGCCAGAACCAGCTTAAGTGAGCTGGCTGAAAGACATTCGTAGTAATCTCGTCCCGCATTTTGCTGGATAGTCCCGAGGTTTACTTGCGTGATTTCAGCAGAAGGTTGATTTGGCATGGCGAATGCTCCTGTTGTTTAAGTTGGAATTCAACAGTTGTGAACCTACAGCACACTTATTTCTCGTGGTAATCACGGCCGGCGTTGCGCTGTATTGTTCCCATATTGATCTGAAGGGTTGAACCCGTCGCCCGTGCCAACGTTGCCAGTTTATCAATCGGTTTTCTGGCTTCGAAATGAGCAATTGCTGCTGCAAGCAGATTGCGATGTTGCGTATCCAGGTCATCAGTCCATAAATGCCCGTTGTAAAGTTCAGTCGCCAGATCAATATCACCGTCAACTGGTGCAATTCGATCAAGAAACTTACGCAAAACCGGGTCGGCGGTGGCCTCCTGCATCCGCCCCTCGCGAATCAGTAATAGCAGTGCTTTGGCAGTAGGATCAGCATCCACCACGGCAGTTCGTGCCACGGCAATTTGTAAGCGGATGGCACGCAGCAACTCCAGATCAATTCCGCTATCGCCGCGCATCGTTCCTTCGCCAGTCAGCAACCAATCTATTGAAACTCCGAATACCGTGCGAACACTGAATAAAAAATCGGCACCGGGTTTTTTATTACCACGCGCGGCATCACTGACAAAACCAGCGGACACGCCCAAACGGCGGGCAAATTCAGCCTGATTCAGCCCCGTCTGGGAAATGATCAACATGATGCGGATAGAAAACCCGTCCAAATCAACAGATAGTTTGGGAGTAACTTGATTTGCCATTCTCTTGTGGTGTATATTATTCTCTATAGAGAATAATAGTTGTTTAATTAAAGATAGATTACTCCCTTATAACCAGCCTGTCACTTCCTCACAAATAGAATATGGATGCTGCCAATATCATTTACCTGTTGCGTTGCCTCGGCAAATCGCAGGCTCAACTCGCGCGCGAACTTGGCGTTTCGAGTGGTGTCGTGAACAACGTAATACATGACCGCATTACTGCCTATGCAGTAGCAACCCACATCGCAGAGTTGCTGGGGAGTAATGCGGTTGCACTCTGGCCGGACCGATATATTTTTAAGCCGCGCAGGCGAACGCCAAATCGCGGCAAGCCGAAACACTTGAAGTGCGACATGAATGGAGGTGTGCCATGACATCTTAATCCGCCCAGAAACATAGGCCCGGAAAAAGCAATGGGTTCGGAGCGGCAACTCTGAACCCATCTGGATACTGCATGAAACGAGCGTTTCGATGCATATTCTGCTGTTTCAATGCCAGTCTGTCAATGCCGATTGGCGGCCTGTTTCATTTCCCTTTGAAAAACTGATCGCGTCGCGAGGTCTGCACGCGCCGGTACAACCTGGAGAATCCGGCCAGTGCATCTTACGTCTTGCAGATGAAATTGATGTATTGGCCCAACAAACATGTGCAACAGGAGAATTATTATGAGAAAAATTCGGCAAGTATTACGGCTGCATCATGAAGGACATTTGAGCCGTCGGCAAATCGCCAGAAGCCTTGGTTTGTCGCGTGATGCGGTAACCGACTATCTGACCCGCGCGGCAGCAGCCAAGTTAAGCTGGCCATTGCCGCTAAACATGGATGATGCTGAGCTAGAAGCGCGGTTGTTCCCGCGCATACTCACCCGCGATCAAATCAGAAAACCCGAACCCGACTGGGCAGTGGTGCATGAGGAACTTAAGCGCAAGGGCGGAACCTTGCAAGTCCTGCATGAAGAGTATTTGACTGATAACCCTGATGGTCTCAGTTACAGCATGTTCTGCCAACGATACCGGGAGTTTAAACAAACGCTCAAAAGCCATATGAGACAAACGTATCGGGCTGGCGAGCGCGTGTTCGTGGACTACGCAGGTCCAACGGTGGGCATCATCAGCAAACTCTCAGATGAAGTGCGTCGGGCGCAGATATTTGTGGGCGTGATGGGTGCATCAAGTTGCATCTACGCCGAAGCGCACTGGTCGCAAACTCTGCCTAACTGGATTTCGGCACATGTCCGTATGTTCGAACATTTCGGCGGCGTACCGGCGGTGGTGGTCTGCGACAACCTCAAGTCGGCCGTCATCAAGGCCAGTCGGACGGAACCTGTGGTCAACGCTACTTACCAAAACATGGCAGACCACTACGGCACGGTCATTCTGCCCGCGCGTGCGCGCAAGCCTAAGGATAAGGCCAAAGCTGAAAATGGCGTTTTGATTGTCGAGCGCTGGATACTGTTTCGGCTGCGCAAGCAGGTGTTCGGTAGTTTAGGTGAACTGAACGAAGCGATACAGTCCTTGCTGATCGAAGTCAACTTGCGTCCCTTCAAAAAGCTGCCCGGCAATCGCCAAAGCGCCTTTGAGACCCTGGACAAACCTGCGCTATTGCCGTTGCCGGAAACAGGCTATGAGTATGCCGAATTTCGTAAGGTGCGTGTTGGTCTGGATTACCACGTCGAGGTGGATGGGTGTTTTTACAGCGTTCCACATGTACTTCGCCGTAGCCAGGTGGAATTGCGGCTGTCGGCCAACACTGTGGAGGTGCTCCACAACGGGCAGCGAGTAGCGAGTCATGTTCGTAGCGCAGGCAACCAAACCGTCACTGAGCCGCTACACATGGAAGAATCACACCGTCGCTTCGGACGCTGGAATGCGGAGGAATCATTGGACTGGGCACTGCAAGCAGGCACATCTGTGCATGGGTTTCTGCAACAGCTCTTGTCTGCCTCACGTACACATGAGCAAGGCTACCGCGCCACCATCGGGCTGAAGAAACTGGCACGCGATTTTAGCAATGAGCGTTTGAACGCGGCTTGTCAGCGTGGACTGGAAATTAATGCAAGTTCGATGTCGAGCATCCGTTCCATCCTGAACAATGGACTGGATCAACAACCCACTGAAACAACGACGCTTCAGGAGGCCGCTTTCGAGCATCCTAATGTGCGCGGCTCAAATTACTACCACTAAAAAGCGAGAAAACATAATGATGACGCAAGACACTATCAGTAAATTAAACCAGATGAAGCTGTTTGGCATGGCCAGCGGTTTCGAGAATCAGATGAGCAGTGCCGGTACGATGCACCTCAGCTTCGAAGAGCGTTTCGGACTTATGGTTGATCAGGAGATGACCTACCGGGACAACCGGCGGCTCATGAGTTTGTTGCGCAATGCCAGGTTGCGAGAAAGTGCCTGCATTGAAGACATTGATTATCGTGCGGGACGCGGACTGGATCGAAGTGAAGTGGCATCGCTGGCAATGTGTAACTGGATTGGGCATGGCATCAATCTGATTATTACCGGACCGACTGGCGGCGGGAAAACCTGGTTGGGCTGCGCGCTGGGCAATCAGGCGTGCCGTCAGGGATTGACGGTGTCATTTCAACGTCTACCGCTATTACTGGAAGATATGGCGGTGTCACATGGTGACGGGAGTTTCCGTAAGCGGCTCACCCAGCTTGCCAAGGTCGATCTGTTGATTCTTGATGATTTCGGCATGGCGACACTTAATGCAGTGGGACGCAATGATTTGCTGGAGGTAATTGAGCAACGCTGCGGCAAACGTTCGACTTTGATTACTAGTCAATTGCCGGTAAACCGGTGGCACGACTATTTGAGCGGAGGCAATCCGACAGTTGCAGATGCAATCCTGGATCGGTTGGTCAGCGGGGCGAACCGGATTGAACTGGAAGGCGAGTCGATGCGGAAGTTACGGGGAAAGGGAAAATCCGGCAGCGATTGAACATCCATGTGAAATAATTGTGTTTCAAGTTCAGTTCACCAAACCCGCCGGAGTGGCGGGTTTTTATCGTAATAGGCGGCGGTTTTGCGGTTGGAATAGGTGGTGGATTTGGCATCGTAACAGGTGGCGGGTTTCGGTCGTAATCAGTGGCGGGTTTGGGGCGGAATACGCACTATTGCCATCCAGCAATTCCGCTGAGTGGTGAAATTTAATCAATGTCCAGGGATTTTACTGTCCTCTGGACGGTAATCTCTACGGGCTTGGTGTATCTCCGAAGGGCTTAACAACTTTAGGAG
>Ga0210033_1004563_pt1 | contig 10599 bp, 10 predicted proteins | sample CryGeymeta201501_FD_185465 | JGI IMG/M metagenome (GOLD analysis project Ga0210033, IMG submission 185465) | Groundwater microbial communities from Crystal Geyser aquifers in Utah, USA - Crystal Geyser metaG 2015-01 (SPAdes) (version 2) | ecosystem: Environmental > Aquatic > Deep subsurface >... | reverse complement strand
CGCTTTTACAGGCGACCACCGAGCCTCAGTTTACATGTACTGTCGATAACTACAGCTTAATGCACGAGCTCGTCAATGACCTTCATGTCTATTATTACGGTTTTGATGCAACAATGCATTCTCTAGCAGGGATATAGATGTTATAATAAGAAAAAATAGCAAATAAAAAGGCATGGCAAATATCTTTGATGAAAATTCCGAGTTTAAAAAGTACCTTGAGGGCAAATCCCCGGGGAAAAAAATTGAGGATCCCAAAGTCGAGCCAAAGACCGACCCTTTACCGGACCCAAAACCTGCCACAGTTTTACATATTGATAATGCGGCCAGTAGTACCTACAAACTAGACTTAAGTTCACATCACATTAAGCCACCACCGGCTGCGTTTACGCCCACACCCGTAGCCCCACGTCCCTTAAAGCCAGCAAAAGCGCGCTCCAAAGGCTACAACTTTTTTGTCGAAAACCTTAAAACCGTTTTATACGGTATAATCATTTTTATCATTGGCTACATCGCCCTCAATTTTAACGCCTACTACGAGGTCGGACAAAACGTTTACTACGATTTAATCAATATTGAGCGCAGTTCCGTGTTAACCACCTTTAACACTCCGGACGCAGTCATCCCCGACGATGCCATTGTAGCAGCCGCAAGCACAGAAACCGTCACCTCAATTCCACCTTTTGATATGGAAATAACCCCACCAGGCACACGCATAATTATCCCTCGGCTTAATAAAAATGTGCCAATTGTGAATGTACCGGAAGATAATTTAGTTAAAAAAAATTGGGCCGCTCTCGAAAATGATCTCCAAACTGCCTTGCGCAACGGCGTCGTCCATTATCCGGGCACTCCTTGGCCAGGTCAAAGTGGTAATGTTGTTGTTACCGGCCACAGTTCCTATTACCCATGGGACCCCGGCCGCTTTAAGGACGTTTTTGCCGTATTGCACAACGTAAAAATCGGCGACGAAATCATCGTTTTCCACAACCAACAAAAATACCGCTATCAGGTAACCGAAAGCAGTGTCGTTTTACCTCAACAAGTGCAAGTCCTTGCCGACACCGGCGACAATCGCATTACATTGCTAACCTGCACGCCAATTGGTACAAACCTAAAACGGCTGATTGTAACCGCCAAACTAATTGCAACCTAAAGAGCTTGCAGCGTACTCAAAAGTTCTTCTTCTTTTTTGGCTTCCAAATTCTCTTCTTGGCTTTCTGCCTGCACCAGCTTTTCACGTTTTTCGGTTGTTTGCTTGTCTTGCCATTTAAGTAGGTATTTCTCATTAATAGCAGTAATAGCCTCATTATACGTTTGATTTAGTTCAGCCATTTTACGTTGCTCTGTCACCAGAATTTGGCGCAAACGCTCCACTTGGTCTTCCGACATAATCGGCAAAATATTGAACCAATACTGACGTTCTTCATCATTCATAGAACCAGTCACCAAAATTAATTGAGCCAACTCCGCACTGTTATCCAAAATAACTTGTGGAATATCAAACTTAACTTTTGCCGCTTCTAGATCCGGATTTAAAACCACAGGTATAGCCACAGCCGCCGTTCCGGTAGTTGCGCCACCTCCTCCACCCACAGGTGTCTGGCTTGCTTGATCTAGTTGTAAATTGTCATCCATGATTAGTTTTTTGAAATACTATCTAGTAATTATAGCAGAGAAATGGGGAAATGTTAAGAGGCTTATCCAAATAACTCACTAGTTTTAGCACGACAATTTGCCGCACCCCTTTCTTGGTTTTTTGGACGTTCAATGTCTCGCATAAAAATTACTGCAAGCTCGGCAATAGATGTACCTCTCTTATCTGCACTTAATAAGTTTTTTCCTCCACCTTCTTTAACTTCTTTTATTATTCTCTGAGTATTTAAGCGAGGATTTTGTCGTTCTTCTTTGCTCATCCCTGCACCGCCACCTCTTATATGTAATTGGAATAGACCAATACTATTGCCACCGTCACCAATGGCCAAATGGTTCAAACCAGATTCTCTATATGCATTCACAATTGCGGCAGCAGCAAGCTCTTTAGATAGGCCAGCTTGTCTAAACTCTTCTTCGATTATTTTTGCATTATTTAGTTGTCCCTGTGAAAGTTTTGCTGTCGGTTTAATTTTTTCAACAACACTATCCGGAAAACTAACTTTTGCATCATATTGTTCGACCTGTGCATCATTCTCTGTACTTTTATTATCCCCAACCCCAAACATCCCCTTCACAAAATTCCACGCTTTCATCGGCCAGCTATCTTCAATTTGCTTTTTTAGGTCACCTAGTGCTTTCTCTGTGCCTTTAAAAATATCCAATTTATCCAAAAGTTTATCAATAAATCCGGGACTTTTTTCGGTGGAATTTTCAGGAACTGTATCACTCATGCCTAAACTTAGATTACAAAGACATCGCCGTATTGCTTTTCAAACTCTTCTTTATGGAACTTTAGTTCCTTTACCAGTTGTTGGATTTGGTATGTTGGTGCGGCATAGCTTTGTTCGCCACCGGAAATATCCATCAGACCTCTAATATCCCGCAATTTACCACAAAAAATGACCGCAGTTTGGTCGGCAAGGCCTTCGCCGGCTTGGTCCAGTTGGTCGTATGCGGCTTGGTTTATGAGGCTGCTTGGCTTGTAGGTATCAATTTGACCATTATAAACACGCGCCATTGTACTTTGGAGAAACTCCTGCGTTTCCATATCCAGCCCCATAGGGTCGGCAAGGGGCGCATTAATTTCCGCCTGCATCTCCGGTGTTAGCGGTGTAGATGTATCAAGTGGACCGCCGGTGCCACCATGGGTTGGGTTTACTATTAGGCCATCTTCGTCGGTGGTTATATTGTTATCCATCGGTAATATGCTACTAAATATCTTTAAATTATAGCATAGGGGAGGCTCAAAGTAAAAGCTTATACTGCCTCATGGATTATGCTACAATTTAAACGTCCTAATTCGCTCTTCCCATGCCCAACCACAAAGCCGCCTCTGCCCGTATAAACCAGCTTAAAAAGGAGCTTATAAAGTGGAATTATCATTATTTTACGCTTGATGAAGAGCTTTTTCCCGAGGCGGCGCGGGATAGTTTAAAGCGGGAGTTGGAGCAGTTGGAAGGGGAGTTTCCGGATTTGATTACAGCCGATTCACCCACGCAACGGGTGGGGGCGGTTTTGTTGGGAAAATTACCGAAAGTTAAGCACTTAAGCCGCAAATACAGTTTGGCGGACGCCTTTAATATGGAAGAGGTGTATGAATGGGGCGCAAGAATTCAAAAATTTGTGGAAGGGGAGGCCGTCAGCTTTATTGCCGAGCCCAAAATTGACGGCCTCAATATTAGCCTTCATTACGAAAACGGCGAGTTTGTGCGTGCCATTACCCGTGGGGATGGTGTAATTGGCGAAGATGTGAGCCACACAATTAGAACGGCGCAAAATTTGCCGTTAACGCTAGCCAAAAAGTACACGCTGGAGGTAGGCGGCGAGGTTTATATTACGCGCAAGGATTTTGAGCGATTGAATAAGGAGGCAGAGCAACAGTTTGCTAATCCACGGAACTTAGCCGCCGGGGCCGTTAGGCAATTGGATCCGCAAATTGCGGCAGATCGTAACTTACAAATTGCCTGTTATCACATTGGTAAAAACAATTTGGGCGACGCGGCCCCTAAGTCCCAGCAAGCAATTTTGGAGTTGCTACAGGAGCTTAATCTTCCCATTAATCCACTTTATTATTTTTATAATTCCTTAAAAGAGATCGAAAAATTATACAAAGAACTACAACAAAAACGTGATACTTTAGAGTTTGATATTGACGGCTTGGTCTTAAAGGTAAACGATTTTGATCAACAGCAACGCATGGGGCGCACCGCCAAAACCCCACGCTGGGCCTTGGCGCTAAAGTTTCCGGCGGCACAGGCCAGCAGTAAAATTATTGATATTCAAATTCAAGTTGGTCGCACCGGTGCTTTAACCCCCGTGGCCCATTTGCAACCGGTTTTTGTGGATGGCTCCACCGTTTCCCGCGCTACTTTACACAACGAAGAAGAAATCGAACGCAAAGACATCCACATTGGCGACACCGTCATTATCCAAAAAGCCGGCGACATCATCCCCGAAGTGGTCGAAGTTTTAACCGACATGCGCACAGGCCTCGAACAGCAGTTCGTCATGCCACTCAAATGCCCCATTTGCGGCAGCCACACAGTCAAACCCGAAGGCGAAGCCATTCGTCGTTGTAGCAACAAAAAATGCAGTGCCCGTCAACGTGAACAATTAGCCCATTTTGTCGCCCGCGGCGCCATGAACATTGACGGCGTCGGTGAAAAAGTGGTGGACCAACTCCTCAACGCCGACATCATTACCGACGCCACCGACCTTTATTTTTTGGAAGAAGGCGACCTCATTAATTTACCTCTCTTTAAAGAAAAACGTGTTCACAACGTCATCGACAGCATCCGCGGTAGCAAGCATCGCCCTCTGCACAGCTTTATTTTTGCCCTCGGTATGCGCTACATCGGCGAAAAAACCGCCCGTGACCTGGCACAACATTTTAGTACCAAAATTAACAAACAGACAGTTTCACCGCTGTCAGTAGCCAAAATATTCGAGCCTTACGCAGTCGAAGATTATACCGCCATTGCGGGCATTGGTGACAAAGTGGCGGAATCCCTAGTAGAATGGTTTAAAGAGCCCCACAATCATCACCTGCTCGAACGCTTTAGCGAAGCTGGTTTAGAGTTGGAATTACCGCAAGCAGCCCTCTCCAAACTAGCCGGCAAAACCTTTGTTTTAACCGGCACTCTGCACCAGTTAACCCGCACCGATGCCAAACAAAAAATTATTGACCTTGGCGGAAGCGTGGTTGGCAGTGTCAGCAAAAACACATCCTATGTTGTTGTCGGCGAAAGTGCCGGCTCTAAATACGAAAAAGCCAAAGAGCTGGACGTAGCAACCCTAAGCGAGGATGAGTTCATGCAGATGTTGGGCTAACTACATCCCTTCAAAAATATCCATTGCCGTGGGCGCCATATTTTCAACTTTTGGTTTTGGCTGTGTAGGGGTATTAGTGATCTGTGTACTTAGCTCTACATAGATTTTTTGACCAAAAACTTCTTGAAGCATATGTTCAATATCTGCAATTTGTTGAGCATGATTTATTTGTTCCAAGTGAAAATTACTAGCAAACCCAATGTGCACCCTGTCACCCATGAAACTATTGATATGCCCTTGTTTAAGCGTTATACGCAGTTTTGAATCATTGATTTTATCAACAACTTTGCTCCAGCCACGTTTAAAGTCCCTGAGTGAACCGGCAGCCGCCGGCTCTGCCACAACTACTGGTTTAGGAGGGGGAGTCTTCTTGGGCGCCACGGTCGGCCTATGTTCACGCGGTTCGGCCGGCGCAAAATTACTAACATTGGCCACCTGCGCAGCCGTTACCTCAAACACTAATTGGGGAATTGCACTTTTATGAAAGGTTTCGTAGTTTTGTTCCAATTTTTCGACTAAGTCTAAAAAGATTTGTGGATCTTGTCCATTGGCAATCGCCTGCAAAAATCGCTTACGCATCAGGCTCAAAACGTCTTTATATATTTGTTCCAAGTGATGCCCTGCGCTCATTATTTCTTCCACAGACGCAATTGCACCATTAAGGTCACCGGCAATTACTTGATCGATATATTGTTGGCAAAGTTTTTGTTCGGTTCGACCCAAAAAGAGGCTAACGGAGTTTTCGGTTAAATCCTCAAATAGGGAATTAAGCTGTTCCAGTAAACTAATCGCATCACGCAGACCCCCGGCCGAAGCATCGGCAATTAGCGCGAGAGCGGACTCTTCAAATTTCATCTGCTCTTGGTTGGCAATATCTATCAAATGCTTTTTAATGGCCTCCTCGGTAATTCGCCTAAAGTCAAAGCGCTGGCAGCGGGAAATGATGGTGTCGGGAATTTTTTCAACTTCGGTAGTTGCCAGTACAAAGTAGACATAGTCCGGCGGCTCCTCCAATGTTTTAAGTAAGGCGTTAAACGCCTCTTTGGTCAGCATGTGCACCTCATCGATAATAAAGATTTTGTTTTGGACAAAGCTCGGCTGAAATTGCAGCGTTTGCTTAAGGTCGCGAATTTCGTCAATCCCACGGTTAGAGGCAGCATCAATTTCCACAATATCGATTAAGTTCCCTTCCGTAATTTGTGTGCACGTATCACACTCGTTACACGGATTATTATCCTTGATATTTTTACAATTAAGCACTTTAGCCAAAATCCGCGCCGTTGATGTTTTGCCTGTCCCCCGCGGCCCTGTTAGGAGGTAGGCATGGCTAATTAGGTCACGTGCCACCGCATTTTGCAAAGTTTGTTTAATGTGTTCCTGCCCCACCAAATCCGCAAAAGCCTGCGGTCGATATTTACGATAAAGTGTCATATAGATGTGCTAAAAATTTTTCCTCACTAAATCCCTCCGCCCATTTACGGATTGTCTTTGGTTTAAATTGATCGAAATTGCGCAAAAACTCAGCAAACTCCTGTTCAAAATTATATAGATTATTTTCCTTAAAGAACCACCCCGTTTCCCCTTGCTTAACCGTTTTGGCCGCGCCCCCCCTTTTATAGGCAAAAACTGGCTTGCCACAGGCCATAGCCTCTACCGGTGCAATCCCAAAGTCTTCTTCCCCGGGGAAAATTAATGCTTTGCAGTTTTGTAAATAATCTTCCACTTCTTGGTCGGATAAGTTGCCCAAAAATTCAATATTATCTTTGACAATACTCTTTAAAAATGGCGCCTGCTTGCCATCACCAATGATTTTGAAGGGATGACCAATCTTATTAAAAAATCTCACCGCCAACTCCACATTTTTATATGGCGAAAGCGCCCCCACATATAGGTAGTAGCCTTTATCAGTCTCGGTTACCTTAAACCGTTGCACATCCACCGGCGGGTAAAGCACGGCAGACTCGCGTCGATAAAATTTGCTGATTCGCTTTTGTACATGTGCCGAATTTGCCAAGACCAGATCCGGCCTTTGTGCCGCCAAAAAATCCCAAGTACGCTGGGCGCTAAGTAAATAACTTAAGACTAATTTTGGCAACGAGCCAATAGTCATCTCTTTCAGATAATTAGCATGCCAATCCCACAAGTAGCGAGTAGGTGAGTGGTAGTAGCAAACATGTTTTGTATTTAGATTTGTGACTACTCCATGCGTAAAAGCACTGCTAGAACTGATTACGAGATCATATTCACTAAAATCCCAGTATTCTACCGCGCGTCTAAAATAGGGGAAAAAGAGTCGGTACTTATTCCGAATAAATTGCGGCCACTTTTGCAGTCCAGACCCCACAATCTTCGTCCCACGAAAATTGGCATGAGTTAGCTCCTCGTCATATACAAGCGTATAAATATCCGCATCAGGAAACGCCTTAAGCATAGACTTAACAACCCGCTCGGCACCACCCATTTTAAGCAGAAACTCATGGACGATTGCCACCTTTTTATATGTAATCGATTTAGACATAATTGTTTTATAAGCTCAGCTACCTTACAGTAAAACGGCCTGAACGGTAAAGAAGAGTTGCCAATAATAAAACGAAGTGTAAAATAGGTCTGTCATTTACATGATGTCACTCGGGCTGGTAGCTCAGTTGGTAGAGCATCTGGCTCTTAACCAGTTGGTCGTGGGTTCGAATCCCACCCAGCCCACCATGAATATTGATTATTCAGCACGCTATGAGCATGAAATCTTCAATCGGCAATACGAATTCGGTCTAAAGGGCTCGTAATCCGCACAAGAGAGCTCTTCATGACACTTGTGTATATTTGCGTTGTTCGTATATCACGATGTCCCATTAAATCCTGAATAAACCGTATATCCACGCCATCTTCCAACATATGTGTTGCAAAGCTATGCCGTAGTGAATGGAAGCTGGCATCATCACGAATTCCCGCCCGTTTTGCCGCATTCTTAAATATATACTGCGCCGACCTCGCACACAAATGCTCCTCCCAAGTAGCCCCCATAAATAGATATGATCCTTTGTGCGTATGTTGTTGGATATACGCAATCAAGTTTTGCGGCAACAAAACAAGTCGATCTTTTTTGCCTTTCCCTTCACGGACTAAGATTAATTTACTGGGAAAATCAATATCGCTATATTTTAGTTTAATCACCTCACTAACACGCAACCCTGCACCGTAAGACAGTGCCAGCAACAATTTATGTTGGCCATATTTCGTCAGTCCAATCATTTTTTTGATTTCATCCCGAGAAAGCACCACCGGCAACCTCCGCGACCGCTTGGCAAAGCGAATGCCAATTGGGCCCTTGTATTCAATAATATTACGGTAATAAAATTTAATCGCATTCAAGTATAAGTTTATAGTTTGAGGCGCAAGCCCGGCAGTATGCTTCTCCATAAAGAAACTCCGCACCTTTTCAGGATTAAATCGGCGAATGTCACCACCACAGTAGTCAATGTACCCCCTTAAACAAGAGCTGTACGCCTTAATTGTTTTTACGCTGTATGCACGCAATTTTAACTCTCTTGTCACTTGCTCCACAGGACTCAATTCCATAAACTAGGGGATTAAACAGCACTTCTTCAGCCTACCCACTCCACTTTAAGAATAGATAAAATATATATTGATGAATATTCCTCACTAGCGTAACCTTCACCATGAACTTTTCATTCTGCATGTATGCAGCTTGAAAAGAGTTATACGCAATTCAAAAATATTTTTCTTTATAATTATGGACATTTTGATAGGCTTTCAAAGGGGAATAAATTTGTTTTTTATTTTTATAGAGGGGAAATATGGTATTTTCTCCGCTTCGCTCCGAAAACCTTAATAATACTGATAACAAACTATAATAATTAACATGGAACCTATGACACTCACAATTATTTTCTTTCTCATCTACATCGCTATAGTTGTAGCTATCGGAATTATTTCTGCACGCAAGGAAAGTGAAGACGGCTTTATGATTGCGGAAAGAAAAGTCGAGGGGGTACAAGTCGCAGCCACAATGAGTGCAGGTTTTTTTGATGGTGCCACTCTTTCAATATACGTTGCATTTCTTTACCTTTACGGGTTTTCCGCAATCTGGCTTTTTGTCGGCATTGCACTAGGATTTTTATTTGTAAGAAAGTATGCGCACAAAATCAAACAAAAAGCCGACGAACTGAAAGTTTACACAATGCCAGAATATTTTTTCAAAATTCTTGGCAAGAAAAATGGCCTCATGTTCTCATTTTTCCTCGTTTTGCAATTTTTCCTGCTTCTCATCGTCAATTTAGTTATCAGCGGAAAAGTTTTGTCGGCCATTTTTCCCATTCCATATTTTGTTGCTGTCATAATTGGCGGAGTCATTGTTTTGACATATCTCCTACTTGCAGGATTCAAGGCAGTAGTCAGAACCGATTTTTTCCAAATGATAATTATGTTTGTCATGAGTTTATCAGTTGGAATTTTTCTTTTTGGCAAAACGAATATTCCTGTTTCCGAATTTAATCTCGGCACAATGGGGCTCGGTAACATCATAGGCTTTTTGGTCCTCGCTGGTTTTGGAATTATGGTTGCTCCAGATTTATGGCAAAGAATTTTTGCGACAAAAGATGAACAAAATTTGAAACGAGGGCTAAGTTATTCTGCAGTTATCCTATTGATACTTGGTATAGTCATCAGCGTCGTTGGGCTTGCAACAAAACAGCTTTTCCCGAATATCGTTCCCGAAGACGCTTTAGTAACTGGTTTTTCTCACTTGCTTCCGTTTGGACTCAAAGAGTTCGGCATGGTTTTGCTCTATGCCGTAGCACTCTCGTCTTCAGATACAGTTACATTCGTTGTTTCATCAATCTTTACTCGCGACCTCAAAAACTATTCTAAAAAATACAGTGATGAATCAATGAAAAAACTTACTCGCTTTTTTATGGTTTTCTTCATAACCATTGCTGTAATAATTGGCATTTTCTATCAGAATATTTTGGCTCTTGGATTTTCGCTCGCAAGTTTAAATCTTGCCCTTTTCCCAATAGTTTTTGGGTCGCTCTACTGGAAACTGAAAGAAAAAGCTGTTTTTTGGAGTTTGATTTTAGGGTTTATTAGTATAGCAGTTTTGTTCGTAGCAAATCAGCTAAACCCACAAAATGCAGTTATTTCTTTGCCAGTAGTTTTGTTTTCTCTACTGGTTTTCCAAAAACTATTCAAAAAGAGTCCACTGCAGGCGTAATAATAAGGTGTTTTGGGTTCGGGCATTCACCCCTTAATCCCCTCTGCCCTCACCCAAAACAAAAACAAATTTATTCAGATTAAAGAAAAAGCCTATCAAACTACGATTGAAAGAAAAATATTTTTTGAACTCGCTCCTTTCAGTCGCGCCACGCTGCGCTCTCGCTACACTGCGTTTTGCTCGGGGCGTATAACAAGGAATATACGGTTCGGGGCTCGGCTCGCCCCTCACCCAAATTTTTCTTCCACTTCGTTCTAGAAAAACTTCGTATATCCCTAACGTTGTCCGAAATGCGTTTGCGCAGTAAGAAAATACTAAACTTATGCCACCTCGAAAGTTGTTGATACACAAAAGTTTAATGCGCCTACCGCACTTCGTACAACAGT
>Ga0210033_1004562_pt1 | contig 10601 bp, 8 predicted proteins | sample CryGeymeta201501_FD_185465 | JGI IMG/M metagenome (GOLD analysis project Ga0210033, IMG submission 185465) | Groundwater microbial communities from Crystal Geyser aquifers in Utah, USA - Crystal Geyser metaG 2015-01 (SPAdes) (version 2) | ecosystem: Environmental > Aquatic > Deep subsurface >... | reverse complement strand
GCGCAGGCGGGCCGGTGGCCCGTCGAGCATCACACGCGGACAGGGCGCCCGCGCAGCGGCGATGCAGCTGGCCCCGACTGAGACTCACGACGCTCTAAACAATGCATTAATAGAATACAACTCATTACACAGCGCGCCTGAGTCACGATTGACGTGGGTCCTCATCTGGACCGCGTTGTGTCCCGCTCACGCCGGTGACGTCCTTCGCCACCACCCTCGCGCAGCAACTCGCAGGCCACGGAGTCTCTGACTCCAACGGCGCAGCCTGAGACAATAGCTCGGCAATGCACAGACCAACCAACACGCACATTCCCCGGATTACCACCTTCGGACTCGTCGCTATGGCCTGCATGAGCACGGCTGCGTGTGTTCGCGTCACGATGGACGTTATCCCACCACCCGCCATCACCGTCGGCCCGAGCGCACCACTCGCCCCCGACCCCAGCGTCGACGTGGCGTCCTTCATCCCCGAGAAGTCGCTCAAGAGCACTGGCGCTGACCGCCTACGGCTCAAAGGGAAGAGCCTCGGCATCTTCTTGTTTGAGGATGGCGCCCTCCTCCGCGACCTACACCACCAGCTACTGACCAGACTGCTCGGCGCGGGCTTCAAGAGCGTCATCGATCTCGAGCCCGCCCGGCGGTTGACTGCGACCTACACCACCAAGGCTCGCGATGGTGAGCTCCAACTCAAGGGTGCAATGACCGACCTGCTCCACCTCGCCCAGCTCTCCAGGGTCGATACGCTCATCATCGCTGAGATCGTCGACTCCGGCACGTTCGAACGAAAGCTGCCCGTCCGGTACCGCTACGACGCGTCGCGGCTTGCCGACTACCAGACCGCCCTCGACACCCTTCAGCTGGATCGTGACACCTACCTCGCCGAGCTCGACAGACTGAAGTCGGACTACGAGAAGGTCTACTGGCCCGCCAAGGAAGCCTACGACAGCGACGTCCCCTTCTTTCAGAAGATGGGGGACCAGGTCTCCGACCCCGACGAGGTCATCGCCTACCACACCTTCCTCGACGAGCTCGCCAAGGGACGCCGGAGCGTCCCCGATCCGACGCGCTTGCCCTCCGCCGACGCACTTCAGAAGGCCGCAGGCGAGCGCCAGGAGAGCAAGGGGATAGCTGTCGCCACCGCCGCGGTGCGGATCTGGGTGAAGGATGCCCGAACCGGCAGTGTCCTGACTGTTCTTGAGGTGCGGCAGGAGGCGATCGAGACAGATCGTCTTCGGGATCAGCTCGTCGAGGCCATCGTCGACGGCCTGGGAGGTCTGTGATGCTCAAGTTGTTCCGAACAATCATGCTTGGCGCGCTCGCCACGCTCGTCCTGGCAGCCTGCACCCCTCCAGCGTTCCAGATGCCCGACCGGCCGGCTGTGAAGCTGCTTGAGGTCAGACCGCCCGTCGCCCCGGTTCCACAGCCCCTCCCCCTGCCAGACCTCGTCGGTCAGTTCAGTGTCACCGACGAAGGCTCGGCGCCGATCACGCTCCCCGCCGAGCCTCGCATCGCTATCATGCCCGTGGAGACCGACCTGCCTGCCATCGTCCAGATCATCGAAGACCAGCTCGAGCTGCGATTCCTCCGCGGTGGTTACTCGCGCCTACTCGGCCCACGCCAGCTCCGGTCAGTGACCGTTCAGAAGGTGGTCGTGCGTGACGGGACGGTGACCTGGCAAGCTCCTCTCGATCAGCTGATGAAGGTGGAACCCGTCGCTCCTGTGGACCTACTGGTCGGGGTGCGCGTGCTCTCGGTCGGCGACCGCAAGATCCCCGTGGACCAGAACTTTGCGCTCAATCCCACAGCGCTGGAGTCCTATCGCAAGAACCACGACGCCTTTGCCGTCGCGGCTCAGGCAGCTCTCCGACAATGGACCGCGCAGCGTGAGGCCTTCAGCAAAGCTTTCGAACGCGCGCGCGCCGTCTACGAAGACGACGGCGGCATCTACTTGGTGTTTGACGGCTACGAAGAAGTCGGTGAACCCACGTCCGGGGATGAGGCCGTTCGCAAGCGCGACGAGTTCATAGGACAGATCGACGCGCTGATCTCCAACACCCAGAGCGAGCTCAAGTCGCTCCGACAAGCCGACCAACTCCAGACCGACGCCAGCGCGCGCACCGTCTCCGTCAACCGGGAGCTCGTCGAGGTCACTGCCCGCGTCCGTATGGTCCACGGCACCGATATGCGAGTGCTCTGGCTCGCGACGCTCAGCGTCACCGACTCCACCTTCGAAGGCGCCTATGCCCGGCTCCTCGACCGCATCGTCGAGCACGTCGCGCAGATACAAGGTGGAAGCGCAGCGGTCCCATGAGCGCCGCTTCGGGGATAGGCCTGCTTGTCGGCCGCATCCTCCGAAAACGAGAGGCGGGCGAGCGATGAATGCGCACCTATGGATGGTGCGATCAATGTTCAAATTGAACAATTGAACTTCAGAGAACCGCTCTTCCGACGCATCTTGATCTCAAGGCAACAGCGACAAGGACATGATAGGCAAGGAAGACTATCATTGCACCCATGATGGGTGCGGCCAGTACAGGCTCCAGAACCAAATTGATTGCAAAGAATCGGTTCAACGACGACAGTTGCCATACTCTCATCACGCGTCGACGAGGGGAGAGCAACGGCACGCCAGGCGCTAGTCTCTACGCTCGGCGGCGGGTAAGTCGGCTGTCGGGACCAAGACAAAACCTCACAGATAGTGAAACCAAAATATGAATCAACAAACCCAAGCAATATCAGCTATAGCCATATCCATGACAATAGTAAGTGGATTCTCATGTCAGTCACCCGAAGCGGAACAAGAGACTCGTTCGAACCTCTGTCCAGGGACAATCTCGTTCACACCGACCTTCGACAGCATCATGCACAAGGTACCAGCGGGCGAGTTTCCATATGGTCCCGAAAGCACCTACAACGACGACACCACCAGCAGGACAGCATACATAAGCGACTTCTGGATCGATGAAACAGAGGTTACCGTGAATGCATATGCCACGTGTGTTGATGCTGGAGCCTGCTCACGCCCATCCTGCTTTGGCCAGTACACCAACTGGGAGATCTCTGGCCGCGGCAACCACCCCGTCAACAGCGTGACGTGGTCTCAGGCCGAAGCCTACTGCCGCTGGGCAGGCAAACGCCTGCCGACAGAGGCTGAGTGGGAGAAGGCCGCTCGTGGCACTGACGGTCGACTGTATCCGTGGGGTAACGCCCCGCCATCTTGCTCATTCGCCGTCATGAACCAGGATGGATACGGATGCGGTGACAACCACACATGGCCAGTGGGAAGCCGCCAAGAAGGAGCCAAGAGGGAGCCAAGAAGGAGCCAGTCCATATGGGGCTCTGGACATGTCCGGCAACGTCTGGGAATGGGTCTCCGACTGGTACCAACCGGACATCTACACGCCACCAACCGCGGAGCCTGCTCAGGACCCACAAGGACCATCCGGTGGCTCAACGCGCGTCAGGAAGGGCGGTAGTTTCGTCAATTCATGGGACGGCCACCTCGCCTCGTCCTTCAATTACGACCTTGCACCAAGAATCCAATATGACACGGTCGGGTTTCGATGCGCATCATCCAGTGGCGAATAACACCACAAACCAACACACAAACAAGGAGTAACAATGAAAAGCCAAGCCAGTTCGATCCTCGTCGGCGTTCTCCTCGCATGGCTCAGTCTCACCCTCGCTGCGTGTGCCTGCGCATCTGCACCCGACCCGCCAGCGGCCTACAACCCTAACTACTCCTACAAGGCCCCAACATCGGAGGCCGGCAAAGGAATCTCGATCGCCATCATTCGTCCCATCTCCGGCCTCGTCGGAGAACAGTACAAGGACGAACCCGTCGTCGAGAACACCCAACGCGCAATCGAAAAGTCAATGCTGGACTATCTCACCGCATCAGGCTTTACCGTCAGTGGCCCCTATCGCTCGATCGATGACATGACTTTTCCAGAAAAAAACAAACAGATCTAATTCTAACAATAGACTACGCAATCAACTTCAAAATTCCTGACTTTCATGACATGACATTCGACTACATCGGAACCAAACGCACATCAAGCGGACCGTGCACAGTCAGCGGCGACGTCAGTTTTGCCTTGCTCGAACCACTTTCATTACAGAAAATGTGGACAAAGCGAACAGAAATCGAGCCTGGTGAACTCGACTGCACAGCTAGCAACGTCGCCCCGAATGTGTGGGTGACGGCGATTCGCAATCAACTCTCCAAGCTTCACGAAGCCGCATTCAAGAACACCATGAAGTCAGCGGAGCGATACTTCTCACCAGAGGAAGTGGCACTCATCAAGACCCAATCGCTTGAACTTCGCGACAAAAAAGTGTACTAGCACACCTCAGATTCGCGCACGGGTTACTGTGCGCGTCGATGCGTTTGGCCCGTCGCCTGGAAGTCGAGACACGCTAGTGACCGGGCGATGATCACGCCAGCCCGCCACAATGCACGCGGCCCCAACTGCCACTCACCGCTCACCATGCGCTGTTCCTTGTCTCGCGCAATCCACACTCCGGCAGAGACTGACTCACCAGTTCCAACGCTGTCCGCTCGACCTCGCAGGCAAAGAGATCCGCAGCAAGAGTCCTTGCTAGTGTGATCTGCTCTGACCGGGGTATGGATCCGCCCTGCGCAACCCATCCGACCGCTATGAGCATAATTCATAGATCTTATTGCGCAGTTTTTGAATGATGACCTCGACCGCCTCCTCAGCGCATGGCCCGAATCCCACCAGACATGACACACACCCTACACCACCTCATGATCACCATAATCACGATCATTACACTCATGACCGGCACGGCATGCACAAGCATCGTGGAATACGCTCACGTCGTGACCGATCCGCGTCTTCCGTCGACCGGACCCGAGGCCCCTCCCTCCGCTTCAACCACCACACCTGACATGGTCCTGATCCCTGCTGGCGCTTTCACACGTGGCTCCGCAACCGAAGAGCTTGATGCGCGCGCCATGCGCCAAGTCTATCTTGACGACTTCTGGATCGACAAGGTTGAGGTGACAGCGGTGGATTTCTGGAGGTGCATCGAAAGCGGAAAGTGCGATGCCACGCCGTCAGCCGATGATGACGGCGAGGACGAGGAGGAGTTCAACTGCTCCACGGCATCGGACAAGAACCTGCCAGCCAGCTGCGTGACATGGGAGCAAGCGAGACAGTATTGCGCCTCGCTGGGCTTTCGGCTGCCGACCGAGGCCGAGTGGGAGAAGGCGGCACGCGGCACGACCGGCAGCGTCTATCCCTGGGGCTCAACCCATCCGACCTGCTCGCGGGCGATCTACTACGACGGTGGCGCAGGCTGTGGACGAGATTCACCCTGGTCTGTGGGTAGCAAACCCGCTGGTGCGTCTCCCTACGGCGTGTTGGACATGGCTGGGAACGTGGCCGAGTGGGTCGAGGACGCCTACGACTCCAGCTTCTACGCGCGCGCCCCCAACGAGAATCCTCTGTGGGCGGACAGTACTGCAACAGACGGAGTTACGCGGGGCGGGAGCTTCGACTCCGACAAGACGAGGCTGAAGACCACGCACAGAGACAGGCAGAGCCGAACGGTGGTGGATCCACGGATCGGCTTCCGGTGCGCAAAGAGCATCGAGTAGAGGCACGGCGACCAGCACCTTGACGGCACTGCGCCAACTCGCCGTCCTCTCGTCCGCAACGGACCGTGGACCAACCAGGGTGCGCCAGACGACCACTTCCATCGACCTCAGCGCATAAATAACATGAAAAAATCAAATATATACCAAACAATTATCATCACAATAAGCCTTTGCGCATGCGTTCAAGACAACAGTGAGGTGGCCACAGGCGACGACCGCATATTTTTCCGCACGGTATCCAGTCCCGGACTCACGCAGGGCGGCTCCTGCTCTGCGGACGACCCCGCGGTCGAGCTGCGCTTCGTTCTGCTCGATCAAGTCGGGCGCGTCATCCGCACGGGAGACGCGCTCAGCAGCGGCATCCTTAGCGGCAGCTCATTTAACACAGCTGACATCGCGATCCTGGACGCGCGACTGATGCCCGTACACAGCCGCTCGCTGGTGCGCTGCGACGACCGCAAGGTGGACGAAGGCGGCAACCCCAACCCCTCCGACTGCTTCACCGCGGGCCTGGACATCTGCGCACCCTACGACGCCAATGTCGATGACCTCGGCAAGGAGTTCGTGCCCACCGACGGTGGTGATGTCGGCTTCTGCCGCACCGCCTGCACCACCGACGCCGAGTGTGGCCGCGCCGCATGTGTAGATGGCCGCTATTGCGCGATCACGAACGACGGCGACTTCTGCGCTGACAACAACGACTGCCCCAGTGGCTTCGAGTGCGCGCCCATCGACTCCAACTCAAGCCAGAAGATGTGCAGTGTGCCCACGACCGTGACGGTCAAGCCCGGCTCCCTCGCCTTCCTGTCGCCCCTGGATGACAACACCCTGCGCGCCGTCACGATCATCATCGACAACAGCGGCAGCATCCACGGCAAGGGGGTCACCGAGAAGGCCGCGAGTTTCTGCGTGGATGACGATTCCCCCTACATCCCTGACCGTGATGACATCGACTGTGATGATCGGGCCACGGACCCCTACGACGCGCGCATCGCCGCATCCAGGCTCTTCTTCCTCAGCCTGCGAAACCAGTCCTACTACAACGCCAACACCATCAGCTCCATTTGGTCCTTCCGCGGTGAGACCGCCAGCGGCGTCACCCCCCACACTGGCGATCCCACCCAGGGCAACCCATTCGTCGTCAACACCGCTGGCGGCCCCGACGGCGCCTTGAATGCGCTTGAGCAGATCAGACAAGCGAGCGACTTCGGACGCTCCAACGTCTTCCTCGCCCTCGAGCAGGTCGCCAACAACGGCATCGAACTCGGCATCAACGATAGCCGCGACTGGACCATGGTGCTCTTCGTCGATGGCCCGGACGACTCCGTCGTCATCTCCCCCGATGACGATGAAGCCGCACGCGAGTCCGCCCGGCAGCGTTGGCAGAGCAACTACGAGCGCGCCCTGGCCGCGGTCACCGAGGCCGGCGCCACCGTCTACATCATCCACCTCGACACGGCGCTCGGCGCCGACGGCCTCAAGGTGCTCGAGCCCGACCCTGAGAACGCCATGCCCTTCCCCCGCGACGCCGAGGGGCGGTTCGGCCCCCTGCCCGAATACGCCCAGATCGCGTGCGCGACGGGCGGCAGCTACATCTACGTCCGGGACCCGGGGGCGCTCCTCGAGAAATTCGCCCTGCTGACGGACCTCATCGGCGGGCTCTGGAAGGTCGACGTGTCCATCGACACGCTCGCCGGGCCGAACATCCCGAACGGGCCGTATCGGTTCGGAGGGACCCTGACGGTCAACGCCGACAAGACGTCCGACAGCTTCTTCTTCTCGCCGCTGGGCGATGAGTCCGCCTTCGGCGTCATCGACGAAGATGACAGCCGCGGTCTGCTCTTCAAGCGTCAGCGCGGAGCAGACCGGCCGTGACGCCGAGGACACCAGCCCGTTCGCCCCCTCTTCCCGGGCCGCGGTGCGAGGCGAGTCGAACCCACGGCACAGGCGTCCTGCGAGCTCCCCCACTCGCCGCGCCTGAGGGCGAGCTCGGCACCCGCCACGCGGCGTTTGACAATCCCCGAACACGACCCGCACTCTGAGTCGACGCGACGGACCTGCACCGTCCTCCTCGGAGACCTGCCATGCCCCGCTTCTTCAACACCGCTGGCCCCTGCGACCCCGCCCGGCACTACACGCTGCCCCCCGAGCGGCGCCTGCCCCGCATCCGCGAGCTCATCGACCAGCAGCTCTACTTCGTGATCCACGCCCCCCGCCAGGTTGGCAAGACCACGTGCTTCCGAACGCTCGCCCAGCGCCTGACCGCCTCGGGCCAGTACGTGGCGGTGCACACGAGCTGTGAGACCGGGCAAGCGGCCAGGAGCGACGTAGAGGCCGGCATCGGGGCGGTCCTCAACAGCCTCCGCCTCAACGCGATCGAACAGCTCTCGGATACACCAGCGACGCATCGACCGCCCGAAGCGGACGCCACGATCCATGCAGGCGGCCGTCTCCAGGATTTGCTGGCGCGCTGGTCCGAACGGTGCCCGCTGCCGGTGGTGGTGTTCTTCGACGAGATCGACGCCCTTTTTGACGACGTGCTCATCAGCGTCCTGCGCCAGCTCCGAGACGGCTACATGAGCCGCCCCGCGAATTTCCCCCAGTCGGTCGCCCTGATCGGCCTTCGCGACGTGCGCGACTACAAGGCCTCCCTGCGGCCGGACGGCCAGACGCTGGGCACCTCCTCGCCGTTCAACATCAAGGTGCGCTCGCTGACGATCCGCAACTTCAACGAGGCGGAGGTGGCGGAGCTGTACGGGCAGCACACCGCCGAGACCGGCCAGACCTTCACGCCCGAGGCCCTCGCGCTGGCCTTCGCGCTCACCGGTGGCCAACCGTGGCTCGTCAACGCGCTGGCCAACGTGCTCGTCCTCGACCTCGTGCCCGACCTCACCACCACGATCACGGGCGAGCACATGCAACAGGCCAGGGAGGTGCTCATCGCCCGCCGTGACACGCACCTGGACAGCCTGATCGAGCGGCTTCGTGAGGACCGTGTGCGTCGCGTGATCGAGCCGATGCTTGCGGGGAAGCTGGTGCTTGGCGACCGGATCGACGACGACATCGCGTTCGTGGAGGACCTTGGCCTCGTCAAGCGGACGGGCGGTCACCTGGTGATCGCCAACGCGATCTACCAGGAGGTGATCCCGCGGGCGCTGGCCTCGATCACCCAGTACACCATCCCTCACCAGACGGCCTGGTACCTGGATGGCGACGGCCGGCTGATGATGCGCAAGCTGCTGGAGGGCTTCGTGGGGTTCTGGCAGGAGCACGGCGATGCCCTGCTGGCCCACCAGCCCTACCACGAGATCGCCCCCCACCTGGTGCTCATGGCCTTCTTGCAGCGCGTCGTCAACGGCGGAGGCATGATCGACCGAGAGTACGCCGTCGGCAGCGGACGGCTCGACATCTGCGTCAAGTGGCCGTGGGCCGGAGGCCTCGACACCCACGCCCTCGAGCTCAAGGTCCGCACCGACAAGAAGAACCCCCTCGGCGAGGGGCTTGACCAGCTCGCGGGCTACCTGAGGCGACTCGGACTTGATCACGGCACCTTGATCATCTTCGACCGAAGGACCAACGCCCCCCCCGTAGATGGGCGTGGAACCTTCGACGAAGAAGTTCACGCCGGCTTGAACATCCTCATCCTCTGGCTGTGACTCGCAACAACCGACAAGGACCCCCCCCATGCCCCGCTGCTTCAACACGGCTGGCCCTTGCAACCCCCTCAAGCACTACACGCTGCCCCCCGAGCGTCGCCTGCCCGGCATCCGCGACCTCATCGATGGGGAGTTCTACTTCGTCATCCACGCCCCGCGCCAGGTCGGCAAGACGACATGCTTCCGCACACTCGCCCGGAGCCTCACGGCCTCGGGCCGGTACGTGGCGGTGCACACGAGCTGTGAGACCGGGCAAGCGGCCAGGAGCGACGTGGAGGCTGGGGTCTCCGCGGTGCTCACGAACCTTGCGCTGGACGCGACCGACCAGCTCCAGCACCTGGACGCGGCGCTCCTTCCTCCATCCGCTGACGTCACCGTGGGCGCCGAGGGCCGCCTTCAGGAGCTGCTGGGCCGATGGTCCCAGCGGAGCCCGCTGCCGGTGGTGGTGTTCTTCGACGAGATCGACGCCCTTTTTGACGACGTGCTCATCAGCGTCCTGCGACAGCTCCGCGCCGGCTACGTTCGACGCCCCAACCAGTTCCCCCAGTCGGTCGCCCTGATCGGCCTTCGCGACGTTCGCGACTACAAGGCGTCGCTGCGGCCGGACGGGGCGACGCTGGGCACGTCGTCGCCGTTCAACGTCAAGGTGGAGTCTCTCACGATCCGTAACTTCAACGAAGCGGAGGTGGCGGAGCTGTACGGGCAACACACCGCCGAGACCGGCCAGACCTTCACGCCCGAGGCCCTCGCCCTGGCCTTCGAGCTCACCGACGGCCAGCCCTGGCTCGTCAACGCCCTCGCTCGGCAGGTCGTGGAGAAGGACGTCCAGGACCGCAGCGTGGACGTCACGGCCGCCCACATGAACCAGGCCAAGGAGGTGCTGATCGGCCGCCGGGACACACACCTGGACAGCCTGATCGAGCGGCTTCGCGAGGACCGTGTGCGTCGCGTGATCGGGCCGATCCTGACGGGCGACCTGATCGCGCCGAACATCTACGACGACGACATCGCGTTCGTGAAGGACCTGGGGCTGGTGAAGGCTGGTGAGTTGGGGCTTGAGATCGCCAACCCGATCTACCGTGAGGTGATCCCGCGGGCGCTGGCGTGGTCGACCCAGGTGACGATCCCGGTGCCACGGGCGCCGTTCATCGGCGCGGACGGTCGCTTGCTGGAGGATGAGCTGCTCAAGGGCTTCGTGGCGTTCTGGCTGGAGCACGGGGAGTTCCTTCTGGCGCACCAGCCGTACCCCGAGGCGGCCCCGCACCTCGTGTTGATGGCGTTCATGCAGCGCATCGTGAACGGCGGCGGCTTCATCGACC
>Ga0210033_1004560_pt1 | contig 10602 bp, 11 predicted proteins | sample CryGeymeta201501_FD_185465 | JGI IMG/M metagenome (GOLD analysis project Ga0210033, IMG submission 185465) | Groundwater microbial communities from Crystal Geyser aquifers in Utah, USA - Crystal Geyser metaG 2015-01 (SPAdes) (version 2) | ecosystem: Environmental > Aquatic > Deep subsurface >... | reverse complement strand
ATCAGGCTGACGCGCACGCTGTCAATTACGACTTCGATCATCTCAGACATAACAGGCTCCAAAGATATTGAACGGCATGGCTTCGCGAAGCACCCCCGCAGGGGGCAGCGGCAGCGGCGGAGCAGGCCTGGCTTGCGGCATGAAAGTCAAAATTGTTCCGTTGGGTTCTCTCTCAGGCTCTATAGTACAAATATACCGGAAATCATGTCCGCCGATTCTACGCACACTGTTATTGGATATTTGATTTGTCAGACTTTCCGGCATCAAAGAATCAGACTTCCTTGAAACCACATTTTTTGATTTTTGAGTGGGAGGATTACTGGTCAATTGTTTCATGTGTTCCGGGTTTTTACCACTTAGCACAAAGAGCCCCCGCCCCACACTATGAAGAATGTTCTTGCCCACTGCCCCGGGCGCTCCACCTTGAAGATTGTCTGTGAGCCCTTGAATTATGGGGTTTATTGAATCCGGGCCATATGCAGCGTTTTTCCTTTGTACGCATTTGATGATATCAGAACGTGTGAATGGTGAAATGCCATTCTCAGTTAACTCTCTTGCACATTGTTCGACAAGCATCCAAATTGCCATCAGGTTAGCCTCCTTTGCATATGTGCGCCCAACACCGTGGTTATGCGGACGGCCTAATGTACTATGGTTGGTCTGTACGTGTCCCCGTAGGGGATAACATCCAAACCAATTTGGGCGTTTCGGCAGCCAATATTGGCGGCCCTCTTCGCTATGCGGCTACCAATGCTTGCTCGATCTCTATCGGTAGCTCAATGAAAACGAATTGGCTGGTGTGATAAAGATAATCCTCGCCGCTTTCGTCAATAATACGGATTAAGTCATCTTTCTCTGCTTGTTCGTCAGGGATGACTTCATACACTTTTCTTGTGATGAGCGATGCTTCGTAATCCGTATTGTCAACACAAAGTACAAATTGCTTTCCAGTTGTCATAGGCTTAATCCAGATACCGCTTGATTTTGATGTCTTTCCTTCCGATGCCATGCGCTTCGTACCAGTGAAGTTCGACATGACGAATGTTGCCATTGGGCAGTTTCACGAAGGTACTGCCCTTCAACTTTCTCCAACGGCCATGGCCATAGATTTTCTGCAAGTATGCCAAGTCGCGGATGTGTGAGCCAACCGCAATTACTTCAATGAATTGAATATCGTCAACGATTTCGAATTTCACGTGATTTGTTTCGCATTTCTGAATGTTGGCGTCCAGTACCCTAATCTTACATCAATTTCGCTCATTTTGCGATAGCGTTTTTGTGCGCGGGCGAATGAACTACCCCTGCCGCATCCAGCGTTTAACCGCTTCCACGGGCGGCTCGTGATTTTTCATGGCATCCAGCAGCGCGCCGGGATCCGAGGCGCACAGCAGGCTCCGGCGGTGTTCGGGAAAGATGAAACCCTCGGCCTCCGCCCGATCGAGCATGGCCAGCAGCGGGTCGAAATAACCGCCCACGTTCAACAATCCAATCGGTTTGGCATGGACGCCGATCTGCGCCCAGGTCAGCGTCTCGAACAACTCGTCCAGGGTGCCGTACCCGCCCGGCAGGGCGATGTAAGCGTCGGCCAGCTCGTACATGCGCGCCTTGCGCTGGTGGATGAGCGGAATGACCTCCATGCGCGTGAGGCCGGGATGCGCCAGGGCGGGCGTGTTCATGCTCTCCACGATCACGCCGATGACCTGGCCGCCGCTTTCCAGAACGCCATCCGCCAGCGCACCCATCAGCCCGGTGCGCCCGCCGCCGTAGACCAGCGTCAGGCCGCGCCGGGCCAGGGTCTCGCCCATTCGACGCGCCGCAAGCAGATAGTCCGGGTGGACGTGGTCAGCAGAACCGCAGTAGACGCAGACAGAGTTCATGTCAGATAGTATACTTCTAACTCTCCCAAGTCGAACAGGTTAGAGTTATATTAGACCCGCTGCCCTGCGCTTGACTTTGGGATAGAATGCAGCATAGAATAGTAATGGTTGCGCAGTTAGCAACCATAATGTGAAAGCATAGCGGTATGGACTATAAAGATTATTATAAGATTCTTGGCGTCGAACGCAAGGCCAGCACGGACGAGATCAAGCGCGCTTACCGCAAACTGGCGATGCAGTACCATCCGGATCGCAACCCGGGGAATAAACGCGCCGAAGAACGATTCAAAGAAATTAACGAAGCTTATCAGGTTTTGAGCGACTCACAGAAGCGCTCCCGCTACGATCAATTGGGCGATTCGTACTCGCACTGGCAGCGGAGCGGCGCGCCGGGCGGATTCGATTGGTCGCAGTGGTTTACTCCCGAAGGGCGGGGGTTCAGCGGCCAGCCGGGATCGGGCGGGCCGTCGGTGCAATACGGCAATCTCGATGACCTCTTCGGCGATGGCACGTTCTCGGATTTCTTCCGTACCATCTTCGGCGGCATGGACATTGGCGCGGCGCCGCGCGGCCGCGGGCGGCAGCATACCACACCTGCCCTTCAGCAGGCGGTGACGATCAGCCTGCGCGAGGCCTATAGCGGCACAACCCGCCAGATCAAGATGGATCACCGCCGCATCGAGGTCAAGATCCCGGCCGGCGCCCGCAGCGGGACGAAGGTGCGCGTCGCCGGCGGTGTTCCGGCCGGCCCAGGTAGTCAAGCAGGCGACCTCTATCTAGTGCTGGAAGTCGCCGCCGACCCGAACTTCGAGCGGCAGGGTAACGACCTGCATACCCAGATCGGCGTCAACGTCTTTACTGCCATGCTAGGCGGCGAGGTTCAGGTGGATACCTTGAGCGGCAAAGTGATCCTGACCATCCCGCCCGGCACCCAGCCGGAACAAATCTTCCGCCTGGCCGGGCGGGGTATGCCGCAGTTGAAGAATCCGCAGGTCAAAGGCGACCTGTTCGTGCGCGTCAAAGTCCAGGTGCCGCGCCAACTCAACGCCAAACAAAAGGCTTTGCTGGAAGAGGCGGCGCGCCTGAAATAATAGTAGCTCTTCGAGCTACTATAATGGAGAAAAATTCATGAAAAGTAAAACAACTTTATTGGTATTCCTCTCGGTGCTGGTACTTGCGTTGATGGCCTGCCAGTTGACCGGCCTTACCCCGCTCCAACTGACCCCTTCACCAACTGCCGCGTCCCAAACAATCCTGGCGCCCCTTCCCGGCGGCCAAACCGACCTCGTCAGCCAGCAGGATCGGATGGCGGCGATCTATGACCAGGTCAGCCCGGGCGTCGTGACGATCCAGACCTCCCTATCGGAAGGCACGCCAGTCGGCCTCGGCTCCGGCTGGGTCTACAGCGCCGACGGCTACATCGTGACCAACCAGCACGTCGTGGAAGGGGCGGACAAGTTCGAGGTGGACTTCCCCTCCGGCGATAAAGCCTTCGGAAACGTGGTCGGCACTGACCTGGATTCCGATCTGGCCGTGATCAAGGTGGATGTCCCAGCGGCGGTATTGCATCCGCTCACTTTGGGCGATTCTGACCAGCTCGAGGTCGGGCAGATCGTGGTGGCCATCGGCAATCCGTTCGGGCTGAACGGCACGATGACGACCGGCATCGTCTCAGCCCTGGGCCGGACTCTCCAATCGAATCGGGAAGCGCCCGGCGGAAGCGGTTCTTACTTCTCAGCCGGCGACATCATCCAGACCGACGCGGCGCTCAATCCCGGCAACTCGGGCGGGCCGCTGCTGAACCTGAACGGCGAGGTGGTTGGCGTGAACCGCGCCATCCGCACGACCAGCACAACCACTACCGGTGATCCGGTCAACGCAGGCATCGGCTTTGCCATCTCGATCAATATCGTCAAGCGGGTCGTGCCCTATTTGATCCAGGATGGGAAGTATGATTATCCCTATTTGGGCATCACTTCCATTGACGATTTGCCGCTACAATATCTCCAGGAATTAGGGCTGACGCAATACACTGGCGCCTACGTCACCAGCGTGGCGCCCGGCAGCCCGGCGGACCAGGCCGGGGTGCGCGCTGGCGCGCAGGCGACCAGCATCCAAGGCTTGGAGGCCGGTGGAGACCTGATCATTGCGATTGACGGCAATACCGTGCTGCATTTCGATGATCTGCTCAAATACCTGTTCAATAATAAGTCGCCCGGCGAAACGGTCGTGTTGACCGTTTTGCGCGGCGACCAGCAGGTGGATCTGACCTTGACCCTGGGCAAGCGCCCGTAGTGCCGATTCTTTTTGGTCAGTGGGACGGGCTCCCATGCCCGGCGGCGTGCCCGCAGGGTGCTTCGCGAGGAGCCGCCTCTTCGGCCTTATTTGGAAGGAGGTGGAACGTCGTTCTCTTAACTGGATCCCCCGATTACTGGATCCTCTAATTCACCTGGCCAGACCGGTCATCCATCCGGATGATCGAAAATTTCACAGGAGGTTAACATGATCACTGATAGTGATCTGCAAGAATTGCTGAATTTTTCCAGCCCGGAGGCGGTTCTCAGCGTATACTTGAATACCGACCCGGCGGAAGGCAATGCTGAAGCGCTCAAATTGCGCTTGCGCAGTTTGCTTGAGGAAGTTAACCTGCCCAAAGATAAAGCTAAAGTATCGGAATACTTTGAACACGCGCGCGAATGGAAGGGACGCAGTTTAGCGATCTTTTCCTGTACGACGCGTGATTTTTTCCGCGCCTACCCGCTGGCTGTGCCGCTACGCAGCCGGGTGCGCGTGGGGGATCATCCCCATGTCAAGCCGCTGGCAGATCTCCTGGACGCCTTCGGGGGATACGGCGTGGTGCTGATTGACAAACAAGGCGCGCGGCTGTTTTTGTTCCATCTTGGGGAGCTGATCGAACAGGAAGGCGTCTTGGGAGAGGAAGTCCGTCACACCAAGCGCGGCGGGGCTTCGAGTGTCCGCGGGCAGCGCGGCGGGGCCGCCGGGCAGATGCGTTATTCGGAGGCGGTGGTCGAACGTAACATCAAGGATGCGCTGGAATTTGCCATCCGCTTTTTCGAGGAGAACCGGGTGCGCCGCGTCCTGATCGGAGGCACGGACGACAACGTGGCCCAATTCCGTAGCCATTTGCCCAAGGCCTGGCAAAGCCTGGTAGTAGGAACCTTCCCGATGAGCATGACGGCGAAACACACCGAGGTGTTGGCGCGGGCTATGGAAATCGGTCAACAGGCCGAACGTCGCCGCGAGACGCGGCTGGTGGATATGACCATCACCAACGCGGCCAAGGGCGCGGGCGGCGTTGTCCGCCTGGACGAGACGTTGAGCGCGGTCCACGAGGGGCGTGTCCAGACCCTGATCGTACGAGAAGGCTACCGTTCAGCCGGCTACCAGTGCGCCGGTTGTGGCTATCTGACCACGCAGAAAGTGGCTGTCTGTCCCTTCTGCGGCAAGGATTTTGCCCGCATCGAGGACGCGGTCGAGATGGCCGTCCGTAAGGTGATGCAATCTGGCGGGGATGTGGAGATCGTGCGCGATAATCCCGCGCTGGAAAAGGTGGGGATCGGCGCGCTGCTGCGGTATTAATATAAACCGCGAAGCCACGAAGACCGCGAAGAAGAATTCAATGTCGCGAAGGAAAGCCCTTCGCGACATTCGAAGGAACTTCGCGGTCTTTGTTTCTTCGCGGTGAGATTATCCCCTCATTTGTTACGCAAACCGTTCTTCCTTCCAAACGTCCGCTTTGTTGTGATACCCCGCCTTTTCCCAGAAACCCAGCCGATCCTGGCGCATGAACTCCAGCCCGCGCAACCATTTGGCGCCTTTCCACAAGTAGGGGGTTTGCAGGTCAGTGCGCTCGGCTATCGCGCCGACTACTCCGCGCAAGGGATAGCCGTGATCGGGCGTGAGCGGCTCGCCGTTGAAGTGAGTGGCCAATAAGAAGTTATCCTGCAATGCCATCTCGAGCGGCAAATTGACGGTGAAGCCATACTCGGCGTGCTGCATGATGAACCTGGCGCTCGGCAAGGGTTTGATCAGACCCTGCTCGACCAGCATTCGCACCGAAACGCCTTCCCAGGCGGTATCGAACTTGCTCCAGCGCGTCACGCAATGGATATCCATGGCGATTTTGGTGTGCGGCAGTTGGTTGAACTCAGCCCACGTCCAGCGCGCCTCCTGCTCGACCTCGCCCCAGACGCGGAAATCCCATGTCGCCGGGTTGAAGGGCGGCACCTGCCCGTAGTGCAGGACAGGAAACTTGAGTGTCAGCGCCTGGCCGGGGGGCAGGCGGTTTTCATCGCGGATGCGCTCCTCTTCTTCGCGCCGGTCGGGGTTTTCGTAGTTTAACATAGCGCAGCCTCCAGCCGCAGCCGAAAGGATTTCACCGCGAAGAAGCGACCCCCAAAGAGCGGGGGCAGGCGGACGCGAAGGGTTTCTTCGTGTCCGCGAAGAATTCTTCGCGGTCTTCGTTTCTTCGCGGTTCCAACAGGTAAGTAGAGTATTCCTGTCCGAATTATAGCACACCTGCCTTACGGTATAATCTCCTCATGTCCCGCATTTGTATCATTCCCCAGGCCTCCAACGTGGGCGGCGTCACTTCCTTTCAGCGCAAGCTGGCAGCCGGATTGGCGCGGCGCGGCGTGGAGGTCTGTCACGATCTCGGCGACATGCCTTACGAGGCCGTGCTGCTGACCGGCGGCACGCGTCAGCTATTGGGGTTGTGGCAGGCCAAACAGCGCGGCGTTCCCATCCTCCAGCGGCTGGATGGGATCAACTGGATCCACCGCCAGCGGCGCACGGGCTGGCGTCATTACCTGCGCGCCGAATACGGCAACCGGCTGCTGGCTCTCGTCCGCGCCCGCCTCGCCAGCCGGATCGTCTACCAGTCCGAGTTCGTGCGCGGCTGGTGGGAGGACTGGTTCGGCGCGGGGCGCGTCCCGAGCGTTGTCATCCACAACGGCGTGGATTTGCAGATGTATTCACCGGTAGGGCAAATTGCCAATTTGCCAGTAGGACAAATTGGCAATTTGTCCTACAGATTGCTGATCGTGGAAGGCAGCCTGGGCGGAGGCTATGATCTGGGATTGGAATGGGCTGTCCGGCTGGCGGAGTTGTTGGCTGAGAAGCATAAGTTCCCGCTGGAACTGATGATCGTCGGCCGCCTCTCCCCGGACCTGCAAACCGAGTGGCAAAACCGCAGCCGCGTCCCCATCCTGTGGGCCGGGACCGTGCCCGGCGAGCGCATCCCTGAGATTGACCGCTCGGCGCACCTGCTCTTTTCCGCCGACTTGAATTCAGCCTGCCCGAACTCGGTCATCGAGGCGCTGGCTTGCGGCCTGCCGGTTGTGTCCTTCAGCACCGGCGCTTTACCAGAGCTGGTGACCGGCGATGCCGGTCGTCTCGTCCCGTATGGAGGCAACCCGTGGCGGATCGAGTCGCCCGACCTGCCCTCCCTGGCTGCGGCTGCGGCGGGCGTCCTTGCCGACCTGCCGCGCTTCCGCTCTGCGGCGCGGGCGCGGGCCGAGGCTGCGTTTTCGTTAGCGAGGATGGTTGATAAATATCTGGATGTCTTGCTTGGCAAGTAACCAGTGACCAGTTATCAGTGATCGGTAACCAGCGAAAGGAATTGGTTGCGGGCAATTGAAACCTGTTGGCCGATGAACGGAGTAAATATGAACGATCCTGAAGTTCTTGGTTTTCTGCAGAAGCATCTGCAATCCATTCAAGAAAACGACCTGAAAACTTATCACGAGACCACCGCCGAAGACCTGACCCTGTACGAGTGGTGGGTCACGCCGCACCGCATTGACGGCCTCCCCTTCCACGATTTCATGATGACGGCCAATGCAAAGCAGGGCACGGTTTTCGGCGCGGAGGGGAAGAAGGATGAAGCCGCACCGTCCCGCCTCGACCTCTCGAACCTGCACATCCAGCGTTATGGCGACACGGCCATTGCCAGCTACACCCTGCTGGTCAGCACGCTCACATCGCAGGGCGTGAGCGTGGCTAGTCACAATGAAAGCCGCGTGATGGTCAAGCTGGACGGCGCGTGGAAAGTGGCGCATGTGCATAAATCTCCGGCGTGGAATGCGCCACATGTAAGTGACCGATGACCAACCTGCTCAAATTCGCATCCTTTGCTGCCCGAATGCTGCCCACACCGCTCAAGCAGGCCATTTACAAGACTGGCCCGCTGGCGCGCTGGATACGCGGCTTGCTGAATAAGGCCGCTCCAACCGGCTTGACACCGGTCAAAGTCGCGGCGGGCGGACTGGCCGGCTTCACGCTCCTGCTCGACATGCAGCTCGAAAAGGATTACTGGCTGGGCACCTACGAGCCGGAATTGGAGGCCGCTTTGGGCGAGCTGGTTGAGCCTGGCATGGTTGCTTACGACGTCGGCGCGAACATCGGCTACGTGACCCTGCTCCTGGCGCGCGCCGTCGGCGAGACGGGGCATGTTTTCGCCTTCGAAGCGCTGCCGGACAACGTCGAGCGGCTGCGCGCCAACATTGGGTTCAACGGGATGGCGGCGCGGGTGACGGTCGTCGCCGCGGTGGTGGGAGCAGGCACGGGTCCCGCCCGCTTCCTGGTGCATGAGTCGGGGGGCATGGGCAAGGCCGAAGGCTCGGCTGGACGCGCCGGCCAGTACGCGGCCTCGATTACCGTTCCGGGAATCTCACTGGATGAATTCGTCCACGAGCAAGGCAGTCCGCCGCCGCAGGTCGTCAAAATGGACATCGAGGGCGGGGAGGTGCTGGCCCTGCCGGGGATGCGCCGGCTGCTGGCGGAGGCGCGCCCGCTGATGCTGATGGAGCTGCACGGCCCGGGATCGGCGCGGGCGGCCTGGGAGGCGCTGGCCGCCGCCGGTTATCAGATCTGCTGGATGAAGCCTGGTTACCCGCCGGTGCCTTCGCTGGAGGCGCTGGATTGGAAGGCATACCTGGCGGCAAAGCCGAAGGTTTAAGGTGAACGAGAAGCATTTCAGCAGCGCGGATTGGCTCTACCTGGGGTTGGTTTTATTTTTCATCCTGACGATTGCTTTCCTGCTGCCGGTCACGCCCAACGACTACTGGTGGTACGTGCGCATCGGGCGGGACACGCTGCAAGCGGGCGCGGTTCCTACCGTTGACGCGCTGAGTTATACCCAGGCCGGCCAGCCGGTGGTCTACCACTCCTGGCTTTCGGCGGTGCTCTTCTGGCTGCTCTACCGCGCCGGAGGCCTCTCCTTGACGGTCCTGGCGCGCGGCGTTGCGCTTGCCCTGGCCTACGCGCTGATCTGGTCGCTGGCGCGCAAGGCCGGGAGCGGCGCGAAGCTAGCCAGCCTGCTGACCTTGTTGGCGGCGCTGGCCTCCAGCAGTAACTGGTCAATGCGCCCGCAGATTTTTGCCTATCCCCTCTTTGCCCTGGCGCTGTGGGCGCTTTATCGCTGGGAACAGGGAAAGACGAAAATGATCTGGCTGCTGCCGTTGATCTGCCTGCTGTGGGTCAACTTGCACGGCTCGTTCGTCATGCTATTTTTGCTGGCAGGAGCGGCATTTGTCTTTGGGAAAGGCAATCGCAAAGTGCTTGCCCTGGCGCTGGCAGCCTCGTTCGCCGTGACCCTGGTCAACCCGCGCGGCTTCGGCGCGTGGATGTACGTGGTCGCCTCGCTCAGCGACCCTTCCAGCCAGGTGTTCAGCGTGGAGTGGAGTCCGCCGGTCAACGCGGGGTGGCAGATGAACCTGTTTTTCGTCTGGCTGCTGGCCTTTCCTTTTCTGGCGGCGTCCCTTCGTTGTCACTCAGGGCAGGTCTCGCCGCGCAAGCGCACACGAATGGAATGGGCCTGGTTCCTGGGCTTTGGCCTGCTCGCACTATGGGGCGAACGCTACGTCATCTGGTTCGTCTTGATCTTGACTGTACTGACAGCTTCTTTGCTGGCCGAATGGGGCCAAAGGTGGCTGGATCGCCCGCGCCGCGGCGGAATCCCAACTTTGGATTTCTCGCTGGCGATCCTGTTCATCGTCATGCCGCTGGCTGTGCTGCCAGGCCTGCGCGAGGGCTGGTGGGACAAGGCTCCAAGTCCGCTCGAAAATACGCCTGTACAGGCGACGGAATGGCTGGCGGGGCGCCCCGAACTGCCCGGCCCGTTGTGGAGCGAGATCGGCTTTTCGAGTTACCTCGAATTCGCCCTGCCCTCCCGTCCGACCTGGATAGACACCCGTTTCGAGGTCTTCCCGGTGGAACAATGGGAGCAATACCGCGCCATCAACAGCGGCGAGTGGAACTGGCAGTCGCTTCTCGACGAGGCGGCGGTCAATTTGCTGATGGTTTCGAAGAGCGAACAGCCGCGCTTGCTGGCCGCGCTGGAGGCCTCTCCGGCCTGGTGCCCAGCCTACCGTGACGAGGTGGCGGTCATCTATCAGCGGAATATGAGTGGTTTGTGCGGAGGAGAGTAAGGTGTGGAAGCGGTTTTTCTGGAAAAAGGAATGGACGATGATCCTCGTCCTTTTCCTGTTTTTCCGCCTCCTTTATTCATTCTTGGGCGTCCTCGAAGCCTCCGGCCCGGATCCAGAGCCGTTATCCGGCGGGCCGGTCTATGCGGCTGCCGCCGCGCTTCTCGAACAGGACGCGCTCTCTCACGCGCTGGTCAACGTCTGGTTCCGCTGGGATACGGTCTGGTATCTCAAGATCGCGGCTTTTGGATACAGTTCGCAGGACGGCACGCTCGCCT
>Ga0210033_1004557_pt1 | contig 10604 bp, 6 predicted proteins | sample CryGeymeta201501_FD_185465 | JGI IMG/M metagenome (GOLD analysis project Ga0210033, IMG submission 185465) | Groundwater microbial communities from Crystal Geyser aquifers in Utah, USA - Crystal Geyser metaG 2015-01 (SPAdes) (version 2) | ecosystem: Environmental > Aquatic > Deep subsurface >... | reverse complement strand
CGCCGTTGACGATGCGCTGCATGAAGGCCATCAGGACGAGGTGGGGGGCGGCCTCGGGGTAGGGCTGGTGGGCCAGCAGGAACTCGCCGTGCTCCAGCCAGAACGCCACGAAACCCTTGATCAGCACGTCCTCCAGCAGCCGACCGTCGGCGCCGATGAACGGTGCTCGCGGCACGGGGATGGTGTCCTGGGTCGTCCACGCCAGCGCCCGGGGGATCACCTCGCGGTAGATCGGGTTGGCGATCTCAAGACCCGCCTCTCCGGACCTCACCAGGCCAAGGTCCTTCACGAACGCGATGTCGTCGTCGTAGATGTTCGGCGCGATCAGGTCGCCCGTCAGGATCGGGCCGATCACCCGACGCACCCGGTCCTCACGCAGCCGGTCGATCAGGCTGTCCAGGTGTGTGTCACGACGGGCGATCAGCACCTCCTTGGCCTGGTTCATGTGGGCGGCCGTGACGGCGACGGCGCGGTCGGGCGCGTCCTTCTCGACGATCTGGCGGGCGAGGGCGTTGACGAGCCAGGGCTGGCCGTCGGTGAGTTCGAAGGCCAGGGCGAGGGCCTCGGGCGTGAACACCTGGCCGGTCTCGGCGGTGTGTTGCCCGTACAGCTCCGCCACCTCGGCTTCGTTGAAGTTGCGGATCGTCAGCGACTCCACCTTCACGTTGAACGGCGACGAGGTGCCCAGCGTCGCCCCGTCCGGTCGCAGAGACGCCTTGTAGTCCCGCACGTCGCGCAGGCCGATCAGGGCCACGGACTGGGGGAAGTGCGTGGGCCGCTGCTGATAGCCATCGCGGAGCTGTCGCAGGACACTGATGAGCACGTCGTCAAACAGGGCGTCGATCTCGTCGAAGAAGACCACCACGGGCAGCGGGCAGCGCTCGGACCAGCGGCTCAACAGGGTCTGGAGGCGACTCTCCGCCGAGACGCTCTCGTCAACGGGCGGCGGCTGATGGGACTCGGGCAGCGACGCAAGCTGCTCGTTGGCGTGCAGATGCAGGCTGTTCAGGATAGCCGACACCCCACGCTCTACGTCGCTCCTGGCCGCCTGGCCGGTCTCACAGCTGGTGTGGACCGCCACGACCTGGCCCGCCCGTGTGAGGTGCTGGGCGAGGGTTCGGAAGCAGGTGGTCTTTCCGACCTGTCGCGGGGCGTGGATGACAAAGTAGAGCTGCTGGTCGATCAGCTGACGGACGCCGGGCAGGCGTCGCTCGGGGGGCAGTGTGTAGTGCCGGGCGGGATCGCAGGGGCCAGCGGTGTTGAAGAAGCGGGGCATGGTCGCGTTCCTGTGCGGTCGTGGTGGCTCAGAGCCAGAGGATGGTGATGTTCAAGCCGTCGTGAACCTCCTGCTGGACCTCTCCACGCTCGTCCACCGGGGGTGCGTTGGTGCGTCGGTCGAAGATGATCAAGGTGCCGTGATCGAGGTCGAGCCTCCTCAGGTATCCCGCGAGCTGGTCGAGCCCCTCTGCGAGGGGATTCTTCTTGTCGGTGCGGACCTTGAGCTCGAGGGCGTGGAGGTCGACGCCGCCGCTCCACGGCCACCGCACACAGAGGTCGAGGCGACCGGCGCCCACGGCGTATTCGCGGTCGATGAAGCCGCCGCCGTTGACGACGCGTTGCAGGAAGGCCATCAGGACGAGGTGAGGGGCGATCTCGTGGTAGGGCTGGTGCGCAAGCAGCGCGTCGCCGTGCTCGCGCCAGAAGCCCACGAAGCCCTCCAGCAAGGCGCGCATCATGAGGCGACCGTCGCCGTCGAGGTACCAGGCGGTGTGGTGAGGGATTGTGTACTGCGTGATCGAGGCCAGGGCACGCGGGATCACCTCCTGGTAGATGGCGTTGGCGATCACGAGGTGACCGCCCGTTCGCTTCACCAGACCCAGGTCTTCCACGAACGCGATGTCGTCGTCGATCCGTTCCCCAAGCACCAGCTGACCCGCAAGCATTGGCTCGATCACGCGCCGCACCCGGTCCTCACGCAGCCGGTCGATCAGGCTGTCCAGGTGTGTGTCACGACGGGCGATCAGCACCTCCTTGGCCTGGTTCATGTGGGCGTCGGTGATCGTGGTCGCGCGGTCGGGGACGAGGTCGCGAACGAGGGTGTCGGCGAGTGCGTTGACGAGCCAGGGCTGGCCGTCGGTGAGCGCGAAGGCCAGGGCGAGGGCCTCGGGCGTGAAGGACTGGCCGCTCTCAGCCGTGTGCTGTCCATACAGCTCCGCTACCTCCGCTTCGTTGAAGTTGCGGATCGTCAGCGAGCGCACCTTCACGTTGAACGGCGACGAGGTGCCCAGCGTCGCCCCATCCGGTCGCAGAGACGCCTTGTAGTCCCGCACGTCGCGCAGGCCGATCAGGGCCACGGACTGGGGGAACTGGCCGGGGCGTCGCACGTAGCCCGCGCGGAGCTGGCGGAGCACGCTGATGAGCACGTCGTCAAAGAGGGCGTCGATCTCGTCGAAGAAGACGATCACGGGCAGCGGGCTCCGTTGAGACCATCGGCCCAGCAGCTCCTGAAGGCGACCTTCGGCGCCCACGGTGACGTCAGCGGCTGGAGGAAGGAGCGCCGCGTCGAGGTGCTGGAGCTGATCCGTAGCGTCCAGCGCCAGGCTCGTGAGCACCGCGGCGACGCCGGCCTCGACGTCGCTCCTGGCCGCCTGGCCCGTCTCGCAGCTCGTGTGCACCGCCACGTACCGGCCCGAGGCGGTCAGGCGCTGGGCGAGGGTTCGGAAGCAGGTGGTCTTTCCGACCTGTCGCGGGGCGTGGATGACGAAGTAGAGCTGCTGGTCGATCAGCTGACGGACGCCGGGCAGGCGTCGCTCGGGAGGGAGTGTATAGTGCCGGGCGGGATCGCAGGGGCCAGCGGTGTTGAAGAAGCGGGGCATGGCAGGTCTCCAGGGAGGACGGTGCAGGTCCGTCACATCGACTCAGAGTGCGGGGCGTGTTGGGGCGTTGTCAACGCCGCGTGGGAGGCGCCAAGCTCGTCCTCGGCGGCGGCGAGCGTGGGAGGTCGGCGGAGCCGGTGCCTCATCGCCAGGCCGTGTCCACCGCATCGGCATCCACCAGCGACTCCAGACGATAGAGACGGCGAACGAGCTGGAGCGGATAGCCCGCACGGGGCTCGGGGTCGCTGGCCAGAACCCGATCGCCCTGGCAAGGGGCTGGGGGCGGTTGTAATCCCAGGCGGGTCGACCTATCCTCGCCGGGCGTCCAGAGAGCCAAAGCCGAGCACCGAGGGTCTGCGCCATGTCGATGACGTCCATGTATCTGCTGTTGAAGCCTGGGGTGACCGCTGCGGCGGCGGAGGGTCGGCCGGGTCACGTGGCCCTTGCGGTGGACGGTGAGGCGACGGGGGTGGTGGTCGGGCAAGGGGCGTGGTTCGTGGCGGAGGCGTTCGACGGGACGCGGACGGCGGAGGGGGTGTACGCGGCGCTGACGGAGGAGGGGGCGTCGCTGCCGGGGGCGGACTTCGTGCTGTCGCTGGCGCAGGCGCTGGCGCGTCCGGGGCTGGTGGCGTTGACGGAGGCCCCGCGGGCGCGTCCGTACCGGCGTCGGACGCCGACGGAGGTGGAGGCGGTGTCGGAGCTGCGGCATCGGTGTCTGGGGTGCGGGCGGTCGTGTTACGGGCATGTGATCGGGCCGTTGGATGAGGCGTTCCTGGAGCGGGTGGAGGGGCTCCATGTGGCGCTGGTCGAGGCGTACCCGGAGCTGGGGGCGTTCCGTCCGTTCGAGAAGGTGCAGACGCCGGACGGTCGTCAGCTGGAGGCGCTGACGCGGACCCGGGGGCACTGCATCTACCTTGGGACCGACGGCCTGTGCCGGATCCACAAGCACCATGGCGCGGAGGCAAAACCGCTTGTGTGTCGGTTGTTTCCGTTGACGTTGGTGCAGACGGAGTCGTCGCTGCGGATCGGGACGCCGCTGCGGTGCTACCTGGCGCACAAGAGCTTCGATGGTGGGGAGCCGATGTCGACCTCGGAGCTGACGGGCATCCCGGATCAGGAGCTGCCGACGCCGCTGGTGCGTGGGGCGCTGTCGGGGGCGCGGGAGACGCTGGAGCTGAATCCGGAGCCGGAGACGCCGTACGACGACGCGGTGCGGCTGGAGGAGACGGTGATGCGGCTGGTGCACCTGCCGGGGGCGACGGTGGAGCTGCTGCTGCTGGCGGCCTTTGAGCTGCTGGAGGGGCGTCCGCTGTCGCGGGCGCCGGAGCATCTGCTGACGGAGACGGGCTTCGGCGAGTCGGTGGTGGCGCGGCTGCGCCGGCTGGGGGCGGAGGCTCGGGAGGTGCCGGAGAACCACTATGGTTCGGCGGACCCGGGGAGCCATTATGCGGAGATGGCGGAGCTGCTGGACTTCCTGGTGGGGGTGTCGGCGCGGCCGTTCGGGGGGTTGCCGAGCGCGGCGCGTCGGTTCGTGCTGTTCGCGCTGCGGCAGGAGATCTTCCTGCGGGAGTGGGCGAAGCATCCGTCGCTGCTGTCGAGCCTGGTGATCGCGCTGGTGGGGGCGATCGTGGCGAGCTGGCGGGCGGAGGACGCGGGGGAGTCGAACGAGGAGGACGTGGGTGACATCTTTGCCTTCACGCTGACGGCGTGGAGCCGTATGATGCGGGTGCCACCGAACATCCAGGCGTTCCTGACGAGCGAGGAGGACTTCCTGGACCTCGTGGGGAGCATGGAGCGCTGACGGGGAGCGGGTCGGGGTTGGCGGATGGTCGGGGGGCAGGATCGCGCTGGCCGGACCGCCGGGGGCGGTGGGTCGTCGAGGGCGCTGCGTCGGTCAGGTGCATGGGACAATCGGGGCGCGGTGAGGCCGCGCTCCAGACGGAGGGGATCTGATGTCTAAGTCGACGGCGGGTGGCTTCCTGTTGCTGCTTCCCGGTGTGAACGCCGAGCTGATCGATGCGCGGCCGGGGCACATCCAGCTGCACAACGAGGCGGGGCCGACGCCGGTGGTGCTGAGCGACGGGGCCTATCGGGTGGCGGAGGCGTTCGATGGGACGCGGACCGCCGCGGCGATCTACGAGGGGCTTCGGGCGGGTGGGGTGCCGGTGCCGAACGTGGACTTCGTGTCGGCGTTGGCGCAGCTCCTCGGCAAGCACGGTCTGGCGGAGGTTTTGGAGGCGCCGCTGGCGCAGCCGTATACGCGCGTGCTGTCCCGGCAGATCGAGTCGCTCTATCCACTCCGTCACACGTGCGTCGGCTGCGGCCGCTCGTGCGAGGGTCATTATATTGGTCCGTTGCAGGACGAGTTTCTGAATACAGTGGACGCGATCCATGAGGAGCTGTCGGCGCTGTACGACGACCTCGTGGGGGTGACGCCGGTGGAGCGGGTGTCGACGGACCAGGGGCGCGAGCGGATGGTGCTGGCCCGTCGCGACAACCGGTGCATCTACCTCGGCGTGGACGGTCTGTGCCGGATCCACAAGCACCTGGGCGCGGCGGCCAAGCCGCTGGTGTGCCGCCTGTTTCCGCTGGACACGGTGCAGACTGAGACGGGCATCCGGGTGGGCGTGGTGGGGCGGTGCTACGAGCTGCACCGGTCGTTCGAGACGGCACCGGCCTCGACGCCGTCGGAGCTGACGGGGATCCCGATGGAGCAGTTCCCGGCGGCGGAGCCGCGCGGGGCCGATCTGCGCAGCCGCAGCCGCCTGCTGCTGAACGCCGGGCCGGGGTCGATCTACGCGAGCACGCAGCGGCTGGAGCAGCACCTGGTGGAGGTGCTTCAGGACGAGGGGTTCGGGCTTCGGGCGGGGCTGGAGGCGTTCTACGCGACGATGCGGAACCCTGGCCTCAGCGACGAGCCCGAGGACCTCATGGCGGGGACGGGGTTCGGGGCGCGGGTGGTGGAGCTGCTGCAGGGGTTCGCGGTGGCGATGCGTGCGGAGCTCGAAGGGCAGACGATCCTCGAGGGATCCCACAACGCGCGGGTGGTGGAGCTGTGCGACTTCCTGTCGGCGCTGGAGGTGCGGCCGCTGGGTGAGCTCGGGGAGGCCGAGCGGCGGTATGTGAGCTTCGTGCTGTCGAACGAGGTGTTCCTGCGGCAGTGGGTCAATCAGCCGTCGCTGCCGACGGCGTTCCTGGTGGGCCTGTGCGGGGCGATGGTGGCGCGGTGGCGCGCCGAGGACGCCGGCGAGTCGGGGGAGACGTCGGTGTCGGAGCCCTTCGCCTACTCGATGGTGGCGTGGGTGCGGACGGTGCGGACGGGGGACAACTTCGTGCGGTTCATCGGGTCGGAGGAGGTGTTTCAGGGCCTCGTCGACGCGCTGGGGAGCCCGGCGTGATGAGGCACGCTGGGCGGGTTCGGGGTGGGTTGGTCGTCGTCCGTCGGCGCCTTGATCGCGCGGAGGCACTGCATTGAGCGAAGCTCGCACGTTGAACTACATCACGGTGCGGGGTCGGGACATCCTGGCCGGGGAGCTGCGCCACCTCCAGACGGTCGAGCGTCCGCGGGTGGTGCAGGAGGTCTCGGACGCCGCCGCGCAGGGGGACCGGTCGGAGAACGCCGAGTACATCTACGGCAAGAAACGGCTGCGCGAGATCGACCGCCGCATGCGCTACCTGATGAAGACCCTCGAGGGGGTGACGGTGATCGATCCGTCGAAGGCGGCGAAGAGCGACAAGGTGTTCTTCGGGGCCACGGTGGTGGTCGAGGACGAGGAGGGCGAGTCGCAGGAGCTCCAGATCGTCGGCGTGGACGAGATCGACCCGTCGGCGGGCCGGATCAGCTGGCGCTCTCCGATCGGGGCGGCGCTGCTGGGCAAGACCGAGGAGGACGAGGTCGTGATCGAGACGCCGAAGGGCAAGCGCACGCTCGTGATCGTGGAGGTCCGGTACGCGTGAGGCCGCTCAATCGCACGCGCTCTGCGACGCCACCCGTTTGGCCGTGATCGTCCCCTCCAACGGCGCCTCGCCGCGCTTGTCCAGGTCCACGGACGGGGCCGTGGCGCGCAGGGCGAGCTTCAGGGTGACGGACTGCGGGCTGGCCTCGACGACGGTGACGTTCCCGGTGAAGGTCTTGCTGCGGTAGACCACGAGCTGGCCGCCTTCCTGGAACATGGACTCCGCCGCAGGCTCGTAGCTCTTGCCGGCCTCCAGGGTCGCCGGGAGCGCGATCATCAGCTCGCCGAAGCTGTACTCCGAGACGAACATCGACCGCCCCCACTCGGCGTTGACCCACAGCGCGTGGCCCTCGCCCCCGGTGAACCGGGCGGTGTCCTCGGGGCCCGCCTTGATCCCCTGGTGGTCGATGACGCAGGCGTTCCAATCCTCGATGCTCGCCGGGCGAGGCGACCGGCAGGCGAAGAGGCCCGAGGCGAGCACGGCCATGAGGACGAGGCGCGCGGCGGTCAAGGGGCGAGGGTGGTGAGCGTGCATGGGGCTCCTTCAGGGGGCTGATCGGTGGTGAGCTGGCGCAGCGCGGCCACGAAGGGCGTTCGCTCCAGGGCGCGGAGGCCAGCGGCCGTCACCGCCGGGTTGTTGACCAGGTGGAAGGTGTGCAGTTTTGTGCGCGGCGCGTCGATGGCCAGCGCCTCAAGGCCCCGGTCGGTGAGCCCGCACTCGCAGAGCGACAGGGTGACCATGCGGCCAAACAGCGGGCTCGCCGTCACGATGCCCAGACCGGCGTCGCCCACTGGATTCTCGCTCAGGTCGAGCGCCACGATGGCGGACAGGTGGGGGCACTGGACCAGCGTGGCCACGGCGTTGGCGTCCAGGCCGCGGCGTCGCAGGTGGATGGCGCGGACGATGTCCCAGGCGACCGGTGGGTGGCCGGCGAGCGTCTGGAGGGTCCAGGACACGGGCGCGACGCGGAGCTCGGGGTCGACCTCCTCGAGCTCGTCCTTGCAGTGCCCGATCACGCCCTCGGCCGTCTCCGGCGCGAGGCGGTCGAGGAGGCGGCAGATGCGGCTCCAGTCGCCCTCGGTGGTCAGGCTGCGGCCGGGCGTCCTGCTGTCGCGGGCCATCGACGCCATGGAGCGGGCGGTGCTGACGACGTGGCTGGCGTCGCCGCGGTCCTCCTGCCTCACGGCCCCGCGGGCGAGCCACGCGCCGGCCCCGGCGCCCACCGCGAAGGCGATGAGGCCGGTCACGGTCGGCGCCGCGAACAGGCCGTGCATCTTCGACAGGACCTCGATGATGTGCACGATCCCGCCGATGAAGCACCCGCCGACCGCGACGAAGATCAGCAGGTAGCGCAGCATCTTACGTGCGTAGAGGTTCATCGCAGGTCACCTCGGCAGCGGCGGGAGCAGCGTGCTCAGGGCGCGCTCGACGGCGTCTGCGTCGTCGTGGGCGCCGAGCTTGCGGAGCTGGTCGAGGGAGAGGCGGTAGAGCGCGGCGGCGCGGGCGTCCTTGCCCTTGTCGGCGGCGATCTGGGCGCCGATGCGGGCCGCGAAGGGCACCAGCTCGTGGAGGATGGGGAAGGTGGCGAGCAGCTCGGTGGCGCGGGTCAGGCGCTCATCAAAGCTGTCCCAGTTGTCGTCGACCGCGTCGCAGGCGAGCAGGCCGAGGCAGGCGCCAGCCACAAACCCCGTCCGGCCCGCCTGCTCCAGCTCCTCCTGGGCGCGCTCGAGCCAGCGGCGGGCCTGGACGTGGTGCCCGCGGGCCAGCTCGAGGCCGGCGAGGTACAGCCGGGGGAAGGCGACCTCGGGGGAGCCGATGGTTTCGAGCTCGGTCACCGCGCGGAGGAACCACGCCGTCGCGCGGTCGGGGTCGCCCTGGCCGCGGGCGGCCAGCCCGAGGTCGCTGTGGCACCAGGCGAGGCCGTGCAGGTCGCCGGCGCGCTCGAGGGAGGCGCGGGCCCGCTTCGCCCATCGCTCCATGGCGTCGTAGTCGCGGGCGCGCTCCTCGATCTGGTCGAGGTAGCGCTGGGACCAGCCGAGGCCGAGCGGGTCGTCGAGGCGCTCGAAGAGCACACAGGCCTCCTCGAGCAGCGCGCGGCCCCGGTCCAGCTCCTGGAGGAACAGGAAGGACTCGCCGAGGCCGTGGAGGCAGGCGGCGCGGCCCGCGTCGTCGCCGGCCCGCGCGTAGTAGTCCAGGGCGCGCTCGAAGTCGGCGATGGCGACGCGGCTGTCGCCGCGCTTGCGGGCGATCCGGCCCCGGAGCAGGGCTGCGGCGGCGACGACGTCGTCGCGGTCGCCCGCCAGGGGTTCGAGGCGGTCGAGCGCGTCGGTGGCGTCGTCCAGCAGGCCCTCCTTGTCGAGGGTGCGGGCCAGGGCGAGGTCGAGGTCCACCCATCGGGGGTCGTGGGCGTGGGTGGCGGCGCTGAGGGCGCGGCCGGCGAGGTCGAGGGCATCTCGCGCGCCGCGGAAGTCGCCGGCGGCGCGGCGGGAGGCCGCCCCCTCGAGCAGGAGCGGGAAGGCGTCGTTCGGCGCGCCCGCGTCGAGCAGGTGGCGTCCTCGCCGCTCCGCGACGCCGAAGCGCTCGGGCGGGTAGAGGGTCGCCAGCATCCGGGCGCAGACCTCGTGGTGGCGGGCCCAGCGTCCGGCCTCGCGGGCGTCGCGCTCCAGGCTCTCCCGCAGCAGGCCGTGGGCGAACGACCAGGCGCGGGGGTCGAGTCTGGCGAGGTTCTGGCGGGCCATGGCCTCGAGGATGTCGCGGGGGATGTGGGCGTTGGCGAGGGTGCAGGCGGCCTCCCACTCCTGCCGCACGACTGTCTGGCCGAGCGCCGCGGCCAGCTCCAGGGCCTGCCGGACCTGTCGCGCGGCGGCGGGGGCGAGGTCGGTCAGCAGCCGGTCGATGCGCGACCGCCAGAGGTAGTGGAGCTCGTCCGGCACGGACGCGTCGGCGTCGGCGCGCAGCCTGAAGCCGTCTGGCCCCGCCACGAGGGCGCCGCGTTGGACCCAGTCGCCGACGAGCTGCACGGCGAACAGGGGGTTGCCGCCGGTGCGGCGCTCCACCCGGCCCGCCAGCTCCGGTTCGAGCCGCAGGAGCTGGTCGACGAGCAGCGCGTGGTCGGTGGACAGCAGCGGCGCGACCGTGATCGTCTCGACGTTGGCGCGCCGCTCGATGGCCTCGAGGAGCCGCGCCTCGGTGTGACGTCGGGAGAGGGCCTCGTCGCGCACGGTGAGCACGAAGAGCATCGGCGAGGGGAAAAGCTGCTGGGCGTCGAGGGCGTATTCGACGAACTCGAGGGAGTTGGCGCCGAAGTGGACGTCGTCCAGCCAGACCAGGACCGGTCGGTCGTTGGCGGCGTGGTGCAACACCCGATAGAGCCCGACGTGCCGCTCGGTGGCCGTGAGGGCGCGCAGGTCGCCCTGGGCGCCCGGGAAGCACAGGTCGGTCAGCACCCGCGCCTTGCCGCCGGTCGGGTCATCGACGCCGAACCGGCGCAGGCGCTCGGCGATCGCGACGTGGAGCTGGTCCGTGGGCAGGTCGATGAGCTGGAAGTGCTCGAGCAGCATCTGCGGCAAGGCGTCCAGCGGCCCGACGAACGGCCCGTGGGCGGCCTCGAAGACCTGGGCGGCGCCGATCTCCCGGCTCACCCCGGCCAGCCAGCGGGCCAGCGCGCTCTTGCCGACCCCGACCATCCCCCGCAGCACGATGGCCTGGGCGCGCCGCTTGTGCGTGATCTGCCGCAGCGCCCGCCAGAGGTGGTCCCGCGCGTGGTTGCGG
>Ga0210033_1004555_pt1 | contig 10607 bp, 10 predicted proteins | sample CryGeymeta201501_FD_185465 | JGI IMG/M metagenome (GOLD analysis project Ga0210033, IMG submission 185465) | Groundwater microbial communities from Crystal Geyser aquifers in Utah, USA - Crystal Geyser metaG 2015-01 (SPAdes) (version 2) | ecosystem: Environmental > Aquatic > Deep subsurface >... | reverse complement strand
ATGATCGAGAATGAGAGCACGGAAAAAAGATAACCAATAAGGATTGATGAGACCTGAAAGGTCACATTCAATCCTTTGTTCAAGAAGCCGCGGGCTAACCATATATAGGGTAATGCTTCGCAGGGGGTATGACTGGGGGAGCATACAGAAGATGTGCTTCTTGCCTTTGGGTACAGCAAGGAGGAAATTGAAGATTTGAGGAGAGAGAATGTGGTTTAGTATATTGTATCTTTCATTTCTTTTGATGATGAAGGAAAGATCGAAAACCGCTAACCTGCAAATCCAGAGGACGCGCAACCACGTGTTCTGATCAAATCAGTAGGGAAAAACCATGGTCTGGTGGTGCTTCGCGCGTCGCTGATTTGCGCATTGGACAGCCTGTTCTCAAGGGCTGATCAAACCCGATACGTCAAGGAGACATGAAATGCTTAGACAAGAAACTTTTGTAATCAAGCTTTTCTATTTTTCATTTATCCTCGACAAGCCAAAGCTATCGAGGCTCTTCAGAATCGCAGAGAATAAATATAAGACAATTGTCGACAAGCCTCTGGTCACATATAACATCACCCTAAAAAACTCCAAGGTTTTGTCGTCCTCTGACATTGATCATATCTTCGATCAAGACAATACCATAAAGAATCCTATCGACAATTTAGCAATTACTTATAAAGACAAAGAGGGCAAGGCAGAAAACGTCTGCACATTGGTCTTTAACCGTGAGGATTCTGAGGTGATGATCGAAGTCCGTAGTCAGAATGGACGATTTGCTAACGAACTTTTTGCGGAGCTGGAGGAGCAGGTCGAAAGGACCGAAGTTCATAATCTTATATACAAAATCAAGAAGGGGAACATCTTTCAGCTGACAGCACTAGCTGTTAGTCTAATAACCTTAATGATTTTCGTAACACTGACATTGCCCGGGAAAAAATTTCAATCCAACAACTTTCTAAAAGATCATGACATTAATGAATTACATGTTTTGGCAAGTTCTGCGTCTGATCAGGCAAAGAAAATAGATTTCGTTTACGAATTCCATCGTTTACAACTTGCCAATGTAGCCAAAGCACAGAATACTGTCTTTCGCGTTAAAGCAGACATAAGACTGATTCTTGTTCTGGTTCCAGGTCTCATAGTACTTGGGGCACTGGTATACGTCTTTGTTGTCTGCTATCCAGGTTCTGTATTTTTGTGGGGCGATTGTGAAACACATTATAATACCCTGGTGGCAAGAAGAAAGTTTGTATGGAATGCTATAGTTCTGGCTTTGCTTGTTGGTGTCATCGGCAATTTGTTTGTTTACGGGCTGTCGCAGTACTGGCCATCTAGATAAGGGAATGTTGAATGGCCAATAAAGCGCCGCATATCGGTCTGTCTCCAGCTTCGCTTCCGCCAGCCGGTGAGCGCGCCGTTGAGACTGTAGAAAAGTCCATTTTTAAGATTTTTTAAAAAATAATATTTAATAAAAACAGTCAGTTACAAAGTTCCCAATTGTTGATTCATGGGTTTTTTTACAGACTCGTTATTCCATTTTGCGATCAAGATGATGTTATAGCTCCTATAATCCACGGCCATGCAGACAGACTTTTTATCGCAGATTTGTTTAGTTCCAATGCATTCATTCCGTGCTCAAGCTGAGATACAACAGCAGGCAATGAGGCAAACACTTTGTTGACAAATTCCTTTTCTCTCAGCTCGTCCCAAAGTAACTCAACCGGATTCAGCTCAGGTGAATATGGCGGCAGACGAATCAATGACACATGATCACGAAATGTCAAATCTTTTGAACGGTGTGAACTTGCGCTGTCCAGAACCATTGCGATATGCTCATTCGGATAGCGGGCCTCGATCATATCGAGGAACCTGTTCATCATTTCCGTATTCATCTTCTCCACGATCATCCAGTCCAGAGATCCGTCCAGGGGCGATACTGCCGCATACGCATATACATATTCCCTCACGAGTGCCAAGGCGACCCTGGGACGTATCGGCGAGGGCGCCCAGCAGGATCGAGGATCAGATATGCGCCCGAATCTCGCTTCATCATGAAACATTACCCTCAGCGGACGTCCTCCTGCGATGGAAGCCACTTCCAGGAGCCTCTCGGAGAATTTTTTTTAAATTCCTCCTGAACCCGGGGATCGGACTTAGGGTGATAGGTGTCAGGTTGCACTTTTCGCCACCTATGGCGGGCAAGCATCCGATATACCGTCGAAGGAGAAACCGGATGTCCGATCTTTTCCTCAAGAGCCTGATGCAGCGGCGGAACCGTGAGAACACCTCCAATCTTAGCTTCTTCGATCCAGGACTGAAGAAACTCCTTTTCCTCCTCCAATGTTATCGTCTGTCTTCTTCTGCCACCCCAGGATCCTTTATCCTTTTTCTCCGATCCTTGATTGCGAATCTCCGCCTGGAGTCTCGTCACGGTAGCCGTGCTGATACACAAAACAGTCGCTATCTGATGAATTGTGGCACCCAAGACCATTGGCAACATGATCGAAAGAGCTTTAAGGGCATCCTTATGTATGGGTATCGTCCTCAAAATATCTCTTGCTCTTTCTACAACCTCTTGACTGATAACAGCGGTTCTCGGCATAATCGCTTCCTCCTTCCCATTTGGATTGGAGGAATTGTACCATTTATATTATCTTGATTGCAAGATGGAATTACTAATAACATAACTACCAAAATCAACTTCATACCCATTTTCATCTTCAATCTCCTTTCTACCAGAAAAATTTAATTTCGGTATATAACTACAATAATCCACCAGAAAGTCAAGAAAAAATACGTTCAAAGTGAAAGAAGCTAAGGGGGCACTCTGCAAATCTAAAGATGGAGACAAAAAGATGCTCTTCTATTGCCTATCAACGGGCGTGGGTTAAAAATAGTTCCCGGGCTTCCCCTACTGTAAATATAGAGCCTGTTACACAGACCATATCTTCTCTTTGAGCCAGAGAAATGGCAAAGGATACAGCTTTTTTGACATCATCGACTATTTCAGCTTCTTTATAGTATTTTTTAACCTCTTCATAGAGGATCTGGGGAGAGGCTGACCTATCCATCCGGGGTCTAGTAAGCACGATCTTATCTGCTAAAGGAACCAATTTTGAGATGATGGACTTGAAATCTTTATCCATCATTATCCCCAAGACTAAGAACAATCTTTCAAAGGAAAATACTCCATCGGATATTGCATCCCTGAGGGTCTTTATCCCAGCAGGGTTATGGGCACAATCCAAAACAACCAGGGGATCTCTCCTGACAACCTCCAGCCTTCCAGGCCAGTACGTGCTCTCCAATCCCTCATAAATGGCTTTGTCTTCTATCTCATAACCCTTTTCCTTCAGTGCCTCAATGGCCCCCAAGGCAATAACGGCATTCGTAACCTGATGTCTTCCTAATAGGTTCAATCTTAAGCCTGAATACTTGTCCTTCATTCCATAGTAATCAACTCTCCCATCGGCCATCCTTCTTCCTTTAATATCCTTGCCAACTATGTAGAGAGCAGCCCCATCTTGCAGGCACTTCTCCTGAATGGAGGAAAGAACAGAGGGCTGGGTTATTGCAGTAATGACAATGCCACCCTTCTTAATAATTCCAGCCTTCTCGAAGGCAATCTCATGAATCGTTTTCCCAAGGTACTGCTGATGATCCATAGATACATTGGTAATAACAGAGACCAGAGGGTCAACTACGTTGGTAGAGTCAAATCTGCCACCCATCCCTACTTCTAGAACAGCAAAATCAATACCCTGTTCCAGGAAGTACAACATCGCTATGGCTGTAGTAAATTCAAAGAAGGTGATATCACGGGTAAGATCGGTGCCCTCAATCTTCCGATAAATAATGTCCGTCAGCTCAGCTACCCTGCTCTCTGGGATCTCATGATTATTTATCCTGATTCTTTCGGTAAAGTTCACTAAATGGGGAGAGGTGTAAAGCCCCACCTTGTACCCGGCTTTATCCAAAATAGAAGAAACCATAGCAGCAACTGAACCCTTGCCATTGGTCCCTCCCACATGAATACTCTTTAATCCTCTTTGAGGATTACCCAATAATTCTAACAGACGGGATATATTTGTAAGCCCAAGCTTTATGCCGGATGCCTGAAGGGCATACAGGTATTCTATTGACTTGTTGTAGGATTGAAACATATCTAAATAAGGGTTCGAGGGTTCAAGGGTTCAAGGGTTCAAGTGTTCAGGGGTTCAAGGATTCAAGTGTTTGTTTTTCAATGATTTTATAAGTACCTAAATTTGATGAAGTCATAAAAAGTCAAAAATCAGACGGCACAGTAAAAAGCTCCAGATGCAAGGCGCGCAAATCCGAAGGAATGAGGCGTATTTACCTATACGCTGCAATGACTGAGGATGCAGCGGAACGCCGCAGATGGACTTTTTACGAAGCCGTCAATTTTTAAACAACGATCTGGCAATAACCATCTTCTGAATATTGCTGGGGCCTTCGTAAATCTGAATGCCCTTTGCGTCTCTCATCATTCTTTCCACAGGATGGTCCTTGGTATAACCGTGACCACCGAGGATTTCAACAGCCTCTGTGGTTACTCTCATTGCAACCTTTGTTGCAAGGTACTTCGCCATAGAGGCAAATCTGGGTATTAGTTCAATCTCTCTCCCATCATCAATCATACTAGCTGCCCTGTATACCATACCCCTGGCTGCCTCTATCTGTGTAATCATATCGGCAAATTGGAACTGTATGCCCTGAAATTCGGTCAGGGGCTTTCCAAAGCAGATCCTCTCTTGTTGCATAGTTCAGGGAATAATCAAAGGCACTCTGGGCTACTCCCACCGCCTCTACAGCCATAAGCACCCTGGCCTGATTGAATACCCCTACGACAATATTAAAGCCTTTCCCTTCGGGACCTAAACGATTTTTCTCCGGGACAACAGCATCCTCAAATATGAGTTCTGTCATTGCAGTGCCCCTCTGCCCCATCTCATTCTCATGCTTGCCTATGGAAAATCCCGGTGTATCCTTCTCCACTATAAAGGCAGAGATGCCACTGTGTTTCTTCTCCGGGTTTGTCACAGCGAATAGAGAAAAGAAGCCAGCCACACCACCCAGAGATATAAAGCACTTGGTCCCATTCACTATATAATTATTTCCGTTTAATTTTGCCCTGGTTTTCATGGAAGCCGCATCTGAACCAGCCTCTGGCTCTGTTACAGAAAGGCATCCCAGTTTCTTGTCACCGATTATCTGTGGAAAATACCAGTCTCTCTGCTCCTTGGTGCCCCCCGCCTTCATAACCAGTATCCCACCGATTGTTTGTACCATAAACATGGTAGATACAGAAAGGGATGCCCTCGCGATCTCTTCTGCCGCTATACATAAAGTGACAATACCGCTGCCTGAACCACCGTACTCCTCAGGCACCGCCATATTGAGAATTCCATGTTCTCTAAGGAGATCAACCATATCCCAGGGGAATTCATCGGTGACATCAATCTCTGCTGCACGGGGGGCAATCCTCTCCCTGGCCATCTTTTTAACACTTTCCCTCAACATATTCTGCTCTTCGGTAAACTCAAGGCTCATTAAGAACCCTCCTTGGAATAGTGATCAGTGATCAGTGGTCAGTGGTCAGTTTTAGGGGTATTATCAATACGGAGACTTCATTATATCAAAGGGATCATAAGTCAATCCATAGGCTGCTCGTATAGTCCCTTGAATCTCCCCCACGGTGGCGTATGCCTTTAATGCTTCAATTATGGAGGGGATAAGATTTTCTCCCTCTCCCATCTGAGCCTTTTCCCTCAAGCGCCTTATCGTCTCTTTTACCTTTTTTCGGTCACGAGTCTCTTTAAGGCTTTTAACATTGGCTATCTGTTCCCTCTCTGTTTCAGGCGGGATCCTGTATACACCCCCTGGAGTCTTATCCTCAGGAGCGGTTGTAAAGGCGTTTACACCTACTATAACCCGCTCCTTATTCTCTATCTCCTTCTGTAGTTGAAGGGCAGCCTGGTCTATTTTCTGATCTACCCACTCCTTCTTCATAGCCTCTGCCATTCCGCCCATCTCATCTATTTCCTTGATTATTTTTACAGCCTCTTCCTCAAGTTTATTCGTGAGGTTTTCTATAAAATAGGACCCGCCCAATGGATCTGCGGTGTTTGCCACTCCAGTCTCGTAAGCCAGAATCTGTTGGGTCCTCAAAGCTATACGCTGAGACTCTTCGGAAGGAAGAGCTATGGGTTCATCGTAAGAACAGCAATGGAGAGATTGTACCCCACCAAGTATAGCAACCAGGGCTTCAATAGTAATCCGTATAATATTGTTCAAAGGCTGTTGCGGCACCAGGGAAGAGCCGGCGGTATGAACACCGAACCTGAATTTCCAGGAACCAGGCTTCTTTGCTCCAAATCTCTCCTTCATAATCTTTGCCCATAACCTCCTGGCAGCCCGGAGTTTGGCTATCTCTTCAAGAAAATCCATACCAGCCGAGAAATAGAAGGATATCCTACTTGCAAAATCGTCAACATTCAAACCGCGTTCCACAGCTTTTCTAATATATTCCATTGCAATCCCAAATCCAAAGGCAATCTCCTCGGGCGCATTGATGCCGGTCTCTCTCATATCATAGGCATTCACTGAGTTGGTATTCCAAAGAGGCATGTGTTTTGTACAGAACTCTATTATGTCCACTGCTAATTTCACACTTAGATCAATGGGATTGCTCGGTTTACCATAACAATATCGCGAATGTAAAGGATCATTTGCGATGGTCCCTCTTAACTTTGCTATATCTATCCCTCTATTCTCTGCCACTGCTAAGTACTGAGAAAATATAACGGGGGCAAGGGATGAAGCACAGAGAAGGGCTACACTAACCTTATCAAGGGCTATACCGTCCAAGACTCCTTCCATATCCTTCAATGATGTGAGGTTTACCCCGGACAGCCCAACTTCTCCTTCAGCCATGGGGTGGTCTGCATCGATCCCCCAGACGGTTGGAAGATCTCGAAAGATGCTGAAACCGCTAACCCCCTGACTCGCCAAAAACTTAAGCCTTTTGTTCGTATCGGCTGCCCTGGCATATCCACTACCCTCGCGCATAGTCCAGTATCTGCCCCTGTACATATTCGAATGGATACCCCTGGTAAAGGGATAGTCTCCTGCATTGGCTATGTTTCCTTCGTAGTCAATTCCTTCTAAATCAGCAGGGGTATAAATATCTTTAATAGGAAATCCTGACCATGTAGTCAACCTCTTCGGCTTTTCGAAATATGCCTCCATCAAACCATCTATCTTTGTATCCTCTCTTTTTTCAGCCTTTACCGAGTCAGCCACTTTTTTACCTCCAGGTCTACTTATTTTGTAACTATTCAGGCACAAAGATACAAACGCACAAAGCAAAACGGAGCAGAGTCGTTTTGTTGTTTCTTCCTACTTTGTGCCTTTGGTGCTCTGTGCCTTTGTGCCTACCTGAACAGTTACACTTATTGTATCATAAAATCAACAATATCATCCAGGGAGCTCCCGGATCCAAATACCTCTCGTACACCCATCTTCTTCAAGTCAGAAACGTCTTCAAGAGGTATACACCCACCTACAACAACAGTCAAGTCATCTCTATCCTTCTCTCTCAAAAGCTTCATTATCTTTGTCGCCTCCACCAGGTGCGTAGACGAGTGAAAACTCAAACCCAATATATCCACGTCCTCTTCCAGAGCAGTCTTTGTAATCTCTTCAGGCGTTACATAAATCCCCCCGTATACTACTTCTGCGCCAGCGTCCTTCAATGCCCTGGCTATCAGCTTTATGCCCATATCATGGGCATCCAGGCCAGGCTTAGCTAACAATATCCTTTTCCTTTTTTCCATACCTAACATTCCTCCAAATCAGGCTGATTTCGGAATGCGAAATGAAATTCCGCAATCTGAAATCAGCAATCCAAAATACTATATCTGCCTGTGTCTGGCCCTGATAACCTCCCGATATGCCCTCACTTTATCCCCAAAGAGGGCATTCATAATCTCTTCAATAGTAGCATAAGCCTTCACAGCTTCAATACTCGGCGGTACAACGTTATTACCGTTTCTCACTGATTCTTGAATCTTTGATAGACTTGACCTTACCTTTTCATTGTTCCTTTCTTCCTTCACCTTTTTGAGTCTTGCCAACTGTTTCTTCTCATAGGACGGATCGACTTTGAATGCCTTAACCCTTATCTCCTCCTTAATCCTGTATTTATTCAGGTCTACAACTGTCCTTTCCCCTTTCCTTATGGCATCCCAGTACCGGTTGACCGAATTATCCATCTGATGCTGAAGCCAGCCACTTTCTATAGCTCCTGGCATACCACACCCATAGCATCAATCTTTTCTATCAATTTTGAAGCCCTCTCCTCTAACTGGTTGGTCAACCACTCAACATAGTAAGAGCCGGCCAAAGGGTCTATTGTATCTGCAACGCCTGTTTCTTCAAGGAGTACCTGCTGAGTCCTCAGGGAAATCCTGGCAGACTCCTCTGTAGGTATGCATATAGCCTCATCGTAAGAATCAGAATGCAGCGAGCTGACACCGCCCAGAAGAGAAGCCAGACTCTGGATAGCTACCCGTCGTGCAATGTTGTTCAATGCCTGTTCTGCTGTTAAGGTGTTCCCGTCTGTCTGGACATGAAGCCTCATAAGCATAGCCCTGGCGTCCCTTGCTCCAAAACGCTCCTTCATTATCTTTGCCCACAGTCTCCTCGTTGCCCTGAACTTGGCTATCTCCTCAAAGAAATTATTATGGCATCCCATAAAAAACGTAAACTTTGGGGCAAATTCCTCTAACTTCAACCCCCTTTCTAAAAATGCCTGGGTATAACTGATAGCCCCTGAAAGCATAAATGCCATCTCCTGCACAGCATCTGTCCCAGAATCACGATGGGCATAACCACCTATGGCCATCGGGTTCCAGTTGGGCATATTCCTGGCAAGATACTCTATAATATCGACAAAATATCTGAATGCCTCCTTAGGGGCAGGAAATATTGCCTGCTTATTGGCAACATAAGAGGTCAGAAAATCCAGCTGGCTCGTACCTCTCAATTTTGAAAGGTCTATCCCCCTTTTTTCTGCCACAGCAATTAACATAAACAACATAACAGGACACCTGGCAATAAGGGTAACCGGGTATTTGACTATATCAATTCCATCAAAGGCGTCTTCCATATCCTGCAATGTATCCACAGGCAACCCGTTCATCCCTACCTGACCTTCTGCCAGAGGGTTATCGGAATCTATAGCATGGTTGTTTGTAGGAAGATCGAAGACTACCGTTACACCTGTTTCTCCCATTTCAATAAGATACTTGAGCCTCTCATTGGTCTCTTCAGGGGTTCCAAACCCACATACCTGCCTCGCCTGCCACGTCCGGCTTCGATAACCTACAGGATATATTCCCCTGGTGAATGGATAATCGCCGGGAAATCCGGTATCCCTTTCATAGTCGAAGTCTTCGATATCTTTAGGAGTATAAAGGCGTTTTACAGGTATCTGGGAATGGGTCTCAAATACATCCTGCCTCTCCCCCAGCTTTTCCAGGGCTTTTCTTTCCCTTTTTCCCTCCCATTCCTTTTGCTTTTCCGCTAGCAACTCAATTTTATCTTTATCAAACATATTTCTGTACCTCCATGTAAAAATTCACCATCCTGCTATTCTTTCACTTTGCAACCTTTACCCACCCACTTATAGGGACCATTCTACCCTTTTCTACATCGGCCTTGAAAAGCCTGCAAGACTCTCCTCCCTTGTGGTTAGTGGGAGTATAGGTGATGGAGCCTGATAAACCATTGGTATCAAAATCTCTTAAGCTTTCCATAGCTTCTACCATCCTTTCAGGTGTTAGGTTCTTGCCTGCCCTCTTCATTGCTTCAGCAAAGATCATGGACATGACCCATCCCTGGACATAGTACCTGTTTCGCATTTTTGGCCCCTTGGGTTCATATCTCAATGTTACATTCCTCAATTCTGCCATTGCTGGCGTATCATCATACCAGGAGTTGAAGGTATGTGAGCCTATATAGCCCTTCGCAGCCATACCAGCCGCCTTAACGATATCCTCATCACAGGAATAGTAATCTCCCAACATCCTGGCGCCCATATTATACCTCTTCGTCTCCCTGATGAAGGCAATGGAGGTTGTTATATCCAGATGAACGATAACATAATCGGCCTTTGCCCTCTTGATATTCAGTATCGTTGTGCTGGCATCTACGGCCCCCACTGGCATTATCTCTACATCTACCAGATTAAGGCCATGGTGTTTCAGTCTTTCCTTGGCAGCAGCCAGGCCTACCTTGCCGTATTCAATCTCCAGGGTAACAAAGGCTATCCTTGGGTCTTTAGCTTTGAGATCCTTGATTATATAGTCTATCAATATCGTAATCTGATCCTGATAACTGGCACATGGAATGAATATATATCGTTTCTTTTCAACGGGAGTAATCACAGTTTCTGACAGGCTTGCGGTAATAGTCGGGACCTTCTCCTTCAGTATCTGGGGAGTTAGAGCAAGGGTCTGCCCTGTTCCAGGTAAAAAGATAGCAAATGCATTGTCTCTATAGATAAGCTTTTTAAAGCCAGCTACGGCCCCGGG
>Ga0210033_1004551_pt1 | contig 10610 bp, 10 predicted proteins | sample CryGeymeta201501_FD_185465 | JGI IMG/M metagenome (GOLD analysis project Ga0210033, IMG submission 185465) | Groundwater microbial communities from Crystal Geyser aquifers in Utah, USA - Crystal Geyser metaG 2015-01 (SPAdes) (version 2) | ecosystem: Environmental > Aquatic > Deep subsurface >... | reverse complement strand
GGGTAAGTGTCTGCATCCATTAAAATTAAAATTTCTCCACTTGCCTGTTTTGCACCGAAATTTGTTGCTATCGCAGCACTTGCCTTGTCCAAATGAAATACCTTAAAATTTTTATCTGCATTGGCATATTGTTTTGCTATTTCATAAGTCTTGTCCGTGCTTCCGTTTTCAACTACGATTACCTCTAAATTTTTATATTCATTATTTTTTATCTCTTTGAGTTTTGACAATGTTTCTCTAATATATTTTTCTTCGTTGTATGCGGGAATTATTATACTTATTTTAGGATTTGCCATATCTAAAACTCCTTTGAAATTTCAGCATCTAATGCAGCTGCAAACACAGACACATTATTCAAAGTTTTTTCAACATTTTTTGAAATGTGCCACTTGATTGTGTTTTCTAATGTTGATTCTGAAAGAGAATATTTTGTTCCGTCTACTTTTTTAATAATTTCTGCGTCTAAAAATTTGTTGATGTGTTTGTAAGCTGCTGCTAGTTTAAGACCTGACATTTGCGAAAGTTCCTCTGCGCTCAACGGTTTTTCTAACTTTGCGTATTTTACAAAAGCAAGCAGCATTTTAATGTCTGATTCACCTGTTTTTTCATTATTTATTATTCCAAATGTTTTTAATACAAATATTGCAAGATAGCGGCCGCTAACGTCTTTTGGAATTTCCTGCTCATTGATCTCTATTTGCATATAATTTTTACACAAATTTTGGTGTGTTGATGTAGTAAATGTTGCTTGAAACAATTTTTTGTTTAATTTCAGCAGATTTATTGGGTTGCCGGAGTAGATTTTATATTCAAAACAACCAACTTCTGCTTAATTTCTGCAAGTTTAAGCGCGCGCCCGAGTTCTTTGAGTAAATATTCATTTTTTACCAAATATTTACTTTGTAAATCCTCACTTAATGTTATTTTAATTGTTTGTGGTGTTATTTGAGCATCAACTGCTTGCTCTCCAAAAATTTGTTTAAAAAAATTCAAAAAATTTTCATTTGTTTGTGCACTAGGAATAGCAATAATAGATATGTTGTGTTTGATTTTATGCGCGATTTTTTTTGCAATGATACCTTTGTTTCCAATGAGTTTGGACTTTGATGCTTTGCTGCATAAAATCAAAAAGGTCTCACTACAAGCGATTATTTTGTAAATAACAATATTTATATTTTCAAAATTACTTATTGCTTCGCAGATGGCGCGCATGCATCTAATGTCTGTTTTGTTGATCAAACCCACAGCATATTTTTTATTGCATTTTTCGCAGATTTTATCTTGATTATTTAGGCATTTTTCGCATAAAGGAATTATAATTTTTGCTTGGTTGTGGTTTTTGTTCATATTTTTTTTAAATATTTATTTATTAAAATTTATTCTAAAACTGCTTTAATTCTTCTTATACCTATAGATATTGATTCTTCTTTTATTATTTTAAACTTGCCAAGATCTCCTGTTTTTTTAATGTGCGGACCTCCGCAAATTTCGCGCGAAACATCACCAATTAAATAAACTTTAACTTTGTCGCCATACTTGTCTTTAAACAAACCGAGCGCGCCTTTTTCCTTTGCTTTTTCATAACTTATTTCTTCGCAAACAACTTCTATGTTTTGCTTAATCCATTTGTTCACAAGATCTTCAACTTGTTTTTTCTCTTCATCTGTCATCTTATTTGGGTGTGAAAAATCAAATCTCAATCGTTCAGAAGTGATGTTGCTTCCTTTTTGCTCAACATGTTCGCCTAAAACTTGCCGAAGAGAAGCGTGCAAAAGATGGGTTGTAGTATGGTATTTTATATTTTGCTCGCTATGATTTGCCAAACCACCAGCAAACTTCATCTCAGCGCCAACACGAGACAATTTCTGATGTTGTTTAATCTCCTCATTAAAACCTTCAACATCAACCTTTAAGCCCTTTTCTTTTGCTAATTCTTGAGTAAGTTCAATTGGAAAGCCAAAAGATTGATAAAAATAAAATGCTTGTTTTCCAGGAATCACTTGTCCTTGTTGTATTTTTTCTGTCTCGCGCTTAAATAAACTTAATCCTTTTCCCAGAGTTTGCTTAAATTTGCTTTCTTCATTGTCAATTTCTTCAAAAATTTTGTCCTTGTTTTTCTCAAGCTCAGGATAAACATCTTTGTAAAATTCAACAAAAGAATTAGAAATTTGTTTGCAAAAATTTTGCTTAATTCCAAGATTATTCCCAAAACGAACTGCGCGCCTAATCAGTCGTCGGGTAAAGTATCCTTGGTCTTTGTTTGAAGGAACTGCTCCATCAGATATTAAAAAAGTAGCTGCTCGCAAGTGATCTAAGATAACGCGAAACGCAAATGTTTGCTCTTTATTTTTAGCATATTTTTTACCTGAAATTTCTTCAATTTTTCTTTTTGCATCCTCAAAAATATCAATTAAAAAAATGTCAGGATTATCATTAGCTGCAGCTAAAATTCTTTCAAGCCCGCCCCCAAAATCTATATTTTTTTTGGGTAAGAATTTAAAAGTATTTTTGGTTTTTATATACTCTATAAAAACACTATTTCCAATTTCCATAAATCTTCCGCAATCGCAGTTTGGGTGGCATGGAAGGTCTTTCCATTGTGAATTTTCATGCAGATTTCGTTCTTTTCCGAAATCCCAAAAAATCTCTGAATCAGGACCTCCTGGCTCACTCTCAGGCATTTTTATAGGAGTTCCTGCGCGCGACCACCAGTTTTTTTCCTCGGGATAGAAAAAAATCCTTCTATTTTGTATCCCTTTTTTTTCTACATTGTCCACAATTTTTGCGTCAACACCCACTTTTGCAAATTCCTGTTGCCAAATTTTCGCAGATTTATTATCGCGCGTAATTTCTTTATTTTTTGTCCCGCGAAAAACCGTTACATATATTCGCTTTGGATCTAATTTTATCTCTTTTGTCAAAAACTCAAAAATCCAAGAAATTTGCTCTTTTTTAAAATAATCTCCAAGCGACCAATTACCCAACATCTCAAAAAAAGTTGTGTGTCTGTTATTACCAATTTCTTCAATATCTTCTGAACGAAAACATTTTTGAGAATTTACCAACCGCTTGCCAAGAGAATGAGATTCTCCAAGCAAAAAAGGCACAAGGGGCTGCATTCCCGAACCAGTAAAAAGAGTTGTAGAATCATTTTCTGGAATCAAAGATGCTGAAGGAATAATCACGTGCCCCTTGTCTTTAAAGAATTTTAAATATTTCGCGCGAATTTTGTTTGAGTTCATATTTTTTTTAACATATATAGATAAAATTGTTTCAAACGAGTTTATAATATATTTTTCTTATTGAGATTGTGAACAAATAAACAATAAACAAATGCGCGCAATTGTAAAAACAAATAATATATGGCTGTAGGTATTGACCTTTCACTCAAGCACACTTTTATGATTATCTTTACAATTGCTTCGTTTTCTGTGCTAACAATAATATATATTAACATAATTTCTGCAGCAAGTTCAACTTATACAGGTCTTGTAGGAGAAAATTTAGCACACGCAATTAACATTGTTTATGCAGCTCCATCTGATCGTGATTCAACAATGTTGCTAACGCAAACAAAAGGCAGGTTTGTGGTTAATTTTCCTGATTCTGAAAATGGCACTTTTGTCACTGAGTCCATTGATGACCGCGATTCAACAAACAAAACAACACACACATCTTATATTTTTAGAGATATTATTATTGATATTAATAAAACTGGCTTTGAAACACTTGAAAGCAATATACAAGTATGTCCTGCTGGAACGCAAGAATATCAAACCCCATTAATAAATAAAAAAGGAGAGTGCGCCAGTAATCGTGAAAAACCTTGCTTTAAAATAATAAATAAAGAAGTTAAATGTCATGCGCAAGAAAAAGTATCAGAGAATGCATTTATCTTTTCAGGAAGTGTTTGCATTAAAAAAGCAAGAGCAGACCCCACAAAAATAACACTATATCATCCAAATAAGGAGAAAAAATGTTAAATAAATTGTGGCTTATTATCCAAATAAGGAGAAAAAATGTTGAATTTGAATAAAAGATATAATATTCTAAAGTTAAACAAAAAAGGTGAATCACCTGGTGAAATATTTATATTGCTTCTTTTTGTAATATCTGTTATATCAATATGCTTTACTTTTTATATTATTGTTGTAAAGTTTAATTATAATGTTGTATTAAATACAAATGAGCAGCATGCGCAAGAAGTTGCCTTGCGGATTGTTCAAAACCCTTGGCCATGTTTAGCATACAAAGATCCAATAACCGGCCGCCTACACCCATATATTTTAAATGGTAGTGCATTTTCTGGTAAAAAAAATGAAGTAGAAAACAAGAAAAACGAATTTCTTGCGAACTGTTCAAATATTTCTCACACAAATTGTAGAATATATATATTTTATTATGGGGAGCATATATTTAAAGGCAGAGGAGTAAGTCAATATGTCTTTTATAAAACTAAAGATGCTGCTCTTGTTTGGGACATGGGTCTTGCACACAAACAATATTTTTTGCCTGTGGCAATAAGGTTTTCTGACAAAGACATAAGACGAGGGGGTATAGAGATTAGATGCGATTCAAATTAAACCATCGCGGAGATATAGGCAGCCCATTTGCTATAATAGGCGCGATAATTTTGCTTATGGCTCTTATGGGTATTATTGCAGCTGAGATGATGCTAATGGATCATCAGGAAAAAGAGATAAAAATAATTCAAAAAACAACAAAAAGCATAGCTCAGCCTACACTAATCGTTGCTCTTCAAAGCACATATAATGGAGAGCCATTTAGCACAACTTTTGCAGATTATTATTGTCAGTTTCACAAGGGAAGCGCGCAGCGTCAAGAAATAAATAGTGAATTGAGACAAAGAATTGAATTGGTTGCGCGCAAGAGTAGCCAAGCACCATATTTGCGTGTAATGGACTGCACAAACCATGCTTGTTATAATGTGTATACAATCGGAAAACTACCAAAAAATCCAGAAAAAGCAGCCACCACAATAATTTCAACAGCAGAAGCAACAATGTCACAGTCCTGCATCGAACATACAGAATATGTGAAAATAGATTTAATATTATAAGAGTAAAAAAGTGTAAAAAATGATTTGGGCAAAGGGTTGGATAAAAAAATATGTGGTTATGAATAAAAAACATATTGTTATGAATAAAAAATATTGTTGTGGATATAGAATAGATTGTTATGAATAAAAAACATATTGTTATGAATAAAAAATATTGTTGTGGATATAGAATAGATTGTTATAAATAAAAAGAATAAAAAATATATGGTTATGAATAAAAAAGGTGCTTTTTCTCTGATGGTTTTGCTCTTTATAGGGACAGTAATATTTACTTATTTCACTACTTCTTCAATTCAATCAACACAACGCACGATTTATGAAAGCGAGGCATCTATTTCACAAATGCGGGAAAATGTTGAGGCAACAACAGGGGTTTTTGAAGGTTTGGAAAGCGCATTAAGACGGTCAGTAGAAGGTGCAATACTTGAAACTGCTTGGTGTGGCGGGGCTCAAACTTGCGGAGCAGATAATCCTATGGTTTGGTGGAAAGGTGATCTTATAAAAAATAAAGATAAAAATATAGAGTTGCTGACAGTTAAAAATATATCTGATTTGTTTGTATTAAAACAAAAAAAATTGTTTTTAAATATTGCTAAAACTTTGCTTTCAGCAGATAATTATGAAAAATATAATGATGGTGTCTATAAATTTAAAGGAGAATATCTTGATTCTGAGTTTTTTTCTGGTTTTTTCAATAAAGTGTTTTCAGCGATTATTTCTTGGTTTACTGGACTGCCTTCTGTTGTGTTTAATTTTAATAATATTTTTATCACAGATAGCACAACTAACCAAGCAATTGCTGTGGGAGATACTTTTAATGTAACAGTATCTCCAAAAGAAGAATTAGTATTTGTGCGAGGAAACAGCAATATTACACTCAATGGCACACTGAAATATGAAAACCACAACACAGAATTTTTATATGCTTTTGCCTTTTTGAGAAATGATGCAAGTTCTGGTTTAAATAAGTTAAATAAATATTTAGAGCAAGAAATTATAAAGTACTTAACAGACAATGGGGGTTTTATTGATAATTGCACAAGCACGCGCCCAACTATTGAGGGGGCTAATAATTATACTAATCTTTTTGTTTGGGATAAAAATAAATATATATGGAATAAGAGTTATAGTTTAAAGGATTCGGAATGTGGGTGCAATACTAATACTTCAGGAAATAATAAATATAATTCTACTACTAATAGTTTTTGCCAAAATGATAATGATACAAATGATACACTTAATGGCATGAATATGGATCAAATAAAAGAAAATATCACAAAGCAAGTATGGAAATATTTAAACAATTATGAAAAAAGCGCTACAGATAATATAAAAAAACAGGGACGAAATTGGAAAATAGAAATTATCAATAGAGATATAGATATAGTAAGAAGAAACACACCATATACTATTCCAAAAGAGTGTTGTGTTGATCTTGCTGATACAACTTTTACAATGGGGGAGACAGGGGGTTGTGTGTTAACATCTAGAAGCAAAATAAAAGAGATAACGGGGGGTTGTGTTTTGCCAAAAGACATATTAGATAAAGGAGAATATTTTCCTACGCTTTCAGGTAAGGTAACTACAAAATATGGAAGATGTGGAGTTGAGATTAATAAAAGAATGTATGGTTTTGCTAATAAAACTAAAGATACAAGTATAATTCATTTTGAGTCGGATGATGCTGAGAATTTAGATTGTTTAACTAACACAAATAATAGTTTATGCAAGTATAAAAAATGCATGTCTAAATGTGGGTATGGTATTAATTCTGTATATAAAAGGTATAGAGCATGCAAACCAACGCTAACTATAACTTGTTGTTGTGTTGTTGGTAGTGCAGACTGTAATGAATGCGAAAAAGTTTCTGATACTTCTTCTTGTACATGTAGTACTAAAAAATCTGTGGGGTGTAGGAAGACTAATAAATTTGGTAGTTGTATAGATCCGATATATAAGTATTGTTCTGGGGAATGTAGTTATGATGGTGGTTGTACTTGTGAGCTCGAAGAAAAATATACCACAACAAGTTGCAAAGCAAATGCGAATTGTGGTAAAATAACATGTGATAGTTGTTGTAGCTGCACTCCTTCAAATACATGTACCCCTTATATAACATCTACAGAGTGCGCACTCCCAAAATCACGCATATCATATTCAGAATATAATATAGACGTTGAGCACATATTAACACATAATACTTATAATTTATATTTTGATGTTTATGAATATGATTTGTTATTAAACTATACTGTTGTTTTAACAAATTATAATGAAAAGTATTTTGCAGGAAGATCAAAGCAACCAGTAGTTTGGAGATATAAAGTACAGATAAACCACACATTTAAAACAGATCTTCCTGAATTTTTACAAAAACTTAGTGAGAGTGGAATAGGAGATGTTCGCGCTCCAAACAATATTATTGAAATCAACAATACTTGTAATGTTAAAAATCTTAAGATAGCAAAATCATCATGTAGTAATTGCACGAAATATTTAAAGTGTAAAGAAGATGCCCAAACCAACTTTATGTATTGCTTAAACAATGAGACGGAAGATGAGTGTCGGAAATCTGCTGATAAATATAAAATAGATAATAATTGTAGTTCAGATAATACTTCTGATAATAACGGTAGTTTAGAAAAAAGAGAAGCAGACCCAAATCCTTGTAAGAATGATTGTTTGACTTATTGCAATAAAAGTACAAACAGCATTTGCACAGCAAAAATTAGTGATAAAGATATAGTTGAATGGAGTATTAGTAGTTGTGTTGGTACTTGCAATAGTACAACAGGTAATTGTGAGGTTATATCTTTTACATCTCCTACCTCTACCACAAAATGTAATTATAATCGCTCTAAGTTCAAGACATACAAGAGAGGAAAAGTTTATTTTAATAATGTGTTTGCAATAAAATATTGTGGAGATAAAAATACTTTATGCCTTGCAGATGATTCAGCATATACTCTTGAAAATGAAAATAAGCAAGATATAACTTGGCGTGAAGAATATTGTTCTTATGGATGTATATATACTGACAATCTTGGACCTCATTGTCAAAATAGTGAAGGTAGCAAGGAATTAAAAACAAGTGATTCTGAAATGTATATATTTTCTGACACAAATGCAATAAAAACTAAGGCATGCTCTAGTAATTCTAATATTACTCGCAAAGAGGCATGTAACACACTCTGTGATACAGATTATGAAACTATTGGTTCTGAGGTTTATCGAGCAAGATGTAAGTGTCCTTATTATTGTACTAATTATAATAAAGAGGGGGTTTCTTATGATAAAACCTGTGAGGGAGCATTATCAGGATATAGTCCTTATTGGGATGCTTGTATTTGTGGTCCTAAAAATATTGATGGTAAAAAATATGCTTGCAATTGAGCTACAGACTTTTAAATTAACTTTTAAATTAAATTATGCCCCTAACACCTTTTCATCTCGGTCCTGCATTTATTTTGTGGTATATATTTAAAAAACACATAAACCTTGCTGGGCTTTTGTTTGGAAGCATTATAGTTGATTCTAAAGCAGCTGTGTGTTTGATTTTTCTTGGTTGCGAGACGCATGACCCTATTTTTCACAGTTTTTTTGGCGCGCTTTGGCTTGGTATTGTTGTAGCTGTTATAGTTTTGCTTCTTTGTTCGCACCTTAAAAATATTACAACGTCTTTAAAAATAGATGATAATTACAGTACAGCGGCAATTTTTAGTGGAGCATTGCTCGGCACATTTTCGCACATAGTTTTAGATATTTGCACATATTCAAATATTTTTGCTTTTTGGCCAATATATTCTCAGCCATTTTCAATTTCTTTTTTTTGGTTTGTTCAGTTATTTGCAATACTAACAACAATCATCGCAATTCTGTGGTTTGTTAATAAGGTCTCTCAAAAATAATATGAGCTTTGATGTCTTGGGAATAATATGGAACTATATTTCTGTGTTTCTTGATATTTTGTTTTTTCGTCCAATAAATCAAATCATCGTTTATTTAACTTCTGCTTTGTATTTGCCTATGCCTAATTTTGGATCTTCTTCTGATGTGTTTATAGGAATATTGGTTTTGCTTGTGGCTTTTTATATTATTTACCAATTATCTAAATTATTAATAATGTCATCAGTTATTGGCGCAGTTTTGACTCTTTTAGTTGTTTTTTTGAATTCTCATTTTAATTTTGGTTTGTCTTTTGATTATGTTGCGCTTTTGCGAATCTTTTTCGTTGGTTTTTTTGGGTTTATATTTTATAAAATAATTATCTTTTTGCGCGCTGTCTACCAACAGGTTGATAAGCCAGTAATCTATATTTGCAAAATCATTAAAACGCGCTTGACCGAGGACTTAAAAGCACTTTCGCAAAAATATAAAGCAACAACAAATGGTAAAAAAGAAGAAATTGTTTGTATGACTAATACTGAAATTGAAGAATATTGTCGCCAGATGTGTGGTGAAAAAAAAGAGAAATTAAAAAAGGAAACACAACAAGCAAAAGAATTGACTAACCAAGAAAAAACAAAAAGCATAATTAGTAAAAAAGACAAAAAAACAAACAAATTTCAAGATTTGGGTGTTCGTCAAATTGATGAGTAAAAAAATTATGGTCACAATTCTAACAAAGATAAAAAGAGAACTATTTAAACTAAAAAAGATAAACAGAGAGCAATCTAAATTATTAGGAGTAAGATAATAATGGTAAAAAAAAGATTAAAAAAGATAAACAGAGAGCAATCTAAATTATTAGGAGTAAGATAATAATGGTAAAAAAGAGAATATTTGAACTAAAAAAGTTGTATGATTCTTCAGAACTTGTGCAGCTTGTTTGTTATTTTGCAGTTTTTTTGTTTGTATTTTTTGTTGTGCTTCCTTTTGTTTTTGGAACTTCTTCTCCTATAAATAGTGTTGTTTCGTCAAGTATGGAACATAATAACGATGTGTGGAAAGATTGGCTGTTGCAACACAATTTCACAACCTCAGACATTGATGGCCTTGTGCTTGGAAACGGATTTAATGCGGGTGATATGGTTATTGCAGTGGCGCCAAAAAACATAAAAAAAGGAGATGTTATTTTGTATAATTTAAAGGTTGCGGCACCAGAATTTGTAAGAAGTGATTTTATTATTATTCACCGGGTTGTTGAAGTAAAAGAAATTGGAAGCAAAATATTTTTTATTACAAAAGGAGACAACAATTTAATAAGAGACCCTACCCAAATCCCAGAAAACGCAGTAATTGGCAAAGCATTTTTAGTTGTTCCATATTTGGGTTGGCCAAGAAAAATAATAAATGATTTGTTGTAAGTGCTAATTTGATTTGTTGTAAGTGCTAATTTGATTTGTTGTAAGTGCTAATTTGATTTGTTGTAAGTGCTAATTTGATTTGTTGTAAGTGCTAATTTGATTTGTTGTAAGTGCTAATAATTATAGTGTTTCCTAAAATCTTTGGTTTTTTCAAATCATTATATAAATTCCAGACTTATAAAAAACATTAAAAGCATTGAAGTGGTTGCTTTTCATTGAACTTA
>Ga0210033_1004548_pt1 | contig 10613 bp, 10 predicted proteins | sample CryGeymeta201501_FD_185465 | JGI IMG/M metagenome (GOLD analysis project Ga0210033, IMG submission 185465) | Groundwater microbial communities from Crystal Geyser aquifers in Utah, USA - Crystal Geyser metaG 2015-01 (SPAdes) (version 2) | ecosystem: Environmental > Aquatic > Deep subsurface >... | reverse complement strand
AGCCGCAGGATCGCACGCTTCGTCAGCACGTCGGCCAGCACGAAGGTGCTGAGCACGCCGACGGCGCAGTTGAGCAGGCCGAAGGTGAGGGAGGTGCGGTTCAGGCCCAGGCTGGGCACGAGCACGAGCGCGAAGAGCACGGAGCCGACCAGCGCGCCGACGTAGTCCACGGTCAGCACGCGGGCGATCAGTTCCTCGAAGTTCAACTCCTCCTTGAGGATGCGCATCAAGAGCGGGATCTCGAGCCCCACGAGCGTGCCGATGACGAGGATCGTGCCGTAGAGCAGTGGGCCGAAGAATTTGCCCTGGGAGAAGCCGATGAAGAGCAGGGGCGCCGACAGGCCGCCAGCCAGCGCCGTGGCCAGCTCCACCTCGATGAAGCGCTCGGCGACGCCCCTCTTCACGTAGCGCGAGAGATAGGAGCCGATGCCCAGCGCGAAGAGGTACGCCCCGATGGTGATCGAGAACTGCCGCACGGAGTCGCCGAGGACGTAGCTCGCGACCGTACCCGCCAAGAGCTCGTACACGAGCCCGGCGGTGGCGATGACGAGTACCGTGAGGAAGAGGAGCGGTTGCCGGAGGCGCTGCATGGGCGTTGAAGAGGTCAGGGCCAACTGATTTCAGAGACACGGCGCTTCAGAGACGCAGCGCTTCAGAGACACGGCGCTTCAGAGACGCAGCGCTTCAGAGACACGGCGCTTCAGAAATGCAGGGATTCAGAAACGCAGGGATTCAGAAACGCAGGGATTCGAAGAGGCTGTCGTTGGGGAGACGCTAGATGGCCGCGGCGACGACCATGGCGATGCCGATGATCACCGAGCCCAGGACGATGCCCAGCGCCGTGTTCTGATCCTCTTCGATCTCTTTGCGAATCGAGAAGGGAGTGACCGCTGCGATGATGTAGAAGGCGACGGCGAAGGCGACGAGGCCGAAGCCCGTGAAGAGGACGGACTCGATCAGGGACTGTACGAGGCTGGACCAGTCGATGTGCATGAGAGGCTCCCTTCCGGCGTGAGCGCGGAGATAGTATCAGAAACTGCGGAGACGAATGGGGCTTCGTCGGAGTTGTCGGGCGGGCTGTGATCCGCGGGGCTGCCGTCGACGGGGCCTCCGCTGGTCGGAGCCGCCTTCGCCGCCTGCCTGCGCCACAGGCTCCGTAGCGTGGCGAAGAGGGCGGGTACGATCAAGAGCAGGGCCGCCCACCAGAACGCGGTGGAGCTCCCCGCCTCGGTCTTCACGGCCAGGGTGGCCTCGGGCCGGCGCGACTCGCCCGGCTGACCGATCCACGTCCCGGCGACGCGCAGGCGGTAGTGACCCGCCTCGGCTCCTCGCAAAGACGTGGAGACCCGCGGCTGACCCGAGAGACCCTGAATGCTCATGCGCTCGGCTGCGAAGAGCTCCACGCCGTGCATGGACGGCCCCTGTTCGGGCACGAGGTCCACGGTGACGGCGAGGATGCCGTCCGCCGGACCCCGAGTGAGGGAGAGGGCGATGTTGTTGCCCCCGTGGAGGTCGAAGGGCTCGGTGTAGAGGAAGTGGTGGGCTAGCTCTTCCGCGTCGTCGTGTGGCGCACCGCGCACGCTGACCGGGACCGTGAGATCGAAGAGCGCGTGGGGCGGCTCCTGGAGGAAGAGGCGCATGCCGAAGAGCAAGCAGAGCAGCAGGCCCGCGAGGAGCCAGGTCTTCAGCAGCTCGGCGGGCGAGGCGCGGGACTCGGCCGGAGCTCTCGACGGCGTCGCCGCGGGGGACACGCCGGCGCTCATTTGCCGCCGTAGCCGCCGTAGCCGCTGCCGCTGCCGCCGTAGCCACTGCCGCCGTAGGAGGAGCGTTGGGGCGTGTAGTCGACCACTCGCGCGGCGGGGCCGTGAAAGCCCGTGTGCCAGATGATGGGTGCGGTGCTGTAGGTTTGGGGGTCGCTGCTGGGTGGAACCTGAACGGGCTCCGCGTGCCTGCCATAGACGTGCCCCGGGCCCGCCAACACCGCGCAGGCGCCGTAGCCGCCGACGACGACCAGTCCGAAGATTCCGTAGAGTGCGTACTTGAGCATGGCGTTCAGGCGAGGCTGGAGTTCTGCCAGCGCCTGCCCTCGAAGGAGCGGCGACGGACGAAGGCGATCAGGAGTGGGAGGGTGAGCAGCAGGGTCGCTGATCCGCAACAGCAGACCGATCCACCCATGCTTCGATGCTCGTGGTGCGTGATGACGGTCACGCTCAAGGCGGGCGGGAAGCCGGGCGGGCAAGCCTCGCGTGCCCAGTGGGGGGCGACGCGCAAGGTGTGCGGCCCCGGCTGGAGTCCCGCCAAGGTCGCGCTCGCGCTGCCCGTGGTCATGGCCATGCTGTGGAAGTCACCGACGTTGTCGGTCCATTGCTGGCCTTGCCCGCGGGTCATGTCGATCAGCGCGGAGTTCAGGCCCACCCAGGAGCCCGGCCCGCTGACTTCGTAGCGAACGTCGACCGCGGTGACGCCGTCCGGGACGGCGAAAGCCGGCGTGATCGTCGGTGTCGACACCGCGCCCGCGGGCGCGCTGGGGCAGCGTGTCGGCGGATGTGGCGCCGTCGGTGTCACGCCGGCGGAGGGCACGCCGATGACGCGCACCTCTCGTCCGGTGGCCGCGATGGCCTCGTCCGGCGCAGGCGGCATGCTCACCGGGCCGCTGACGAGCGTGGTCTCCGGCGGTGCGCCGCGGGGCGCGGTGATGGCGAAGATGGCCAGCATCAGCACGGCCGTGATGGCGAAGAAGAGGGCCGCCGGTTTGAGCTCGATGGTGTTGGGCTGCGCGGCGCCCACGCCTTGGGGGGAGGGCGGGCTGCCCGCGAGGCCGAACGCTTTCCAGACCTCGGCGCCCGACACGTATTCGCCCGCGGACCAGCTGATCTCCTTCGCGCTCTGCTCGCTGCTCAGGATGTAGGGCGGCGCGATGTAGTCGGCGGTGGCCACCGTCTCGCCCGCGGCGACCTTCCAGTAGAACTCGCCCAGCACGCTGCGCACCGTGGCGGTGCCGCGGTTGTAGGCCTTGTAGTTGCGGCCGGAGTAGACGGCGCGGAAGTGCTGGTCTTGCACCTCGGCGTTGCTCACGGGCGCGACGAAGGTGAAGTGCCCCGAGTCCTCGACCAGCCAGCGATAGCCTTGCGCGGAGTGCAGCAGGTACTCGGTCCAGGTGTAGGTGATGCCCTCGTCGACGACGTAGCGTTCCATCGTGCCGATCGCGAGCACATCGAGGCCACGCAGCGTGCCGCGGGTGCCCAGAGGCAAGTAGACCTTGCGCGCGAGCTCTGCGAGCTTGCCGACGACGGCCAGGTTGCCCGCCGTGTGATCGAGCAAGGAGTGGCAGGAGCTGCAGGCGGCGCGCTGCGCGGACTCCGGAGACGTGAGCTCGATGGGCGCGCCGCAGCTCGGGCAGGAGAGCTTGCCGAGCGCCACGCGCTCCTCGGGACGCGGGCCGAGCGCGCTCTTGGTGAAGCGCACGTCGTCGTGGGCGAGCTGCTTGCCCACGTAGAGCGTCGGCGGCGCCGTGCCGTCTCCGTAGTCGACGGTGGCGAAGCCCGAGGCCTCGCCCTCCAGATCGACGTAGCGACCCGACTCGCCCGGCGTGACGGGCTCAGGCAGCTCCCCTTCGGCGCTGACGAGCGTCGAGCCGCTCTTCTCGGCCACGACCCAGGTGCCCTGTGCGCCGGGCAGTGTGCCGCGGCCACCGACGACCACCTGGTCGAAGGTCGGCAGGCCCGAGGCGGCGACCGGATACGTCAGGTACCAGCGGCCCTGGGCCTTGGCGAGCCATGCCCAGCGACGTTGCGCGCTGAACTCCACGTACCACTCGTCCCAGGGGCCTTGGCCATGGTCGAGCTGCAGACGCCCACCCACCACGAATTCTTCGCCCGCGACCACGCCCCGATCGCCCACGGTCATCAGCGGCGCCGTGGGCACCAGGTCGGCCACCTTGCCCAGCGAGCGCAGGTCGCGGTCCGTGCGTACGACGGAGTGCCGACAGTAGGGGCAAATCTGCGCCGCCGAGGAGCCCAATCCGAACTGGATGGGCCCACCGCAATTGGGACAGGGTGCTTGGCGTCCGCCCGCCATGTGCGGTGTGTATCACGCGGCGCGCCGCGGCGTGAACCTGAATTTCCCAGCGAATGGGGGGCCCGACCGGGAGCGGCTACATGCGGACGTCGATGGTCGCGTCTCGGCGCAGCTCGACCAGCAGGGTCTGCTCCTGATGCGCCATCGCGCGGTCGAGCAGATCCCGATAGATCTCGTCGCGCTCCTGCGCGTAGGCCGGCACGTCGCTGTCCGCGCTGCCGCGCTCGATCAGATGGAAGACGTGGAAGCCCGTGTCGGTGTGCACGACGTCGCTCGTCTGCCCCGGCGTCAGGTGGGTCAGGGCCTGCTCCAGCTCCGGCGGGAGATCGCCTTGGGAGAGCCAGCCGAGATCGTTGAAGGCGTCGGAGTCCGGGTCCTGCTGTGCGGCCTGAGCCTCGGCGCGTAGAGCGGCCAGGGTGTCGGCGTCGGCGTCCGGAGGCGTGGCGAAGAAGGCGTGCGTCACGTGGAAGCGTACGGCGCGATGGGCCTGGCCGACGCGCTGGTCGTAGACGCGGCGGACGTCCTCTTCGGCGATGTTGACGCGGCCGCGCGCTCGCTGGTTCAGCACCTTCAGGCGCAGCAGCTGACGGCGAAGATCCGTGCGGTACTGGATGCGCGTGAAGCCCTGACCCTCCACCGCCTGCCAGAACTGCTCCTCCGTGAGGTTGTTCTGCTGCATGACGTTCTGCACGGCGCGGTCCACGTCGGCGTTGGTCACGCGGATGTGCATCTGGCTGGCGGCCTGTCGGAAGAGCTCTTCCTCCACCAGGCGGTCGACCACCTGATGACGCAGCTCGCCCAGCGCGGCGAGGCGCTCCTCCTGGTTCTGAAGCGCGAACACGCGCGGCAGAAAGGGCAGCATGCGACGTCGGACCTCGCTCAGGAAGATGGCCTGGTCGTTCACGACGGCGACCACGCGCTCGATGGTCTCGGCCTTCGAGTGGCTGGGCGCTTGTCCGAGCGCGATGCCCATCAGGAGCAAGGCCGCGATCCCGCGGCGAAGCTTCGGGAGGCCGCGAGTCACGGCGCCTCCACGCTCGGTCCCGGGGTCGGGACCTGAACCGCAGGCGCCGCCTCTGCGTCGGGGATGTCGATGTGCACGCTGGCGAGGGCGGCTGCGTTCTCGTTCACGTGGCCCTCCGTGCGCAGGCGCGTGAGGAACTCTTGAATCGCGTGCTCGCGCTTCTCGCGCCAGAGCCGGTTCTGGATCGGACGACGCACCTCCTCGAGGCTGCGGTTCAGCGCCGCCCGTCGGCCCGTGAGCTTGACGATGTGGTAGGCGTCGCCGACGCGGACGAGGTGGGGCGCCACCGAGCCGATCTGGGTCAGCGCGAAGGCCGCCTCGTTCACCTCGCGGGGGACGCTCTCGTGTGCGTCGCCGGGCTCCCCGGTGCGCGAGAAGAAGCGCAGGTCGCCGAATCGATCGCGCGTGTCCGGGTCTTCGTTGTTGGCCTCGGCGAGCTGGCGGAACAGGCCGACGTCGCTCGGCGCGGCTTGGATCTGTGCCAGCACGCGCTGCGCGGCGGCGCGATTCGCCATGCGGATGTCACTCGCGCGAACCTGCTCGGGCTTCACGAACTCGTCGCGATGGGCCTCGTAGTAGCTGCTGGTCTCCGCGTCCGAGATGTCCGACAGGCGGATGCGGTCTTCGAACTCGGACTTCATCATCTGCTGGATCATCACCTGATCCCGTGTGCGACGGACCTCGGGGTCGGCGTCGAGGCCGCGACGCTTGGCCTCCTGTGCCAGCAGCTCGAAGCGCACCATGTTCTCGAGGAACTCACGACGACGCTCGGGGCTGTTGTAGCGCGCGCGCAGATACGGGGATTGCTCCGCCAGACGCTGTGCGAATTCACCCACGGTGATCGTGGTGTCCCCAACCTGGACCAACGTCGCAGCGGCTTGCTGCGGTGTCAGCCCGTTCACCATGGGGCCCTGCGCGGCAGCCGCGTCCACGGGGGTCTCGGTTGAACCCGAACACGCGATCAGCAGCGGCAGGGCGAAGGCGAACGCGTAGCGAACTCGAAGCATCGAGGCGGACGTACCACCCCCCAGCCGCGCCGGCAACGCCGCGCTAGCCTGTGGCATTTCAGGCCTCGGTGTCGCCGCCGCCGAGCAGGTCCTCGACCTGGGCGCGCAGCTCATCGAGATCGAAGGGCTTGTCGAGGAATGCGTCGGCGCCGTAGAGGGGCGAGGTCATCTCGTTCAAGCGCTCGCCGATGCCCGTGAGCATCAAGACCTTCGTGTGCTTGAGGTCGGGCTCTTCGCGCACGGCGCGGCAGACTTCCCAGCCGCTCATGCCCGGCATCATCACGTCGAGCACGATCAGATCGGGTTTCTCGGCGCGGGCCGTCTCCAGGGCTTCCTCGCCATCGGACGCTTCGAGGACGCGCGCCCCGAGCCGTTCGAGGTGACGCGCCACCAGGGCGAGGATCTCCAGGTCGTCGTCCGCGACGAGGATCGTGGTCTTGGTGTCGCTCGTGGTCATGGCAAGCCTCCGAAGGGCCGCATGGTCTTCGGTGCTCGGACTTCTGTCAATCGGGTCCGGAGATCCACGCCTTTGCGGACGGCCACGATGGCGTGCCTCGCCGCGCGATTCCGCTGCGCGAGAGCCTCTTCCCGCCTCGGGCTGCCGCGCGTCGGGCAGGCCGAGGGTGCTTCCCGCCACGCCCCTACGCGACCGAGGCCGCGCTCGGGCGCTCAGAGCTCCCCGATGTGGTCCTTGCCGATCCAACCGTGGCGATCGCCGCCCAGCTCGATGTGCAGGAAGTCGGCCTCCGCGCCCAACACGCGTGCGCGCTCGCCTTCCGTGACGTCGCCTCTGGCTTGCGCGCGTGGATCCGGGCCCTCGGACAACGGCCCGTCGTCCAGCACGATGGCCGTGGCGCCGTGCTCGAAGACTCCTCGTTTCACGCCCAGGCCCCAGAGGTCCGCGCACAGCAGGAGGGCGACCAGCGGCGCCGCCACGGCCAGCCCCACGCGCGCGTTCTCGCCGCGTACGTAGCGCCTGACGACCAGGATCAGGAAGAGCAAAGCGTCGAAGGCCACGGCCAGCGCGGCCAGCAGACGCTCCGAGAAGGGCGCCACCATGGCCTCACCCATCGGGGGCCGCGTCAGCACCGTCGCCTCTCCCCGGCGTTGCGCCAGGCGACGACCGATCGCCGTGCGAGCGGCGTCGAGCCCCATGCGCGCGTCTTCGTCCCCAGGCCGCAGCGAAAGGGCCGTCTCGAAATGCCACACGGCTCGACCCAGGTGGCCCGTCTCTCCGTAGGCCGTGCCCAGGTCGTACTCGAGGTCCGGATCACGGACGCCTGCTTCCCGCAGCTGCTCCCAGGTGCGGATCGCTTGGGCGCGATCACCGGCCAGCCAGGCGTGGGTGGCGGTGTCCCAGAGAGCGCTCATGTCCTGAGCCGAAGCGCTGGGTAGCGAGCCTAACAGCGCCGCCAACGCGAACGCGGCCGCTACGCCGAACTGCCTGAGAGACGTCACGCCTTCACCCCCTGGGGTGTAAGTCGGCCGAGGCGAACCATCAACGCTGCGGCACGCTTCAACGCTTGCTCCATCTCCCGCGGCTCCACGCCAGCGGCGCTGAAGCGCGCGAAGTCGCAGCTCTCGAGCTCGTCGACCACGCGTCGCGCCAGACCCTCGTCCGCGCCCAGATCGTACAGCTTGCGCTCGACCTGTCGCAGCGTGAGGCCGCGAGCGCTCTCGCCGAGTCGCGCGCCCAGAATGGTCAAGAGCGCCTCCGAGGCGGCGTCGTACACACCCTTGGCGTCGCCCGCCTTGGCCGCGTGGCGCCCCTTGTCGAGCAGCTTCTTCCCGGCCTTCAGCGCGGCCCGACCGGGGTCCTCGGCAGCTTGCTCCTTCCTTCGGCGCGCGAAGAGCAGGCCCAGGCCCAGCAGCGCGAACAGGCAGGGCGGCGCGGCCAGGGCGTAGGGGAACGCAGGCGACGCGGAGAGGGGCGCCTGGGCCCGCAGCAGCTCCGAGTGGACATGGATGGGGCGGAAGCGGATCGGTTCCTCGGCTGCCGGCGGGGACGTGGCGTCCTCGGCGTCGGGGGAATTCGAGGGCGGCTCCGCGATGGCGTTGCCGGCCGCCACCAAGTGTAGGGCTGGCGCCTCCACGCGTTGCCAGGTGCCCGCTTCGGGGTCGAAGGCGTCGAAGCCTAGGGCCGGGATGGTGTAGCTGCCGGGCCGCTCGGGCACGATCAGCCACTCCACCCGTCGTGTGCCGCCCACGCGGTCGCGGTCTGCGTGGATGTCGTCCTCGACCCGCGGCGCGAGGGCGCGCAGGCCGTCGATGGGTGGCAGCTCCAGGCGAACGTCGCTGAGGTTGCCGAAGCCCGTGACGGTGGCGGTGAGCGTGACGGCGTCGCCCGTGCCGACCTGATGACGATCGAGGCTGCTCTCGACACGGTAGCTACCGACCACTCCGCCCTGGGCGGGGCCGCCCTCGGGCAGCGGTTGGGCGTTGACCACCACGGGGACGCCCACGCGATGCAGGGTCTCCGGCGCTCGAAAGACGTCGAAGAGGGAGCCCGCGCGCACGTCGACTTCGGGCGCGCCGATGGTCAGCGGCCCGGGCTCCAGGGGGAAGGCCGCGAAGCGCAGCAAGAGATAGACGCGGAAGGGAGTCCCTGCGACGCGCTGCACGTGGGCGTCGAGCGCGCGGTTCTGGGGCAGGAGGTCTCGTGTCCAGAAGCGATTCGCGCTGGGCTGCTGCGTGATCGCGGGCGCGGACGAGAGGGGCGCGCGCGTGTAGAGGTAGACGGTGACCGTGACCTGCTGGCCGACGTAGGGATCCGCCCTGTCCACCGTGGTCTGGAGAAACGCCTGACCATCGAAGCGCGCGCCGTTCAACCCCTCGACCGAGGTGCCGGGGTCCGCCCACGGATCGGGTTTGACGTCGTCCGGCATGGGAACGGCCGGCTGCGGCGGTGAGCTGGGATTCGCCTGGGACGACCCGGACGCGCCGACCTGCACCACCAGGGTGTTGCTCTGAATGGTGCGGGAGCCGAGCTGGACCTGAGCCGCCGGGATCGTGAACCGGCCCGAGCGACGCGCGCGCAGCGTGTAGCTGAAGACCGTCGTCACCTGCAGCTGCTGCCCCATCTCGAGGCTCTGCTGCTGGTCGCGGCCCACGACCTCGAAGTCCGAGAGATCCGGCGGCTGGACGTGCGCGTTGCCGCCCGTCACGTCGACCTCCAGCTGGAGGCGGAAAGGGTCGCCGACCGCCACCTGCGTGCTGCTCGCCGTCATCACGGCGGTCGCGCTGAGCTGGGCGCTGGCGGACGTCGCGAACAGCGACAAGACGCAGACCAGGCTGACGATGCGGGTTCGGACCATCACCAATCCTGCGCCGGTGCACGCCTGTCGCGACCGCCCCGTTGACGGGCCCTCAGTTGCTGCAGGCTCTCTTCGCCGTCTTGGAGGGCGTCGAGCAGTCGGCGCGAGTGCTCGGGCAGAGCCTGCCCGGCTGGTGCCTGCTGGTCTTGCTGATCCTGACCCTGCTGACCCTGACCTTGCCGGTCTTGATTCTGCTGATCCTGACCTTGCTGGTCCTGCTGATCCTGACCCTGCTGGTCTTGGTTCTGCCGGTCCTGCTGGTCTTGGTTCTGCTGGTCTTGGTTCTGCTGGTTCTGCTGATCCTGACCTTGTTGGTCCTGCTGATCCTGACCCTGTTGGTCTTGGTTCTGCTGGTTCTGCGGGTCTTGGTTCTGCTGGTTCTGCGGGTCTTGGTTCTGCTGGTTCTGCGGGTCTTGGTTCTGCTGGTTCTGCTGGTTCTGCTGGTCCTGCTGACGTTGCGCGTCTTCCTCCTCCTGGATCCGCCTCAGGGCGAGCTCCAGGTTCCACGCGGCGTCGCGGTTGCCTGGCTTCAGTCGCAGCGAGCGGCGAAAACCATCCGCGGCTTCGCGGAAGAGCCGTTGCGCCTCTCGATGATCGGGCTCCGCGGCGGGGGGTGCACCTAGCCCACCGGCAGCTCCGCTCGCGCCCGGCGCGCCAGGCAGCGGGCTCGGCGAAGGCGCCGCACCTCCCGCGGCCGCGGGCGCCGCGGCGCTGCCCGTCGCCGCGGCATCACCCTGGCGATAGAAGGCAAGGCCGAGATCGTAGTAGGCGGCGGAACGGATCGCTCGGTCAGCTGGTGGCTCGGTCGCGGCCAGGAACGCCGCGCGCGCCGGATCGAGGTCGCCCGCCGCCATCAGCGCGAGCCCGCGGTCGAGGTGAACGGCGCCTTCCGACGGCAGCCGTCGCACCGCCGCCTCGTAGGCTTCGCGGGCGGCCGAGTAGTCTTGCTCGGCCATGCGCTGGTTGCCGCGCTCCACATCCGCGTCGCGGCTGCGGAAGAGATCGAAGGCCAGGGCCGGCGAGCTGACGAGCAGGCTCAGCGTCAGCGTCAGCAGCGGTATCGCGAAGCGAACACGATTCATCCGCGCCTCCTTCGCCGTCGACCGATGAAGGCCGTGGGCAGCAGGCCCTCGAGCACCAAGAGCAGGAAGGCCGGCAGAAGCGCCAGCGGATAGCGCTCCTCGTCCACGG
>Ga0210033_1004547_pt1 | contig 10615 bp, 7 predicted proteins | sample CryGeymeta201501_FD_185465 | JGI IMG/M metagenome (GOLD analysis project Ga0210033, IMG submission 185465) | Groundwater microbial communities from Crystal Geyser aquifers in Utah, USA - Crystal Geyser metaG 2015-01 (SPAdes) (version 2) | ecosystem: Environmental > Aquatic > Deep subsurface >... | reverse complement strand
TCCGCGGCATGGCCGTCGGCGGATACGCCTTCAGCGGCGACCTCCAGGCCGCACGCACCGGACACCCCTCCCTCAGACAGCTCAGCTCCAGAGACTGACCCGCCTCGACTCTCACACACGCCCCCCCCGACCCCTCACCTCGTCCCGAACGACAAAAGCGATGATCCCCATCCCCCCAAGTCGTCCAGATCGACCCAAGGGGATGTGGATCATCCCCAAGAGTCGTCCAGATCGACGATCGGGCATGATCCATATCCCCTCGAGTCGTCCAGAGCGACCTCTTGCCTCGTTCAACATCCCCTCAGGTCGTCCAGATCGACCTTTTGCCTCGCAGCTGAGCTCTGGATGCTCCGGCGACCGGGACCATGATTCGAGGCATGGTTGGTCGGAGGTGTCTGGCGCCGTGCGGCCGAACGCGCGCCCACGCCACCCTCCGGGTCCTTCGCCAGCGCTTGGCACGACGGCGCACGCCTTGGACCTGAGACCAGAGGCTGGCCACCGCTCGACGTTTGCCGCCGCTTGTAGCCGTTGGTGTATTCTGCTATCCACGAATCGTCCTTCCGAACGAGGTGTCGAGCGCTCAACTAGATGGTCCTCGCGTACCCCCTCGGCGACGGTTTCACCGTGCCGAAGCCCTGTCCAGGGTGGGGCGAAACCACCTCGGTCGCAACAGGGATGCGAGCGGCGGCAATACGACCAGGGTCGCAGGCGCCTTGGTGTGTCGAGTTGCCACATCCTCACAGAGTGGCTGGCGAAGGTTGGGGTCGCCCGAGAGGGGGCCACCTTCATCGTCGAGTAGGAGATGGCCGCATGAAGTCGCAGAACTTCGAGTTTTTACGCCCGAAGCACCCGCAGTTCGCCGACCTGGCAAGCTTTGCCGAGCGCTACGCCTACTCAGACCCCGCCAGTTCGCTCATCAAGCAGCGGGGCTTCGTCGAGCAGGTCGTCGCCGCTATCTACCTGCGCTACCATCTGCTACCCCCGTACTCCGACAACCTCCACGATCTCTTGAACGCTGAGCCCTTCCGCCAGTCGGTGCCGGAGGTCGTGCAGAACAAGCTCCACACCGTTCGCAAGGCCGGCAATCACGCAGCGCATCCACGGCGCCCCATCACCAGCGACCTGTCCCTCGACTGTCTTGCCGAGCTGTTCGATATCGCGCGCTGGTTCCACGTCCAGGTGGACGGCGGCCAGAGACAGGACGCTCCTCACTATCTGCGACCCGAGACGGAAGGCGACAACAACGGAAAGGCCAAGGCCACACTCGAGAGGCTTCGCCTCGCCGAAGCAAAGTACGACGCCGTCCTCGCATCGTTGGAGGAGGAGAGCCTGAAGCGCTTGACAGCCGAACGCGCGGCCACCGAGCACGCCACCGAACTGATCAGGCTCAAGGAGGATGGACAGAAGGTTGCCTCAGTCCTCCAGTTCAATGAGGAGACGACGCGCCGTCGGCTGATCGACCAGGCGCTCATCGCGGCCGGCTGGGATGTGGGCGTCAATGGCAAGAACACGAGCGAGACCCGCCAGGAGGTCAAACTCACCACCATGCCCACAGAGTCTGGGGTGGGGTACGCGGACTACGTGCTCTACGGCGACGATGGGAAGCCGCTCGCAGTGATCGAGGCCAAGAAGACCGCCAGTGATGCTCGGATCGGGGCTGAGCAAGCCCGCATGTACGCCAACTGCCTGGAGAAGGAGACCGGCGTGCGCCCCGTCATCTTCTTCACGAACGGCATGGACATCTTCATCTGGGACGATGCCCAGGGCTATCCGTATCGCCCGGTCTACGGCCTCTACTCGAAGGACAGCTTGGAGTACCTCACACAGCAGCGCGCGAACAAGAAGGCGCTGACCCACGTTGACCCGAAGCCGGAGATCGCCGGCCGAATGTACCAGCTCGAGGCGATTCGCCGCGTCTCGGAGCGGTTTACCGGCAACTTCCGCAAGGCCCTCATCGTGCAGGCGACGGGCACCGGCAAGACTCGTGTCGCCATCTCCCTGTCCGACGTCTTGATGCGCGCCGGGTGGGTCAAGCGGATCCTTTTCCTTTGCGACCGACGCGAGCTTCGCAAGCAGGCCGACCGGGTCTTCAAGGAATTCCTGCCGGGCGAGCCGCGCGTCATCGTAGACCGGACGACCGCAGGGGACCGCGACAAGCGCATCTACCTCGCGACGTACCCGGCGATGATGACGTGCTACCAGGAGTTCGATGTCGGCTTCTTCGATCTCATCATCGCTGACGAGTCCCATCGCAGCATCTACAAGAAGTTCAGCACGCTGTTCCACTACTTTGACGCGCTTGAGGTGGGGCTGACCGCGACGCCGGTGCGCTTCATCGAGCGCAACACCTACGAGCTGTTCGCCTGCACGGACGGTGACCCGACGTCACACTTCAGCTTCGAGGACGCGATCAACGCAGTGCCATCGTTCCTCGTCCCCTTCCGTGTTCGCACGTTCAGCAGCCAGTTCCGTGAGCAGGGCATGCAGTATGCGCGGATGAGCAAGGAGCAACAGGCCCAACTCGAAGACCAGGACCCGGCCGCCGAACAGGTCGACTACGACGCCGACCAGCTCGACAGATACGTGTTCAACCGTGACACCACCCGCTTCGTCTGGCGCACCCTCGTGGAAGAAGGCATCCGCGAGCCGACCGGGAGTCACGTTGGCAAGACCATCGTCTTCGCGCGAAACCACCTGCACGCTGTTCACATGGCCGAGGTCTTTGCCGAGATGTACCCGCAGTATGGCTCGACCTTCTGCCGCGTCATCGACAACCAGGAGCCAAAGGCCGAGCAGCTCATCGACGACTTCAAGAACCCGGACAACGAGCTGACCATCGCCCTCTCGGTGGACATGCTCGACACGGGTATCGATGTGCCCGAAGTCGTCAACCTGGTCTTCGCGAAGCCGGTGAAGTCCTACGTGAAGTTCTGGCAGATGATCGGTCGTGGGACACGCCTGCGCGAGGACCTGTTCGGCGACGGTCGCCACAAGACGGAGTTCCTGATCTTCGATCACTGGTCGAACTTCTGGTTCTTCGACGAGCAGTACAACGAGCACCAGCCGCCCGTTCAGAAGTCACTGCTGCAGAACCTCTTTGAGACCCGCATCGAGCTGGCGCAGGTCGCCCTCGACCGAATGGAGCAGCCAGAGTTCGAGCTGGCTGCGTCCCTCCTCCTCGGGGACGTGCGCGCTGTGAAGGACACGAACGCGTTGGACGTTCGTGACCGCTGGCGTGAGCTGGAGAGGCTCGCTGACGGGGACAGCATTCATCACTTCGCAGCGGCCACGCAGGCGGACCTGCTCTCAATCGTCGCTCCACTCCAGCATCTCCGGAGCATTCGTGGCGACGACGACGCCTACCGCTTCGACCTGTTGATGACGCGCTTGCAGGTCGAGCTGCTCAAAGGTGGTCCGAGCGCTCCGAGGGTTCAGGACCTGAGGGCGCGCGTTGTAGACGCCGTTGAACGCCTCGCCAAGAACCAGAACCCCGTCAAGGCCCAGGCCGACTCGATCAAGCAGATCCGCAGCAAGGACTTCTGGGCCACGGTGCAGGTGCACCACCTCGAAGCGCTGCGAGGCGATCTGCGCGGCATCATGAAGTACCAGCAGCACCCGCCCAACACCCGCGTGGCGCCGCAGGTCCTGGATGTCACAGACACCGACTTCTCCCGCGAGACCTACATCCCCCGGCTTGAGGGCCTGGACCTGGTCGAGTACAGGCGCCGCGTCGAGTCGGTGCTTCACGAACACTTTGCGAACAACGAAACCCTGCAACGCATCCGGGCCACCGAGACCGTGCGCGAGGAAGAGCTGGAAGAGTTGGCCCGACTGGTCCTCGAGATCGACGACAAGGCCAACATCAAGCACCTCGTCGGCCACGATCCGACCACCCGGCGCTCGTTGCTGGCCGTGTTGCGCAGCCTCGTCGGACTCGACCCGTTCGCCGTCGAGCAGGCCTTCACCGAGTTCGTCCACAAGCACCCGCGGCTCTCTTCGCAGCAGCTCCGCTTTCTGCAGCTGCTGCAGAACCACATCGCGCAGAACGGAGGCATCGAGCTCAAGCGCCTGTACGAGCCCCCGTTCACCACCCTGCACGCCGAGAGCGTCGACGGCATCTTCACCAACACCGAAGCGGTCGATGACCTCCTGGCCATCCTCAGCGCATTCGAACCCTCAAAGGCCATCGAGACGGCGACCGCCGGCGAGCGCCTTGTTGCGAGCCAGCACGGATGAGCACCCTCACGACCCAACAAAAAAGCGACATCGACGGGCTCTGGACAGAGTTCTGGACGGGCGGCATCACAAACCCCCTGACCGTCATCGAGCAGATCTCGTTTCTCATGTTCGCCCGCCTCCTCGACGTCATGGAGACCACCGGTGAGCGGCGCGCGGAGCGGACCGGAAAGCCCTTCAGCGGCAGGTTCAGGGGGCCAGACGACCCACTGCGTTGGAAGAACTTCAAGCAGCTGCCCGCGACCGTCACAGACGCCGACCGGAAGAAGGGCACCAAAGGGATGCTTGAGGTGGTTCGCGACGAGGTCTTCCCCCACTTCCGCACGCTCAACGGCGGGACGACCCTCGCGGAGTACATGGCCGATGCCCAGCTCATGATTCAGAGGCCCAGCCTGCTGGTATCGGCCGTGAACAAGATCGACAAGCTCCCGATCACGGAGGGTGACGCAAAGGGTGACCTCTATGAGTATCTCCTCAGCAAGCTGACGACGGCGGGCATCAACGGCCAGTTCCGAACGCCGCGCCACATCATCCGCTTCATGGTCGAAATGCTGGAGCCCAGGCCCACGGAGACCATCGGCGATCCGGCGTGCGGCACGGCCGGCTTCCTGGTGGGCGCGATGCAGTACCTGCTCGAGACGCACACCTCCGAATCGGGCAGGTTCGTGGGCGACAACGACCAGCTCGTCTACACCGGCGACCTGCTGGAGCCCTACAGGGATCACATCCAGAACGGCATGTTCCATGGCTTCGACTTCGACTCCACCATGCTCCGCATCGCCTCCATGAATCTGATGCTCCATGGCGTCGACAACCCCGACATCCACTACCAGGACACGCTCTCCAACTCCTTCCCCGAACGCTTCCCGAGCCAGGCCACCCGAGCCTTTGACATCGTGCTCGCCAACCCGCCGTTCAAGGGAAGCCTCGACGCGGGCGATGTACACCCCGCCTTGACCCAGGCCGTCAAGACCAAGAAAACCGAGCTGCTCTTCGTCGCCCTCATCCTCAGGATGCTGAAGAACGGCGGCCGCAGCGCCACCATCGTGCCCGACGGCGTGCTCTTCGGGTCCTCAAAGGCCCACAAAGCGCTGCGCAAGTTGCTCATCAAAGACAACCAGCTCGAAGCCGTCATCTCACTCCCCTCGGGCGTCTTCAAGCCCTATGCCGGTGTCTCCACCGCGATCCTCGTCTTCACCCGAGGCGGCAAGACCAATCACGTCTTCTTCTACGACCTCCAAGCAGACGGCTACTCGCTCGACGACAAACGCGACCCCATCGCCGACAACAACCTGCCCGATGCCCTCGATCGCTGGCGCAAGCGGAACGCGAAGAACGACTCCGACCGCACCGCCAAACACTTCATGGTGCCCGTGGATGAGATCGAAGCGAAGGACTTCGACCTCTCCATCAACCGCTACAAGGAAGCAAAGCATGAGGAGGTCGAGTACGATCCGCCGAAAAAGGTCATCGCCCGGTTGCGGAAGATCGAAGACGAGATCGCAAAGGAGTTGAGTGAGCTGGAGGCGATGCTATGACAACACTCGCCGACTACTGCGAACTCACGATGGGGCAAGCCCCCAAGGGCACCACCTACAACACGATGGCCGCCGGTCTCCCGCTGATCGCTGGCGCCAGTGACCTTGGCCAGATCTATCCCGCACCGAGCCGATGGACGAGTGCGCCCACGCAGATTTGCCAAGCAGACGACATCATTCTCTGCATACGGGCCACAATTGGCGACCGAAACTGGGCAGATCGAACCTACTGCCTTGGTCGTGGTGTCGCGGGCCTTCGCGCCAAGCCTGGAAGGATTGAGCGGCGGTACTTGTGGCACTGGCTCGCCGCGGCGACACCACGGCTCATGCACGCTGCCCGCGGCGCCACATTCCTCCAAGTTAGCCGCCACGCCATCGAGTCCTTGCCGTGTTCTCCTCCCGACTCGCTCCCCGAGCAACGCCGCATCGCCGACATCCTCGACAAGGTCGACGCTATCCGCCGCCAACGCAAGGAGGCCATGGCCCTCACCGAAAACCTGATCCGGGCGGTATTCCTGGAAATATTCGGAGACCCAGTCACGAATCCGAAGGGCTGGGACACCAGACCGCTCTCGAGGTTGGGGCGTATGACAACAGGCAACACTCCATCTCGCGCGGTCGAAGCCTACTTTGGGAACGACATCGAGTGGATAAAATCCGACAACATCAACACACCTAGCCACTATCTCACGCGCGCAACTGAAGGGCTTTCCGCCAAAGGACGTGCGATAGGACGGGTGGTGCCGGCGGGTAGTTCCCTGGTCACCTGCATTGCGGGGAGTCCCCAATGCATCGGAAACGTTGCCCTCGCCGACCGCGACGTGGCCTTCAACCAGCAGATCAACGCCATCACACCGCAACCGGGTGTTGATCATCGATTCCTCTACGCCCTCCTTCTAGTGGGGAAGCGATTGGTCCAGGCGGCTTCGACTAACAGCATGAAGGGCATGGTGAGCAAGGGCCGGCTTGAGAAGATTCAGGTGCCTGCCCCACCTCAAGACGTACAACGGGAGTTTGGTGCAGTGTTCGAGCGGTTGCTGGGAATGAGTCAACGCCAGGAAGCTGCGCTTCTTGAGTCAGAGTTGCTTTTTGCGTCCACCACCCAACGTCTGTTTGCACGCGAGGTGATCGCATGACGCTGGCCTCGGAAGCATCCGCCGGTCCGTGCAAGGCTACAGGACCGCGACCTTGTGCGTCCACGCCGAGGAGGCCCGTCTGATGCTGGCTTCACTCGAATTGGAGAACTTCAAGGGCATCGCCGCACGCCAACGCATCGACTTCGCCCCGCTAACGCTCCTCTTCGGCGCCAACAGCGCTGGCAAGAGCACCGTTTTGCAGGCGCTGCTCTACCTGCACGAAGTGCTCGAACGCGGCGCCGCAGACATCGATCGCACCGAGCTCGGCGGGGCCGTGCTGGAGCTCGGCGGCTTCAGGCGTCTGGTCCACCGCCACGAGATGGGCCGCGCGATCGTGCTTCGGGCAGAGTTCGCCACACCGGGAGGGCTCAATCGCCTCGGACGGGAGCTTGACGGCTTCCCGTTCCCAGACCTCGACGACGACATCGAGGCGGCGTGGCTTGAGCTGACCATCCGCCACCGAACCACGACAGCTTTCACCGGTGCGGTGGTCGACCGCGCCGTGATCGGTGTTGCCGGCGATTTGGAGCCGCTCGTGTGGCTGGAGCTTGGAGCCACATTGCGTGAAGGTGAGCCGCTCAACGTTCGCGTGAATCTTGGCCACCGTCTGCTTGCCACCGGGACCCGCGAGCTTGAAGGCGTGGAAGTCGCCGATGCCGACGGAACCTTGCGCCCTCTTACGACCCTCCACGCACCGGCCGAGACCACCGAAGCCTGGGAGCGGCTCGCCGTGCCCGAGAACGTACAGCGCCGGGCGCGAGAGGCCGACGGTGACGGCACTGGAGATGGCTTCGGCCTGGGGGACGGCTCGGGTTTTGGGGATGGGCGCTCGCTGCCTGTCTTCGCGGTCTCGCGGTCTCGAGTGTCCGCCTTGCCTTCCATCGGCGAGCCACTTCGGATCATCCCCTTCGGCGACGAAGACGCGGAGGTCGTCGCCACCATGGCGGAGGTGCGAACCTTCCTGGAGATGGTCGTGCTGGGCACGGTGTCTCAGCTCATCGACGGTCTCCGCGAGGCCTTGTACGTGGGTCCGCTGCGGGCCGTCCCGCCCGGAGGGTTCCTCTACGAGGGGGCGAGTCGCTTGACGAGTTGGGCCGATGGGCTCGCAGCGTGGGAGCTGCTCCTCACGGACCGTTCGACCCTCGTCCAGACAACCAACGGGTGGCTCACTCGCCTTGGTGCTGGCTGCCAGCTCGTCGTGCAGCAGCTCTTCCACCGCGCCGCCTCCGCGGAGGAGCTGACCACCGGGCATGTCGACAAGACCGTGCGCCGCCTGCTCCTCGACGCGGGCGCAGGCTCGCTGGTCCTTCCTTCTGAAGTCGGGGCTGGCGTCGCGCAGGTCGTCCCCGTCATCGTCGCGGCCCTTCACGGCCACGCGCGCCTCGCCCTGGTAGAGCAGCCCGAGGTCCACGTGCACCCTGCCATGCAAGCGGGCTTGGGCGACCTCCTGATCGAAGCCGCCACGCGAGACGCCGGCCGTCGTGCCTTCCTGATCGAGACCCACAGCGAGCACCTCATCCTGCGCCTCCTGCGGCGCATTCGCGAGACCACCGAGGGTGAGCTCGACGAAGGCGCGCCATGTTTCTCGGCCGAGCAACTCAGCGTCATCTACGTCGAGAACACCCCGATGGGGGTGAGCCTTCGCCGTCTTCGAGTCGACGCGTTCGGGGAGTTCAAGGACCGTTGGCCGAAGGGGTTCTTCGAAGAGCGAGCTCGGGAGCTGTTCTGATGTTCTACGAGTACGCCATGGAGCCTTCGGTCATCTCGACCTGGGAAAGAGCCCGATACTTTTTGGATGCTTTCGGTCCTTGGAATGGACGCTTCCTAGCGAAGTATCCAAAGAAGTGGACGCGAATGGTCTATGATGGACTAGCGTGCGGAGACCTCGAGAAGAAGCGAATCGAGGAGCGACTCGCCAGGCTGGACCCCCGCGTGTTCTCGCCGCGCGCGAATGCGAAGTACGACCCCGGCTTGTCATGGCTCAACAACGCGACTTCAGAGCACGGACACACACCGTTCCGCGCGATTCTCGCGGTGGGTGGCGGGTGCGGTCAGATTCTCGATCCAGACGAAGTGGACGACCACTGCAACCTGTGGCGAGTAGAGTCTGGAGGATTGGTCCCACGTGACGCCACGTCATTTGTAGCCAAGGTCGAGCTCCTGCTCCGCGCATCCACTCGAGTCGTCCTGGTCGATCCCTACTTCCGCGCTGACCAGCACGACAAGAGGCAGCCGCTCATCGCATTCTGCAGAGCGTTCGAGGGGCAGAGCAAGCAGATGGAGGTGCACTTCTCGGACGAGCCGCGCGGCTACGCTCAGTGCATGCGTGACGCGGAGCACGCGCTACCGCGTCAACTTCCTGAGGGTGCCGCCGTTACCCTGTGTTGCTGGAGACAGCGGGACGGAGGGCCGCGTCTCCACAATCGATACCTGTTGACGGACATCGGCGGCGTCAAGTTCGGTGACAGCATCGAGCAGGGCGAACCGGGCCAGGAAGATCACTTGTCCATCCTCGACGAGACCTCACGAACTCGACTCTGGGAGAACTACGCTGGGCCCGAGCCCGCATTCGATCAAGCTGGGCCACCGCAACAGTTCGTCGGGCTGGCGCGAGGCCGTCGGCGGTAAACAGCGCCAATGAGACCAACACTATTGACCTGATCGAGGCGCAGCAGCTCCACCAGCGTTGGGTCCAGATCGCGGTCCCAACACCGGACCCCACCACCTCGGCTTGCCACGACCCGTTCGGAGACCAGCTGGAGCGCCTGACGAACGACGAAGCGATTACCCCGTCGAGAGGCCGCGATAGAATTTGTGCCCATGAAATGAAGTGTGTATTCTCCGGCACGTCCAGACGATTTGCCCAGGTCGCACACCACTCCATGCCCAGGAGCCCCCATGCCCACCATCCCCACCGACGGCCAGGCCGCCTACCTCCACTTCGAGCCCGCCCTCACTGCCCTCGAAGCACCCTACACCCGCCTCCTCGCCATCGTCCCCGACAAGCTCGCCCGAGAGCTCAACGCCGAAGTCCAGCGCATCAACGCCCGCCTCGACGCCATCCTCCAGCCCTACAACGCCAAGGCCCAGACTCTCCTCCGCGCCGACCTCGACGCCGTCCTCGGCCTCGCCCGCGCCACCACCTGGGTCCAGGCCCGCCACGAACGCCAGATCCTCGACCTCAGCGACCTCCAACGCCACGTCGCCGAGGCCACCCCCCTCCGCGACCTCGCCCTCCTCCACCTCGACCTCCTCCAGAACCTCAAGAAAATCTCCCCCTCCACCTCCGCCGCCATTCGCGCCGGACGCGGCTACGCCGACCTCGCCGGAGACCTCCAGGAGCTCGGCCCCCTCCTCAAGACCCACTGGCCCCTCCTCCAACCCCTCCAATCCCTCCGCACCGACCCCGCCGACCAGCTCACCGAACCCCTCATCGACCGCATGGCTCCCCTCGGCACCGCACTCGCCGAGGCCGACCGCCAACGCCGCCCCACCGAAGGCGAACCCGACTGGCGCGACCGACTCCTCCGCTGCCACACCCTCCTCGACCAGACCTGGGACCGCCTCCGCGGCATGGCCGTCGGCGGATACGCCTTCAGCGGCGACCTCCAGGCCGCACGCACCGGACACCCCTCCCTCAGACAGCTCAGCTCCAGAGACTGACCCGCCTCGACTCTCACACACGCCCCCCACACCACCGCCCCC
>Ga0210033_1004536_pt1 | contig 10636 bp, 8 predicted proteins | sample CryGeymeta201501_FD_185465 | JGI IMG/M metagenome (GOLD analysis project Ga0210033, IMG submission 185465) | Groundwater microbial communities from Crystal Geyser aquifers in Utah, USA - Crystal Geyser metaG 2015-01 (SPAdes) (version 2) | ecosystem: Environmental > Aquatic > Deep subsurface >... | reverse complement strand
GCGTCTGCTTGCCGCACTTCGGCGGCGAGCGAAGACGTAGGTTGGCCGATCTCTATCCGGCAGCGCAACTTATTGAATTGACATAGATTCCAGCTTGTTCTTGGATGGGGCATGCCCAAGCTGAAGGCCTCGACTCTCGTTTCGGCCACTTGGCCGAGTCGCGGGCAGCGGGCGCGATGAATCGCGCCCCACGAGCGGTAGGGGCGCGATTCATCGCGCCCTCAGTGTGGCCGAACCGGGGGTCATGGCCTGGTCGACGCCGATCTGCTTCAGCCGCAGCAGCAAGTACTCGCCGACCGTGATCTGTTCACCTTGCATTCGATCCCCCCGAGATGAAGCGCGTCAGGCGGCGTGGGTCATGGTCATGGCAGGTTCTACCTCTGTGGTTGTGGCCCCTGTTTGCACGAAGCATGCCATCGGTCCCCCGGGGCCTTCTTCGCGAAGCCAGCGCCGCGGCCGGCATCAATCTGACCGAACGACCCATCATTTGGATGGACTCGGGGGATCGAGGTCGCGTGCTACCCAGCGCCCGCCCCCGCGCCACCCTCAGTGCGCCTGGTCGTCCACGTCGATCGGCAAGTGCAGGTCGATCAGGAGGATCTCCGACTGCGTCTGCGAGGTGATCGAGATGGCTCGTTGGGAGCAGAGGCCCAGACCATCACCCGCGGACACCGTCAGGCCCTCGGTCTGTACACGGCCGGCGATCACCTGCAGCCAGGCCATGCGATCGGGCCGCAAGGGGTGGGTCAGGTGATGCCCGGGGCGAAGGACCGCCGAGATCAGCACCAGATCCTGCTGGAACAGAAGGGAGTGCCTTCGCACATCTCGGGATCCAACCACCATCAACTGGTCCCGACGCTCGGCCTGGGAGATGAAACGTTGCTCACTGTTCCCCTGCCCCGGACTGGCCACCATGCGAAGTGAGATCCGGATGAAGTGGACCCAGGCGGTCCGGGAGGCATTCCACTCCGTGCACAGCACATCTCGACCCAGGGTCAAGCGCTGGAAGTCCCCCACCCCCAGGACCGTGGCCCGACCGGTCGTGTCCGCCTGGGAGAGCGCCCCCTCCAGCACGTAGGTGATGGTCTCTGCCGCCCAGCCGAGCGAAGCCGCGACGGGCGCCCCCGGTGGGAGCCGTGCCTCGTCGAAGCTCTCCATGTCGCCGAAGCCGCCAGGCCCCGAGAGCGCTGGGTCCCAGGACGACCGCTCCGGCGCCGCGCCAGCAGGGAAGCTATGCCAGATCTGCTCCAGGCCCACCTGGACCTGCTGCCGCATTCCGGCCCGAAGCAGCTTGAGGACGGACATGCTCTATCTGGCCCCTTCGATGGCATGACGGAGGTCCGCTGGCCCACTTCCAAGAAGCAGGAGGCAAGACCCGAGCAGGCGCCCCGGCACATGGCTGGGCGACGACTTCTTGGGACCCGTCACAGCAACTCCGAAGAGTGGGAAGCGAAGAGCACGACGGTACGACCAGCGCGGGGAGCCGCTGGCTGGAGGTGCGGCTGCAAGTTCCGTACCGCAAGCCGACGATTGGCATACAGAGCCAAGAACCACCGGGCCACCGCTCCCCGCTCCGCAGAACATCCATCACAATGGTGCGGAGCCTCAAGGTGCGGAGCCTCAAGGCGCAGCCCCTCAAGGCGCAGCCCCTCGTGCTGCGCACATATCGCTGATCTGTCGGCGTTCAACGATTGTCATCGCTGGTATGGCGCCATCTGCCACCCCCACCCAGAAGGAGCCTGTCGCCCCCATTGCGACGACTCGGGCACTCTTCGGCAGCTCTTCGAGAAGCTCCTTATCAATGCCAAATCCGGATCCCGGACTTCGACGAGTGTACCAGAACGAGGTACTACTCCACCAATATGAGGGAACCACCCATGCAGGTCGCGGATCTCCACCACCAGGAGCTGCTGGAGTTCGACCTCGAGGGCGGCATCATCCGCTTCGCCGGCCAGCGGGTGCTCCTGTTGGATGCAACCGCCATGGGACTCCTGCGGAAGTACCTGGTGGAGAACTTCGGCCTGATCGCCGCGCGCGCCGTCCTCACCCAGTTCGGCTTCGCCCAGGGCTGGCAGATGGCGGAGGCGATGCAGGCAGAGTTCCAGTGGAGGGATGTGTCGGAGAGGCGCCGCGCCGGGCTGCGGATCGGAAACCTCGAAGGCCTCTTCCGCGTGGAAGACGGCAGCGACGACCCACTGGCCCGAAGCGGGGCGATGCTGCTGGCCTCCTACGAAGCGGAGCAGCACCTGCTGCACCTGGGACGCTCCGACTCGGCGGTCTGCTGGACGATCTGCGGCCTGATGAGCGGCTACCTGAGCAAGGTAGAAGACAAGGAGATCTTCGTCCTCGAAGAGCGCTGCCTGGGCAGGGGTCACGCCGCCTGCCACGTCTTCGGACGGACCCGGGGGGAATGGGGCGAGGAGCGGGCCGAGGAGATCGGCTTCTTTGAGGCCGGGCGGCTCAAGGAGAGCTTGGACGTCTCCCTGCGTCGGGTCATCGACTCCCTCAATGAGGCGCGCGGAAAGCTCCAGGCGCACCAGACCGTCCTTGCGCACGTGGCCAGCGAAGAGGACGAGCCTGGCGGGATCGTAGCCCGAAGCCACCGGATGCAGGTGGTGGTGGACCTGGCCCGTCGCGTCGCAAAGGTCGACGCCACCGTGCTCATCACCGGCGAGAGCGGGGTGGGGAAGGAGCGCTTTGCCCGGCTGGTCCACGACGAGTCCTCTCGCGCTGCGGGCCCCTTCATCGCGATCAACTGCGGGGCCATCACCGAGACCCTGCTGGAGAGCGAGCTCTTCGGGCACGCGCGGGGCGCCTTCACGGGGGCCACCACGGACCGCCCCGGCCTGTTCGAGGCAGCCAACGGCGGCACCCTGCTGCTGGACGAGGTGGGGGAGGTCTCGGCCGCCATGCAGGTCAAGCTCCTGCGCGTATTGCAGGAGCGGGAGGTCCGCCGGGTCGGCGAGAACCGGACCCGCAAGGTCAACGTCCGGGTAGTCGCGGCCACCAACCGCGACCTCTCGCTGAGCGTGGCCGGCGACACCTTCCGCAAGGACCTCTACTACCGCCTGAAGGTCGTCGAGCTCAACGTCCCCGCCCTGCGGGAGCGCCGGGAAGACATCCTGCCCCTGGCCCGCGTGTTGCTGGCCGATGCCACGGTCCGGATGGGCCGGAACATCGCCGGACTCTCCCCTGCCACCGCCGACCGGCTCCTGCGCTACGACTGGCCGGGAAATGTGCGCGAGCTGGAGAACGCCATGGAGCGGGCCGTGGCGCTGGCGCAGGGCACCCGGGTGGAGGTCGAGGACCTGCCCGCTGAGGTCCAGCAGACCCTCGGCGTTCCAGTGCCAGGTAACGGAGAGGTGCGGGCGCTGGAGGAGATCGCGAAGGAGTACATCCTGGCTGCCCTGGAGGCGAATGGCGGCAACCGGACCCTGACGGCCCGGCAGCTCCAGATCGGCTCCGCGACGCTGTATCGGAAGCTGAAGAGCTACGGCGTCGGGGGAGACAAGAGAGGGAGCTCGGCCCGCGGTCCCAACTGAGCGGCCGTGGGGCCCCCCAGGGGGCAATGCTCGCCCCTCAACCCAGGGGAAACAATGGCATCACTGTCTGTCGTCGCGCCCCTGGGGCCCAACCCGGCCGCCCTGACCGAGCTGCTGTGGCAGCTGCACCACGACGGCGAGGGGGTCGGGCGCCTGAGCGTGGTCCTGGAGTCGGAGCGGGCCGAGCACTGGTGGCGGGTCGAGGGCGAAGCCGCCTATGAGGAGCTGCTGGGCTGCTGTCCGGGGCTGCCCCTGCGGGCCGACCTGGACCTGGTCTTGGTCGACGCCCCCGAGGACCAGGCGGCCGCCTTCGGCGAAGCCTTCTTCCAGGCCCTGCGTCGGGCGCAGCGCGGGCAGGATCCGGTCCTGGTGGCGCTGTCCGGCGGGCGCTGGCGCGGGTGTACCGCCCTGACCAGCACCGCGTTCCAGCTGCTGGCCCGGCGGCAGGACCGCCTGGTCGATGTCCGGGTCGACACGCCGGCGGCCGAGGGGGGCAGCGGCTTCTTCTTCCCCGACCAGGCGCGGCAGCAGCTCACCGGGACGGTCCAGGGGCAAGCCCGGCCCTTCCTGGCGCGGGATGTGCGGGTCCTGCTCGAGCCTGTCCCCGTGGCCCGCCTGCGCGCCTTTCTGGACCGGTCCGACCTGGTCGCTTTCTCCCGCGCCCTGGACGCCAGCGACCGGGCGCTGCGGGCCGCCGAGCCGCCACGGATCACCCTCGACCTGCTGAAGGGCAGCCTGGTCGTGGCTGGCCGCCCGGTGGCCCTCCCGCCGACCTGCTACCCCTTGTTCGCCTGGGTCGCGGTCATGACCCGGGCCGGGAAGATCGCCCGCAGCGCCGATGTCGAGGGCTTCCGGGCCTTCCTGCAGGAGTGGGAGGCGGCCGCGCCCTCCGCGCACAACATGCTGTGGCAGCGGCACAAGAACAGTGTCGCGTCCCAGGTGCTCGATGAGAGGATTCGGAGGGCCGAGGACATCGCCAGTCCGTTCAGCCGGGCGCGGGCCGCGATCCGCCGGCACCTGGCCGAGGCGGGCGTGCCGCGGCGAGACCTGGTGGAGGTGAGCCACCGGACCGAGCACGACGGCGAAGCCAAGTTCACCCGCCTGCTACTGGAGCTTCCCCGGGAGCGCATCGAGCTCGTCGGCAGCTACCAGCCCTCGGTGCTCGGGCCGGGGGAGGCGGCCCGCTAAGCTTGCACCATGCGCCCCCGGCGGCCCGGCCGGGGCACCTTGTCTCCCCACCCTGGAGGCACCGTGCTCCCTATCCTGACCGTCGCCGATCTTCACGGTCACCGCGCCCATCTCGACGCCCTGCTGGCCTGGGCCGACGACAGCCTGGGCCCCCACCGCCTGGTCCTGCTCGGTGACTACTGCGACAACGGCCCCGACGTCCCCGGGCTGCTCGACCGCATCATCGCGCTCCAGCAGGCCCGGGGGCCAGGCTTCGCGGCCATCCTCGGCAACCACGATCTGGCCTGCCTGAGGGCGCTGGACGACCCCGCCTGGTACCGCCAGTGGTCGACCCGCTACTGGAACCCCGGACAGGGCACACCACGGGCCTACGGCGCGGCGGATCAGGCGGGATTCCGGGCCGCCTTCCCGCGCCGCCACCGGGCGCTGTTGGCCGGCCTGCCGTGGGCCCTGCGCTGGCCCGACCACGCCTTCGTACACGCCGGCCTGGCGCCGGGTCCCCTGGCGCCACAGCTCGTCGCGCTCGCGGCCCGTCGCCTGCCCATCGAGCGCCTCCACCTGCCGCCCGCCCTGCGCGACCGGGACCTGAGCACGGCCTCCGACCCGGCCTGGGAGGCCACCGTGGTCAGCGCCCACAACGGCGACCTGGCCACGCCCCTGTTCTTGGGCCCGCGCCGCGTCTGCCTGCGGGCAGAGGTCGACCGGACCGGCCAGCTGCACGCCCTCGTCCTGCCGACCGGCCCCCTCGTCACGGTCTCCCCCTCCCTCCACGTCTCCACCCAGGTGCTGCCATGACCCTCGCCCTGTCCTCTCACGTTCACCTCGGTCGGCCGCTGTCGGCCCACGGCCTGGCCCTGGTCCCGCTCTTCCCGGCCACGCCACCGGTGCCCTTTGCCGACCTGGCCCAGGCGGTCGCCGACGACCGCGCCAGCGTCGAGGAGGAGGAGGCCCCCACCGTGCCCAGCCTGCGCGTGCGCAACAAGGCCGACCAGGCCCTGCTGGTGGTCGAGGGGGCGCTGCTGATCGGCGGGCTGCAGGACCGGATCTGTGGTCGCCCGACCTGGCTGCCCGCGCGCAGCGACGGCAGCGTGCCGGTCCACTGCGTCGAGGCCCGCCGCTGGCAGCGGCGCGGTGGGGCCGGGGCCGGCTTCCGTGCCGAGCGGGCCGATGTCGGCCTGCGCCACGCCCGCCTGCAGCAGCGCGCCGACCAGGGCGCGACCTGGCGCCTGGTGGCCGAGCGGCGCCGGCAGGCAGGCCTGGCCGATGAGAGCGGCTCGATCGGCGAGGTCTGGGACATGGCCGCGGTCGAGCGCCTGGCCGGCGGCCTCGACCTGCCGTGGGGCGCCTGCGGGGTCGTGGTCGCCTGGTCCCATGTGGGCGTGAGCCGCTGGCCCCTGATCGAATGGTACGCCAGCCCCTCGGCCTTTCGCGCCGCCTGGCCCGGCCTGCGACGGTCGATGCTCGGCGCCCACCTGGCGCGGGTTCCCCACGGGACCGGGGCGCCGGCCCCTCGGGTCGCCTTGTCCGACGTGGCCCTGCTGCTGGCCAAGGTCGATCGGCCCGCGACCGTCGAGTCCCACGGGGCGGGTCCAGGTGCGGTGGCCTCGCGCTTCCAGCGGGGCTGCATGGAGGGCTGGGCGACCCGGGTCGGCGAGCGGCTGGTCCATGTCGGCGCGGTGCGGGCGTGAGCACCGTTCGGCGAGGCCGCCTCAGACCGTGCCGGGTCCAGGCCGGCCGCGTTCCGACGGAGTAGGTCGGACAGATGGACCCCTCCCTGCGCACTGTCATCGGCCACCGCGGAATGCGGTGGTGCAATCCCCTGGGCTGGGCTGGCATGGCCGAGCTGTACGACGCGATGGCGCTGCGCAAGGGTGCGGGCATCCTCGACCTGTGCTGCGGCAAGGGCGCCCTGGTGAGCTCGCTGGTCCGCCGGACGGAGCAGGCCACGGGGCTTGGAGTGGACCAGTCGGGTGCCCTGGTGGAGGAGGCCCGCAGCTTTGCCCGTCAGGAGGAGGTCGCCGACCGCGTGCGCTTCGAGGTCGCCGAGGTCCGAAGCTGGTCTCCTCCCCAGCCAGGCTTCGACGTGGTCGCCTGCATCGGCGCCCGGCCCTGGGGCAGCCGCCACGACTGCCTGGCCGCCCTGGCTGCGCGAGCGCGACCCGGCGGCTTCGTGTTGTACGGAGACCTGTACTGGCGGCACCCGCCCGACGCGGCCTACCTGGAGGTGCTGGGCTGCCAGGCAAGCGAGCAGGACGAGCTCGCCCGCACCCTGGACCCCGGCGAGCTGCCCCTGGATCTGCAGTGGTGGGCCACGACCACACCGCAGCAGCACGACGAGTACGAGCGCCGCTACCTGGGCAACCTGTTGGCACACGCCCGCAGCCAGCCCGGCGACCCCACCGCCCTGGCCCTGGCCCAGGGAGCCCGGCGCTGGCGCGACGCCCACCTGCGCTGGGGGCGAGACACGCTGGGCTTCGTGGTCGGGGCCTGGCGGGTGAACTGAGCTGGCGCCGGGTGCGACCGGATCGTCATGACCGCGGGCGGGCCGCCGCCCGGCTGCACCCGCACGGTCACGGGCTCCGACCCACGACTACGACAACCCCAACGACATGCACAACCGCACCGGCCGCGCTGGCTTCGACGCCAACCGCAGCAGCGGCGCACTGTTCATCACCTGTTCCGCCGCTCCCCCTGATCGGACGCAGCCGGGCTACCCGCGCCTCGGAGCCTGTGAGGCGATCCCCGGACCGGGCCCGCAACGCGGGCCGACGCGGTGGGCGCGGCACGGAGAGCCCCGGCGTACCCCGAAGGCGCGCCGGAGCCCCCCAATCTGCAACACGCGGTGGTGGGAGCGGCCACTTTCGCAACAAGCCCGCGGTTCAAGCAGGGCCGCGGAACGTGATTGCTGTACTTACGGGAGCCGGCTCGCGGCCGATCGGGCGCGTTGTTGCAATTCGAGGGGCTCCCACCCGGCGGTGTTGCGAACTCGGGGGCTCCGGCCGTCGACACAGGCTTCGCTCTCCGCCGCTCAGCTCCGCTCAGACGGATCTTCCCCCATCAGCCCATCTCTCCCGATCCCCAAGCACAAGGTAAAACGGTCATTTTTCTACAATTCCCCCAGCGGAGTGTAGAGACAACCTAGGCGGTGGCAGGCTCGGCAGTACGTCGAGGACCTCACGCTGCTCCAGCGCCCACCTGGTGGGGAGGCGCCACAGTCCCAGGGTGGGGTCCGCCAGCGTGACCAGCCGCACTGCCAACAGCCGGTCGAGGGCGTCCTTCCATGTCAGCCCCAGGGGAGCGACGCGGCGCTCCAGTTCCCGGGTGAGCTTGAGGGCGAGCATCGTCACGAAGGCGTGGGCCCGCGTCCGGTTTGCCTTGCGCAGGAAGATGGGGCGCAGCTCGAGGCCAGAGGTCTTCATCGTGCGGAAGTCACGCTCGACCTTCTGGAGGTCGCCGTAGCGGTCCCAGATCTCCTGCGCCGAGGCGTGCTCGACAGGCACGTCCGTGGTGACCACGTAGCAGCCGTCGAGGCTCTCCAGCTCGGCCCGCGCCTGACCGTCGACGACCAGGCGGACCGCCCGGTCCTCCAGTTCGGCGCTGACGTACTTGTGCAGCTTGTAGGTCGTCAGCCACTTGTTGGCCGCGCGCAGCGACACCTCTGGGTCAGCCCGGCGGCTGGCGACCACCTGCTCGTTGCGGGCATCGACCTTGCCATGGACTCTGGCGAGCTGGTCGGCCCGTCGGGTCCGCGTGCGCGCCGTCATCGCCGAGTTGCGGCGCAGGATGTACCGCCGGTCCCCAGCGACGACCTCGGCGACCTCCTCGTCGAACAGGTCCAACTGAAGCAGCCCCGACGCCAGGGCCTTGCGGATCTCGGGATCGGTCATCGACGTGACGTAGCGGAAGCCCTGCTCGGCCAGCAGCTCGCGTCCCTTGGCCTTGATCATCCCCCGGTCACCGACCAGCACGACTTCCTTGGCACCAAAGCGCTGGGCGAGCTTGTCGACCTGGTCACCGACAGTGTCCGGGTCCGAGGTGTTGCCCTGGTAGACCTGTACGGCCACCGGGTCGCCATACACGTCGGTCAGCAGGCCCGCCACGATCTGCTTTTTGTACCGCTTGCCGTCGCGGTTGTAGCCCGGGGCGACAAGCTCGTTGTGCTGCCCCTCGAGGTAGGAGGAGGTCACGTCGTAGAGGAACACCGCGCCCCCCTCGGCTTGCGGCGCCAGCTCCTGCTCGATGCGCTCCTGCCGGGCAGCCAGCCAGTCGAGGGCCTCGTAGAGGTCGTCTTCATCGAAGTCGCTGAGTCCAAAGACCTCGCGCACGGCTTGGGTCGCAGCCCAGCGCACCGACGACAGGCGAGACCCGCGATGGGCGACACGGGCCAGCACCAGGAACAACGCCAACATCGCCTGCCGATCGCTGCCGAGTGCCTTCTCGATACCGAGCTGTCGCGCCAGCATCAGCAGCGCCGCCAGCGGGCCATAGGCAGTTCCGATGACCGGCTCGTCTTGGGACACGAAGGCGTCCAGCGGCTCGCCGGTCCGTTGGGCTCTGCAGAACCGTTCGATCATCGAGACCAGCGACTCGGGCAGCTTCGAGAGGTTGGCCAGGGTGCGGTGGACCACCTTGGTCTGGCGCTTCTCGCCCTTGCGGGGGCGACCCGGGCCGCGAGGCACCGGAACGCGCTCGCCCTGCACAAGCAGGACGGACTGGTAGACCTTGTCGCCACGTTGAGACTTGCTGCGCTTGACGAACATGTGCGCATCCAACCTGTGACACGGGACAAGCGAAGATAAATATGTACTTTTTAGCGACAACACATAAAATAGTCAAAAGCAGCGGTAGCGATGCCTTATCTACACCCGAAACAAGGCCAAGTGGACGAAGATCCGTCAGAGGCCGCGAAGTCCGGGCCGACGCCACACACCGACCAGTACGCCAGGCCCGCCGCGTTGGCCGCAAAGGGCAGGAACCACGGCATGGGGATGCCCGCCAAGCCAAACGAGAGGACGCCCATCAGGTAGACCAGGACCCCCAAGCCGAGCTGAGGCCAGAGGTTGTGGCGGGTCAACACCAGCGAGTCGCGCACCGCCTGGGTGAGGCTGCAGCCGCGGTCGAGCAGCAGGGGGTAGGACCAGGCCAGGGCAACCCCGAACACCGAGGAGAGCAAGCTGAGCCCGGGAAGGAGGTTCCGCAGCAGCCAGTAGGCCCCGTTCAGGAGCAGGACCAACACCGTGGCCTGGCCGAGCGATCGGGTGGGGAAGGCATCGGCGATGCGGACCGGCAGGCCGAGGGCGCGACGCAGCCCGACGTTGGCCATCCCCATGTGCAGCAGGGCGGACGGGAGCGCGAGGGACAGCGGGCTGATGAGGCCCAAAGGACTCCGTGCCACGCTGAGCATCGCCGCCTTGCGGGCCACGTCGTCCACCGGCAGCTGTATGCCCGCCAGGTGGTACGTGAGGCGCGACGAGCCGAATACGACAGCCAGGTACAGCAGGGCCAGCCCGCCGATGCCGACGAAGACCACACCTTTCATCCCGGCGACCTGCTTCATGGCCAGGTTCATGACGGCCTGGGCATGCAGCTTGTGTTCGCCCCTCAGGGCCCCCTCCAGGTCGCCCTCGGACAGCGGCACGGCCAGCTGCACAGTCGGCTGCAGCGGCACGAAGCGTCGGGGCGGGGCGGGGCGTTGGGTGCCCCGCTGGCACCAGGCGGTGAAAAGGGATCGGGGGGGTCGAACATCCAGGCCTCCAAGCACAATCACGGAGGGCAGGCTGGGGACTTGACCCAGGACTCGGCCAATCGGTCGAGAACCAGCATGGCATCGAGGTGAGAATCGCGCCGGAGGCGCGCGCGCCCATAAGGCGCGGGGAGGGGGGGCGCGCTAGCGCATGCGGGGGGAG
>Ga0210033_1004534_pt1 | contig 10638 bp, 10 predicted proteins | sample CryGeymeta201501_FD_185465 | JGI IMG/M metagenome (GOLD analysis project Ga0210033, IMG submission 185465) | Groundwater microbial communities from Crystal Geyser aquifers in Utah, USA - Crystal Geyser metaG 2015-01 (SPAdes) (version 2) | ecosystem: Environmental > Aquatic > Deep subsurface >... | reverse complement strand
TGGCAGCAGGTCGGCGGAGCCTTTGGCGACCTTGGCGACCTCACGCGAACGATCAGCTCCACATCGACATCGCGTTGCCGAGACGCTCGTCGTAGCGGTCATCGCCGCCTACGTTTCGATCGTGCGCCCGCGCGCCCGCGCGCTTGGGCGCTTCGGCGCCCGCGCGCCAATCACGCGATAGATGGACACATCTTCAGTCGTCGTAGAAGATCGGGCTGCGGATGCCCAAGAAGATCTCGATGGCTTCCTTGTCCACAGGGTCGAGGGACTCGAACTGCACGCCCATGCCAGGAGGCGCGTCCGGGTGATCGTCGTGTGGGTCGCGCAGCCAGCGAACGACGCCACGGCCGTGCACGATGTGCCCGTCGGGCAGCTCGAATTCGATGTCGATGGCGCTGCCCATCGGCTTCAGGTTCCAGGTGGCGAGGAAGAGGCCACCTTCGGAGATGTCCTCCGCGAAGCCGGTGTAGAAGTTGCTGTCGCTCCCGAAGTCCACCTTGGTCTCGAACACGTGGCGCGGCGCCTGGCGGCGTTCCTGTGCGTTCGGCAGACGCGGGGGCCCCGGGATCTCCGATTCCAGTCGGTTCTCGGACGAGTCGGTGTCGGCTGGGGTCGCATGCGCGCGTTGCTGATTCATGGTGGTCATCGTGACTCCTCGTCAGGGCACAACGGCCGCCGCGCGCACGACTTGAGGGCGACGCGCCCCGAGGCGCTCGAAAATCGAGAAAACCCAGGGAATTCCGCTCCGACTCGGGCCTGCTGCCGGCGCGGCTTCAGGGATGGAAGATCGGCTCGCGCTGCGCCACGAATTGACGCACGGCGTCCAGCGCGTCCCCATCGACGTCGTCGAAGGAGATGCCCATCCCGGGCGTCAGCTCCTGATCGTCGTGGGGTTCGCAGGTCCACTGCACGCGGCCCTTGGTGGTGATCTGTCGACCGCCAGGCAGGACGAAGGAGAGCAGCAGCTCCGTGCCCACCGGCAGTACGCTCCAGGTCGCGACGAAGAGGCCGCCGTCCGAGACGTCGCCGGAGAAGCCGGAGTAGAAGTTGGTCTCGCTGGCGAAGCCGATGTCGACCTCGAGGGTCTTGCGGAACTCCACGCGCCGCTCGGGGGACACCGCGGCGGGTTCGGGCGCCTTGCCCGCCTGGCGCTTGCGCGAGAGCAGGAGCGGCACCACCTCGTCGGCGTCGTCCATGTGGCCGAGGGCGCGGGCGAGCTCCGCGCTCGGGGGGTGCAGTCGGGCCAGGCTTCGCGCCAGCGTGCTCGCGAGGTCCGGCTCGAGACCGCTCGCTCGGGCGGAGTCCAGCAGCGCTCTGAGTCCGACGAGGGCACGCTCGAGCGCCGCGTGGGCGCCTTCCGCGTCGGTCACCTCCAGTGCGTAGAGTTCACCCACCACTCGCGCGAGGCGTTCGGCCACGCGCATCTGCCCCGCCTCGCGGTGCCCGCGGGTGGACCTGGGGAACTGGTTCGGCCGGTCGAGCGCCGACACCAGCGGGCCCAGCACGCTCCGTGCGTCGCGGGCCGCATCGCATACGGTCGAGAGGCGCTCCGGCACCGAAGACATCTTATTCGTCGTAGAAGATGGGCGGACGCTTGGCGATGAAGCGCATCACGAGTTGGCGGGCTTTGGCGTCGAGTCCTTCGAATTGGACGCCCATGCCCGGCTCCGAGTCCGCGTTGAAGTCCATCGGGTCACGTACGAAGCGCACCACGCCGGGGGCGGCGAACTCGAAGCCGCCGGGAAGGGTCACGAGCATCTGCACGTGCGTCCCGCGCGTCAGGACCTCGTAGGTCGAGAGGAAGACGCCGCCCTCGGAGACCTCGCCCGAGAAGCCGACATAGAAGTTGGACTGGGTGGTCGCACCGATGTTGGCTTCGACGGAGGTTCTCGGACCACCGCGGTAGGGCGCGGTCGCGGGTGCGTTCGCCTGGGGTGCGAAAGCTGCCGCCGCGGTCTGGGGCGCTGCGGCCTGGGGTGCTGCGGCCCGGGGCGCTGCGGCCTGGGGCGCGCTGAACCGCTGGGCGGGCGCCGCCGGGGTCGGGGCGTGGGCCGCCACGGCTGGCATCGCCGCGGCGGGCGGCATGGCCGGCTGGGAAGCGGCCGCCTGGGTGGCCTGCGGCATGATGCTCGGAGCCGTCGTGAGCGGGTAGAGCGTGCTCATCGACTTCGCCAGGACCTCCGTCGCGGTCGCGATGCCCGGGTGGTCCCCCACGTCCTGCAGCAGCGCGAGGGTCTGGCTCAAGAAACCCAAGGAGGCCTTCACACAGGCCTTGCCGTCACGCTCGCTCGAAGCGTGCTCCGCCTCGAACAGACCGCCGACAGCTCGGGCGATGTTCTGCGCCACCGACAACACCTCGTCGGGGATGTTGGGGTCTTGCTGCAACGCGGCGAGGGCCTTTCCGAGTCCCTCACGCGCCGTCTTGGCTTGGGCTGCTCCCGAGTAGGTCAATTCAGCTCCTCCAGGGCACGCATGAGCGGCCAAAGTGCATGGATCATAGTCTCCCAGACCCGCGATTCAAAGCTTCTTCGAGAACACGACCCGGGACCGGCCGCGGCCCGCGTAGTCCGCGGCCTCTTCCACGTGGAAGCCGAGCGCCTGGTGGAAGTGAATCGAGCCCTCGTTGCCGACGTTGGTGATGGCCTTGATGCGCTCGGCGCCCACCGCGCGACAGCGTCCGATGAAGTGCTCGTACAGGGCCTTGCCCACGCCCAAGCGACGGTGATCGGGCTCGATGCCCACGAGGTGCACGTAGCCGCAGGGAGGATGGGTCGGCGCGACGAAGCCGAGCAAGAAGCCCACGAGTTCACCCTCGTCTTCGGCGATCAGCGCCTGGTCCCCGAGCTCGTAGAAGAAGACGGGATGTGCGCGTTCGCCCGACGGACCTCCCCACCAGGAGTCCAGTACGGACACGACTTGGTCGAAGTCTGCCTTGGTGATGCCTCGGATCTCCATCGGACCCCCTTGAGCTCGTGGTTGGTCGAACGACCCCGGCCGACTACCATGGCGGGTGGGATTTCGCACCCCGCCTGCGCGTCACTGCAGCTGGGGCGCCGGGTCGACCCGTCCGAAGCGCTCTTCGTAGCGCGCGATGGATTCGCCCAGGGCGTGATGGAAACGCTTGGCGTGCGACGGCGACAGGATGATGCGCGAGAGCAGCCAACCCACTTGCCCTTGGGCGAAGGCGAAGTCGACGATGAATGCGTCGTGGCTGCTGGCCACCTGCGCCAGGTTCGCGAAGCGTCCCTGGGCCGCCTCGTCCGAGGCCTTGATCGTGAGCTGGGGCGGTGTCTGATCTTGGGTCATGCCCGCACGATACCAGCTGCGTGGCCCGGCGCTCGTCGCCAGATCGCACGTGGGAGGTTCGGCCATCGGCTGCTAGGATGCGCTGCCCATGGCGGATGCCCCAGACTCCGACGCCCCGCTGCTCTTCTGTCCCTTCTGCCGCGAATGCTACGAGGGCGAGCAGACGTGTCCCGAGCACGAGCTCCCGCTGGTGCCCTTCGATCGCCTGCCCGAGGCGCGTCGTCGCGGCATCCCCGCCGAGCACGACGCCCTCGCGCTCTTCGAGCCGCGCTTCGGTCGCGCCGTGGTCTTCCTGGGGGCCATGGCCATGCTGTTGGGCTTCTTCGGCACCTTCGCCAGCAGTGAAAGGGCCGCTGGGGTCGCCTCGTCCACCGGGCTTCAACTCGCGTCCACGGTGGCCTTGAACCTCTGGTTCTTGCCCATGGTCGCGGGAGGGCTGGTCTCGATCCTCGCGCGACGGCGCACTCCCGCATCCCTGCGCAGCGCGCGCCTGGCGCTGGCGCTGCTCGGCGCCATGGGCGCCATGGCCGTGGCCTACAGCTTCTTCCGCATCCACGTCTCCGCCGCGCACCTGGCCCAACAGACCCACCAGACCGTCACGGTCTCGCTCGGCTGGGGCGCGTGGCTGGCTCTGGCCGGCGTCGTGATCGCATTCGTCGGCGGCCTGCGCGTGGGTCGACCGCCCGCGGGTCGAGTCTAGGCCTGAGCCGCAGCGGCGGTCTTGGCGTCGTCTTCGCCCTGACGAACGGTCTCGAGGAAGGCCCGCTCGAGCGTTCGCCTCAGAGGCGCGAGGTGGCGAAGCTGAATCCCCGCGTCGTAGGCCACGCGCAGAATCAGGTTGGCATCCTGGCCATCAGGCACGCGCACTTCGAGGCCACCGCGCTCGACCTGCACCACGCAACGCGCCAGCTCGAGTGGCGAGCGCAGCGCATCCGGACGACCCTTCACGCGCACCTCGAAGGTGCCTTCGCGCTCCGACACCAGCGACGCGAGGTCACCAGAGTAGAGCAGGCGCCCAGCGGCGATCACCAGCACCTGATCGCAGACCTTCTCGACGTCCGGGAGGATGTGCGTCGAGAGCAGGACGTGGGCGCCCGTGCGGCGTGGAATGTCGAGCACGAGTTCGAGCATCTCGTCGCGTCCGCGGGGATCGAGGCCGCTCGTGGGCTCGTCGAGCAACAAGAGCTTCGGGTCACCGACCAGCGCCTGCGCCAGGCGCGCGCGCTGCTTCATGCCGGTGGAGAAGGATCCCAGGCGACGGTAGCGGGCCTCGCCCAGGCCGCAGTAGTGCAGCACCTGATGCGCGCGGCCCACGGCCTCGGTGCGGGGCAAGCCGCAGAGCTCCGCGGCGAAGGTGGCGAACTCGAGCGCGGTGAGCTCGGGCAAGACCGAGTCGCCTTCGGGCATGTAGCCGATCAGGGCGCGCACCTCGAAGGGCTCGCGCGCCACGTCGTGGCCAAAGACCTTCACCGTGCCACGCTCCGGCCGCACCAGCCCGAGCAGCGTCTTCAGCAGCGTGCTCTTGCCCGCGCCGTTGGGGCCGAGCAGGCCGACGCGGCCACCGCTGAGCGTGAGGTCGACATCGCTCAGCGCGCGCAGCTCGCCGTAGCGCACTTCGACGTTTTCGAGTTCGAGCAGGGGAGGGGGCGAATCGGTCATGGCGCCCGGTCATAGCACGTGTCCGCGCGGACCGGGATGGGCTCATGCCTTGGGCGGCTCGCTGGGCCGATAGATGTATCCCTGGTGCTGGAACACGCAGATGCGGTCGCGTCCGTCGTCCTTGGCCTGATACAGCGCGCGGTCGGCCGCCTTGAGCAGCTCGTCCTTCGTGCGCACGTCGCGGCTCGGATAGAGCGCGACGCCCGCCGAGAGCGTGACGCGGATCTCCACGCCCGAAGCGTCGCGCACGGGCTGCTCGCGCATGGCTCGCCAGACGCGATCCGAGACCGTCAGCGCGCCCGAGAAGTGCGTGCTCGGCAGGATGAGCAGGAATTCCTCGCCACCATAGCGCGCCACCACGTCGATCTCGCGCACCCCGCCGAGCAGGCGCACGGCCACCTCGCGCAGCACGGTGTCGCCCACGTCGTGGCCGTGGCCGTCGTTGACGCGCTTGAAGTGGTCGAGGTCGATCATCACGCACGCGAGCGGATCCTTGTAGCGCTCCGCGCGCTTGAACTCCTCGCCCAGGCGCGTGGTCAGGTAGCGGTAGTTATACAGCCCGGTCAGCTCGTCCCGAACCGACAGCTCCTCGAGCCGCTCGCGCGCCGCGCGCACGTCGTCGTGCATCTTCTTGATGCGCAGCATGCCGTGGACGCGCGCCAACAGCTCGCGCTCGTCGAAGGGCTTGCCGAGGTAGTCGTCCGCGCCGATGCGCAGGCCCTCCACGCGGCTCTTGGGGTCGGCCTTCGCCGTCAGCAGGATCACGGGGAGGAAGGTCTCCTGCGTCATCGACTTGATCAGGCGGCAGCAGTCGATGCCGTCGAGGCCCGGCATCATCACGTCCAGCAAGACCAGATCGACCTCGCCGCCCCGGGCGATCTCGAGCGCCTCGCGTCCATCGGGCGCGGTGCGCACGTCCATGCCGTTGCCGCGCAGCAATCCGCCCACGTACTCACGTGTCACTCGATCGTCGTCGGCCACCAGAATGCGGGCGGGGGAAGTGTGTCCAGGCACGTGGGGAGCATACACGGCTTCCGCCGTCGATTCCGCTCCCTTGCTTCAGCACGGTGTTCTGGCGAAGCCTTTGGGCCGGGAACGGGCTATGGTCCTGGCGATGAGTCTCTTCGATCGCGTCGGGCGCTTCCTGGATGACGTCGTCCTCCTGCCCGACGAGACCCGCAAGAGCCTCGATGCGGCGGATCAGGCCGTGAGGGATGGTCTCTGGCCCGAGGCCGAGGCGCTGTACGCGGACGTGCTGGACACGCGTCCGTCCTTGCTTCGTGCGAGGGTCGGTCTGGCGCGCGTGTTGGCGCAGACGGGGCGCATCTCGGAGGCACGTGCGGCGCTCGATCTCGCGAGGCGCGAAGCGCCCGACGACGCGCGGGTGGCGACGCTCGCGGCCGAGTGGGCCCTGACGCAGGGAGACGCCGCTGCGGCAGCGGGGCACGCCCGGGCCGCGGCGCGCACACTGGTCGCCGAGGGCGGCGCCGAGTTCGCCCACGCGTGCGCCCTCCGTGCGCGCGCCGAGCTCGCCCTCGGTCGCCCCGATCGCGCCGCGCGGGAGCTGGAGAAGGCGCTGTCCGTGCGCCCCGACGACGCGGATCTCGCCGTCGAGGCGCTCGAGGCTCTGTGCGCCAGTCGCGCTCCTCGACGCGCACGCGCCGCCGCGCGTCGCCTCGTGCCCAGCGCCTTGTCGCCGGTCGCAGCCACGCGGGTCGGTCTGGCCCTGGTCGACGCGGGTCTCGAACGCAGCGCGCTGCGCTTCCTCGAACGCGCCGCGTCGTCATCGGAGCCCCGAGCCCTCGAGGCGCTCGCCCGCGCTCGGTTCGCCGACGGCGATCTGGTCGAGGCCGAACGGCGCGCCCGCGAGGCCGTCGCGGCGGGGGCCCTCGCGCTGCCGCTCTTGGGTGAGGTGCTGGCCACGGCGGGCCACGACGTCGAGGCCGCCGACGCCTTCGAGGCGGCGTTCCACGCCTCGTCGAAGGAAGCCTTCCTGCACCAGGCTCTGGACGTCTGCCCTCTGGACGACGCCGACAGGCTGGGCCGATTGGCCGCGGGGCTCGCGCCCGCGGACGAGTGGCGAGTGCTGGCCGAGGCCTTGCTCGCGCTCACGCGGGAAGAGCCCGAGCTCGCGCTGCGCCTGCGCGTGGACGCGCCGCAGCCCCGAGCTCAGCTCGCGCGTGCCATGGCTTGCCTCACGACCGATCAGCCGGGCGCGGCTCTGGCGGCGCTCGACTCGAGGGCCGAGCGGCTCGCGGCGACCGCGGGTTCCACCTTCGCCCCGGCCGACGAAGCGGCCGCGACCGACCTGCGGCGCAGGGCGCTCCGGGCTCGTTGGACCGGCGCGGGGGGCTGGGTCGACCTCGGGGCGTTGATGGAGGACGTCGCTCGTTTTGCCCAGGAGCGCGCGCTGGTCGGTCTACAGGGCGTGGCCCACGAGGCGCGCGAGGCGCTGGATCGACCGCTGCTGCTGGCGGTCCTGGGCGAGTTCAACGCGGGCAAGAGCACGTTGATCAACGCCTTCGTCGGCGCCGAGGTCGCGCCCATGGGCATCGTGCCGACCACCGCCACGCTGAACGTGCTGAAAGCAGGCAGCGAGCGGCGCGTCTGCGTCGTGTACCGCGACGGAAGCACCCGTGAGGGTGACTTCACGTCCCTCACCGAATCTCTGGAGCAGGCGGAGCGGCAGGACGCGGCGCCCGTGGATCACGTGGAGATCCGACTCCCCAGCCCACTGCTCGAGCAGGTGTGGATCCTCGACACGCCTGGCCTGAACGCGCTCGATCCGCGCCACGCGGAGCTGGCCAAGGAGGCCGCGCGACGAGCCGACGCCGTGGTCTGGGTCTTCGACGCGGCGCAGGCCGGCAAGGCGACCGAGGCCGCCGTGCTGCGCGCGCTGCGCGAGAGCGGTCGACCCATCGTGCCCGTCCTGAACAAATCCGACAGGCTCGCGCCGGCGGAGCTCGAGCGCGTGCAGGTGGCTCTGGGTGGCGTGCTCGGAGAGGGTGAGCCGCCCGTCGCCTTGAGCGCTCGCTCGGCCTTGCGCGCGCGCCTCGCCGGGGACACCGAGGCCACGGCGGAGAGCGGCTTCACCGCCTTGCTCACGCGTCTCGAGCAGCAGATCTTCTCACGCTCGCGTGCGCTCAAGCGACGCGCCTCCGCGCAGCGTCTGACCGCGGCCATCGACGTTTGCCGCGAAGGCGAGGAGCGCGCCGCGTTGCCCGAGCGAGCTCGCGTCGCCGAGCTCGCGGCGGTCCGACTCCGGCTGCGCGAGCTCAGCCTCGACGACGTTGTCATCGATTCTCTCAGGGCGCTCGAGACCGCACGCGACGAGGCCTTCGCCGCCGCCGCCGAGGAGGTCGTGGCCTTCGCGCGTCCACGGCGTGAGCTCTGGGGCAAGAACGGCGCCGATCCCGAGGATCGGATCTTCCTCGAGGGCTTGCTCGAGCGTCGCCTGGGCGAGGCGTCCGAGCGCGCTTCACGGGCGCTCGTGCACGATCTCGCGTCCTCGCTGAGCGAAGCCGTAGGGGACGCGGGTTCGGATCTGCCCGACGCGCGGCGTCTGCTCAGCGCGCAGTTCGCGCCCGCCTTCGCCAGCCTCTCCGGCTACGAGCGTGGCCTCCGAGCCGGCGGCGCGCTGCGGCGCTTCTTCGAGGACCAGCTGCCACGCGCGGAGCTCTCCGCGGGTGTGATCGCCGTGGCGCTCGCCCGTGCGCGAGCGGACCTCGCGCTGGAACTTCGCCCCGCCTTGCTCGCGGCTCTGGCGGAAGCGCAGGAGACCCTGCGTCGCCTGGCAGCCGAGGGTGAGGCACGCACGCAACGGGCGCTCCTGGCTCGCGTGCGCGGACTTCTCGAACCGCTCTCCGCTCTTCGAGACGTGGTCGCCGACATCGATGCCCATTCCCACGAGGCCACAGCGCCGCTATAGTAGCGCGAGGCGACGCCTCACCTATGCAGCTCAAGCAACAGCTCAAACTCTCGCAGCAGCTCGTGATGACGCCTCAGCTGCAGCAGGCGATCAAGCTGCTGCAGATGTCCCGCATGGAGCTGACCGACCTGGTGCACGAGGAGATGCTCGAGAACCCGGTGCTCGAGGACAGCTCCGAGTCCGGCGAGGTGCGTGAGGGCGAGCGTGACGGCGTCGGCGCGGGCGAGAGTCCCCCGATGGCGGAGCCGTCGGCCAAGGAGCTGGCCGCGCGCGACGAGACCAAGGCCGTCGACGAGACCAAGCCCGGGGATCAAGCCGAGGAATTCGACTGGGAGAAGTATCTCGAAAACCAGTCGATGCAGGCCCCCGTCCCGAGCTTCCGCGCCAACGGCGGCGACGAAGAGATGCCGGGCTACGAGGCCACGCTCACGCGCAGCGAGGATCTCATCGACCACCTGGCCTGGCAGCTGCGCATGGGCGACTTCCAGGAGGACGAGCGGCGTTTCGGCGCGCTCGTGCTCGGGAACCTCAATGACGCGGGCTACCTGAAGCTCGAGGGCGCCGAGCCCGAGGAGGTCGTCCCGAGGCTGGCCGGCGAGGCCCAGATTCACCCCGAGGATGCGGAGGAGGTGCTGAAGATGATTCAGCACTTCGATCCGATCGCGGTGGCCTCGCGGACCCTGGAGGAGTGCCTCCTGGTCCAGGCGGAGTACTACGGCATGGACGAGCTCGTCCTGCGCGTGATCCGCGACCACCTCCGAGGTCTGGAGAAGCGCAACTACGCGGCCGTCGCTCGCGAGTGCGAGGTCGAGATCGAGGAGATCTACGACGTCGCGCAGATCATCGCCGAGCTCGAGCCCAGGCCGGGTCGCAACTTCAGCGTGGAGGAGCCGCAGTACATCACGCCCGATGTCTACGTGCACCGTATCGGCGACGAGTACTTCGTGGTGGCCAACGACGACGGGATGCCCAAGCTGAAGATCAGCGGCTTCTATCGCTCGGCCATGGCCGATGACCCCAAGGCCAAGGAGTACATCCAGGGCAAGCTTCGCTCCGCGCAGTGGCTGATTCGAAGCATCGACCAGCGGCGCAAGACGATCATCAAGGTGACCGAGTGCATCGTGCATCGGCAGCAGGAGTTCTTCGACAAGGGCATCGAGTACTTGAAGCCCATGATCCTGCGCGACGTGGCCGAGGACGTCGGCATGCACGAGAGCACGATCTCGCGCGTGACGAGCAACAAATACGTCCACACGCCTCGCGGGATCTTCGAGCTGAAGTTCTTCTTCAACAGCGCCATCCGTCGCGATCACCAGTCGGATATCGCCTCTGAGAGCGTCAAGCAGGCCATCAAGAAGCTGGTGGACGAGGAAGATCCGAAGTCCCCCTATTCTGACCAGAAGCTCGTGAAGATCTTGTCGGAGCGCGACATCAAGATTGCGCGACGAACGGTGGCAAAATATCGCGAAATGCTCGGTATCTTGAGCTCTTCAAAACGGAAAAAGTACTTCTAGGCGCCGCACAATCACAGGCAGCGTATCTGGCAATAGTGTTTCTCGATCAGTGTTTCTCGATCAGTGTTTCTCGATCAGTGTTTCTCGATCAGTGTTTCTCGATCAGTGTTTCTCGATCAGTGTTTCTCGATCAGTGTTTCTCGATCAGTGTTTCTCGATCAGTGTTTCTCGATCAGTGTTTCTCGATCAGTGTTTCTCGATCAGTGTTTCTCGATCAGTGTTTCTCGATCA
>Ga0210033_1004527_pt1 | contig 10647 bp, 6 predicted proteins | sample CryGeymeta201501_FD_185465 | JGI IMG/M metagenome (GOLD analysis project Ga0210033, IMG submission 185465) | Groundwater microbial communities from Crystal Geyser aquifers in Utah, USA - Crystal Geyser metaG 2015-01 (SPAdes) (version 2) | ecosystem: Environmental > Aquatic > Deep subsurface >... | reverse complement strand
GTCTCCTGGGTCAGCGGTCGGCCAATCGCGTCCCGGGTGCGCCTACTGCTGGCTCGCTGCGTGATCCGCGCCCGTCACACGAAGGCGACCACGACGCGCGGGGGCCCTCACTCACCCCCTTCAACACGACCTCCATCCTTGTTCAGAGACTGATCCACGCCCTAGAGCGGCGTGAGCAGCAGTCGGGGCCACTTGCATCGCCGCCGCATCGGCCCCTTCGCCGGGTGTGATGCTCGGCGGGCAGGGAGCCCGCCTGCGCTCACCCCCGACGAAGGACCCGACGCATCGACGCGCACCTGACCCCGACTGCGACTCACGACGCTCTATACGACAAGTGACGAGTGGCTACTCATCAAGGGCGAGAGCACTCGAACCAGGCCCGCCAGTGAACAATTCCCTGACCTCGCGACCATTCTCGTGTACGGACGCCTTCGTTCCAACTTCTCAGGAACGGCACACTGTGAAGGCTGCAAGTCGATGAAGGCCGCCGCCGATCTCGCCCGTGGATTCGGGTCTGCGGAGGCTTGGCGCCGATTGGGAACGATTCATCACCTATCGGTGGTCATGGATGGTCTGGCCGGGCTGTCCTGGCCTTGAGTCGGGCTCTCACGGCTGAGGCAATCTCCTCAAGACTGAAATGCTCGCAAACCCGGTCCCACACGAATCGTCGGGGTCGGCCACGGACGCCCCTGGCGGCCTCACGCTCCTCGAGCAGAGCGAGTGCGTCGTCTAGCCAGAGGAGCTCCACGAGCGCTCGGGCGTCCCTGCCCGGGTTCTTGCGCCCCCGGCGGACCTTCTTGAACACCTGCTTGCGTCGCGTCTCATGCACCCGAACGACGCCCCACCACGGCGGGAGCATTTCGACCGCCGTGGGGAGGTGACGCTCGCCCACAACGAGCGTCGCGCGATCGACAACCTTCCCATAGAAGGCAATCTGCGTGGCGAGGCGTCGAAGACTGTCTCGGTCCGACTTGATCTCGTATCCGTGAATCGCCCCATTCACGACGGCGAGATCAACGCGTACCTGTCCGCGGCAGACTCCGAGTTCCTCGATTATCACCGTTCCTGGATCGTCCGCGTGCTTACCCAGAAGGCTGGACCGCAGCGCGGGTCGAATGTCTGCGTCTCGCAGGACCAAACCATCGCTGTTCATCGTGGCCTCCTCGTTTCCGGTTGGTCTGCCGCTCGGGGCAAGAGGCCACGTTGGTGGCCGTCCTGCTCAGGCACGCGACACGGCAAACCCGCCGGACCTCCAGAGGGAGACAGCTCTCGGCACAGCGAACAACATCGGCTGTCTCTCGTCGCCCTCATGCCGCTCCTCCCACTCCAGCCCAGCGGACGAGTTCGGCGCCGAAGCCGCCGTCGTCGGGGACGTTGTTGCGCCCACCATGCACCCGCCCTCCACCATGAGACCCAGGCAGAATGATCCTCTTGCTGGCGCGCCGCAAGAGCCGGCTGCGATTCTTGAGGCGGCTCTTTGTGCAGGCTCATGGAGGAGTGATTGGCGTGCCGCGGCACAAGACCCGCTTGCGAGTCTTCCGGGGCTCGTCTCGCCGGGTTCGCCGGCGAGGCAAACGGGGAGGTCTGGTGCCTGCCGCCGCTCAGGAGGCGCCTGCGACCCCACAATCCCAACCGCCAGACGCGGCACGGATCGTGCCCGCCGGTGGCCTACCTTCTGTTCGTCACTCTGGACGCACCTCGGCGCGTGCTGAGTCACCCGCCAGCCTTCCGCCCACGACAGCGACACGAGCTGTTGCAGCCCCTGCCCGATTGGGAGTACAACGGACCTGGACGAAGCCGGTAGTTTGTGGAGATGACAACAGACACTAGGGAGCACCGTGAACAACGGAACCTGGATTCGCGACGGTCGCACGGCCCTCGGACTATCCCAAGCCGCGCTGGCCGCAAAGGTCGGCACCCGCCAGGCCTACGTCTCCCAGTGGGAGCAGGGCAAACGAAGCCCTACTGCCACGGAGATCGCTGCGCTGAAGCAGCTGTTTGGTGGCGGAGCGACTGTCGAGTCCTCGGCACCTGACCAGCCCCCCAATACCACCACCCCGGCCGCCAGCCCCACCCCGAAGCGGTCCTCGCGCTCGGCGTCCTCGAAGGGGAACAGACTGGAAGCTGCGCAGGAGCGCACAGGCAGCCTGGGCTTCGAGGACAAGCTCTGGGCGGCTGCGGACCTGCTCCGCAACAACATGGACCCCGCCGAGTACAAGCATGTCGTGCTTGGCCTCCTGTTCCTCAAGTACATCGAGGACGCCTTCGAGGAGCGCCGCGCAGCCATCCGGACGGAGCTCGCCGATCCGACCCACCCCGACTACATCCCGGGCCTCGACGACAGGAAGGAGGAGCTGGCGGTGCGCCTCGACGAGCGTGACGAGTACATCGCCGAGAACGTCTTCTGGGTGCCGGAACCGGCCCGCTGGTCGTACATCCAGGGCCAGGCCAGGCAGCCCACCATCGGCAAGACCCTCGACGACGCAATGGACGCCATCGAGCGGGAGAACCCGAAGCTGCGGGGCGTCCTGCCCAAGGTCTTCGCCCTGCCCAACCTCGACAAACACAACCTCGGAAAGCTCATCGACCTCGTGAGCGGCATCGGTCTCGGAACCCAGGAGCATCGGGACAAGGACACCCTCGGCCGTGTGTACGAGTACTTCCTGTCGAAGTTCGCCAGCTCGGAGGGCCGCGGTGGTGGCGAGTTCTACACCCCGACCAGCGTCGTCCGCCTGCTCGTCGAGATGCTGGAGCCCTACAACGGCCGGGTCTATGACCCGTGCTGTGGCTCCGGCGGCATGTTCGTCCAGTCGCTGAAGTTCACCGAGGCCCACAACGGCCAGCGCAAGCAGCTCACGATCTACGGACAGGAGAGCAACCGAACCACCTGGCGGATGGCCGCCATGAACCTCGCCATCCGCGGCATCGAGGCCAACCTCGGCCAGAAGCACGCCGACAGCTTCCACGAAGACCTCCACCCCGACCTGCGCGCCGACTTCATCCTCGCCAACCCCCCCTTCAACATCAGCCAGTGGGGCGGGGAGCGCCTGGAGAACGATGTCCGCTGGAAGTACGGCACGCCGCCCACCGGCAACGCCAACTTCGCCTGGGTCCAGCACTTCGTCCACCACCTGGCCCCGACCGGCACCGCCGGCTTCGTCCTGGCCAACGGCTCCATGTCCTCCCAGCAGTCCGGTGAGGGCGACATCCGCCGCAAGCTCGTCGAGGCCGACCTCGTCGACTGCATCGTCGCCTGCCCCGGACAGCTCTTCTACGCCACACAGATCCCCGTGTGCCTGTGGTTCCTGACCCGCAGCAAGACGGGGAACGGGCACAGGGACCGGCGAGGGGAGACCCTGTTTATCGACGCCCGGAAGCTCGGCAGGATGGAGAGCCGGGTGCACCGCGTGTTCGACGCCGAGGACGTCGCCAGGGTAGCCGACACCTACCATGGATGGCGGAGCAAGGCTGGGCACGTCGAGTACGAGGACGTGGCGGGCTTCTGCAAGTCGGCAAGCCTGGAGGAGATCAAGGCCCATGACTTCGTGCTGACGCCTGGAAGGTATGTCGGGGCGGAGGAGGTCGAGGACGACGGGGAGCCCTTCGATGAGAAGATGGAGCGGCTGACCGCGGAGTTGCGGCAGCAGTTCTCAAAGTCCAACCGACTTCAACAGATCATCAACGCAAATCTTCAGGCCATCCGATGACTTGGATTGTTGCCACTGACTGGAATAGACGGACCTTGGGGGACTGCGCAAAGTGGCTTTCTGGCGGCACGCCCAGCAAGTCCCGACCCGAGTATTGGGGCGGATCAATCCCGTGGATCAGCGCAAGAAGCCTCGACAACTTCTTCATCAGCAACTCTGACCTCACAGTGACCGAGCTAGGGGTATCGAACGGGACGCGACTGGTCGAGAAGGACACCATTCTCTTCATCGTCAGGGGAATGAGTCTGAAGACGGAGTTCCGCATGGGAGTCACCCAACGCCCCGTCACCTTCAACCAAGACATCAAGGCACTGGTGGCCGTCTCAGATGTCGATCCGCACTTCCTCGCCTATGCCATCCGGTCCCAGACGCCCACCATTTTGGGGTTGGTGGACGAAGCAGGGCACGGGACAGGGCGTCTGTCCACTGACTTGCTTCAAGCATTGGAGATCCCAATCCCCCCCCTCGACGAGCAGCGCCGCATCGCCGCCGTCCTCGGCGCCCTGGACGACAAGATCGAGTTGAACCGGAAGATGAACCGCACCCTGGAGGCGATGGCACAGGCCATCTTCAAGTCCCGGTTCATCGACTTCGACGGTCACGACCCCGACGACATGGTGGAGAGTGAGCTGGGGCCGATCCCGAAGGGGTGGGAGGTTGGCTACTTGGCCGGCTGTATGGAGTTGGCCTACGGCAAAGCCCTTCCGGAGAAGGTCCGACGGCAGGGGCCTGTTCCCGTATACGGGTCGGGCGGCATCTCGGGCACACACGATGTGGCGCTTGTCAGCGGTCCTGGCGTGGTGGTCGGTCGCAAGGGAAGCGTCGGCACAGTCTACTGGGAGGATCGCGACTTCTTCCCCATCGACACGACGTTCTACGTCGTCGCTGAGCCCACGTGGCTCCCCTGGTGCTACCTGACCCTTGCGACGATGGACATCGCCCGCCTTGGCGCGGACTCAGCCGTCCCTGGGGTGAACCGAAACACATTGCTGGCGCAGCGGCAGGCAATCCCACCTGCTGCCGAAGTCGAGGGATTCGTTGCGCTGTTCCAGCCCCTCCGGGCGCGTGTGCAGTCGCTCCTTACGGAGTCCCGCACCCTGGCCGCCCTCCGCGACGCCCTCCTCCCCAAGCTCATCTCCGGGGAAATCCGTGTTCCTGTGAGCCCTGCGTTTGACGGAGACTTGGGATGAAGCCCTTGGATGATGTCGCCCCGAACTTCAGGCGGGCTACGACACGCTGGCCTGGTGCAATGAATCTGGCTGCACACTATGCAGGTTTGGTGGCCGCGTATGAGACGAACGGAACATCGCTGGTTGAATTGGCGAAATCGTTCCTTGAGTCGGTCTGTAAGACAGTGATGGTGGACAGCGGCAAACAGCCTGAGAGCCCGACAACCACCACCAGCTTGCTCAAAGAAGCCGCGGAGGGCGTTGGTCTGGCTCACTCTCGCGGCGCTTCCAGCTTCAACAAGGTTCTGTCCGCCTACTTCAAGCTGGCGGACGCCCTGAACGAGCTGAGGAACGCCGAGGGAACGGTTGCGCACGGCAAGGACGGCTTTGTTGACCCGCTGTGCCCCAACCACACGAGGATCTACCTCGTCACAGCCGACGCCGTGATCGCGCTCCTACTGGACGCGCTCGACAGGGTTGAACCGGACCTCCTTCACACGCGGCGATCGTTTGAGAGCTTCGAGCACTTCAACAGGAGCATCGATGCCGCTGTGAGTTGCTTCGTCGAGGTCGAACCGCCCAACGAAGACGATGGTGAGGGCGAGTCTCTGGTCGTCAAGTTCATGACGACCGCGCTGACGGAGGGCGTTTCGCTGATCCTCCGTCCCAGTGAGCTGCTCTATGCGCACGACCGCAACGCCTACATTGAGGTTCTGCACGCCGTTCAGCCAATCGTGATAAGCCTGCAACACAAGAAAGAAGACGAGGACGACGCATGAACATGACCGAAGCCGATGTCGAGCAAGCCGCCATCGCATACCTGGCCGACCTGGGCTACGGCTACGTCTCCGGCCCCGACCTGGCACCGGGCGGCGCGTCCCCCGAGCGGGCCACCTACGGGGACGTGATCCTCGCAGGACGGCTCCGTGCGGCCCTTGGCCGTCTGAACCCCCACCTCGACGCCGACACGCTTGACGGAGTCGCCAAGCGCGTGCTTCGCCCCGAGAGCGTGGCGCTGCTCGAGAACAACGTGGCCTTCCAGCGCGACCTGACCCGCGGTGTCGAGGTCCAGGTTCGCCGGAGCGGGCAGGTTCGTGGCGACCAGGCCTGGCTGGTCGACTTCGTGGACCCGGATAAGAACGACTGGCTGGTGGTCAACCAGCTCACGGTCGTTCAGGGGAAGCACACCCGCCGCCTCGACCTCGTGGTCTACGTCAACGGGATGCCGCTGGCGGTCATCGAGCTGAAGAACCCCGAGGACAAGAACGCCACCATTGAGGGCGCCTGGAACCAGCTCCAGACCTACAAGGCCCAGATCCCGTCCCTGTTCGACACCAATGAGCTCCTGATCATCTCCGACGGGACGGAGGCCAGGGTGGGCAGCCTCACCGCCGGCTTCGAGCGTTTCGGTCCCTGGCGCACCGTGGAGGGCACCGCCCTCGCCTCGGACGCCTCGCCGAAGCTTGAGGTCCTGCTGGCGGGCCTGTTCGACAAGCGCCGCTTCCTCGACTACATCCACCACTTCATCCTGTGGGAGACCGACGGCGGGTACACCAAGAAGATCGCGGGCTACCACCAGTTCCACGCCGTCAACAAGGCCATCGCCCAGACCGTCCGCGCATCGGCGCCCAGCGGGGACAAGCGGATCGGCGTCGTGTGGCATACGCAGGGCTCCGGCAAGTCGATCGCGATGGTGTTCTACACGGGCAAGCTCATCCTCCAGCCCGAGATGCGGAACCCCACCGTTGTGGTCGTCACGGACCGAATCGACCTCGACGGCCAGCTCTTCGCGCAGTTCTGCGCCGCCAGCGGGCTCATCCCTGCTCCCGTCCAGGCGAACAACCGGGAGCACCTGCGCGAGCTGCTGCAGGTCGCCAGCGGCGGCGTCGTGTTCACGACCATCCAGAGGTTCGGCGTCTCCAGGGGGGAGCGATACCCCATGTTGTCGGACCGGCGCAACATCGTCGTGATCACCGACGAAGCCCACCGCAGCCACTACGAGTTCGTCGAGGGCTTCGCCCGAAACCTCCGCGATGCCCTCCCGAACGCCTCGTTCATCGGCTTCACCGGCACCCCCATCGAGTTCGAAGACAAGAGCACCCCGGCGGTCTTCGGCGACTACATCGACACCTACCCCATCAGCCAGGCCGTCGAGGACCACGCGACCGTCCCCATCTACTACGAGGCCCGCCTCGCGCGGATCTTGCTGCCTGAAGAGAAGAAGCCCAGGGTCGATGCGGACTTCGACGACGTCACCGAGGGCGAGGAGGAGGCCGTCAAGGGGCAGCTCAAGAGCCGGTGGGCCAGGCTCGAGGCGATGGTCGGCACCGAGGAGCGCCTCACCCTCATCGCCCGCGACCTGATCGACCACTACGAGCGCCGGGCTGAGATCCTGGACGGCAAGGCGATGGTGGTGGTGATGTCTCGCCGGATCGCCGTCGATCTCTACGACCAGATCATCAAGCTCCGCCCCGACTGGCACAGCGACGATGACGAGGAGGGCCAGGTCAAGGTCGTCATGACCGGCGCCGCAACCGACCCGCTGCCCTACCAGCAGCACATCCGGAGCAAGTCCCGCCAGAAGGACATCGAGAGGCGCTTCAAGGCCCCCCGGGATCCGCTGCGTATGGTCATCGTGCGCGACATGTGGCTGACCGGCTTCGATGCCCCATGCGCCCACACCCTCTACATGGACAAGCCCATGAAGGGACACGGGCTGATGCAGGCGATCGCCCGCGTGAACCGCGTCTTCAAGGACAAGCCCTCGGGCCTCGTCGTGGACTACCTCGGTCTCGCAGACCACCTGCGGGCCGCCGTGGGCACCTACGGAGGCCACCAGGGGGAGAAGCCCGGCATTCCCATCGAGCTCGCCCTCGCGGTCCTGCTGCGGTGTCTGGAGGTCGCCCGAGATATGTTCCACGGCTTCGACTACACCCTCTACTTCGGGACCCAAGCCGCCGCGAGGCTCGCAGCCCTCTCCGGCGGAGCGAACCACATCTGCGGGCTCCACGACGGCAAGAAGCGGTTCATGGACGCCATGGCCGCGCTCAACAAGGCAGCGGGCATCGCCCTCCACCTGGAGGGCGCCCGCCATCTGCGGGATGAGGTGGGGTACTTCCAGGCGGTCGAGAGCAACCTCAGGAAGTACACGACCGGAGGCTCAGGCAAGTCGAGCACCGAGCTGAACGCCGCAATCCGCCAGATCGTCTCCGGCGCCGTGGCCTCCGATGGCGTGATGGACATCTTTGCGGTCGCTGGCCTGAAGAAGCCCGACATCTCGATCCTGTCGGACAAGTTTCTGGAGACAGTCAAGGCGAGCCCCCACATCAATCTCCAGCTCGAGCTGCTCAAGAAGCTCCTCAACGATGAGATCCGGTCCGTCTCCCGCACCAATGTGATCCAGGCCAGGAAGTTCTCCGAGATGCTGGCGAAGACCCTGCTCGCCTACCAGAACCGCAGCATCGAGACCGCCCAGGTCATCCTTGCGCTCATCGGTATGGCCAGGGAGCTGCGCGACGCCCCGAAGCGCGGCGAAGCGCTCGGGCTCACCGAGGACGAGCTCGCCTTCTACGACGCACTCGCCGACCACGGCGACGTCAAGGAGGTCATGGGTGACACCGTACTCGCAGCGATTGCGCATGACCTCGTGGCGGCCATCCAGTCCTCGGTGACCATCGACTGGACCCAGAAGGAAGCCGTCCGCGCTGACATGCGCCGCAAGGTCAGGAAGCTCCTTCGCAAGCACGGATACCCGCCCGGCAAGCAAGCAGCCGCTGTGGTCACGGTCCTGGAGCAGGCGGAGGCGCTGTGCAGGGACTGGGCCGTGCTTCTGCCCACACACTCGCCGAAGCCCCCCGCGAGCACGGTGATGCCGCTCCGCAGGGTCATCGGCTCCAACGTGCAGCCCTTCGTCAACTGCGTGCCACTCTACGACCTCAAGATCGCCGCCGGGCGCTTCAGCGCGCCCCAGAACGTCGGTGAGGTGGATTCGTCCGGCGAGTTCGACTCTGCGGAGGATGCCGACTGGGTTGGGCTGGATGGGCGCACGCGGCCCGCAGCGGGCCTGTTCGTCGCGCAGGTGCTCGGGGAGTCGATGAACCGTCGTATCCCCAACGGCGCATGGTGCCTGTGGCGCCTCAACCCGAAGGGCTCGCGCGGTGGCAAGGTCGTGCTCGCCCAGCACCGCGACATCCAGGACCCCGAGCTTGGCGGCCGATACACGGTCAAGCTCTACGAGTCCGACAAAACGCACCACGACGACGGCACCTGGCAGCACACCCGCGTCGTCCTCCGTCCCGACTCCACCGACCCCGCCTTTCAGCCCATCGCGCTGGAGGACCTGGTCGAAGGCGAGCTGCACATCATCGCTGAGCTGGTTGAGGTGTTCGCGTGACCCCTGTCCAGCTCGCCCCCCACGGGGTGTCAGGGTCGTTGTCACCCCGCTGTCCCCACGGCCCGGCGGCTGAGGCCCTAGAGATCGGGCGTGATGAGAGTCCGCATGTTCCAGGTCCGGATACGAGTTTGATCCAATACCCCAGGAGGTCACATGGTTGAGGTCAGGGAAGAGCTGCGTCGATTCAAGGTGGGTGGCGTCTCAGAGCGGGATATCGATCTCCTGCTGCTGGAGGAGTTCATCGCCTCGAACGCGTTCGCCCAGTGGTTCATCGAGACCGCCACGAACGACGCGTTCGAGGTGGAGACCTGCCTCCTGGCCCATCAGTCGGTCACGCAGGCGAATGGGGAGTCGGACCTTGAGGTCACGCTCCAGCTCCGGGATCAATCGCGCGTGCTGTTGTTGATCGAGGACAAGATCAACGCCTCCCTCCAGCCTGAGCAAGCGGAGCGGTATCTCGCCCGCGCACAACAGTACAGGGAGGAGGGGCGCGCCCACCGCGCCATCTCCATTCTGGTCGCGCCGTCGGCCTACTTCGGGGACGAGACCGCCCTCAAGGGGTTCGATCACCGCCTGACCTACGAGCAGCTCAGGGACTGGTTCGAGACGGCGCCCTATCTCGGGGAGCGTCGACGGTACAAGGCCTCGCTCCTCACCGCAGCCATCGACAAGGCCACCCTTGGCTGGTCGCTCGATGTGGACGCGGCAGCGACGGCGTTCTGGCACCGGTACTGGGCATTCGTCTCCGAACACGCCCCTGAGATGAACATGAAGCGTCCCGACGGCGTGCCCTCGGGCTCGACCTTCCTGGAGCACTCCCCGCGTGGGCTTCCCAGGGGCGTCCACCTCATCCACAAGATGCGAGGCCACGTCGACCTGGAGCTCCGTGGACTGGGAGGCCATCTTGGCCTCGTGCGCCAGCAGCTGGGCGACCTGATCGCGGACGACATGCGCGTCGAGGCGGCGGGCAAGTCGGCGGCGATCCGACTCGACGTGCCTCGAATTGCGTACGGATGTGACTTCGAGACGGAACGGGATGCGCTGGATGCGGCGGTGCTCTCGGCGCAGCGCCTGCTGGCGCTTGCGATCAACGCGAAGGCGACGCTCGACGCTCTGCTCACGTCACGACCACCCGTGCCGACCGTGCCCGCTGCCCTGGACGGCAGCGCGGGACAACGCTCGGAGTAGCCTCCCCACGCCTTCGCTCCCCCCTCCCGCACTCTGAAGCCCGCCAGAGCCGCGCGCGCGCGTCGACCACCGATCCACGCGCCTCATCGCCCCGCCACCGAGCCCCATCAACGCCCCCGAACCCCGATCGCCGAAAGCGAGGCCCTCCACAACGGCCTCGGCGCCCAGCGCGCCACGCCACGGCGGGACG
>Ga0210033_1004525_pt1 | contig 10648 bp, 10 predicted proteins | sample CryGeymeta201501_FD_185465 | JGI IMG/M metagenome (GOLD analysis project Ga0210033, IMG submission 185465) | Groundwater microbial communities from Crystal Geyser aquifers in Utah, USA - Crystal Geyser metaG 2015-01 (SPAdes) (version 2) | ecosystem: Environmental > Aquatic > Deep subsurface >... | reverse complement strand
ACTCGATTCTGCCCAAGAAAGTAGGGTGGATAAGCGCAGCGCATCCACCAGCACCATCCACGAAAAGTAGAAAGTAGGGTGGATAAGCGCAGCGCATCCACCAGCACCATCCACGAAAAGTAGCCAGCTCAGTGCGGCACTGGCCGCTGCCAGCGCAGCAACAGCCACAGCCAGGCGGCCACGGCGAATAGCCCGCCACCGATGAAACAGGCGCTGGCGCCGACCCACTGCCAGAGACCGCCGGCGATCAAACTGGCGAGCAAGGCGGCGCTGCCAGAAACAAAGTGGAATACGCCAAACGCGGTGCCGCGCAACGTTGCCGGCGCGGCATCGGCAATCATCGCCGAGAGCAAGCCCTGACTGAAGGCGAGGTGCAAGCCCCACAGCGCCACCCCGAGCAAAAACCAGGCGCGACCGCCGGTGAATGCGATCACCGCGTCGGCGGCGATCAGCGCGAGCATCGCTACCTGCAACAGTTTGCCGCGATCAAGGCGGTCGGCCAACCAACCGGCCGGCCAGGCGGCCAGCGCATAGACGGTACTCATCACCGCCAGCGCCAGCGGGGCCAACGCCGATCCGAGGCCACGTTGACTACCCAGCACGATCAAAAAGCCCTCGCCAAATCGTGCCAAACCGAGCATGGCGACGACCGCGATGACCTGCCAGAACGCCGTCGGCAGGGTGCGCCAGGCGGCCAGCGTCAGTGCCGGTTTGCGCTCGGCCAGATGTTGCTCGGGTTCGTGCACATACAAAATCAACACCAGCACCCCAAGCACCGCCGGGATCACCGCAAACCACAGCGCCGAGCGCACCACGCCCAGCCACAGCATCAATCCGATCGCCGCGATCGGTCCCAACACGGCGCCAACGGTATCCAGCGATTGGCGCAGGCCAAAGGCTTCACCGCGCAGCAACGGCGGGGTGACATCGGCCAGCAGGGCATCGCGCGGGGCGCCGCGAATGCCTTTGCCCAACCGATCCAGCAGGCGCGCGCCCAATACCAGGCCGACACTTCCGGCCAGCGGAAACAGCGGTTTGGTCAGCGCCGACAATCCATAGCCGAGCACGATCAGCGGCTTGCGCCGACCGAGCAGATCGCTCAGGCGACCAGCGAACAACTTGACCATTGATGCCGTTGCTTCGGCCAATCCTTCGATCAGGCCCAACATCAAAATACTGGCGCCCAGACTGCCGACCAACAACAGCGGCAGCAGCGCGTGCGCCAGTTCAGACGACACATCGGTGAGCAAGCTGACGATGCCGAGGATCCACACGGTTCGCGGCATCGACGGGCGCGGCATGTTCGGGCGTGGCAGCGGCGACACGCTGGTGTTCTCGGCTGGATTCATCCGCCCATGCTAGTGCAGCTGGCTCTGCGCAGGATCGCCGTTACTTTGGAGTGCGGCGGCTTGCCACCGCTGTTCTCGCCGTCACCAATGGTGGCCATAGCAAGGAGAAGGGGCAGGGCTTGCATTGCCCAACGCTATTTTCTGGCCAGCCGACTGACCGTCGCGTAGTGCAGTCCGAAATGGTCACCGATCTCTTTGAGCGTGAAGTTCCCGGACTGGTACGCGGTGCGGATGGTAGCGTCGCGGTCGCGGGCGTCGGCGGCGATCCTGGCCAGACTCTGCGGCCGGCGTTGCCGCTTGGGCACTTCGGTTGCCGACTTCCCGGCCCGGGCGATGGCCTTTTCGACGAAGGCTTCATCGCCGAGAAATACCTGATTGGTCACCTGTTTGGTCGGATCGTCGGCGTCCACGCCCTGAGCAATAAACCGTGAAAACCCCGCCGCGCCGCACCGCGATCCGTCGAGAACAAGGCCAACACCGCATCCACCGGCAGCGCAGCAGGCGCCATCGCCTTGCCCATCACACCGCGATAGCTGCTCCATGGCCAATCGCCTGCGCTCGACACCAATCCGGCCCGCACCGGGTTCAGCACAATGTAGCGCAGCAGTTCGAGCAAGTAGGCATCCTTGTCCTGTTAGCCAAAAGCCGTAATGTCCCCTTTGTCCAAAGCTAAAGTGTCCCCTTTTTTATGTGGAGGGGAGATGACGACGAAGAGGATCACCATGAGTCAACGCGAGTTGGATCGGCTGTGGGTGATGCCATAGTCAAAACCAGTGAGCGCACCGGGCAGGAGCCCAAGTGCTGCGTAGGCCATGGATGTCCGGCAGCCGCCGCCGTTGACATGGTGGCTGACATTGCTGGCTCGCGCGCGCCGTCGCTGACCTTGACGGCGGCGCGTGAGTCGGTGGATCGGGTAAGTGGCAGTGATGTGCGTTGGAGTAGCTTGCAACATCCTGATCCTCTCGAATCCGTGGGCCGAAAGGTCCAGGATTTAATATTTTATTTCTTCTGGGTTTCCTGTCGATGTGTCAATACAAGACGCGACCCCGGCTCCCTTTGCGCCGACCGAGCAGATCGCTCAGGCGACCAGCGAACAACTTGACCATTGATGCCGTTGCTTCGGCCAATCCTTCGATCAGGCCCAACATCAAAATACTGGCGCCCAGACTGCCGACCAACAACAGCGGCAGCAGCGCGTGCGCCAGTTCAGACGACACATCGGTGAGCAAGCTGACGATGCCGAGGATCCACACGGTTCGCGGCATCGACGGGCGCGGCATGTTCGGGCGTGGCAGCGGCGACACGCTGGTGTTCTCGGCTGGATTCATCCGCCCATGCTAGTGCAGCTGGCTCTGCGCAGGATCGCCGTTACTTTGGAGTGCGGCGGCTTGCCACCGCTGTTCTCGCCGTCACCAATGGTGGCCATAGCAAGGAGAAGGGGCAGGGCTTGCATTGCCCAACGCTATTTTCTGGCCAGCCGACTGACCGTCGCGTAGTGCAGTCCGAAATGGTCACCGATCTCTTTGAGCGTGAAGTTCCCGGACTGGTACGCGGTGCGGATGGTAGCGTCGCGGTCGCGGGCGTCGGCGGCGATCCTGGCCAGACTCTGCGGCCGGCGTTGCCGCTTGGGCACTTCGGTTGCCGACTTCCCGGCCCGGGCGATGGCCTTTTCGACGAAGGCTTCATCGCCGAGAAATACCTGATTGGTCACCTGTTTGGTCGGATCGTCGGCGTCCACGCCCTGAGCAATAAACCGTGAAAACCCCGCCGCGCCGCACCGCGATCCGTCGAGAACAAGGCCAACACCGCATCCACCGGCAGCGCAGCAGGCGCCATCGCCTTGCCCATCACACCGCGATAGCTGCTCCATGGCCAATCGCCTGCGCTCGACACCAATCCGGCCCGCACCGGGTTCAGCACAATGTAGCGCAGCAGTTCGAGCAAGTAGGCATCCTTGTCCTGTTAGCCAAAAGCCGTAATGTCCCCTTTGTCCAAAGCTAAAGTGTCCCCTTTTTTATGTGGAGGGGAGATGACGACGAAGAGGATCACCATGAGTCAACGCGAGTTGGATCGGCTGTGGGTGATGCCATAGTCAAAACCGGTGAGCGCACCGGGCAGGAGCCCAAGTGCTGCGTAGGCCATAATCCGTGGGCCGAAAGGTCCAGGATTTAATATTTTATTTCTTCTGGGTTTCCTGTCGATGTGTCAATACAAGACGCGACCCCGGCTCTTCCCCAAGACGCGACCCCGGCTCTTCCCGGCTCTTCTTATTTCTTCTGGGTTTCCTGTCGATGTGTCAATACAAGACGCGACCCCGGCTCTTCGCTCAAGACGCGACCCCGGCTCTTCGCTTGTGTCAATACAAGACGCGACCCCGGCTCTTCCAAGACGCGACCCCGGCTCTCGAGGCGGAGTGGTTCAACAGCGGCCAGAAAGTACTGCCGTTGTAGGCACCGGATGGTGAAGGGCACGCCCCGTAGCGGAAGGTTGGAAGGGTGCGGCCCAAAGATCGCGCGCAGCGTCGGCGGTGGTGGACGGTTGCTACGGCAGCGTTTGCCACTGCGTATCCAGAAACAGGCGCGGGTAACTCGCCAACGCGGCCAACACTGACGGCATGCCATCGTCCGCAGCCGGATCGCGGCGCAGCGCGGCGGCGCCTTGCAGCAATTGCGCCAACAACCCGTGCAAAGCGGCATCTGCAGCCGGTTCGAGCTGACAGTTGGCGAACAGGTAGCCGACGCTTTGTTCAATTTCGCTCGCCAGCGCCGTCGCCTGTTCGCCGCTCAATCCACGTTGCCGATAGTCCGGTACATTCGCCGCTACTGCATTGCGAACGCGCGCCATGCCCGCCCGCAATGGTGCGTCGGTAGCGAAGGGTGCGGACTGCGCTGTGTCGGGCAACTCCCGCGCCTGCCGGTCGTGGCGATGCGGCGAGTCAACGTGCTCCTGAGCCATCGCAATTGCGGCACTGCCTACTCCGGCGATGGCAAACAGCCACCCGGTACCCCTCAGCCGCCCACTGCTGCGATATCTCGATGTCATGATCTGCCTCCTGTTGCAACGGGTCATGCGAACGCCCTGCCCTCGCCGGCTTCTTCGTGGGTCACGCCATCGCGGATGTGGTAAATGCGTTTAAACGTAGGGATGATTTTCTCATCGTGGGTGACCACGATGATCGCGGTTTCGTAGGTGCGCGCCATGTCGTTGAGGATGCGGATGACGGCCATCGCACGCACCGAGTCGAGCGGTGCGGTCGGCTCGTCGGCCAGGATCACCGGCGGGCGGTTGACCAGCCCACGGGCGATTGCCACGCGCTGTTGCTCACCGCCGGAAAGCTGCGACGGCATGGCACGGGCGCGATGCTGAACATCCAGCGCGGTGAGCAGTTCGAGCGCCCGCGCTCGCGCCTGCGCATTGGCCACCCCGGCCAGCATCGGCAATAGCGCCACATTGTCGGTGACATCGAGAAACGGAATCAGGTACGGCGCCTGGAACACAAAGCCGATCTTGTCGCGTCGCAGCGCGCGCAGATCGCGGACTTTCCAGCCGTCGTCGTAAATCACCTGCTCGCCAAGCACCATCCGGCCAGCGCTAGGTTCGATCACCGCGCCAAGGCTCTTGAGCAGCGTACTCTTGCCCGACCCCGACGGGCCGATCAGCCCCACCACCTCGCCGGGCGCCACCTGCATATTCACGTCTTTCAGTGCATCGACGGCGGTGTCGCCTTTGCCGTAGCGCTTGCGCAAGCCTTCGATGCGAATGCCGTAATCGCTCATGTCAGCCACCGATGGCTTCGGCCGGATCGACCTTCAGCGCCATGCGAATCGAGACCAGGCTGGCCAGCACACAAATCGCCAGCACCACGAACAAGCCGGCCAGCGCATCGAGTGGTGTCAACAACACATATTTCGGAAATATGGGCACCGCGAACGTGGCACTGATCTTGCCCACGGCAAACCCGATCAGCCCGAGTGCAACGGCCTGCTGCATGATCATCGCGGCGATGGTGCGGTTGCGGGTGCCAATCAGCTTGAGCACGGCGATCTCGCGAATCTTGTCCATGGTCAGCGAGTAGATGATGAACGCGACAATGGTCGCGCTGACGATGGCGAGGATCACCAAAAACATGCCAATCTGCCGCGACGACGTGGCGATCAGCTTGCCGACCAGGATGCCTTCCATCTGTGCACGGGTGTAGACCGTCAAACGCTTCCAGCGGCGGATGGATTCAGCCACCACGTCCGGTGCCTGGCCAGGCTTCAGCGTCACCAGCACCGCATTGACCGAGGCATTGCTGCTTTGCGAGGCGATCACCGCATCGAACAGACCGGGTACGCCGGGGCGGTTGAAGGACGGGTTTGCCTCAGAGCGGCGGCGGCTTTGCCAGATCGCATCGTTATCCTTGAGAAACTGCGCCTCCTGCGCATCCTTGAGCGGAATGAACACCATTGGGTCGCCGCTGGAGGACACCATGCGCCGAGTCAATCCGACCACGGTGTATTGGCTGCGGCGAATCGCCAAACGATCACCGAGTGCGAATCCGGACGAAACATCCGCCACCGTCTCGTAGTGGCTGCGGGTGATCTGGCGCCCAGCCACCAGATACGGCGGCCAACCGGGCGCGACTCCGCGCAAGGCAGGCGCGATCCCGACTACCATGGCCCGCACATCGCGCTCGCCTTTGCGCACTTGCATGGTCAAATAGGTGACGTTGGCGGCGGCGGCCACGCCCGGCATGGTGAGAATGCCGCGATAGGCATCATCGGCAAGGCTGGAAGATTCCGCGTACGGGCCAAGCGTGTCCTGCTGCACCACCCACAGATCGGCGCCGCTGTTGTCGAGCAGCGCCTTGCCATCGTCCACCATGCCGCGATACACCCCGGCCATGGACAGGGTCACACCAATCAGCAGGCCCAGACCGACGCCAGTGAAGGCAAACTTCCCCCAGGCATGCAGGATGTCGCGGCCGGCCAGGCTGATCACCGCGGTGCGCCCGGAATACGCTCAACCACATGGATTGTGCTATGCGCGGCGAGCAGCTTCTCGCTGTAAACGATCACCTGATCGCCTACCTGCAAGCCGTCGCGCACCTGCACCTGCCCATCCAGATCCGCTGCGCCGATTTGCACCGCAGTGAAATGCAGATCACCATCGACGAGTTGCCAGACACCGGTCTGGTTGCCGATCCGTCGCAGCGCAGCGTTGGGAACCACCGGTGCCGCCGCCAGCGCCGGCAGTTGCACCGTCACTTCGGCCAATTCGCCGATTGGCGGCATCGCCGCCAGCTGCGCGTCAAACACAACCTTGGCCAGCATTTCCTCGGTCACCGCATCGGCCATTGGCTCAACGCGCACCACCCGGCCAGGCAAGGGTTGCCCGCCGCGCGAGCGCAACTCAATGTGCGCCGGCAACCCGGCAACGAGCCCGCCGGCACTGCCCTGGTCGAAGCGTACATTGACCCACACACTGGCCGGTTCGATCACCTCCAGCACCGTCTGGCCGGCAACGATCGTTGTTCCCGGATCGGCCGCGCGCAACGCCACCACACCATCGACCGGCGCGATCAGGCGCAGATCGCCGCGCTGTGCCAACAACGCCTCATGATCGGATCGCGCCCGCGCGATGTCCTCGCGCGCCGCCGCAAAAACCGCATCGGCAATCTGCAATTCCTGCTGGCGGGTGGCCACCACTTCCTCGCTGATCAGGCCTGCGACCAACAATTGTCGATAGCGGGCCAACTGCGCACGGGCATACGCCTGCCGTGCCTCGGCCTCGCGCAGCGCCGCCTGCGCACGCTTCACGGTGGACTCCTGCGCGCGCACGCGGTCATCCAGATCGACCGGCGCCATTTCACCAAGCACTTGCCCGGCCAACACCCGATCACCAACATCGACATCAAGCCGCTGCAGGCGCCCGGCAAAGGTCGTGCCAATTTTGTAGGTGTAGCGCGCATCGACCGTGCCGATGCCGTACAGGGCGGGCGCCAGCGCCTGCGCCCGCACGGTGGTGACGGTGACCGCGATTGGTGCCAGCGGCCCCGAGTGCAGCGCGACATACCCCAACAGCATCAGCAAGGGTATGACCACGGCCAACAAGGCAACGGTACGGCCCTGCAATGGAAACTTCCTCATCATGCGACCCCAATATCCCGGCAATGTATCGCAACGTCTCCCGGGGAGGGAGAATGGCTCGGCTGAGTCGACGCGAACCGCTCGACACAGGAGCGATCATGATGTCCATGCGTTTCTCTGGCATTTCCGCACAACCGGAAATTGTTACAGGATGTTGCTGCGGCCCAACCCGGAGCGCTACTCGATCGCCGGCGATGCGCCCCCTGTCGCAACGTGAACCCCGAAAAACGCAATCGATGACGCCAATCAAGTCTGCGTCGGGATTTCCACGCGCGCCTCGGTACCGCCGCCATCGCGCCGGTGCAGGCTCACCGCCCAGCCGTTGGCGTCCGCCAGTTGCCGGACGATGGCCAAACCCAAGCCGCTGCCAGGCGCGCGGGCATGCCGCGCCCGCTGGAACGGCTCGAACACGCGCTCGCGCTCATCGTCGGCGATGCCGGGGCCGCGATCCAGAATCCGCACCACCACCTGCGTCGGTGCGCAATCCAGTTGCACTTCCGTCGCACTGCCTTGCCCGTGTCGCCAGGCGTTGTCCAGCAGATTGGCCAACGCCCGCCGCAGCGCCAACACCGGCACGCTGCGGATGCAATGGTCCGGCGTCTGCCAGACCACCTGTGCGCCTTGCCGGCGCACATCGGCTACTGCCGCGTCGAGGATCTCGCCCAAGTCGCAGGGCTGCGGCGGTTCCGGCGCGGCACCGCGAGCGAAGCTCAGATGCTGACCGATCAGCCGATCCATGCTCTCGACATCGCGTTCGATATCCACGATCAGACTCGAATCGACGGAATCGGGGAGCATCGCCAGCGATAGTCGCAAACGCGCCAATGGCGTGCGCAAATCGTGTGACACCCCAGCCAGCAAGGTAGTCCGGCTTTCCAGCAGCTTGCGCACGTCGCGTGCCATGTGGTTGAAGCGCCTCGCCAGCAACTGCAACTCGCGCGGCCCGGTCTCCGGCAATGGCGGTGGCAAATCGCCTAGCCCAACCGCATCCGTCGCACGCGTCATGCGCGCCAATGGCCGCGTCAACCAGCGCGCGAGCAGCAGCGCGGTGAGCAACGAGGCCAATACGACAGCAGCTACCGCCGCCACCACAACCCGCGACGGATACGCGCCGATCCGCTGGTGGCTGAAGCCGATGCGCAGAGTCGTCTCCGGAGTAGGCAGATCGACCCAGTACATTTCCGGATGGCTGCTGCGGGTGAGATGCGATTCGACGCCAGTGCGCTTGGCCAATGCCTTCTGCAACAGCGCCAGATACGGCAGATGCGTCTCCACGCCCGGCTGCGGGCCACGCGCCGGTTCCAACAGCAGCCGATGATTTTGCCGCAACTCGGTCTGGTAATCAGCACGAGTTTCTGGCGGCAACTCCACCCAGGTCTGCGTCACCAAGGTAATCAATGCCGCCAGATCTTCGGTGGCGCTGCGCGCCAGCGGCAGGCTTACGTACGCCACGAACACCGCCGCCAGTGCAATTTGCACCGCCAGGAAGGGAGCAGCGAGCGCTACTGCGGTCCGCCCGAACAGACCCAGCCGAAACCGTTTCATGGCCGCTGATCGCCATCCGGCGCAAACAGGTAACCCTCACCCCAGATCGTGCGAATAAACTGCGGCGATGCGGGATCGGTCTCGATCTTGCGGCGCAGGCGGGTTACCCGCACGTCGATGGAGCGATCGAACGGGGAGCGGTCGTAGCCCTTCAGCAAGTCGATCAGGCGATCTCGGCTGAGCACCTGGTTGGGGTGTTCGTTGAAAATGCGCAGCAAGGCAAACTCGGCTGACGTCAACGACAACTCCTCACCATCACGACTGATCCGATGCCCGACCGGATCGAGCCGGAACGGCCCAAACACACAGGTCTGCGGAGCAGCCAGCGCTTCGCCGGGCTGACTGCTGCGACGACGAAGTACGGCGCGAATCCGCGCCAGCAGCTCGCGCGGGTTGAATGGTTTGGCGAGGTAATCGTCGGCCCCCACTTCCAACCCGACGATACGATCGACATCTTCGCCGCGTGCCGACAGCATGATGATCGGCATCAATTGATCCGCGCGCAGCCGCCGTGCCAGCGTCAAGCCATCCTCGCCAGGCAACATCACGTCAAGCAGCAGCAGGTCGGGCTTGCGCAACCGCAGTTGTTCGAACATTTGTTCGCCGTCGCCGGCCAGCGCGACCAAATAGCCCTGTTCTTCGAGGTAGCGCGCCAGCCGCCGACTCAGATCGGGGTCGTCGTCAACGATCAGAATGTGCTCGCTTTTGTGCTCCATGGCGTCAACTCTGCGCGTAGATAGTCGCGTTACGCAAGCACGGTGGCGGGGGCGGCGGTGCTGCGACAACTTGTTACATCTTGAATGCGGTTGGTAATCGACGCGAAACCGCCATGGCTCACCTTGACTACCGGTACCTGCAAGGTGCCGCCCTCCCATTGTGAAAGGAAATCGGACATGACCATCAAACAGACATTGATCGCCACTGCACTGCTCAGCGCCATTGCGTTTGCCGGTAGTAGCGCCGCGCAGGACACCACCGACTACAGCGCGCTGAGCAATGCGCAATTGATCCAGTTGCGCAGCGAAGTGCGCAACATGAGCAGCGAGGATCAAACACGCTTTCGTACCGAGATGCAAAGCCGCGCCCGAAACATGACACCAGATGAGCGCACGCAAGCCGGGTTCGGCCCTCCCGATACCAACGGCAACGGTGCGGGCCAGGGCCAGCAAACCCAGAAACGCGATGGTACCGGCAATCAGGATCGCACCATGGATCGCAAACGCGATGGTACCGGCAACCAGGATCGCGCCAACGACCGCACACGCGATGGCAGCCGTTATGGCGATGGCCAGGGAACTCGCCCACGGCAGGGTAGCGGGCGCGGCAAGTGATCTGCATCGAGGCCCGACACCACGCGGTGGATTGAGTCCCTAAACTGCTGTAAATCCGGTGGCAAGAAGCCACCGCTTCGGATCGGTAAAGTGGCGTTGCAAAACGAACACAACCCGAGGAGACGAAGCGATGGCTGGATACGAGGTTAACGTAGGAGCAAGCCCGCTGCCAGGGCTGTTGGGCGGTCAGGATGGATTGGCGAAGCTGGTGGAGACGGTGTTGAACCAGATTCTGCAAGCGCAGGTGAGCGAGGCGCTGGGTGCCGAGCGGCACGAGCGCTCGGAGGATCGC
>Ga0210033_1004521_pt1 | contig 10655 bp, 17 predicted proteins | sample CryGeymeta201501_FD_185465 | JGI IMG/M metagenome (GOLD analysis project Ga0210033, IMG submission 185465) | Groundwater microbial communities from Crystal Geyser aquifers in Utah, USA - Crystal Geyser metaG 2015-01 (SPAdes) (version 2) | ecosystem: Environmental > Aquatic > Deep subsurface >... | reverse complement strand
AAGTGGTCATAACGGGATCGACTCGAAATCGATTTGGGGGTCAAAAGCTCCCACGGGGGTTCGAATCCCCCTCTCTCCGCCAGTAATAGAGACCAGGGATCAGAGACCAGAGACCAGGGATCAGAGACCAGAGACCAGGGATCAGAGGTCAGGGATCAGAGATCAGGGACCAGAGAATAGGAATCAGAGTTGAGTTATAAAATATTTTCTGATCCCTGACCTCTGATCCCTGAAATGAATGGAGAGATGTCCGAGTGGCTGAAGGAGCGCGACTGGAAATCGCGTGTACGCCCTCAAAGGTGTGCCGGGGGTTCGAATCCCCCTCTCTCCGCCATGGATGTGCCTAACTTATTTGATAGCCGGGTCCCGTGCAACGGAGGATTGTGAACCCCGTCAGGTCCGGAAGGAAGCAGCGGTAGCAAGACCAACGTGTGTTGCGGGGAAACCTGGCTATCATCTTTCATTGTGATTTTTATCGGTTTTTACCTTAATCAGGAAGGATTATGGAGTACATTGTTCTCGCCCGAAAATGGAGGCCGCAGGTCTTTGAAGATGTTGTGGGACAGGAACATGTGGTCAAGACCCTGAAAAACGCTGTCCTCCAGGACCGCATCGCCCACGCTTTCATCTTCAGCGGCCCACGGGGGATCGGCAAGACATCGGTGGCCCGTATCATGGCTAAAGCCCTGAATTGTGAGAAGGGGCCGACACCGAGCCCCTGCAATACATGCGCTAATTGCCGGGAAATCACGGAAGGCATTTCCATGGATGTCCGGGAAATAGACGGAGCATCCAACAGAGGCATAGATGAGATAAGAGAACTACGGGAAAATGTTAAATTCTCTCCTGCATCGTCCCTCTATAAAATCTATATCATTGATGAAGTACACATGCTGACGCGAGAGGCCTTCAATGCCCTCTTGAAAACCCTTGAGGAGCCCCCTTCGCATGTAATTTTTATATTTGCTACTACAGAAAACCATAAAGTTCCGGCGACCATCCTTTCCCGATGCCAGTGCTTCGACTTCAGAAGGGTATCCCTCAAGCTGATCACGGGTAACTTAAAACGAATCGCCGAGGCAGAGGGCATCCGTATCAGCGAAACCAGCCTGACCTGGATCGCCGAAGCGGGTGATGGGAGCATCAGGGATGCCCAGAGTATCCTTGACCAGGTTGTATCCTATGCCGGTTTTACTATCAAAGAATCCGACGTGGAAGAACTTCTCGGCCGGACGGATAGACGCTTCCTTTTTGTGCTTTCCGAGGCGGTGTTGGAGAGAAACGCGACCAGATGCCTGGAGATAATTGATGAGGCATATTATGCCGGCCTCGATATGAAATACTTTTACCAGATGCTTCTCGGTCATTTCCGAAACTTGCTTCTCACCCGGATCGCCGGCAAGGCTCGAGCACTGCTCGATCTTACCGATGATGAAATGGCGAAACTGAAAGCCCAGACAGAAGGGGTATCACAACAGACCCTGCAATTTCTGATGGATATCCTGATGGCCGAAGAGGAGAACATAAGGAAAAGCTACGATCCCCGATTAGACCTTGAAATGATCCTCCTCAGGATGGCTTACCTTGAACCGATGATACCTATTGATGAGATCCTGTTGAGGATGGAAGACCTCGAGAAGAAACTCTCAGTTACAAAACCCTCTCCGGAGTTGTCCGGCATTTTTCAGGTAGAAATGGTCAGCCCCGGACCTGCCGGATACGAGGTCAGGGAAAGTAACCAGCCGGAGCAACTCTGGGAAGGTTTCAAGAATTTTGTAAAGAAGCAGAGTTCCCCCCTCTGGTCTAAAATTGAGGTGGGGAAATTTTTAGGGTATGAAGACAAACTTTTAAAGATAGGTTTTCTCAAAGACTATATCTTTCTTGATAACATTAACGAGAGGTCTCAAAAGGGACACCTGACGGAAATGGCAAGGGAATTTTTCGGGGATGACGGGATCAAGATCAATATCGAACTCCTTGAAAATCCTCCCGAATCCCCCCATACCCCCCCTTGGAAAAGGGGGGCTGGGGGGGATTTTAAAGGGGGGCTGGGGGGATTTTCAGATGAGAAGAGGCACAACAGCATTTCCAACAGTAACAGGACAAATGAGGTCAAGCGGGAGGCACTGAACCACCCGATGTTGCAAAAGGTTATGGATATTTTTGGAGGCGCCGAGATACGCGAAGTTATTCCTCGATTGGATTATTAACAGGCCAATAAGTACTATCAAAAGAACACGGGAGGTAAGTCCACTGATGCAAAATTTCGGAAACATTATGAAGCAGGCCAAAAAGATGCAGGAAAAGTTAGCCCATCTTCAGGAGGAGATGGAAGCTAAAACCGTGGAGGCCATGGCCGGCGGGGGCATGGTGACCGTCGTGGTAAACGGGAGATATGAGATTGTATCACTGAAAATAGAAAAAGAGGTGGTTAATCCTGAAGATATTGATATGCTTCAGGATCTGATAGTAGCTGCGGTGAATGAGGGCATCCGTAAGGCCCAAGAGATGGCCTCAGCAGAGATGGCAAAAATCACCGGAGGCATCAACATCCCCGGCCTGACATAGAGGGAGGTGGCTTTTACAAATGGCAGGATATCCACCCCTTGTAAAACGTCTTATCAAGGAACTCGGAAGGTTTCCCGGTATCGGGGAAAAGACCGCTACGAGATTGGCTACCTTTATTCTTCGCGCCCCTCCCGATGAGGCAAGAATGCTTGCGGAAAGCATTATGGAAGTTAAAGAAAAGATCAGGTTTTGTCCCGTATGTTTTAATCTGACAGAGAGAGAACTTTGTGAAATATGTGCCGATCCCTCGAGGGACGGGGAAACCATATGCGTTGTGGAGGAACCTGATTCACTCATTGCCATTGAGGAAAGCGGAAGTTTTCGGGGGACATACCACGTTCTTCATGGGGCTCTGTCACCTCTTGACGGAATTGGACCGGAACGCCTCAGGTTGCAGGAACTCTTAGACAGGATAGGCCGTAATCAGGTGAGGGAACTCATTGTGGCCACCAATCCGAACGTCCAGGGAGAGGCAACCGCTCTACTAATTACCAAATTGGTAAAAGAGAAGGATATTAAAGTAACGAGGATAGCCCTCGGCATACCTTTTGGGGGGGATCTCAAATACACGGACAGAAGGACACTGGCAAAGTCTATGGAATTTCGCCGGGGGATGAAGGACTCCTGAGGATAGGTTCTAAAATAATAATTGACAGGAAAGAGCAATTATTATAGTAGCAACTTTTTAATTTGTGCTGAACATGAATCCAATTTGGGAGATTGTCCGATGATAGAGGTAAGATGGCATGGAAGGGGGGGACAGGGGGCGGTGACTTCTGTGGAGATATTGGCGGTGGCTGCCATTGAGGAGGGAAAGTATGCCCAGGGTTTCCCCAGCTTCGGACCGGAGAGGAGAGGCGCCCCTGTGGCGGCGTTTAACCGGGTTGATAATAAACAGATAAAAATCAGGTCCGGCATTTATCACCCTGATGCGGTGGTCGTTCTTGATGAAGGCCTTGTTGGTCTGGTCAATGTTGCCGAAGGGTTAAAACCGGATGGGGTCCTGATCGTTAATACATCAAAGACAGCAAAAGAACTGCAAAAGGCCATTGGCTTCAAGGGGCGGATCGCCACCGTTGACGCGACGGCAATAGCCAGGGAAGAGTTAGATGTCCCGATCACCAATACAACCATGTTGGGGGCCTTGATTAAGGCAATCGGAATCGTGAAGATGGATTCATTAAAATCGCCCATAGCGCACAGATTCGGCAGGCTTGCACAAAAGAACCTTACCGCCGCACAGAGGGCATATAACGAGATCAGGTTAAGTGCCTAAAGTGAGCTAAAGTTTAAAGTGCCTAAAGTTATTTAAAATGGAAATTCCTGTACTATCAAGATCGAGTTGTAAGTCTTGAGAGAGGTGTAATGATGATAGAGAAAAGGTGGCCGGAAACATGGCAGGAGGTCAATCCGGGCTGTATGGTATTTACCCCGGGAAGTTCGCAAGAGTACCATACCGGAAGCTGGAGGGCAGGGAGAAAACCCGTATGGGATAAATCCAAGTGCATTAAATGTGGGGTCTGCTATATATTCTGCCCGGAAGGGTGCATTTCTGCAAATGAAGAGGGATACTTCACGGGAAACCTCACTTACTGCAAGGGTTGCGGCATCTGCCCACGTGAATGTCCGACGGAGGCAATAACAATGGTTAATGAGGAGGGATAATAGGCATGTCTAGGCGGGTTGGTATGGAAGTAGCGATTGCCGCAGCGGAGGCAGTTGCCTTGTGCAATATTGATGTGGCGGCCGTATATCCCATCACTCCCAACACCCATGTGGCAGAGCATCTGGCGGAAATTGTCGCCGAGGGGAGAATTGATTCCGAGTTTATTACCGTCGAGTCCGAACATTCGGCTCTGAGCGCAGTGCTGGGCGCCGCGGGTACAGGGGCAAGGGCCTTTACCGCTACCAGTTCCCAGGGATTGCTCTACATGCAGGAGGTCATGCCGATTGCCTCGGCCATGCGGCTTCCCGTGGTAATGGTAATCGCCAACCGGGCGCTGTCCGGTCCTCTTAATATATGGAACGATCACAGTGACATCATGTTGCAGAGAGATACGGGCTGGATTTCACTATTTGCGGAAAACGGTCAGGAAGTGGTGGACATGCTCATTCAGGCCTTCAAAATTGCCGAACACAGAGAGGTCATGCTGCCTGTAAATGTCAATATGGATGGTTTCCAGCTCACCCATACGGTTGAGCCGATCGAACTTCCCGATCAGGCGGAGGTGGACAGGTTCCTCCCAGAGTATAAACCTTACGCCACGCTTCATCCTGACAGGCCGGTTACTATGGGGGCCTTCGCCATGCCGGAGATATTTACCGAGGTAATGAAGGCAAAAGATGTCGCCATCGTAAATGCAAAGAAAACCATATTAGAGGTATGGAAAGAATGGGAGAGTCTCTTCGGCCGCAGGTATGAACCTGTAGCGGCTTATAAGACAGAAGGAGCCGAGGTGGTATTGCTCACCATGGGTTCCATGGGCGAGACAGCCGAGGTCGCCATTGATGAATTGCGCAGAGAGGGTATATCTGCCGGATTGCTGAAGTTAAAGCTCTGGAGGCCTTTTCCCTTTGAAGAACTGAAGAAAGCCGTGAAAGGTGTTAAGGTTCTGGCCGTCACAGACAGGGCAGTCTCGTATGGGGGCCCGGGAGGTCCCGTCTGTACCGAGATCAGATCCGCCCTGTACGACGAGCCGGACCGGCCTGTGATTGTTAATTACATCATCGGCCTTGGCGGACGCGACGTTACGGTGGAAGATTTTGTAACGATGGGGAAAAGGGCGCTGGAAGCGAAGACAAAAAAATCCAGGGAAGCATACAAATTTTATGGAGTGAGGGGAGAATGAAAAGAAAGTACCTCAAGGGTCTTGTAAAAAACATTAAGCTGGCGGATAAAGAGGAATATTTTTGTGCGGGGCACCGTGCCTGCCAGGGATGCGGAGAAGCTCTTGCCGTGCGCCTGATGTGCAAGGCGCTGGGCAGAGATACGGTTATTGCCAGTTCCACAGGCTGCATAGAGATTTTCTCCACCCCGTATCCTACAACGGCATGGAAACTGCCGTGGATACATGTGGCATTTCCGAATGCCGCGGCGGTCGGTGCGGGCGTGGAGGCCGGCTTAAAGGTCCTGCGGCGCAAGGGAAGGATTCCCGATAGGTATGTTAAAACCGTGGCCATCGGAGGAGACGGCGGCACCGCTGACATCGGGATGCAAGCCCTGTCCGGAGCCATGGAAAGGGGGCATGACATGCTCTACGTGTGCTTTGACAACGAGGCTTATATGAACACGGGCATTCAGCGTTCCAGCGCTACCCCCTTCGGGGCCTCAACAACTACGGCGCCTGCCGGAAAGGAAAGCATCGGCAACAAGACATGGAAGAAAAATCTTCCCGAAATCATGGTGGCCCACAACGTTTCCTATGTTGCCACGGCAACTAACAGTCACCCCATTGACTTCATGAATAAAGTAAAAAAAGCGAGAGAGATAAAAGGGACTGCTTATATCCACTGTTTATCAGTATGCCCCACGGGGTGGCGGGCAGCGCCGGAGTTATGCATCGAATTAGGAAGGCTTGCCGTGGAAACAGGCGTTTTTCCCCTTTACGAGGTGGAAAACGGCAGATACAGGCTCACGGAGATGCCGGAAGAACTTCGGCCTGTCGAAGATTATCTGAAGGTCCAGGGACGCTTCCGACATCTTGCAGCGGATCAGATCAAAACTATCCAGGACAGAGTAAATCTCGAATATAGAAAATTGATGAACAAGGTGGAGCACCCACCGCCAGAGTTGTAAAAAAACCCGTGTTCCCCAGTAGCTCAGTCGGTAGAGCAGATGGCTGTTAACCATCGGGTCCGTGGTTCGAGTCCGCGCTGGGGAGCTAGAATAATCAAGGGGTTAACCGACCAATGGTTAGCCCTTTTTGCTCCGAAAATAGACCATTGTTTATATTTTCATGCCCCTTTGTGAGCCGCAGGCTCATGAGGGTTTCACCTGAAAATACCTTTTGACAGGCGAGACGCCTGTCCTACTGGTGGATAATTGCCCTCGAAAAGTAGGACAGGCGTCTCGCCTGACTTATTTTCATTCTCCTTTGTGAACCAATGGCTCATGAATGTTTCATTTGAAAGGCTATTTTATCCCGCTATAGTCCCTCTTTTTGAAATTCTATGCCCTTAATGAATTGGCTGATCCAGCATGGGAATACGATTTTATACTACTTCGCTTTCAAATACCAAATAATAGCCCAATGGAACCACCTTGCTTAGGTCTTTATTTCTATGCCATGCCGCCTTGTCCATGACTAGTGGTGCGTTTCTTTATTAAGATGTCATCTCGACCGAAGGGAGAGATCTTTTTAACTTATCAACTCCGGAAGTTTTTTTTAAATTCCTCCTGCTTCTCTTTATCTGCTTTGGGATGCTGGGGACGAGGCATGACTTTCCTCCATTTGTGCCGATGAAGGAGATCATAGAGATAATCTTTCGATACTTTCTTCGCCAATCTCTCTTCTATCTGCTCCTTGATTGCAAAGGCATTAATAATACGCCCCTTTTCTGCTATGGGGCGGATGCTATCCAGCAATTCTGCCTCCTCTTCGAGGCTTAAGAACCAGAATCGCCTTCCTCCCTTCCCCTGGAGGGTAAACCCATCTGGACCATCGTGATTGTATTGATATACCCACTGATGGACAGTCCCTTTCGTGGTGCCAACATATTCGGCAGAGGTAGAGATGGCAATCTTTGAGCGGCTGCGTAACTTGTTCAGCGTGACGGTAAAATTGACCTTTTACGACATCACCTCGACCTATTTTTATGGTGAATTGCAAGACCTGACCCCTATCTTTACCTATCTTTTTGCTATCTTTTTGACCCCTATCTTTTTCTATCTTTTTGGAAGCTAACCGGCGCGCAGCTTTTTAGCGCGTCCGGTTGAGTGTTTCGTTAGGCGCTGTGTCGATCTTGTAATTTCAAGGAGAGATCTTAAGGCGTCATTCACAGCAGCCGAATTGGTAAACGCCTTGGCTATTTCGGGTTCGAGGACGGCTATATTAGCCCCTTCCTCTATAAGTCGCTTGAAGTACTTACCACGAACGGCCTTCGAATAATCGAACTCATATTCGGGGCGCAGTTCCTCTATAGTTTTAGTTTTCATGTCTTTTCCTCTCCGACATAGTTGCATGACGTGCACTGATAATCCGTATCGCATCCCCTCTTTCCGTGTGCGATATAACGAACAGGCGTCCTTGAGATGAATAACCAACGGTAATGAATCTATCCTCTTCAATAGAATGGTCCGTGTCAGCGAACGTTGCCGATAGGGGATCATAGAACACGGTGACGGCTTCGTCAAAAGAAATTGCGTGTTTTCTTATATTCCTTCTCTCTTTATCCTTGTCCCACTCAAATTTCATAATATCTTCCTATAACGTCAGGGATACTTTCAATATTTATAAAATAGGGGAAGTGTCCCAGATTTGGATTTTCGGATTTTCCGGATTTTCCCGGATTTTCTGCCTGATCAGAGGTCTCACGGAAGTATCACCCACCCGCCGGCGCAAAAAAGTGATTCCGCGTCAACGCTATACTATGGCCTAAATCCGATTTCTCCTCTTTTGTCAGCCCTGAAAACGACAAATAAACCGCCTTGCCAATTGTCAAAGAACCATCCCTTGCCCGAAGTCTATCAAAATCTACGTCAAAGACCTTCCAATTTCCGAAAAACCCGGATGAAAATGCGAGTGTCCTGCTGAACTGACCAGGATTCAATCTCCATATATGGCACGGCTTAGTTCAACCCAGAATTGTGTGGCGGCGAAGCGAAACCGCAGCTTGCAAATTCCTGCTCCCTGGCGCGCCACACGAATTCTTTATTCGTTGGATGTTTATGATTCAAATTCACTCTTCGAAATGCCAGATTGTCGAATAATGGATTGTAGTGTTCCAATTCGCAATTCAGAATGGTTAGGAACCGGTACTGTGATTGTTGTGTTGGGAAGCTGCTTCTGCATTACAATATGGCTGCCCCGTTGTCGTACTTCCACAAATCCATGATATGAAAGAATGGCACAGACTTGCTTCCCAGAAAGAATACGGAGCTTACCCAACGGCAACCTCCACTTGGGTCACATATACTTCCTCATGTAAACGTGTTTGAATTTCCATGGGTGCGGCTGTTTCAAAGAATAGCTCAAGCGCTTCCCGAAGGTTGATACGGGCATCTTCGATCGTATCACCTTGGCTGGCAATATCGAGTTCCGGGCAGAGCGAAACATAGCCATTACCTTCACGCTCTATAATTGCAGTAAGTTGTTTTTGCATAGCATTTCTCCAAATGTTTATATTTCTTGTTCCTCGGATTCACACACCAAAGTTTGTGCTACACGCACGAACCAGGTGTCCTTTGTAGAACCGGCAGTCTTTGGACCAATTACAAATGAAACCGCATTCCTCCAATTGGCCGCCAGCCCTTTTTGATATATTCATCAGCGATATTTTCAAGTTTTTCAAAGGCATCGTTACCTTTGCTGCTTTCTTCACCAACAGTGGTGATGATCTTGTAACTCAGCTTGGTTATCATGTCAACCTCTCATATTTTATAAATCCAACGAAAAGCTCACCTGCCGGGATGGAGCGCAGCGGAATTCCGGTCAGGTGCAGCCGCTTGTTCGGCAATTTGTTTCCTCTGTCGTCGGCGGACAAGCCTTTTCCCCAATCTGCTTTGTCGCTTCCGAAGGTCTTCGAATATAGCCCCCACATCGAAATTATGTTCTTCCGCCAATCGTTCCCGCGTCTTTCTAACTTCTTCAACTATTGGATCATCATACATAGCGTTATACCCCCATTAATTCTTCTGGAGTGCAGATCACCGGCATGCTAAATCCTTTTGCATTGCAGATTACTGATACGCTTCGAATGATTTGTGCGTTTGCCAAGTGCCTGCAATTCCATGTCAAAAGATAATCGATATCGTTCACTGCGGCAACAGCTATGTGTGCTGCGTCGCGAACGGCTTTTTGGGGAATGGCTTCCGCCTCAATAATTGCCTCTGCCAAGTGCTCCGCTTCAACTGACGCTTCCAAAACCGGAAGATCGCCAATTTCTTTCATCCTTTTCTCAGCCGCCTCATTATCACCGGCCTGTATTTCATCAATTACAACCTGCGAAATGAAACACTCGAATTCCTGTCGTCGAGAAGCCCACCATTCGTCCGTTGTCTGCTGGTGGGCAGCTACCAGAATGTCACGGCTAGGTCGAGAGACCAAATAACTGATAACAGTTGTCTCGATGTAGACCGACTCCATCATATCATCCTTTATCCTACGCCATTATTATACATAATTCTCTTTGTCGCCGAACGCTCAGGATCAGCGGCTGGCACGGCTTTTTGTGCCAGTCCGCTGGAGCGATTTGTTAGGCGATTTTTTTATTTTTATAGAATCTAAATATAAAGTGTCAGGGCATATGTCCTGTTCATGTGGCCATATTACAGTTCCATATGCCGCCCTCGCCTGTTGAAAATAAATTTTGTCTTTCAACTCAGTGAATACACCGAAATTAAGCAAAGGACTGCAATCGTATATCCCGACTTCCCCACTGGAAAATATTATCTCAAGTTTATAGTTATCTCTTGCCTTTACTGCTTTCACTCTTGGATTCATAGTTTACCTCAATGGATCGATTTTAAACGGCTGCTGTCCGCTAACTGCCAAATCCCAGTCAGCCATAAGTTCATCTTTGTGAATTTCAATCCAAGCCAAAACTAATCGCATTTTGGCTGGAGGCAATTCTCCTTCAAAGAGTTCACCGTCAGGGATTGAAATCACAGCTTCGCTATTCTGATATTTCACATGGATGTGCGGCTGCTTATGCTTCTTATTGTCAATAAAGTAAAGCGATACAACTATACCGAAAAACATTGATATTACTGGCATATTTTTTTCCCTTATATTTATAGCCTAACGAGACTGTCGAAAAACCACTTTGCGAGATGGTTCTCTTGCCGGCAAAGTAACCTCTGTCAAAAAATACAGGATTTTGACAGAAAACAGATATTGAAGCTATCCTCAATATCAGAAATAGGTACA
>Ga0210033_1004520_pt1 | contig 10655 bp, 10 predicted proteins | sample CryGeymeta201501_FD_185465 | JGI IMG/M metagenome (GOLD analysis project Ga0210033, IMG submission 185465) | Groundwater microbial communities from Crystal Geyser aquifers in Utah, USA - Crystal Geyser metaG 2015-01 (SPAdes) (version 2) | ecosystem: Environmental > Aquatic > Deep subsurface >... | reverse complement strand
ACCCACTTTCCCGGCCGTTCCAGACTATAATGTTTTAAGAACAATTATTGAAACAGGGAGAGAGTTAGCTAAAAACATTCATCATGGTGTAGTAATTTCAGAAGACGCATTTTATATACCTTATTCTAAGGAGGAAATGCAAACTTTTGTTAGCTCCGGCGTAAAGGCAATAGAGATGGAAAGTGGATCTGTTTTTATCATCTCTCAGTATAAAGGAGTAAAAGCCGGGGCGCTTTTTGCACTTGACGGAAATGTAACGCATAATAAAATAAAGCCCGAAGGTTCAAAGAGAATATTCGAGGAAAGCGAGAACTTATCAATAAAAATTGGTTTAGAATCACTTTATAGATTAGCCAAAGAAGGGATAAAATGAGAATTTCTGAAGAAGTAAAAGAAGCTTTAAAAACTAAAGTTCCAGTTGTTGCGCTCGAATCAACAATAATTTCACATGGGATGCCTTATCCTAAAAATATTGAAGTTGCAATAGAAGTTGAGCAGGTTGTAAGAAAAGAGGGAGGCATTCCTGCTACTATTGGAGTAATAAAAGGAGAAATTGTTGTCGGCTTAAGCAAATCTGAAATTAAATATATTGGTAGTGCAAAAGAAGTAATGAAACTTTCAACAAGGGAAATTCCCATCTGTATAATGCGAAAGAAAGATGGTGCAACAACTGTTTCGGCAACGTCTTTTATTGCTGAGCGTGCCGGTATAAAAGTTTTTGCCACTGGTGGTGTTGGAGGAGTGCACAGAGATGTTTTCGAGAGTTTAGATATATCGCGTGACCTTGAAGAACTTTCTGAACGAAGTATTATTATAGTTTCTTCTGGAGTAAAATCTATTCTTGACATTTCAAAGACGATTGAATATCTTGAGACTAAAGGAGTTCTTGTTGTTGGTTATAAAACTGATGAATTTCCTGCTTTTTATTCGAGGAAATCTAATATAAAGATTCCTAAAATAAACAGCCCTGAAGCAGTAGCAAAAATTTTTAAAGAAAAGCAAAATCTCTTAATAAAAGGGGGTATTCTTGTAGCGAACCCTGTACCTGAAGAATACGAAATTCCTTCACCAATCGTAGAAAAGTGGATTGCTCTGGCGCTGGCAGATGCAAGGAGGCAGGATATACATGGCAAGCAGGTTACTCCATTTCTTCTTTCGAAACTTGTTGAATTAAGCAATGGGAAAACTCTTACCGCAAACGTTCATCTTATAAAGAATAACGCAAAAGTTGCAGCCTTAATTGCCAGGGAGTTAGCTAAATGAATCAAGATTGGACAGAAGAATATTTCGATGAGCTTTACCTAAAATATTTTTTATCCACCCAAAATGAGGAACTTACAAAGTTACAGGTGAAGTTTTTAGAAAATTTGCTGAAACCTGAAGGCAAAATTCTTGATTCAGGCTGTGGAATAGGCAGGCATTCAATTTTGCTTGCAAAAGACGGCTTTAAGGTAACTGGCATTGATACTTCACAGATTTTCTTGGACGAAGCAAATAGATCATTAAAAGAGTCTAAGGTAGAAAATTGCGAATTTAAACTTCTCGATATGCGTAAATTAGATTTCAAAGGCGAGTTCGATGGGGTAATAAGTTTGTGGTTTTCTTTCGGATATTTCAATGATGATACAAATTTTGCAATTTTAAAGGGATTTCATAGTGCCTTAAAAGAGAAAGGTATACTTATTATTGATGTAGAGAACAGAGATTACATCCTGAAAAACTTCGTTTACGAGACTTTTAAAGAAAAAGATAATTTATTTATTCTTGAAAGAAGAAAATTTGATCCGATTACTTCTATAATAAAAACGCATAGATATTTTGTTGGAGAGAGTTTTAGAAAAGATTATCTCCGTTATATAAGAATTTATTCTGCAACGGAAATGATAAACCTTTTTAAAGCAGTCGGATTAAAAAATATAGCAATTTTTGGCGATTATGCCGGCGAAGAGTTTTCAATCTTATCAAAAAGGATAATAATCACAGGCAAAAAATTTGATTAAATTCCAGTTTCTTATAAAATATTATTAATATGGTAATAATTCTTAGATTTGGGTTTATCAAGTTTTACAGGAGGCTTATTTAAAGAGATGGTTATAACTTCACTTGAAGGTTATGCCCTGAGAGCCCTTGTTTATATAGCTTTAAAAGAAAACAAAAAGGCATCTGTCAGTGAAATTGCCGAGAAAAATGGAATTTCTTTTTCATACATCTTAAGAATTTGCTCTACATTAAGAGAAAAGGGAATTCTTGAAAGCAATAAGGGTCGTAAAGGTGGATATACTTTAAAAAGGGATCCTTCAACAATTTCTTTGCTTGAAGTAGTTAAAGCCGTTGGCAAGGACAGCATTGAAATAAAGTGCGATTTTGGAAAAAATAAAGCTGCGAATTGCTACAATATAGATTGCATGTTAGCACCGGAATGGAAAAAAATAAAAATAAAGTTTAACAATTTAATGAGTGATATCAAACTTTCTAATTTTATTCAAGGAGGTCTTAATGCTAGTCCAGCAAACAAAGGTTGTTGATGTTTTAAAAAGTCTTTTTGTCCCTGGTCTTAAAAAGCTTCTTTTGTCAATTGGCAGTCTTAATGAGGTTAGGGTAAACGAAGGAAATGTTTACATCAATATTTCATTACCCGAGATACCCGAGGAAGACGCAAACAGGCTTAAGGAAATAATCACCAATAAAGTTAAAGAATTGGGTGCAGAATCAGTCGATGTAAAAATCACTTTCAGGAAAAAGCAGGACATAAAATACATTATTGCAATTGCCTCTGGCAAAGGTGGAGTCGGGAAATCAACTGTAAGCACAAATCTTGCAGTTGCACTTGCCCGGCTCGGCAAAAAAGTTGGCATAATGGATGCTGATATACATGGACCAGATATCCCCATGATGTTCGGGATTAATGAAAGACCTATGGTAAATAATGAAAAAAGGATAATCCCGATTGAAAAATACGGAGTAAAAGTTATATCAATAGGTTCCCTGCTCGACAGCGATTCTACCCCTGTAATATGGAGAGGTCCCTTGATAACAAAGATAATCGAGCAATTCTATAATGATGTTGAGTGGGGAGTGCTTGATTTTCTCATTATTGACCTTCCACCTGGAACCGGTGATGCTTCATTGACTATTTCACAATCCCTTCCTACAAAGTATGGTATTATTGTCACAACACCTCAGGATGTTTCAGTTCTTGATGCTTCAAAGGCACTTTCGATGTTCAAACAAACTAATATTGAAGTCATTGGCGTAGTTGAGAATATGTCGTATTTTGTTTGTCCTTCGACCGGTGAAAAGTTTGAAATATTTGGAAGCGGCGGCGGTGAAAGAATGCAATCCGAATTTGGAGTTAAACTTCTCGGAAAGGTTCCTATTGAGGCAAAAGTAAGGGAAGGCGGAGATACGGGCATGCCGATGGTTTTGATTGAAGAAAATACAGAAACCAAAAAAGAGTTTGTTTCGATAGCAAAAGAGGTGCTGGAGAGCCTTGAAGGAAATTAGAAAGATAGGAATCTGGTTTTTGATTTTTGTTATTGTTGCTGGCTCTTTGTATTTTCTAAACAACTTTCTGCCTGGGATAAAGAGTATTCGATTCAGTGAAAGTGATATTATCCAGTATGCTCCTTTTATACTTAAATTTGACAGACCTAATCAGGACTTTATAAGTCAATTTTCAACTCTTCCTTTTGAATTGCCTCAATATGATCTGGGTTTTCTTGTTAAATACAATCTGGATTCTCATTTGTATGTTTTCAAATCTGACGAGAAGGCATCAGATTATATTAAAACAATCTCAAAGAGCTCTTTAAACGGCAAAATAATAAAAAGCTGGCTTAATGGCTTCCAGGTCTTTCAGGTTGAATCTGCTTTCACTTACTACATAACGGACTGGAGGGATTTTCTTTTTGTATCCAATAATTCTGATGCACTGAAGTCCCTTTTTGATAGAATAATCCAGGGATTACATTCTTCAGATCAGAGGATTCCTGACCTAATATTTAATGAGAGTCATAAAAATGTTGGATTCGTCGACGCTCAGGACAAAGATATTTTTGAAAAATTCCTGACTATACCTTTTGTAACTTTTCGCTACCCACTTATATTCTATCCATCAAATAAATCCATCGAAATTTCTTTTGCAACAAATGAAACTGACAATTTAAACAGTTTAAAAGTTTTTAATTTTGATGGAGTCACCTTTGAAACAGCATTTAATGATTCCTACAAGCTTGAACATTTGCTGCAAGACAATTTTTTGTCAGTCTTCCCTAAAAAATACAACATAGCACTTGATAAAATTTTTGTTGATAATTCAGACTTTTCTGAATTTATCCTTTTTGAAAACAATACTTTAGGACTTATTTTGCATTCAAACGTTACCGACAATTTAATCGCTAGTTTTAAAAATGATTTTAAAGCTGCCTCGGAAACTTATAATGGCACGGAAATATTAAAAATAGAAGCGAACGGAAATACCTTGTATGTTTCAAGCTCGAAAAATTTTATTCTGCTGTTTGAAGATAAGCGGCAGATTTTGAATATTTTGGACAATAAGGTAGAAGACATTGCTTGCAATTGTTCGGCGTATTTGAAATTTGGCAGGGAATTCAACAATGTCGCACCAACTTATAATGTTTCGCAAGTAGTATCACCTTTTGAGAACTTTTCGGTAAATCTCATAGAAACCAATGGAACAACAAAAATCAAAATTAATATGGAGTAATTAAATGGAACGTCACGAAGAAGAATCACCTTCTAAAAATTTATTTATTACAGTATTGCTTAATACTACTATTATGCTCGTTGAGCTTATAGGCGGGCTTTTTGCACATAGCCTTGCCCTTATCTCAGATTCATTTCACAATCTTTCTGATACAATGGCAGGCGTACTGACTTTTTACACTTACAGGCTATCCTTAAAAGACAACAACCGCAAGTTCACTTTTGGCTACAAGAGAGCAGAGATTCTATCGGCTATATTTAACGCATCTTTGCTTATTGGCCTGGCGGTCGTTTTATTCAAAGAAGCCGTAGTAAGGTTCTATCATCCACAGATTGTAAAAGGTTCAATTATGCTTCCCATAGCAATTGTTGGGCTTGTTGCAAATTCCATTTCAGTTTTGCTGCTTCACCGCCACTCAGAACACAATCTCAATGTAAAGAGTGTATATTTGCATCTCGTTTCGGACGCACTTTCTTCTATTGGTGTAGTTTTAGGCGCAATTTTAATTTACTTCTACAAGCTGTACTGGCTTGACCCTGTTTTTACGATTTTGATTGCTTCCTTTATGACTTACGAAAGTGTAAAGGTTATTATCGAAACCGTTAATATACTTATGGAGTGCAGCCCTTCATGGGTTAATGTTTCGGACCTGCAAAAAGACATCGAATCAATGCCACAAGTAAATGATGTTCATCATATGCATGTGTGGAGGCTTTCGGACAGACTGACGCTTTTTGAAGCACATGTAAACATAAAGGATATGCCTGTTAGCGACACCAAAGAGGTGCGCTCCAGGATAGAAAAGATGCTTAAGGAAAAATATAAAATAGATCATGCGACAATCCAGTTTGAATATGGCGAACACAAGGGCGACGGTTTAATAAAAGAGCATTTTAGGTAAAATTCTGTGAAGATTTTTATTACCGGAAATCCCGGCTGTGGAAAAACAACTTTAATTAAAGAAATCGTTTTACATTTCAAAGAGAAGGGTATACCTTTATCTGGATTTATTACCGAAGAAGTGCGAAAAGGAAATACGAGGATTGGTTTTGGAATCCAGGATTTGAAAACTCTTGAAAAGAAAAATTTTGCATCTATAGAAAATGTTACTCAATATAGATTTGGCAAATATTATCTTGACCTTTCAAGTTTTGAATCGATTGCGCTTAAAGCTTTCGAGAGCCGGGATTTTGTTTTAATTGATGAAATAGGCAAAATGGAGTTCTATTCAGTTAAATTTAAAGATTTGCTTATCGAAAACCTTGATAAAGATATAAACATTATTGCCACTCTTCACAGAGATTTTGTGGTTGATTTCAAAAAGTATGGGAAAGTTTTTTATTTGACACGGGGGAGTTTCGAAAATACAAAAGAGGAAGTTCTCAAAATTATAAGTCAGAAAATTTAAGGTTTCCAAAGTCTGTAACTGAATATTTCTAAGCCAGAGCTAAGTTTTCATAATTTTCTACTGCCATTACTATCCTGCTGATGCCATTAAAGAAATTTCTATTACTGAATGTAAATTATTTTTCTTATTTTCATTAAAATTTTTTATGAATTTCCTCTTGCTCATAGCAGATGTTCATCTTGAAGATTAGACCCGCAGGATTAGAAGTGTGTGTAGTTCCAGCACTCTGACTTTCTCGCCGTAAGGGTCTTAAATTTGAGGAGGTGGAAAGATCCTCCTCAAGACTCCACCCAAAAAAGTGCAAAAGAAAGATTGCTTCGCTTCGACTTGCTTACACAAGGAAAAGAGCGCGCAATGACAAAAGAAAGGCTTCTCTTCATCGTTCGAAATGTTAATTTTCGCAGTTTCACTGCTAAATTCATATGACCTGAAAATAATTCATGACAACTATTTGGATTCTGTAAAAGTAATTCTATAATCTAACAAGGAGAAGAAAATGCAAGAAAAGTTTAAATATGTTTTATTGTTTCTTATTGTGGCATTTCTTTTTTTTGCAGGTACAATTTCCAAATTCAGTGAATTGATTTTTATTTCGCACTCTTATCTTTTTGCACTCATCATCCTTGGTATTTTTGTAATTTTTTCTTTATGGATGCTTACAGGTAAGCAAACAATAAATAAAGAAACTTTTAACCCCATTATTTGGATTACGCTTGCCATTTTTATTCTATTAATAGCAACCTCCATAGTAAAGTATGATTCAATTTTTGAAACATACAGAATTATCGCACCAATTTTGTTGTTCATAATGCTTATAAACCTTGTTAGAAAAGAGACTGATTGGAAAATAGGCATTTACTCTTTAGTTGGTTTTGGGTTGTTCATCGGCGTCGTAAGCTATATCGGTTTTTACACGGGTCCGGGATTCGGCACATATGCTTTGGCTTCAATCTGGGGATATCAAAATACTTTTGCAGCTTTCCTCGTACTTATGATTCAAATAAGTTTGGGGTTATTCTTAGACGAAACAAATAAAAATAGAAAAATGCTCCTTTCGGTTTTACCGATGTTCTTCGTATTTCTTCTTTTCCTCACAGTTTCAAGAGGAGGATACATTGCATTTTTTGTTTCAATAGTTGTTTTTTTGTTAGCAATGCCCAAAAATAACTTCAAAAAAATCCTAAAAGGATGTATTCCTGTAATTGGAGGAGCAATTTTGCTAATTGCCGTAGGTTCTCCAAAGGAAATTATTTTTGCAAACTTAGGAAAATCTTCCATACTTATGAGTTTTGTAGGAGGAGAGCAGGATTATTCACTTGGTATGAGAGCGTATATGTTAAAACTTGCCTTTGATATTTTTCTTAAGAAGCCGATCTTTGGGTTTGGCCTCGGGACATTTAGATACACTTACGCAAAATACAACACAGTAGACCTATTTTTCAGGATTGACCCTCATTCTCTTTTCTTCAAGTTTCTTTCTGAAGCCGGGCTGATTGGAACAACTGCTTTCTTTTCAATGCTTGGGTATTATCTTATAAAATCATTCAAAATTATAAGAAGTGGAAAACAAAACTACACATATCTCGGGCTTTTTGCAGGTTTAACTGGCATGCTTTTCCATATGTGCCTTGATGTGGATATTTATCCGATTATGTTTATAGTTATGTTTTTTGCACTTGCATTGCTTGTAAAAATCGAATTTGTGGAATTCAAGATAAAGCCAAAAGTTATAACTGTTTTTCTGGCAATTATATTAATTTTAATTATTTCCTTCGACCTTGCTCCGAAAACAATTGCTTCAATATATGCAGTAAAAGGTGAAAATCCCAATTCTTTAAAGAAAGTTGCAATTTCAATTGAGAACCTTCAAAAGGCAACTGAAATTGACCCTGAATGCTCGCAATATTATTTTCAACTTGGAGAGCTTTTTGCAAAAAGCATAACTTCTTATGAAGACACCGAAAAAATTAAATTAATAAACAATACTTACCAGAAAGCTTATGAATTAAATAAAGTTGATTATCGTGCCCCCTTTAGAATTGGTATTGCTTTGCTTTTTGACAGAGATAAAGAATCAATAACTTACCTTGAAAAATCATTAGAATTTTATCCAACCAATCCAAATGTGCTTTCGTGGCTTTCCGTTGCTTATGCATATGTTGAAAAAGATATTAAAAACGGTCAACTTTGTCTTGACAAAGCTCAAAAGTATGGTACAAGCAGTTTAGATTTTTTATTTCCAAAAAGTGTACTCGAGCTTGCTAGAGGAAACAAGGAAGCTGCAGAAAAATATTTTTCAACGCTTACTTTTTATGATGAAATCTATAAAAAATTAGACATGCTTCCAAAAACATATGCTCAAGGACGTTATGCTTTGCAGTTAAAGATAATTAGGGATATGATGAGCGAAATAAAGGAAAATTAGGATTTTCATCGAAAATTCTCCTAAATCACCTGTAACCCCAAACCTTTATTTCAAGAGATAGCGAGGCGTGGCAAACACTTTATTTTGAGGAGGTAGAAAAACCCTCCTCAATACTCCACCCAAAAACAAAAAAGGATAACTACAAAATTGCCATGCTATGCTCGCAATGACAAATTGAAGGACAAAGAGGGCAAAAAATAAAAAAGCCCTCTGAAAGGAGGGCTTTATATAAATTCTCTGTGTGATTTATCCTTGTGGAACAGGAACAGGTGGAGTATCAGTTTCTAACAAATCTGTCGTCATATCACTTCTAGAAAGATAAGGTCCACCTGACTTTGTTGGAGCATATAGTATCCAGTGTTCCCCATCCGCGTCGCAAGAATAAAAGTACCCTTCATCAGGAATAAATGGGTCGTACATTGAAGCAATCGTAGTAGCTTTGATGTATTCAATGCCGCCTAATTCACCTACTAGGGAGGTTTTAGAAGATGCATTGTACGTAGCATTAACTCCAGTTATTTCTTGTACATACTTGAGATCCTCTGTAGTAGTAATCCCTTTTCCAAATTCCCCATCAGCAATAGCACTCCCCTTAGGGTAGTGTCCCCAGTCTACCAAATACGCTTCATTTGCAGTTGCAAGAGACGTGAAATCCCCTGCAACTCTTGCCCTTCTTGCCCTGTCGGTCAGCCTCAAATAGTTAGGGATTGCAATTGCAGCAAGAATGATGATTATTGCAATTACAATCATAAGTTCAATAAGGGTAAAACCTTTCCTTTGCTTCATTATTTGCCTCCTTGTTTTACTTCTTTATAATCCGAGATCTTTTTCATCGGATTTATTTTTACTTTTATTTTTTACTTTCTTTTCACTCATTTTTACTTCTTTCTAACCTGTAATCTGTTCATCAGGTTCTTTTTTGCTTCCTTTTCGAACATCTTTTCCCCTGCTGCACCCCCTATCACAAAATTTTTACTTCTTTCCAACTTCAAGCATAGGTATAAAAAAGGCAACGCCGGTTACGCCACTCGGCTCCGCGTATCCCCTATGGCGTCCAAGGTTGGAGATATGCATCATCGCCCTCATTGCACAGACTACAATTTTTTTCCCTTTTCTATATTTAAACACTTTTTTAATTTTTGTCAAGTCCCCTGTCTCATATAAAAATCTATTTAGTGACAAAAACCAAACAGAGGAGACTCCCACGCTCGCTTCGCTCGCTCTGAGTGACGGGTTGGAGGAGATTTCTCGCTGCACCCTGAGTGACAGAACAGAGGAGACACTCCAAGCTTGCAAAAAAACAGTCTCCCCAGGATGGAACGAATTGAGAAGGAAAATGACGTTTCTTTCTCCATCCTACTGAACGTAAGTCGCCATCTGGAAAACAGGCAGGTAGAGCGAAATTAAAACACCCGCAATTATTCCGCCGATAAAAACCATCATTATGGAGTTAATAAAGCGGTGATATTATTAATCATATAATTCACCTCATCATCGTAAAACTCGGCGGCTTTTAGAAGCATCCTGTCGAGACTTCCGCTCTCCTCGCCTATGCCTATAATCACAATAACCGTTGAATAACAATCCACAAAATGATTATAATTAATATTCCTATTATCAATTTAATAAGCGAAAGACCCTTCCTCTTTTTCATTGTTATATGCCTCCTCTTTTTTTCTTTTTGAATTTTTTGCTTCCTTTTCCTGCATTTTTTGCCATTTACCCTCCTACCCTAAAAATTTTTGTTTTCAACTTCCAGCATAGATATAAAAAGCAACGCCGGTTACGCCACTCGGCTCCGCATATCCCCCCTATGACGTCCAACTTGGAAACATGCATCTTAACTCTCATTGCACAAACTGCAAAATTTTCACCTTTTTTACATTTAAAAACTTTTTTAAATTTTGTCAAGTGGGTGTACGCGTTACAAAATTATTTTATACTATCTGATTGTACCGATGGTTTTAAAAAGTATGGGAAAATTTTGATAAAACTCTTTTTGTTAATAAACGTTAGAGGGTGTTTTATTCTTTATTGCAAAGAGAAATAAAATTTAACTATAGCAAATAACCTGCTGAACAGATTACAGGTTACAA
>Ga0210033_1004513_pt1 | contig 10662 bp, 8 predicted proteins | sample CryGeymeta201501_FD_185465 | JGI IMG/M metagenome (GOLD analysis project Ga0210033, IMG submission 185465) | Groundwater microbial communities from Crystal Geyser aquifers in Utah, USA - Crystal Geyser metaG 2015-01 (SPAdes) (version 2) | ecosystem: Environmental > Aquatic > Deep subsurface >... | reverse complement strand
AACAGAGACCATCAGGTTTTCCTATCGTATCGGTGGGGGGCAGGGACCAACGAACCATCTCGCCCCCCTTTTACGGGAGGTGGAACGTTATCGCTGTCTTGATGAGCTGAAGGCCGCCCTGCAAAGATTGAAGGGGGGAAAATGCGGCCGTATCATCCCGGAGGTACAGTCAAACCTCGGCTATGCCCTTCCCTGCGCCAGGGGGATCGAGGAAGTGGCGGCTGTTCCGGGCAGGATTATCCGGATCGGAGATGAGGTGGCAACCCTCTGTGAGCCCGCTTTCGGCGCCTCTTCACATATCGCAAAGATCATCCTCACCGTTTTGAGATACAAAAGTGAATATCGTGCGGCGATGAATATCCGGTTTTCGGAAGATATTGTAAAGATATGCCGGACCTTGGGGTACGACATCGCCCATTTCAGTCGGGCAGACGAACCGCCTGAGATGAAAGAAAAAGAGGGTTCCACCCTCGAATGGGGAACGGAGAGCGTCCTGGCAAAGAGGGAAAAGGTTCCCGATATCATCTTTGACAGGGGTGATGTGGGGAAGGAGCCGATGATCCGGGTCCTCGGTAAGGACCCTCATGATGTTGTGAGTAAAGTTTTGCATCTGGTAAAGAGATTGAAGGAGGAAAGGATAATATGGAATTGAATGAAATTACCATCACAAAAGCGATTATAGAACGGTTCTCGGAGAAGCTCATCGCATGCACGGAAGTGGATACAGCCATCGTGGGAGGCGGTCCCGCCGGTCTCGTGGCGGCCTATTTCCTGGCGAAAGTCGGGAAAAAGGTGGCGATATTTGAGAAAAAACTGAGCATCGGCGGCGGCATGTGGGGCGGCGGCATGATGTTCAACGAGATCATCGTGCAACCGGAAGCCAGGGAACTCCTCGATCTGTTCGACGTCCGCACAAGGAAATATGAAGCTGGCTACTATAGCGCCGATGCCATCGAGGCGGTCAGCACGATTTGTTCCTATGCGACAAAGGCGGGGGCCAGGGTCTTTAATTGCATTACCGTGGAGGACGTGATGATTCGTGAAGGGCGGGTGATCGGCCTTGTGATTAACTGGACACCGGTTTCGATGACGGGTCTCCATGTTGACCCACTGACGATTGCCGCGAAATCTACCATTGATGCCACAGGCCATGCCACGGAAGTTCTCCGCGTGATTGAACGAAAGACAGATATAAGACTTAACACGCCAAGCGGGGCCTTGATGGGTGAGCGTTCCATGTGGGCGGACAGGGCGGAACGGTTGACCCTTGAAAATACGAGAGAGATCTGCCCCGGCGTATATGTAGCAGGAATGTCGGCTAATGCAGCCTTCGGCGGCCCCAGGATGGGGCCTATCTTCGGGGGCATGCTCCTTTCAGGGAAAAAGGTCGCCGAACTGATCATTGCCAATGGCTAAAAATCATCAGTCATCAGTCGTCAGTCGTCAGTCGGGAGTTGGGAGTTGCGGGAAAGAGGAGATGGGGAGGTTTGAACACCTTGACTAATACTCTGGAGAAGATACCTGTCTCTGGCGAAGTAGCGGTCGGTATTATTCACCAGCTACGGCAGGCCGGTCATGAGGCCTATTTCGTCGGCGGCTGCGTGCGCGACCTTCTGCGGGGTATCGAACCGGGAGACTACGATATTGTCACCTCCGCCCGACCCGATGAGGTCCAGGCGCTGTTTCCTCACACGGTGCCGGTGGGGGCGAGCTTCGGTGTTGTGCTCGTCATTGAAGAGGGACAAAGTTACGAAGTGGCAACGTTCCGCACCGAAGATGGTCATGAAGATGGCCGGAGACCTTCTCAGGTAAAGTTTGCCACGGCCAGGGAGGATGTTTGCCGCCGGGACTTCACCGTAAATGGTCTCCTGTTGGATCCTGAGACAGGCCGCATCATTGATTATGTGGGCGGTTGTCAGGATATTGAGCGTCGTCTCATCCGCACGATCGGTGAACCTGAAGCGCGCCTCACCGAAGATTACCTGCGGATGCTCCGGGCTGTCCGCTTCGCCGCCAACCTCAGTTTTGAAATTGATCAGCAGACATTTGATGCCGTCAAGCGGCATGTCCCCGCAATACGCCGCATCAGCGCGGAACGCATCCGTGAGGAACTTACCCGTCTTCTCACCGGCGGTGGGGCACGGCGCGGGATGGAACTCCTTGCAGCCACCTGTCTTTTAGCCGTCCTCCTTCCCGAGGTCGAGGCGATGCGTGGTGTTGCCCAGCCACCAACATTTCATCCCGAAGGCGATGTCTGGGAACATACCATGCGGATGCTTGAACTGTTGCCCGGGGGGGTGGGTAGAAAGGCCGACGCATGCCTCGCCTGGGGTGTCGTCATGCACGACATAGGGAAGCCCTGTACACGTTCCGAGGATGAATCAGGCGTCCATTTCTACGGTCACGTGCGCAAGGGAGAAGAGATCGCCGGTGCTATCCTGCGGCGGCTCAAATTTTCCCGCGCAGAGATGGAAACGATCACTGACCTTGTCCACTGCCACATGCTCTTCATCCATGTAAAGGAGATGCGCTCCAATAAGTTGAAACGTCTGCTCAGGAAGCCCCGCTTCGATCTCCACCTTGAACTTCACCGCCTCGATTGCCTGGGAAGCCACGGTTTCCTCAATAACTATGAGTTCTGCAAGACAAAGCTTGCCGAACTTGCCACAGAGGAACTGCACCCGCCGCCTCTAATCACCGGCCATGACCTCATTGCCATGGGCTTTCGCCCCGGTCCCATCTTCAGTGAGATACTGAAGGTTGTTGAGGATGCGCAGCTCGACGGTGAGATACTTACCGGGGACGAAGCCCGTAGGCTGGTGATGGCTCGCTGGGGACGGGGCGTATTGGGGTCAGGTCTATTTTTTTAGCATCTTTCTCTTTTCCCGCATAATCCTGCTTATGGAGGTAAAGTGCATACCAAGATGAGCAGCAACTTCCCTCTGGGTATAACCGTATTTTTCCACCGCCTCTTCGATCATCTCGCCCCTCTTCTGCATATCCTGAAGGGCTTTCCCACTGAAGAGTCGCTCAAGACTGGGTCTGCTTAGGTACCGCTGACTCTTCGGTATCTCAGGAACGTCTTCATAGCCTTTGGTGTAATCAATGAGTCCTTCAGCAAAATCCTCTGTTCCTAAAATGCTCTGAGCCTTGACATCCCTCCAAAGTGACGCCCCGCTTATCCCAGCCCTCACAAACATCCCGTATTCCTCTTCTGCTACATTCCTCACCATTCCAAACTGGCGTAATATCCAGTCTGTGGTAAGGCATGGGTGAGGATTTTCCATGCCCACCGTAGCTCCGTAGCTGCTCCACTTCCATTGCTCAGGGTTCTCAACTCCTCCTGCTCTCACAGGGTTAAGGACGACATACCGGCAGGCTTCAAGGAGGTGACTGTCCTTCTGAATCAGAACTGCCTTGAATCTCCCCTGAAACAGGTGCCCAACCCTCCCATATCTCCGATTAAATGCCTGGGTGTAAACCCCGTTTAACTGCCTCATCCCGACTGAAAGGTTTCCCTCCATGGTCTCTATGAGGATATGGTAATGATTGTTCATGAGGCAGTAGGCATGGCAGATCCAGTGGTAGCGTGTAGTAACATCATGATGAAGAAGATTCAGGAAACCTTTCCTATCTTCATCATCCAGGAAGATGGGCTTTTTCTCGTTTCCCCTGCTGGTTATATGATAGACAGCGCCAGGGAATTCAATTCGTAATGGTCGAACCATGGGTAAACGATATCATAACCCAAATGCAATGTCAACAAAATAGACCTGACCCCAAATCCTTTTTCTTATGCCCTTTTTACCTTTTCTGGATAATCTCCATAATTTTTTATTAGGTTTCTTGTATCAATAACGAGATTTGAGTGCTTCAATATAAAGTCAGGGTCATATTCCGTATGATCAGTCGAAATTACTACACAATCATATCTTGAGACATTCTCAACGGTTAATTCTACAGAGTGTTTTTCAATCCTGTGTCTCCTCGTCTTTGGAGCCTTCGGGATATATGGGTCATTGTAGTCAACTATTGCCCCTTTCTCTTCTAAAAGCTCTATCAATCGTAGGGAAGGAGATTCTCTCAGGTCATCCACATCCTTCTTATACGCCAGTCCTAAAAGCAAAATCCTCGCATTTTTTATACTTCTGCCTCTTTCATTTAATGCATCAATAGTTTTTTGGACAACATAATACGGCATATTTGTATTTATCTCGCCCGCAAGCTCGATAAACCGGGTGGAAAAATCATATTCCCTCGCCTTCCATGTGAGATAAAATGGGTCAATCGGGATACAGTGTCCACCGAGGCCAGGACCGGGAAAGAAGGTCTGAAAACCAAAGGGTTTCGTTTTCGCTGCCTCTATTACCTCCCATATATCAATGCCCATCCTGTCAAAAAGCGTCTTGAGCTCATTTACAAGGGCAATATTTACTGCCCTGTAGATATTTTCTAAGAGCTTTGTTGCCTCTGCTACTTCGGTAGTAGACACAGAAACTACTTCTTCTACAATGGAAGAATAAAGGGCAACACCTACCTCTAAGCAATCTTTTGTTATTCCTCCTACTACCTTAGGAATTGTTTTTGTGTTGTATTTTTTATTTCCAGGGTCTTCCCTTTCCGGGGAATAGATGAGGTAAAAATCCTTACCTACTTCTAAGCCATCTGACTCAAAGAGTGGAAGGAGTAACTCTCTTGTAGTTCCAGGATATGTTGTTGACTCAACGGAAATAAGCTGGCCAACCCTTAAATTTTTAGCTATATCCTTCCCTGTATTTTCTATATATTGCATATCCGGCTCTCTTTTATTGGTTAGAGGAGTAGGAACACAGATCAATATGGCATCCATCTCGGATATCCTCCCCATATCAGTAGTAGCAACAAAGCCTCTTGAGTTTTTGAGCCGAATAAAACGGATTAATCGGGAGGAAGGGATGTGTCTTATGTATGACTCACCCTTGTTTAGTCTATTCACTTTTTCTGAATCTATATCAAAGCCTGTAACAGAAAAGCCTGCTTCTAAGAAATGTAAGGCAAGGGGTAGACCCACATATCCCACTCCGATAATACCAATATCTGCCTCCTTTGCCCTTATCCTGGAAATAAGCTTTTCCTTTAAAGATAACACAGATAACATCAGCCCCTCCATTTTCTTTATTTATTGTGTTGAAAGCTCCTTCAATTTTTCTAGGAAGGGTGGCAAGGCTGTTTTATAATCCGCCACAATCCCCCATTCGGCTACCTTAAAGATATAGGCATCCGGGTCGGTATTGATGACTACCATATGTTTTGAGCCGGAACAACCGGCGAGGTGTTGTACGGCGCCGGACAAGGCAACAGCGATATACAAGTTGGGACTTACGATTTTGCCTGTTTGTCCCACCTGCATCGTTGCCGGTGTTAATCCTTCGTCACAGGCAGCCCTTGTTGCCCCTACAGCGCCACCCAATACTCCGGCAAGCTCCCTGAGAATATCAAACCCTTCGACACTTCCAATACCCCGTCCGCCGGTAACTACAATTTCTGCCTCTTCTAATTTTATTCCGAGAACCTCTTCTTTTACGGTCTCGATGATCTCGGCTTTTATCATTGAGCTTTCTATACCAATCTCCAGAGGGACAACTTCACCTTGTCGGCTATCATCTCTCTCAAGAGATGACATGGTTTTTGGTCTTACCGTTGCCATTTGTGGCCGGGCGGTAGGGGTGATCATTACCGCATAGGCGTTGCCGCCGAAAACAGGCCTGGTTTGAAGCATCAGCTTTGTTTGCGGATCGATAGCCAGATCAATGCAGTCCATCGCGAGTCCCCCGCCTAACCTGACGGCTAATCTTGGGGCAAGGTCCCTCCCCATATCTGTCTGACCCAGAAGCACGATAGAAGGATTAACCTGGTGACATACATTTGTTATTGCCTCCGTATAGGCATCAGAGTTATAACTGTCAAGCGGCGAATTACTGACCAGATATACCCTCTCTCCCCCGTAGGCGATGGCTTCCCGGCTAAAGGGAACAGCCTCTTTCCCTATTAAGAGGGCGCTAAGCTCCTCTCCCAGATCATCGGCAAGCCTTCTTCCTATTCCTAAAAGCTCCATCGTAATAGGAGACATTTTTCCATTTACAAACTCGGCACAAACCATTACTCCTTTAAATTCAGTCATTGACTTTTACCTCCTCATATACCCTATGCCATCAATTATCACTGGAGGGCCACGCTCCGTCGTGGCCGGAGGGAACGGACGCGACATGGGAGGGACGCGCTCCGTCGCGTCCGTTCCCTGTGGTGGCCAAATTATATAATCTTTGCTTTTCTCAGGCACAATGCCAGTTCGCAAGCCGCCTCGGCGACTGTGTCCGCTTCTATGATCTGACACTTTGTCTCGCGGACGGGGATATATAACCTGAGCAACTGGGAACGTCTTACCCCCTGTAACTCTGCACCAATATCCTGAACGTTCCAGTTTGTGATTTTAATCCTGCTGGCCTTTAAAATCCCCATACCGGTGGGGAGGCGGGGGAGGCCTATCTCGCTGCTGACTGTGACCAGCGCCGGCATAGGCGCCTCGATGACCCTGTAACCGTCTTGCATCACCGATTCTACTCTCACCTTGCTATCTTTCAAATCAACCTTTCTCGCTACGGTTACCACAGGGATAGCGAGGTTTTCGGCGATGAGGGAACCGACCTGACCGGCATCCCAGTCCGCCGCCTGCCGTCCGCACAGGATCAGAGAATAATCGCCGATTTTTTCAATGGCCTTCGTCAGGACAAAGGCGGTTTCAAAGCTATCCAGTTCCCCGGCCGCCTCATGCTGAATATGGACTCCTTCATCAGCTCCTATAGATAATGCGTGTCTGATCGCACTCTTGGCAGCTGACGCTCCCAGAGTCACCGCCGTCACTTTGGCCTGGTATTTATCTTTCAATTGCAGAGCAGCTTCCATCGCCCGTTCGTCAAAAACACTTGTTACGGGCGCCACCCCCTCAGGCGGCATGACCCTTTTCCCCTCAGGGTCAATCCGAAATTTAGCAGGCGGTATCTCAGGATCCGGTACCTGCTTGATACATACAATAATGTTCATTCAACTTCCCTCCTTCTGGAGGGCCACGCTCCGTCGTGGCCGTTACACTCCGTCGTGGCCGGAGGGAACGGACGCGACGAAGCGCGTCCCTCCCCTGTCGTGGCCGTTAAAAAACGTCATATTTTCCTCTACAATCTCAGCAAGGTCCATTACCTTAAAGGTCTTATCCAATTCCTTTGCCCTGATCCCCTCGTCGAACATCTGTAAACAAAAGGGACAGGCGGTAACTACTACCTCTGACCCGGATTTGACGGCCTCCTCGGTGCGGATGCGGTTAATCTTGGTTCCCACCGGTTCTTCCATCCAGATCCTGCCGCCCCCTCCCCCGCAGCAAAGCGCCCGTTGTCCGCAGCGGGACATCTCGATAACGTCAAGCTGAGGGAGTTGGTGTAAAATCTCTCTCGGTTCCTGGAAGATATCGTTATACCTGCCCAGGTAACAGGAGTCGTGATACGTTACTCTTCTCCTGTCCTGCCTTTCCGTTGGTTTCCATTTCCCGCTCGAGAGGAGTTGGGCGAGTAATTGCGAATGATGGAGGACTTCGAAAACCCCTCCCCACTGGGGATACTCGTTTTTCATGGTATTGAAGCAGTGGGGGCAGGCAGTGATAATCTTTTTTACCCTGTGTTCCTGGAAGAAAGCGATATTTTGTTGCGCCTGCTCTACAAACAGGATTTCAAAACCTATCCTCCGGGCAGGATCGCCGCAACATGGTTCTTCCGCACCCCAAACGGCAAAATTCACCTCTGCGTTCTGCAATATCCTGACCAGAGATCTTGTAACCTCCGCATTGCGATCAGTTAAAGCCCCTGTACACCCAACCCAGAGAAGGGTATCGGTATCCCTGCCCTTCCCTAATATATTGAGATCTAAGCCGGCCATCCAGTCGCCCTTGAGCCTCATGTGCTGAGCCCCCGTCCAGGGATGCCCACGGGAAAACATATTTCCCACCATGAGCTGGACAGACTCGGGCATCCTGCTTTCGGTCAGGGCCAGATTACGGCGCATTTCGATAATCTTATCTATGTGCTCCACAAATACGGGACAAGCCTCCTGACAGGCGCGGCAGGTCGTACAGGACCAGATATCTTCCTCCGCAATCACCTCACCGATCAGAAGCCGGTCAATGGTCATCCGGTTATTAAACTTTTCCTCCATGTGGATCTTCATCTGCTGGATCAACCTCTTGGGGGAGAGGGTCTTGCCGCTGATGTAGGCGGGACAACTTGCCTGACATCGGCCGCAACTGGTACAGGCGTCAAGATCAAGGAGTTGTTTCCAGGTAAAATCCTCGATGTTTGCTATACCAAAGGTTTCAGCTTCCTCGAGATCGGCAATAGGGGCCAGGGCGCCTTTTGGCCTCAAGGAACGGAAGAAGATGTTCACGGGAGAAATGATAACATGGAACAATTTGGAAAAGGAAAGACAGAGATAGACGATGGCTCCGTAAAAAATGATGACGTGAAACCACCAGATCCGCTGGTACCATGGCAGGAGCGAAGCGTCTCCCAGTCCGAAAACTCCGGCCAGGGCAAAACCGGCAAAGGACCATCGCTCCTCCCACAGTGGCGTGGGAACAGTGGCACAGATACGAAGCGCTTCAAGAATGAAACCGGTGATTGTCAGGAGGAAGAGCGAAATCAATACCACCGCATCATCCAGGCTGTTATCCAGCCTTTCCGGTCTCAGGATATATCTCCTGATAGCCGCCATTATTATACCTGACAGGACAGCTACCCCCCCGAGTTCGCCCAGGAGAGAGACGACTAAATAAGGTCTCCCGCGCAGGAAGGCTGCCACGTGCTCATGAAGGGCGAAGAGAGAGGTAACCAGCAGGAGCAAGAGAATGCCCCCAAAGATAAGGAGATGCATGACACCGGCATAAAGCTCGCCTATGGAAAGGGGCATCGCCCCTATTCCGAGGAGGCGCTTATGGAGAAGGATATCAATCGTTCCGGTAACAAATGCCTTTATCCTTCCCTTCTCAAATCTCCCCTCCGGTTTGCCTATCTGCCAGAGACGCCGGCGCCGGTAGATGGTATAGCCGATAAGGGGGAGGAGAAGCAATCCCAGGAGGTAGATCAGCCAACCGTATTCGATGTGCCAAAAAGCTTCTCGCGCGGCTTCCAAGGTGACCTCCTCGCTTAAAGTCCCATCTCTTGGGCCACTTTTTCCCGGAGTGAATCGGAATCGCCGAAAAGGAGAGGGGCCTGCCGTCCACGGCGATAGTATAGCCCCATATCATGCTCTCTAGTAGTGCCGATTCCGCCGAAGATCTGGACACCCATGCGGGTCCAGCGCCGGTAAACATCGCCGGCCCACGATTTAGCCATCGCTACTTCCTTACTACAGGGAAGTCCCTCGTTCAGCAACCAGGCGGCATAGTAGGTAAATCTCTTGGCGATGCCTATCTCGGCCCACATCTCAGCAAGATAGCTCTGAATTATTCCATAACTGCCGATAGGCTTACCGTACTGTACCCTTTCTACAGCATAGGAAGTACAGTTTTCCACTACCCAATCGGCGCCGCCCATCATTTCGGCACATTTCGCCATAGCTGCATACTCCAGCAACTTTTCTATAATGGGAAAGCCCTGATGCAACTGTCCCACTACGTACTTTTCTGTCACCTTCACATTTTCAAAGATGACCTCGCACTGTTTGTCATCGGCAATGGTTTGCAGGGGAGTGATTTTTATCCCCGGGATTTTGGCATCAACGATAAAGAGAGTAATGCCATCCTCCGGGCGGCCTTCGACGATTTTGGTCCTCGCGGCGCACAAGAAGTAATTTGCCGTCTGGGCGTCGTGGATGAACAGCTTGGCGCCGTTTATGATGTATTCATTCCCCTGCGCCGTGGCTGTCGTAGCGATTCCTTCAGCATCATACGTGGCGCTGGGCTCGGTCAGGGCCAGGCTGAAAATAGTATCTCCGCTTGCTATTCCAGGTAAGAATTCCTTCTTCTGCTCCTCTGACCCGGCAGTTACAAGGGGCAAAGTACAGATCACCGTAGAGAAGAAAGGCAGAAGGAAACAGGCGCGTCCCATCTCCTCAAAGAGGACAACAGTATCCATAAAGCTGCCGCCGACACCATCATACTCTTCCGGTATAATCCATCCCAGCCAGCCGAGTTTTGCCATCTCTTTCCAGATATCGCTCCTGAACCCTATCGCGTCTTCTTCCAGTTCCCTCACCAGGCTCTTGGGGTAGTATCTGGCCATAAACTCCCTCGCGGTTTTTTTCAAAATCTCCTGGGTTTCAGTAAAATCAAGATTCATTGTATCCTCCCTCTTATAGAAATTGTTCTGAAGATAACCTATCTGGGAAGTTTTAAACCCATCCAGGCAATAATGTTCTTCATGGTTTCGGTGGTTCCCCCGGCAATGGTAATACCCAGAGTATATTGACACATATCCTCGTATTTACCTTTAAATCTTGCCCATTTTGATCCTTCTTTCAGAGCGCCGTAGAGACCCATCATCTCGATGGCGATATTTCCGAAGCGGACGGCCAACTCCGATGAGAACCATTTGGCAGCCGAGGATTCCGCGGGAACATTCTGACCTTTACTCTGGAGCCAGG
>Ga0210033_1004501_pt1 | contig 10681 bp, 7 predicted proteins | sample CryGeymeta201501_FD_185465 | JGI IMG/M metagenome (GOLD analysis project Ga0210033, IMG submission 185465) | Groundwater microbial communities from Crystal Geyser aquifers in Utah, USA - Crystal Geyser metaG 2015-01 (SPAdes) (version 2) | ecosystem: Environmental > Aquatic > Deep subsurface >... | reverse complement strand
GGCTCTTACTGCTTGTATGCATAAGTTGCTCATCATGCTGAATGTAATGCTTAAACATAACTCTTATTGGTCTTGTAATTATGCCATCTTTAATAATACCTGTATCCCTGATGCCAAGACAGTTGCTCGATGGGAGAGGGCTAGGGTGAGGGTGAAATTTCCCCCTCCCTCTACCTCCCGCCGGGGGTGGGAGTATTCGCGGGGATTACGGAGCTTGTTCCGAGTGAAATGAGGAATCTGTTGCTCCGAGTTTGCTTCGTCGCTATCGCTCCTCGCAATGACATAGGGGTTTAGAAATGAAGATTTTTATGGAAGATTTAGCCCGAAAGGCAGGCGATGTCTTAATAAAGCATTTTCGGCAAGATTACTCTTTATTTAGCTTGCGGAGCACAGCTAAAGAAGCATCTGTCAGATATGATAAGGATGTAGATAGGTTAATCATCGCTGAAATCAAAAGGCATTATCCCCATCACAGTTTGCTAACCGAGGAAAGCAGTTTTCTTCAAGGCGACCCTGATTGGCTCTGGATCGTAGATTCTCTCGATGGCACGGGCAATTTTGCCAACTTCAACCCTTTCTTTTCTGTCTGTATAGCTTTAATGCATAAAAGTGAGCTTCTTTTAGGGACAATGTACGCCCCGGCAATCAATGAGTTTTATTTTGCCGAAAAGGGCAAGGGCGCTTATTTGAACGGAGGGAGAATCCGAGTATCTGATATAACAGACCTCAGCCAGAGCTATATTTTCTATTGTGAAGGCGGGGAGAAAGACCGGTCAAAAACAGGCAAGATTATAAGTAGAGTTTATCCCCATGTTATGGATATGCGCAAACTCGGCTCAGCTGGCCTGGAAATAGCCTGGGTGGCCACTGGCCGGGGAGAGGCTTACTTCACTACCAAAATTGAGCCCTGGGATGTTGCCCCAGGGGTTTTGCTAATTCAGGAAGCTGGTGGTGAGGTTAGCGACTTTCATGGAGATTCCTGGAAGTTACAAAGAAGCGACCTTTTGTTTTCCAATGGTAAAGTCCACCAGGAGCTACTGGATTTAATAAAATAGCCTCACTGTCCCAAGGCAGTGAGGCTATTCAGGATAATCAAGGGAAAAGAGGAATAACCCCGAGCCAAAAAGCTTGGTTATTCACTCTGTGCTGCCTTCTTCTTCCTTTTTCTCCACCAAATTGCTGCCCAGGTAATCACGCCAACAGCGAGTATTATGCCAATGATAAGCCACCAGGCGATGCTTCGTGACACTGTGAACTCTCCACTCAATCCAGCGACTTCTACCTCATACTGTCCATAATCCATTCCGGACACAGTGAAGCTTACCTGCTGGCTTTGCCCTGCAGCCAGTGTCACTTCTTTGGTATCCACTGTTTTCCCATTCAACTTCAGCTCAGCAGTATAAGTGCCTTCTTGCCCACCGTTATTGGCTACATTAGCAGTGATGGTAACATCCTCTCCGGTCACTCCCACGAATATGTTTTTCCATACTAAGGGGCTTTGTTCAATGTTCAAGGTGCTTGCCACAAAACTGGCCGGTGCGGGAGGGGGAGCAAGTTCTGCTATTATGGCGACTGTGCTGAAGTGGTTTATCAGACCGGTTGACTTACCAATCTCAGCTACGCGACCTATGTCAGGCGGCAAACCAACCCAAATGCCCTGTTCAGTATCATAGTAGGCCATAGCCAGCGAAGCAGTGAATTCGGGCAGCTCATTGGGGTCATAGTTCAACACTAGTGTGATATTCTGGTCAAAGGTAACACCGGAGCAGCACTGTAGCGCGTTACGATAGCCGCAAGAGATTGAGCTATAGTTGCCGGTAAAGTTATAAACTGGACTAACCAGCGCTGAGCCATCTGGTACTGGCGGTGTTTCGTTTGCCAATCTCATCACTAGTACTTCTGGCCTTCTGCCAAGGTCATCACAAAGTACCTGGGTGCCAAGGTCAATCTCCAGGAAGTTGGTGTTATTAAAGTCGGGTGCCACCTTGGATTCGAGAGTTCTGCTGGTAACACATGATATTCTCACTCTGGTTATCTTCCCCAGCATATCTATGTCGAGATAACAGGTGCCTCCGCCTCCACCACCTCCACCTGGAGTAGGTCTAGCAGTAACAATCACTGGAGCACTGGTAGTATTACTCCCACAGGCATTGCTCACCGTCAGGCTCACGGTGTAAGTGCCGATAGCAGTATATTGGTGGCTCGGGTTCTGGTCAGTGCTATTGCTGCCATCACCGAAGTCCCAACTCCAGGTAAGAATCTCACCTGTGGGTGTGGATAAATCGGTGAAGTTAACCGTTAAAGGAGCGTAGCCAGTGGTGGGAGTGGCACTGAAGGCTGCAACTGGCGGAGCCTTCACCGTGATGAAATTGAGTTTGGACTCGGTATCATTACCGCAGGCATTGCTCACGGTTAAGCTGACGGTGTAGTTGCCGGCAGCGCTATAGGTTACAGTGTGAGGTCCCACTCCTGTAGCACTTGTAGGACTGCCTCCGGGGAAGTTCCAGCTCCAGCTAGTGGGATTACCGGTGGATGAATCAGTGAACAGAATCGGCGTATTCACACAGGGATTGGTGTTATTGGCGGAGAAGTTAGCTTGTGGAGCAGGCTTCACCGTGATGTATTCACTCTTGGTCTCGGTATCATTACCGCACTCATTGGTGACGGTCAGGCTTACGGTGTAGTTGCCGGCAGAGGAGTATTGGTGGGTTGGGTTTTGGGCTGTGCTATTGCTGCCATCACCGAAGTCCCAGCTCCAGGAATCGATGTTATCTGAGGGTGTGGATAGGTCGGTGAAGTTAACATCTGTATTCACGCAGGGATTTTGGTCACTAGCGGTAAAGTCAGCTACTGGAGCAGCCTTTACGGTGATGTAGTTGGTCTTGGTCTCGGTATCATTACCGCACTCATTGGTGACGGTCAGGCTTACGGTGTAGTTGCCGGCAGAGGAGTAGGTTACAGTTTGAGGTCCCACTCCTGTAGCATTCGAAGGAGTGCCTCCGGGGAAGTTCCAGGTCCAGCTAGTGAGATTCCCGGTGGATGAATCAGTGAACAGAATCGGCGTATTCACACAGGGGTTGGTGTTATTGGCGGAGAAGTCAGCTTGTGGAGCCGGATTCACCGTGATGTAGTTGGTCTTGGACTCGGTATCATTACCGCAGGCATTGGTTACGGTTAAGTTGACGGTGTAAGTGCCGGCGCTGGAGTAGGTTACAGTTTGAGGTCCCACTCCTGTAGCATTCGAAGGAGTGCCTCCGGGGAAGTTCCAGGTCCAGCTAGTGAGATTCCCGGTGGATGAATCAGTGAACAGAATCGGCGTATTCACACAGGGGTTCTGGTCACTAGCGGTGAAGTTAGCTACTGGAGCAGGCTTCACCGTGATGTAATCGATCTTGGTCATGTTATCTGAGCCACAGGCATTGGTGACATTCAAGCTGACGGTGTAGTTGCCAGCACTGTATTGATGGCTCGGGTTCTGGAGTGTGCTATTGCTGCCGTCACCGAAGTCCCAGCTCCAGGAAAGAATCTCCCCTATGGGTGTGGATAGGTCGGTGAAGGTGACATTCAGAGGGGCACAGCCGCTGGTATGATCAGCGGTGAAGTTAGCTACTGGAAGCTCACATGCAATAATATTCTCCATGCAGTTGTTGGTCTCATTGCTTTCAGCAACTACACCACCGTTGTCGGCACAAACCATGATAGTATCGTTAGTTCCCGACATGGTGAAAGGTCCAACTGTACTGTTGTAACACACACCTGCCGCCAACCCAGGTACGGGGTCTTCCAGGACAGGAACGCCATCAATGGTAATGGTGGTATTGCTTGCTCCTGCTGGGGCAGCAGCCCCCTCGTTGCAAACTGTGTAGCTTACATTATAGGTCTTATTTGCCAGGCTAACCCAGGCCTCTGATTTCTCAGTAATCGCAAGGTCCGGGCCATAGCAGTCCAGATAATCCTTGTTATAATTATTGGCGTCTGCGGAGGTGCAAAAGTACATTTTGGTACTTGCGGTGATATTAGTGGGGAGGTCAGTTAAAGGAATGGCCCAATCTACAAAGTAGTGTCCTGTTTCATCAGCTACTATCCGTGCATAGTCCGCCGTGGAATTAGACCAAACAATATCCTCTGCAGGGTCCTTCAGTATCGGATTCCATATTAAGTACTTTTTCACAGTATTTTCCCAAAGCTCTACCGTTTCGTTCTTTCCATTTAGGCTCAAGAGGTACTCATAATTACCCGCTTCAGGTAAGTCAAACAAAACAACCCAGACAGCCTGGGCAAACTTGCTGGGGTGTCCTGAAGGGTCACCTTCGACACGCTCACGGAAAAATGCGTAGTCGGTGCCAAAATAGTAATAAGCAGCGGGGCCGATTGTGTCATTACCGACTAAATCAAGGTACGACTCACCGTGTGGCTGGTCCTGCGGGTCACAGTAACAATCAGAAGGTGGTGTCCATTGAGTATTATTTGGCCAACTGCTTGGCTGTGCTAGCACAGAGACACTGCCAGCGGGCAGCACAGGGATGCTTGCGACAGGCAGCGCCATGACAATCAGCATGACCACGCTGAGTAGCGAAAACGCTATTCTTTTCATATTAAACCTCCCGCCTAAAGTAAAACATCGGTACCTTAGTCCTGGTACCTTTGTATATCTTATCATCACCGTACCATAGACGTCAACTTCCCTTTAGTTAACTTTAGTTATGTTAAGTTCCAATTCTGCGATTTTTTTAAATATTTGCCGGATGAAAAGTCATACGACCAAAGTCTCACATAAAACGGTACCAATGGGTGATTCCTATCAAGGTAGCTAGATGTTATATCTAAATTATGGGGAGGTTGAGGTATCCTGCCATAGCTCTAGTTGTGGCAATGGCTGTCTTCCTGGCATATCCGGGAATGCTTGCCAACGAAGTTATATTTTCCGATGATGGCGATGGCATAAACCATATCTCCACTGTTAATGCGGTATATTTTGAGAATGACAGTTATTTGTCGCAGCGCTGGGGAGTAAGCAAAATCGAGGCACCTCAAGCGTGGGAGGTTACCAAGGGCGATGAATCGATTATCGTTGCTGTCCTGGATACGGGTATTGATGAAAATCATCGTGATTTAGCTGGTAGGGTGATACTGGAGATTAATTTTAGCGATAGTCCGACATGCGACGACCTTTACGGGCACGGCACTCATACGGCGGGCATTATCGCTGCTATTGCACCTGAGTGCCGGCTCATGAATGTCAAGGTGGGTGACGATGTCGGCAGATGTGAGGCATCAACGGCAGCTAGGGGCATCATCTGGGCAGTGAATCATGGTGCTAAGGTCATCAATATAGGCTTTTGTGTGGAATCATCGCCAGATTTGGAACAGGCGATAAACTATGCCTGGAGTCAAGGTGCTGTGGTTGTGGCGGCGGCAGGCAATGAGGGCAAGTCAACACCGGTCTATCCCGCTTACTACATGAACTGCCTTGCTGTAGCGGCTACTAATGTAAACGATTCTTTAGCTTTGTTGTCCAATCACGGCGATTGGGTAGATGTGGCTGCTCCGGGGTTTAACATTTACTCTACATTACCTCAGAATGAATATGGCTACAAAAGTGGCACCTCCTCAGCAGCGGCTCATGTCTCGGGTGTAGCTGCCCTGGTTTTCAGTGTCGCTAAAGATACTAACGGCAACGGTGTGATTAACGACGAAGTCCGGCAGGCGATTGAGAGTAGTTGTTCTCCCATCAACGCTACTGGCGTGGGGAAAGGGAATATTGATGCCTTTGAAGCAGTAACAGAGGCGATATCGTCAAATTAGCTTCTCCAAATAAGCTTATGGAATTGGGCAATAGCTTCTCATGTCATTGCGAGCCGAAGGCGTGGCAATCTCATGAGATTGCTTCGTCATCCCTCACTTCGTTCGGGATTCCTCGCAATGACAGAGAGAGTCATTGCGAGCAAAGCGTGGCAATCTCGGGAGAACAAAATTCAAAAATCAAAGGGCAAAAATAAGGAAGGTTTTTACATTTTATAGTATCCCGCATAACTTCGTATAAAAATCCCTCTAAATCCCCCTTTAGAAAAGGGAGTTCAACGCCCCCGTAAGGGGGATTTGACATTCCAGGAAAGCAAGTGAGATTATAAATAGTTTTGTGCCTAGCTACAATTTGTCATTTCGAGTTTTTATCTTTGATTTTTGATTTTCTTCAGGGTTTAACATGGGGATTGCGCAGCCTCGCCTCCGGGTTTTGTAGTTGCCTGATTCATCAGGCACAATTGCCCAATAAATTGGGCAACTACAATTTTTAAATTACGCCCCACAATAATAAGGATGTTTAAAAATATAGCGCGAGGCTTTAGCCTCGTGCGCACGACCCTAAAGGGTCGCACTACAAAAGGAGGCGTGCCTCGCAATGACAAAAAAAGTCACTAATCACATGAACGAGTACAAATATTTGCTTTTTTGGAGGAGATATGGGATAATTTAACAAGTAAAGGGGGATTGGTTATTTGAATCAAGGTGGGTGAAATCCCACCTTTTTAATTAAATAATTTAGGTTAGAGAATGAAAAGGGAACTCATAGCTGCGGTTAATCAACTTTCTGCGGAGAGAAACCTATCTAAAGAAGTAGTGCTATCTATTGTAGAGGCAGCACTAGCCGCGGCTTACAAGAAGTATGCCTTTCATAATGAACAGGATGTCTTGGTGAAGCTGGACCCTGATTCCGGTGCGGTGAAAGTTTATATGCAGAAGACTGTAGTGGAGTCAGTTAACGACCCTCAGCGGGAGATTTCCTTAGCCGAAGCTGGCGAGTTGCGTAAGGGGATTCAGGTGGGTGAAGCGGTAAAAGTGGGAACTATGCCCATGGATGCTGGGCGTATTGGAGTATATGCAGTAAAGCAAGTTATCTTGCAGCGGCTAAGGGAAGCAGAACACCAGAAAACTTACGAAGAGTTCTCCAGCAGGGAGGGAGAAATCGCTACCGGCGTGGTTCAGTTTATTGGTCCCTCACAGATTTATGTTAACTTAGGCAAGGTGGAGGCAATATTACCTGGTGGTGAACAAATCCCCAATGAACGTTATCGAGTGGGGCAGCGGCTTAAACTCTACCTTCTAGAAATAATTCAGGGGAGCAGGGGGACTCAGATAGTAGTTTCCCGGACCCATCCCACCTTGCTTCGTCGTCTTTTTGAGCTGGAAATTCCCGAAGTCCACAATGGCGCTGTGGGGGTAGAAGGGATAACCCGGGAGCCAGGGCAGCGAAGCAAAGTAGCGGTGTCAACTTCGCAAGAGGGAGTTGACCCGATAGGATGCTGTCTTGGCCCTCGAGGCATCAGGTTACAAAACATTATCAAGGAACTGAATAATGAGAAAATAGATTTAATTCTTTGGGATGCTGACCCCAAAGTGTTTATCACTAACGCTCTTGGTCCGGCTCAAGTATCCAGCATCGAACTCAATGAAAGAGAAAAGGTGGCTACGGTTATCGTGCCTGATAGGCAGCTTTCTCTGGCTATAGGCAAGGAAGGGCAAAATGCCAGGCTAGCGGCAAGGCTTACCGGGTGGCGGATTGATATCAAGAGCGTTTCTGCGGCGGAAGCAGCAAAAGCTGAGATGGCGGAAACTATCTCAAAGGAATTAGTACCGGAAGAGGTTGTTAAAGAAGAAATAGAAGAGGAAGTGCCTGTGGCGTTGGATGAGCTTCAGGTATCAGAGCCGCTCTCATTTCCAACTGCTGCTGAAGTTTCCTCTGAGGCAACCAAGGAGGAAAGGGCAATTCGTTTTGCCGAGGATATTTTGCCTGAGGCACGAAAAATTGAGGTTTTGAAGGAGGAGACGAAAACAGGCAAAGCCAAAGCTAAAGCTAAGACTAAGGCTAAGGCTAAGACTAAAGGCAGAGTGAAAAAAACTCACTTTGAAGATGAGTATGAGGAATAAACATATACCCCAGCGCACTTGCATTGCTTGTCGGCAAAAGAAGGATAAAAAAGATTTGATTCGCCTGGTGTGTACTGGTAGTGGAGTTGTTGAACTGGATTTATCGGCAAGGAAACCGGGGCGCGGTGCTTATCTATGTGCTCGAAAGAATTGCTGGGAAGAAGGATTTAAGGGGAATCGTTTAGAGCATGCTTTGCGAACAAAGCTTGGTGATGATAATCGCCAGACTTTGGTAAACTATGGCAACAGCCTTGGTGGGAGAAGCTAAATTTGAACAATAACAACAGTAAGAAATCGAAAGGCAAGCCAAAAGGGAAAGGCACGACACCGACTTTGCCTCGAATTGAGGTTCCATCTTCCCTTACTGTAAAGCAGCTTGCAGATATGCTTGAGGTTGAGCCAGTAAAAGTTATCAAGCAATTTATGAGGAAGGGCTTTATGGTCAACCTCAATCAAACTATTGATTTTGATGCTATAGCTGCAGTAGCCACAGATTTTGGCTACCAAGCTCAGCGAAAAACAGAACCAAAAAGCATAGCATATGTTAGCAAGGCAAAGGGGAAGAAGTTACAAACCCGTCCCCCAGTAGTCACTGTTATGGGGCATGTCGACCATGGCAAGACAACGCTGCTGGATGTTATCCGGAAAACCAACGTAACTGCTCACGAAGCAGGGGCTATCACCCAGCACATCGGTGCTTATCAATGTGTAGTTGATGAGCGAAAAATTACCTTTCTGGATACTCCAGGGCATGAGGCTTTTACTGCGATGAGGGCTCGTGGAGCCCAAGCGACGGACATCGTAGTTTTGGTAGTCGCTGCTGACGACGGTGTTATGCCTCAGACTGTGGAAGCTATAGACCATGCTAAAGCTGCTAAGGTGCCTATAATAGTAGCTATCAATAAGATCGACAAAGCTGATGCTAATCCTGAGCTAGTGAAACAGCAGCTTGCTGACCTAGGTTTAGTCATTGAAGAATGGGGTGGTGATGTTGTTTGTGTTCCTATTTCGGCGAAGAAGGGGGAGGGAATATCAGATTTATTGGAAAACATATTCCTCGTTGCTGATATATTAGAGCTAAAGGCTAATCCCAAACGTGCTGCGGAAGGTGTGGTTATTGAAGCCAGGTTGGATAGGACTAAAGGGTCTTTAGCTACCTTTCTAGTTCAGAACGGCACTCTTGAAGTAGGTGATGTTATAGTAGCGGGCAATATCTGGGGCAAGATTAAAGCCATGTTTAATGAACAAGGCAAGCAAATTAGGAAAGCTGAACCATCAACCCCAGTGGGAGTGCTTGGGTTGAGTGGCGTGCCGAATTCGGGGGATATTTTCAAAGTGGTTGCCGATGAACATGAAGCACAAAGTGTTGTAAAAGGGCAGGAAGCTACCATGCCTCAAATTCCGCTGAGCTTAACCGCTCTTTTTCGTCAGATAGATAAGGGGCAGATAAAAGAGCTCAATGTGGTTTTGAAAACTGATGTCTATGGGAGTATTGAGCCAGTGAGGAGTTCCCTGGAGCAGCTAAGTTCAGAAAAAGTGGGGGTTAATATTATTCATGCTGGCAGTGGTAGCATCACGGAAAGCGATGTGCTTCTAGCAGCAGCTTCAAAAGGGATTATCATTGGGTTTAATAGTCGTCTATCACCTGGAGCAAAGCAATTGGCTGAGGCTGAAGGGGTAAGTATTCGGCTCTACGATGTAATTTATAAGCTAATAGAGGATGTAGACAAGGCATTGAAAGGGATGCTTGAGCCCACTTATGTGGAGGTGCTCGGTGGTCGTGCTGAGGTGCGGGCTGTCTTTTCCGGCGGACGGCAAGGTAAAGTTGCTGGTATTTATGTCAGGGAAGGCAGGATATGGCGGGACGGTCGGGCTAAAATATCGCGGGGAAACAAAGTGCTCTGTGAGTCTCGCATTTCCAGTCTGAAGCGTTTTAAAGAAGATGTTACTGAGGTAAATGCTGGGTTTGAGTGTGGTGTGGGCATGGAAAATTTTGGCGATTTCTCCGTTGGTGATATTATTGAGCTCTACCAGAAGGAAAAAGTAGAGTAATTTTTTTTGCGGAGATTAATAGTTTTCCCTTCAAGGCTAATTATGAAGAGGCGGGAACAGCGATTAGGCAAGGTCATTAAGCAAGAAATCAGTACCTTGCTTGAGCGCAAGGTTAATGACCCGAGGCTAAAGGACCTCGTCTCAGTGACTGAAGTTCAACTTTCACCTGACCTCAGACAGGCTAAGGTATTCGTCAGCATATTAGGGAGTGAATCTGATAAGAAGGAAATGATAGCTGGTTTTAACTCTGCCTGCTCTTTTTTGCAGGGACAAATGTCGCTACATTTAAAGCTAAAGCACACTCCTCAACTCAGCTTCCATTACGATGATTCCATTGAGCGTGGGGCAAAGTTGCTCAAATTAATAGAACAAGCCTCGGACGAATAACTAGGCTGGTGTTTTTACAACAAGGTATTGAGATTGTTTAGCAACCCATCCCCTGACCCCCTTCCCTTAGCAAGGGAAGGGGGAGTGTAGGTAAGAGAGGGGTTTCACCCCTCTCTATAAATCTCTTCCCCCTCTCCTTTGAAGGAGAGGGGGATAAAGTGGGTGAGGTTAGTAAACACTCTCAAGGTACGTGTCAAATCATTTAAGTACCTAACCCAACAGGGGATTGTTGAATCATATAATTTCTAACTATATGAGGTACCAACTTCTTGTAAGGGTCAGCCTGCTGGGTTTTCCTCTTTTCCTCATAAACGTT
>Ga0210033_1004483_pt1 | contig 10707 bp, 9 predicted proteins | sample CryGeymeta201501_FD_185465 | JGI IMG/M metagenome (GOLD analysis project Ga0210033, IMG submission 185465) | Groundwater microbial communities from Crystal Geyser aquifers in Utah, USA - Crystal Geyser metaG 2015-01 (SPAdes) (version 2) | ecosystem: Environmental > Aquatic > Deep subsurface >... | reverse complement strand
TTACGGCTACAGTTTTTCCTTCAAATAAGGGGCCATCGCAAGTAATGCAATAACTCACTCCCCGACCCAAAAACTCTTTTTCTCCGGGAACCTCTAATAGTCTTGGGTCAGCACCCGATGCAACAATGACTGCCCCTGACTCAAATCTATTTTTACTTTTAGTAATAACCAGAAAATGACCTCCTATTTTTTTCACTTTCATCGCTTCATTTATTTTAATATCAACTTTTTGCTTTCTCAACTGCCTTTCAAATTTTTGAATTAATTCGGATGCAGATATTTCCTCAAACCCCGGATAATTTTCAATCATTCCCGACTTTTTCAACATTTGCCCTCCGAAACTTTTTGTAATCAAAAGAGTATTTAATTTTTGCCGGGCAGCATAAATACCGGCCGTAATCCCAGCCGGTCCGCCACCAATAATAATTAAATCATACATAAATTAGAAAATCCCAAATCTCAAATTCCAAATAACAAATAAATTCCACCCCGCCCTTTCTATAATATGTTTCCCTTTTTATCTATTTGATTTTAGATGAAAGGGCGAGGTCGGTCATTGGATATTATTTGGAATTTGGTGCTTGGTGATTGGTGCTTGGAATTTATTTAATTACATTAGAAATCTCGTCTATTAAATCGGTTGCTGTCAAAGATTCCCCAAGTTTTTTTCCGGCTAATTCTCCAGCAAGCCCGTTAATATAGGCTGCCGCTTGAACGGCTTCAAATGGAGATAATCCTCTGGCGAGCAAAGCTCCAGCAATTCCAGCTAAAGTATCCCCAGTCCCACCGACAGTCATATAGGGTGTCCCTGTCCTATTCAAAGCCACTTCTTTACCATCGGAAATTATATCAATTGCTCCTTTTAATAAAATTGTGGTTTGAAGACGAGCCGCTTCTTGGTAAACGAGCTTTATTTTTTCCTCTTCTGGTAATTTATAAACCTCTTTTCCGGTCAAGACAAAAAATTCATAGGTATGAGGAGTAATTAAGAAGTTTTTTCCGGAGATAATTTCTTGTTTTCCCCCAACAGCATGGATAGCATCGGCATCGATAACTACCGGAACTTGGACTTGCTTTAAATATTCCAAAATTACTTTTTGAGTTTCTTTTGAACGACCCACTCCCCCACCAATCACTACTGCCGAATTTCCATGGGCAACCGCCTTCGCCGATTCAGTCATCGAAATTAATGTTGCCAAATGTTTACTTTCTAACCACTTTCCATCCAAAGGATAAACAGCTAAATTTGGGCTGAAGCTGGCAATGATATCAGCTGCTCTTTTGGGGGCAATAATTCTGACCATATCTACCCCTGATTTAAAGGCGGCCATAGCCGATAATGCCGGGGAACCGGAATAAAAATCAGAGCCTCCGATAACAATTAATAATCCAAAATCATATTTTTTCGAATCTTTTGGTCTTGGTTTGTAAATTTTTTTTAAAATATCTTTAGTAACTTCGAGCATGAATATCGATACTAATATACAAATTGATACTAATTATACTAATAAATTTTATTCGTATCATTAGTATGCATTAGCATATTGGCATTGCGTTATTTATTGGCTTTAAATTTGTTTTTTCCTTAAAAAAGTTGGGGTTTCCCAAAATTTTTCTTTGGCTAACATTTCGGCCTCTTCCTCCTCAACTTCTTTTTTTATAGACAGGGCATTTTTTCGGATCGGGTACCCAGCCGAAGGCTGGGTGGCCTCGGGATTTGTTGGCTTTGCCACAGGTGGGGTGACTGGCTTTTCAAATTTCTGTTTACCCTGAGGCTTTCGAAGGGTTCTTTCAACTAGGGGCCCCGCCTTTGGCGGGGAGGGTGGGGGGCGGGTTGTAGTCTTTTCGGATTTTTTTGGTTTTGGGGGAATTTTAATAGGAGGTTGAATTTTCTTTTTCTTCTCTTTTGGCTCAAAAATTAGACGGGGCAGATTGCAACCCGTAGCTAATAATGTAACATTAGTTCCAGAAATTTTTTTGAGCCGAGAGATTCCAAAAATAATTTTTGCTTCTTTATCAACTCTTTCAAAAATCATTTTTGAAATTTGGCTAACTTGGGCTAAAGAAAGATCCTTTGGACCCAAGATATTAAATAATACCCCTTTAGCTCCTTCGATGTTATAAGGATACAGCGGAGAATTAAGCGCTTTTTCAATTACTTCTTTTTCTTTGTCTTTTTCGATTTCAATCGCACTTAAATAAGCCAGGGAACCCCGACCCTCGAAAATTGTTTTTAAATCGGCGAAATCAATGTTAATTAAGCCGGGCATGGAAATTATTTCAATTAAGTTCTGGAGGCTGTCAGCCAAACTTTTGTTTATTGTAGATAAGGCCTTCTTGAGCGGAGTATCTCTCTCAATAATTTGGAAAATTCTTTCATTCGGCAAAATGGTAAAGGCATTTAATTCTCTTCTCAATTTTCTTAAGGCATCTTTGGCAATATCCATTTTCTTTTCTCCCTCAAAAGAAAAAGGAGTGGTAAAAATACCATAAGTAATATTGCCTAAATCTTGAGAAATTTTGGCGAAAATTGAACTAGCTCCCGACCCTACCCCTCCTCCCAGCGAAGCTATTAAAATAACAAAATCTTGCCCTCTCAATATCTTTTTTATTCTTTCCCTTTCACTCTTGGCAGCTGTTTCACCTATTTCCGGATTCATACCGGTCCCTAATCCCTGAGTTAAATTTTGACCAAATTGAAATTTTTCAACATTCCGAGACAAATTATTTAAAGCCTTTAAATCGGTATTGGCGGCAAAAAAAGAAACGTTCTTTATCTTTTGGGCTATTTCGGAAACAATATTTCCCCCTCCCCCACCAATTCCAATTACCCTGATTTTAATTCTTTTAATTCTGTCTCCCTCGGTTTTTGGTGGCTGGGCAATTTCTTTTTTTAGCCTTAAAATGATTTTCCTTCTTTTTTTCACCATTATTTAAGTATAAAATTTCGAAGCCAAAAGGTCAACCACAAACAAACCCCGAGAAAACTCTCGGGTAATAAAGCGTTGTCCAAGTGCTGCGGGGCTTGGACTCGAACCAAGATCGCGAGAGCCAGAATCTCGAGTGCTACCAAATTACACTACCCCGCAATAATTAATATTTTCTGAATTTTATTAGGTCTTTAATTTTAAAAACTTCTTCTTTTTTTGAAATTTAAATTTTATATTTACTTTTATGAGGATGGAACCCTAAAATTTTCAACGCCCGAAAAACATTTTGTAGCAGCGATTCATTCCTATTAGCAAATAAAAATTTATAAGTATATGTTGGTTTATGGACACAGAAACTCCCCTCTGCCTCATATAATCCACGAAGATACCTTTTAAGAAATTCTTCATTCAACAGAATCCATTTTGGTATTTTAATTTTTATTTTACTTCTATTTCCTGCAGAAATTGCCAAACGTTTACTAATATTTTTTTGATAAATTCTAACACGAGTACAATTTTTTTCTTGATTCATTCTTGCGACATAAGGTTTTTTATCAAATAACTTTTTAATTAGTTTCGAGTATCGTTTAATAAAACCAGAATTATTAGAATTACAGGCTATCGTTAACCCTTCAGTTCTTGGAAATTTTTCTATGTGGCCATCTCCTAATACCATCCCAATCAATTCCGCCAAGTCTCCGGATTTTTTAAATTCTGGGTAATTGGATTTAATCTTTCCAATCTTTTTCATTTCGTCTCGCCATTTCTTAAAATTATCGATCTTTTTTCTTTTAAATGTTCTCACCATCTTTGCAATACTAGAATGCGTTTCTTTCGTAAACCCCGTACACCAGGGCGATGGTCTTTTTTTTAAACTTTCACGCCATTTTTTGTATCTCAAGTCATTTTTAGGCAAAAGGTTTGGTATTATAGAAAATCTTTTCATTCTCTAATCATACCATAAATTTTAAGTATTTCCTACCTTTAGACGACCCCGGAGAAATCTAAACCACAAGATGAATCGAAGATTTATCGCAGATGCGGAATGAATCGAAGATTCATTAAACTCTCAAATATTTTCTGATGGCAATGAAACTGGAAATTACTCCCAGAGATATTCCGGTAGCAAATTGAATTAAAAGTAAAATCCAGAAATTTTTAAAAAACAAGTTAAAAAGATTAAGGCCGGCAAAGAAAAATTCGATTTTCGGACTCAAGAACCAACAAATGAAACTAAAAATTAAAGCGGTAATGAGAATAGCAATGAGCCCAGAAATTGCTCCCTGGACCAAAAACGGTCCTCTGATGAACCAATTTGAAGCGCCAACCAATCTTTGAATTTTAGTTTCCTCAATTGAATTTAAGATTGCTAATCTAATTGTATTGAAAGTAACCAAAATGGCAGTAATAATTAAAATTATTGAAAGGGAAATACCGATTTTGCTGGAAAGAGAAGTTAGGGAAAAAATTCTTTCAATTACCGGTCTCCTTTCATAATAATCAACCTTATCAATGTAATCTTTGAAATTAGAATTTTCTAAAAAATTCACCACCTGCTGGTATTGATTGGCTTCAAAAACATTAACATTGAGGGAGGCGAGTTTTAGCATTCCCTCCGTTTCTTGGACGCTCTCTATTAACTGCGGATGTTTCTCAACCAATCTTTTAATAGCTTCTTCTCCGGAAACATATTCAACGTTTTTCACCCCAGGAACTTGAGAAAGCTTTTCTTCAATTTTCAGGATATCATCTTCTAATACAAATTCTTTGAAATAAACAGAGATATCTGCCTTTTCCTGCAAGGATGCAATTAAAAATTGGCTGACATCTTTTGAAAGAAAAATCGTACTCACTAAAAAAATAGCTAATACCAAAATAAAAATAGTAGCTACGGCTATTCCCCCATCTCGCGAAAAGCTTTGCCAACCGGCTCGAAATATTCTTTTTAACGTAATAATCATATATCTAATATCCAATATCCAATATCCAATATCTTTTTACAATATAAATCTACCTTTTTCCTCATCTCTTATAATTTGACCTTTTTCCAAAGTAATTACTCTCTTCCCTAAACTATTGACTATTTCTTTGTTATGAGTCGCCAAAATTAAAGTTGTGCCCATGTCATGAATTTTCAATAAAAGTTTGATGATGTCTAAGGCATTATAGGGATCCAAATTTCCAGTTGGTTCGTCGGCTAAAATCACCTTTGGTCGGTGAATGAGAGCCCTGGCAATAGAGACTCTTTGCCTCTCCCCGGCCGATAACTCGGCCGGAAAATTGTTTGCCCTATCCTGCAATCCAACAATCTCTAAAACTTTTGGGACATCCCGAGCAATCTCTAAATCCGAGGCGCCAATAACTTGAAGCACATAGGCAACATTTTCATAAGTTGTTTTGGAAGCCAAAAGTTTATAATCTTGGAAAACGGCCCCGATCTTTCTTCGCAGCTGGGGTAATTTCCCGGGTTTGAGCTTCGAAAGTTCTTCCCCTTCAAAAAAAATTCTACCCTTTGTTGGTTTTTCTTCTACTAAAATGAGTTTTAAGAGGGTTGTCTTCCCGGCTCCAGATCTTCCGACAATCGAAACAAATTCTCCTTCTTTAATTTCAAATGAGACATTCGCCAAGGCAACCGTCTGGGGATTATAGATTTTAGTAATGTTTTGAGACTTAATCATTCAAATGTTTTTTATTTCTGGTTTTTTATCTCGGCTTCTATGAAATCATCTAATCTACCATCCAATACCTCTTCAACTGCTGAAGTCTCGATTCCGGTCCTTAGATCTTTAATTAGCCGATAGGGTTGTAAAACATAACTTCTGATTTGATTTCCCCAACTGGCTGAAATTTTTTCTCCTTTTAATTCCGAAATTTCCTTTTTCTTTTTTTCTTCCAGAATTCTTCCCAGTTTTGAAAAAAGCATTTCCCTTGCCTTTTGAAGATTTTGAGCCTGAGACCTCTCTGTCTGGCAGGTAACTTGAATTCCTGTTAGCAAATGGGTGATCCTAATAGCGGTCATCCTTTTGTTAACATATTGACCTCCATGGCCCGAGGCATGGAAAAATTCCGTCTTCAATTCTTCCGGTCGAATCTTCAAATCTATCTCTTCAAGCGGGATTTCGGGAATTACTTCGGTTAAGGCAAAGGAGGTTTGTCTCAATTTTTTTGGTGAAAAAGGCGAAATTCTTACTAACCTATGGACCCCGTTTTCTCCTTTTAAAAGACCAAAGGCAAAAGGTCCTGTTATTTCTAAGGAGACTTGTTTTGTCCCTATTCTTCCTTCCGGCCCCCCGCCTTCCCCAAAGGATTGATGTAAAATTTCAGTTTTAAATCCCTTTCTCTGACAATACCTTTCATACATCCTTAACAACATTGTTGCCCAATCTTGGCTATCTTTGCCGCCGGCTCCGGCATAGATAGATAAAATTGCCCCTCTCTGGTCGTATTTTCCCGAAAGAAAAACTCGAAGCTCTTTTTCTTTTAATCTCTTTTCAAACTCTTCAATCTCTCTCTTATCGCCTATCTCCTTTAATATATCGAGGTCTTTTTCTAATTCCTCAAATTCCTTTATTCCCTCTTTCAGCCTCTTTAGTTCTTGACTAATCTTTATCGTTTTTTCTTTATTTTCTCCGTAGGGGTGTTGCCAAAAATCAGGTCTTTGAACTTCTTTTTCCAATTCTTTAAGTTTTTCTCGTTTTCCGACAACGTCAAAGATATTCCTCGATTTTGAGGAGTTTATTTCTTAAATCTTCAATTTTCTCGGTTAAATTCTCCGTACTGGGCATACTTTCTTGTACATATTAATCAGCGTCTATCAGCGGTAGCTCGTTAATCAGCGTTATCGGAATTTTCAAATTCCGATATTATAAATATAACATAAACCCCGCCCCTTGTTCAATGGGCGGGGTAAAAGAGCCAGCGGTCAGATTTGAACTGACGACCTGAGCTTTACGGAAGCCCTGCTCTACCAACTGAGCTACGCTGGCATAAAAGGCGGGGCAAAGCGGGATACGGGATTTGAACCCGTGTTTCTACACCGCCCTTTGTAAGCGAGAGAGGGGAATCGAACCCCTATTTATTCCTTGGGAAGGAATCGTTTTGCCACTAAACTACTCTCGCATAAAGGGCGGGGTAGCGTTGAACCACTCAACCCCGTTAGAAATTTAATAAGTGTTTAAGAAATTCAAATATGTTCTTAAAGAGATTTCTAACGGGGCCCAAAAACTTTTCTGATAATTTTTGATTTTCAACTACCTTTTCTTTTGGGTTTTCTTTTGAAGGTAAAATCACCACCGGGTTTTCTCCTTCTCTCACATATCCCTCTTGCCTAATTTTTTCTTCCCAATAGCTTTCTTTTTCGGTCTGAGAAAGTCCCGTCTCTAATTTTTGTTTTTTTTCTTCTGAAATTTCGAGCTCTTTTTTCAGGGATTCAATTTCTTCCTGCAACTTTGTTCTTTTTTGGTTTATTTTCAGATTTGACATTAATAATAACCCAATTAAAGCTAAGGTAAAAATCGGAAATAAAATTTGGGAAATTCTCTCTTCTCTAGAATCTCTCTTTTTTATTTTTCCTATCATTGCTAAAATGGATATTAGATGTTAGATATTAGATATTAGATATTAGAAGTTATGAAACAAATCAAGACGAGAAAATTTTTAAAGGTAATTTGGGGAATTGTAATTTTTTTGGTAATTATAAGTACGGTTATCGCTTTAATTCCTCTTTTTTAAACTAACCTTTTTTCATTCTCTTGTCAATTTTTTCTTGATAAAAAAAATCAATAAAATAAATTGACAAATGGCTGAAATAGAAAAAGCTAATGGTAGTCCCAAGAGGGGGGTATTTTCATTTCTCAAGAGAGAAAAAAATTCAGTTAAAAAATTACTAAAGATATTGGGAGTTCTCAAAAGCCAAACAAAAGAAAAACTTAAAATAATATTTATGAGAACAACAGCTAAGGTGATTAAGGTTGGTGTTTTGGTATCTTGAAGAGAAAAAAAAGCCCGGGTCAGGAGAGGGATTAAAGACTGGGCGAAAATTGAAAATGCGAATATTCCCAAACAGGCCGAAGCGAGTTTTGCATCATCCAAACCAAATTTTCCGGTCAGATATATTATTCCGACAATTTGATCTCTTAACAGAAAAGTTAAAATTGAAATTGGAATAACAAAAACTAAAATCTGACGGAAAATCGATGAAAAATTTTCTAAAAATTCTTTTTTTCGATTTTCAGCAAAAAATCTTGAGAGGGTTGGGAAGATAGCAACGGCAAAAGAAGCGCCGATGACACCCACCGGCAAACCCTGAAAATTATTAGAAATACTGAAAATGACGATAGAGCCTGCGCTAATAGTAGAGGCAATGGCAGTTATGATAATTAAGTTGATTTGTTGAGCCGCCACCCCAAAGACACGAGGAACCATTAATTTAAATATTCTTTTTATGGCCGGGTATTTAAAATCTAAAAGGAATTTATAAGAAAGGCCGCAATTTCTTGCCGTGGGAATTTGAATTGCCATATGTAAAAAGGCGCCGAAAACCACTCCCAATCCAACTCCAAAAATACCAAAATGGGGAGTTAGAAATAAAATGCCAAAAATTATGCCAAGATTATATAAAATTGGAGTTAAACTATAAATAAAAAATCGCTGAAAGTATTGTAAAATTCCAGAAAGAAGATTGGAGATACCAAAAAAGATTGGACTTAAAAAAAGTAATCTAATTAAGGGAACGGCTAATTTGTAATGGGCTGGTCCAAAACCGGGGAAAAGCCATTTAATGAACCAGGGGGTGAGAAGAAAAAGAATGAAAGAAATCGCAAGAATAAAAATTAAAAAGGCATTCAAAATATAGTTTGTCATTTGCCAAACTTCATTTTTATTTTTGGAAAAATATTCAGCAAACAATGGCAAGAAGGCAACAATTAATCCGCCTAAAATTAAGATATTGTAAACAAAATCGGGAATTCTAAAAGCGGCAAAATAAACATCAAGTTCTAAACCTGCTCCAAAATGACCAACTAAAAGTCGATCCCGAATTAAACCTAAAACAGCCGAAAAAAAATAAGATACACCGATAATTAAAGCTCCCCTGGTAAGAGTTTTTGTTTGGGAATTAAAAATCTTATTCAGATACATATTTTCATTTTATTATTTTTACTCCCACTTGACAAACATCTTGACATTTCTTTTTAAATAAACTACGATAAAATTGTCCTAGTAAGTCGGGTAATCGCCTTCCACCTTTTGGTGGGGGGAGGAAAGTCCGAACTTCCTCGAGCACTTAATTTTAAGTGCTTGATAAAAAAGTAGCGGCTAACAGCCGTCGGCCGTGAGGCTAGAGATGCGAACAGAGACGCCAGAGCGCGAAAGCGCGAGGGCGCCGAGCATATAACTTGTTATGTGCTTGGCGAGTCCAAAGGATAATAACCTTTGGGGTGAAACGGCTAAATTCTTACCGGAAGCAAGAACAAAGCGAAGGTTTTGCAGGACATGTAAAACCTTTGTGAAAAGTGGTTCGCATGAGCTCCGATGCAAATCGGAGCCCAGACAGATGATTACTTTAGACAGAATTCGGCTTATAGACTTACTAGGACTTTTTTATTAAATTAATTTTTGAGTCCTGTCTTGCCCACCTAAATTTTGAGAAAATTTTGACGGGCTTGAGAATCAAGAACTTCGTTAACCAATCTATCCGCTTCTTTATTTTTCTCACGGGAAATAAATCTGAATTTAATGCTTTTAAAATCTAATTTTAAATTCCAAATTGTGAGGAAGAAGGATTGAATTTTAGGTGTTAAAATTTTATACTTTCCATTTAACTGATTGACTAATAATTCCGAATCAGATTTTATTTCAATGTCTGAATTTTGGGCAAGTTTTTTACCAAAAAGACTTTTAAATTTATTTAAAGCGAAAATTACTGCCTGATATTCTGCTTCGTTATTAGTCAGACCATCCCCTAAGTATTGAGAATATTTTTTAAAAATCTCTCCTCTCTCATTACAAAAAATCGTCCCGATTGCTGCCGGCCCCGGGTTTCCCCTCGATCCGCCATCGGTATAAATAATTATCTTTCTCATTTTTTAAAGTGTTCAATCTGGCAGATTAAACATTCTTTAAATTTTTCCAGGTTTTTGTTTTTTATTCTAAAACCCGAAGCCTGAGGATGGCCGCCATAAGATTCTAATAGTTTTGAACATTTCTGCATTAATTTTACACTATCAATACCAGAAGGAACTCTCACCGTTCCCTGGCTTTCAACTTTGCCAATTTTGAATAAAAAAGTCGGTGCCTGATATCTCTGACAAATTCTGGAAGCAACCGCTCCCAACAAAGTTAAAGACCAATCCTCACTGCCCTCAAAAGTTATTTTTTCCTCCCCCATATAAGTTCCTCCGGGATTATATAAGGCAGGCATTTTCTCTATTCTTTCTTCTATTTCGTCAACTATCTCTCCAATTCTTATTTTTCTTTGATGCCCTTTCTCTAAAAGTTTTTTAGCCAAGTTTTCGGCTTTTCTTTCGTCTTTTTCAGTCAAGAGCAAATAGATTTCATTTAGGTGATCGATTTTTTCACCAGCATTTAAAGAAGAAATAATTTTTTGGCTAATCTCCTTTACCCCGTTAGAGGTTTGTCTTCTCTGTGCCCCTATTAAGGGTTGTTGACCTCTAACGGGGTTTAAACTTAACCGGTTTCCAAAATCCTCAGTCAAAGAGAACTTCGTTCTCTTTTCCACCTTCGCTTCCTTCGGAAGCTCGGTAATTGAAAAAAAGGC